>Ga0214471_10000912_pt1 | contig 23960 bp, 29 predicted proteins | sample RVTome_5_FD_207665 | JGI IMG/M metagenome (GOLD analysis project Ga0214471, IMG submission 207665) | Soil microbial communities from uranium-contaminated site in the Upper Colorado River Basin, Wyoming, United States - RVT142D155 | ecosystem: Environmental > Terrestrial > Soil > Contaminated >... | reverse complement strand
AACAAGCGGTTCTCCGTCGACAAGATACAACCCACCGAGCGCAAATGGACCTACGATGATGCCCGCAAGTAATTCACCCAGCACTATTGGCAGCTTTATTCTATGGAACAACTCTGCCATCAGCTTGGCTGCAAAGAGCAGTATTCCAAGTGAGATTATTACATGGATGAAGTCTACAGCCAAGGTTCGTCAGATGCTTGTAAGCTCTTCGTAGCGCCATATATTGTTTTTAGGCTCTAGCAATTAGTGTCGGTTGATTCCTAACTCTCATTTCCCCCCTTTCCTTCGTAAACTTGTGCTCTTTTTTGGTTATGGTGTAGGTTAGGAACATGATTGCTCAAGGCTGTAGAACAAAAACAGATTGTTATTATAGAAGAGTGTAGAGGATGAGCTGTGGCTCAAATCAATGTACCTGTTAAGACCTGCACAAGCTGTGGCGAAGTATTTGTCATAGGATATCACGCCTCTGTTGGAGTCCAATTCTGGATCACAGCATTGACTTTGGTTGGTGGAATTGTGTATTGGGCAGTCAGAGGTAGGTCTGAACGGTGTCCGAAGTGCAAAGGCAGGAATTTCCAGTCCGTTCTGAAAACGCTCGAAGTCTGAATGTACCAATCGCAATCTTGCTTGCGTTAGTCAGCCATCGGCTTGAATATTCCTTGACACCTCTGCATTAGTATGCGGTATTAGAATGAAAAGAAATAGAGCCTGTTTCTCCTGCCACGAACCAACCTGTTCCATGAAAGGCTATTAGGGAACCACTGGGGAGTACGGCCATGACCGAAGCATCATCCTATGAGGAGGGATTAAAATGGGAAAGACGAATAACGCGTCTGGCATTCGTTGCCCTCGCTGTAAGTACAACGACAATGGCACAGAATCATTGCAATCTGTTGCTTCTATAGAATTGAGATTTCCAATCCAGAGCCTCTTTCTGTCAGCACTGAGGTTAATTAGCCTTCTAATAGGCCTAATTTTTCCGATATCCTGAATCCTGTTTTGAACTATACATTCTCAAGATGATGAGTCTCGTAAGGGCTTACAGACAGGGTACAACCTTCCATGCTTTGCGATAGTATCGATATGTTCCAGAGTCTTGCCCCTCAGATTGCCTACAGCTTATTATGCAGGTAATGCGTGTATTGATTTCTTGGCTCTTGCCAAGCAACTCTTACATTCTCTTTCATTTCCCAGCAGCCTGAGTGTTATGCCCCTGTTGTACCACGCATCAGAGTAACTTGGATCGATTTCTGTAGCTCGTTGAAAGGCGGCCAACGCCTCTTCCACCATTACAAGTTTCTTAAGTACAATACCCTTGTTGTACCAGGCAACTGCTTCCAGCGGGCGGATCTCTATGGCCCTTTCAAAGCATTCCAGAGCGTTCTCATAAAACCCAAGAGTACCAAGACAAGTGCCTCTGTTGTACCATACACTATAGTCATTTTGGTTGATTTCTGAGGCCCTTTCAAAGCATCTTAAAGCTCTTTCATTCTTTCCTTGGCATCCAAACGCAATCCCTTGGTTATTCCAGTATCCTGAGGTGTACGTTTCCATCTCAGCAGTATGTTTCTTGCACTCAAAAGCTTCATCGTACCTTCGCAATTTGCGTAGAATCACGGCTTTGCGGATCCACGCCTCGAGGTGATTAGGATCTGCACCAATTGCCTTGTCCAGACAATCCAATGCGTCCGGAAGGTGATTGAATCTTTCGAGTGCAATCGCCATATCATACCAGATGCTCGCTCGTGGTGCCAGCTTTGCAGCTGCCTTCAGAAGGGTCAATGATTCTTCATACTGACCTCGATCTTGCAAATGAATTGCCTTCTCTGAGAGTCCATCAACAAGTGCATAAATCTCTGGATCATGATATGCGGGCTTACCAACAACATTTGAGTGGGTAGCAGCCGCGGAACGAATACCCAGCAAGAACTGTTCTAGTGCCTCCTTAGACAGAGACTCAAACGATTGAGTGTTGATTCCAAACCTCTGCAGTTCTTGCAGGAGTTCATACCTAGACATGGGAGTATGGTTCCGGCTCACTGCGTTTAATTCTATGGTCTCCGCTTCAATCAAGGTGCCTTTTTGTTCGGTCATCATTAGGCTTCTATGTACTATGGTATCTTTTAAATGTATCTTTAAATCATCATTAATAGTATCTAATAATGGCGTTCAATGCATGTAATATCCTATTTACAATACTTAAATCAGCCTTTTCAACATTTTTTCCGGATACTAGTTCTATACTTCCGCAACCAACTAATCGCGATCCTACCCCCTTGGTCCAAGCATAATCAAGCTTTGTAATTCGCTGGTCGTGGCCAGTTTAGGACGCAATCTTGCAATCCGCATACTCTACCAAGCCCCGAAAAGGCTTTCTCAACTTGTAAGCGCAGGCATTGACGAAGTTAGCTTTAGCGTATGCTTAACACCGTTTGTTCCGAAAAACATAATACGAAGAAGCCGGTTCAGACGATTTCATCATTTTCCATAGACTTGAATAATGCAGCATTATTCATAGACTTGGGGTCAAGATTTGATAATGGAACTCGTAGCAGCGGCTAATCGTGTACCATTAGAACGAACGCGGTTTTTTCTTCACGAGGTATAGTGAATGTGCCTGCTACTCGCCATCCTTGGGAGCTGTATTCGGCCACCCTCTTCACTAGGTTCTTGAAATCATATGTATCTTCCAACATCATTGCCTTACCGCTCGGTTCTTTCACTTCGCGATATCCCATATTACATGCAAGCTAGCTAAAGTAGCTAAAATACATCATACAGTTACTTCTTTGTCTTGTCCTCGACGCCGAGTATCTTGCTCCTTGAAAGTATCTTGTACATTATGAAGACGACGAACGCTATGATGATAAAGTCTATCAGGTTGGCAATCAAATCGCCATAGGCGAAGGTAGACGTGACTCCCGCGGCGCTGTTTGTCACATCATACCACAGCATTTCTTGTTGATCAAGGCCACGATGGACGTGAGATGCGATAGCGCAAATATCAGCATTAGTTTGGTTTTTCATCAAGTATTTTGGACTTGCGTTTCCTTAAGGCATCTGTCAGATTACTGTAGAAGAGCCTTAATGTTCAAGGTGATGTTGTTAATAGGTGGCGGAATTGTGCTCATGGCAATGGGTGTCTACGCCTTGTCTGTGGCCAATATTCAGTTTCCTGACCTCAGGTGGCCGGAAATTTCATGGCCTGAAGTAAACTGGGCCATAGTAGGATGGGTAGTAATCGTAGGTGGATTGATTTCTGTGGGTACGGGAGTTGTCGTATCCAGGCTAGCGTAGAGCGATTTTGTGTCGCTTTTCGTTATGCCGTAGGAGGGAATCTGGCGGAAAGTGCTAAAACCTTGCCCATAATGAACATCATATTCTAGGTGGGCGGGGGCTGCCTCAGAAGCTCTCGAGATGGTAAAAGGTTAAAATAGTTAAGCCACACTCATTTCGTGAGTCTCACATTTGATGCGCCGGCGAAAGCCTACATTACCGGAGATGCTTTCTTTGATAGCGGGCATTGTGTTGGTTACTTTAGCATTATCTTACATTTTCAGCGAGCGTAACCTATTGTACATAATTACAAGTGGCAGCATGAGCCCAACTATCAAGATCGATGACCTTGTTGTCGTTGATGGACTGGCATCTGTTGACACTCTAATGACTGGAGACATTATCGTATTTCAAAGCCCCGACATGACTTCGGGTGTCATTACGCACAGAATAGTAGAATTCGTACCATCACAAGACGGCCATTATGTCATAACAAAAGGTGACGCAAATCTCTACTCAATTCCAAACGTTGACTATCCGATCACCGATAAAGACCTGATTGGCAAAGTTGCCTTCATAATCCCCGGCGGAGGAGAGCTTGTAAAATCGTTGCGTCCCCCTATTGGATATATTGTCATCTTGAGCATCGTGACAGCACTGTCATGCAGCACAATACTGATCCACGGTAGAAAGGACGGCATGAAATTTCCGTGATAGTAATGTGACAATGCGTCGGGTTGAAGAGACGAATCGATCTGCGGCAACCTGATGTCTTTCAAAATTAGGCAAGATTTGAACACTCGTACGCATGACCCGGGTAATTATAGAGTCTGTAAGTTCTCCTTAGTTAGCTAGTTTTAGGTCGCGCGAAACATTACATTGATGAGCATCTTGGCCACGGTCAAGTCGGAACATGGGGCATTAGGCACAGTGAGGCTCCTCGCTGCTTCCAATCAATGCAGACGGGGTAGCTCTTAAATGGCGTTTATAGGGACTGGAATTAGTGCATCTTTAATCCGCATTTGACATAGTATTTCTGGTGATAGTCTTCTGCCTTCCAGAATGTCGATGCAGGTGTGACCTCGGTAACTATTTTCTTCCCAATAATTGGCTGGAGGCGCTCTATAGCTTCCCTTGAGACAGATTCTTGCTCGGGTGTATGGAAAAACACTGCCGATCTGTACTGCCTGCCTACGTCCGGCCCCTGCCTGTTTGGCGTGGTCGGGTCGTGGTTTGCAAAGAAGATCTTTAGGAGTTCGTCGTACGAAACTGTTTCCGGGTCGTAATCCACCTGAACCACCTCGGCGTGGCCGGTCCTGTCAGTGCAGACCTGCTCGTAGGTGGGGTTCTCAACGTTCCCTCCCATGTACCCGACGGCAGTCGCCCTGACGCCCTTGACCTTTATGAAAACGTCCTCGGAGCACCAGAAACATCCCATCCCAAACGTGGCCTTCATGACAGGGTTTGCGCAGGATGGAGAATTAAGCCTTTTTCCACTTTGCTTCCGGATCAGGAGACGCGGCCCTCGTTCCTCAGCTCGTCAAGAATGCGCATGAGGGTTTCGTAATTTACGTCCACGTTGTTCAGGATTACAGAATGGTCGATGGTGCCGTGTTTCTTGATGAACTTTTCCACCGCGGCTTTCTTCTTGTGGTACTTCCTATCCTGCAACACGTAAGTGTACATTCTTTGCGTAATAAACCGTCCGCAACAGTTTCGTGCTGTTGGCCCATAGTTTCAGCCGCGAATCATGCGGCGTTTGACGTGGACGACACGCTCCTCAACAGCCGGATGGTTTTGGCGCCTTCAGGATGGGTGGGGCTTGAAGGCAGTGTCAGGGCAATCCAGACCGACAGGAAACTTACAGTCGGCGACACTAGGGCGGACAAATGCATGATAAGGCGCGCATGCCTTGATATGGCATTCATACCCAAGGATGACGACGTGAGAAACGTGGGTGAAAACGTGAACCCGCCGCCGGACATGATGCACGTCATCAGGTTACTTGACGCCGCACCTTGACATCGACCTTATGCTCCTTGCAAGCAGGAATGGCGCTACCGCTAGGGCTGGGAGGCTTGCGGCTATGAACACGGTCTGGAAAGACGCTAGCGCGCTAGTGCTTGCACCAGCCCCGATGATCCCCACGCCGAGCACTGCAGAGAATACGCTTCCCGCGCACGTCGGGCACCCGACGAAAAGGCCGGTTGTAGCGCCAAGACCGCCTACTATTGACGTCTTGGTCTGCGCTGCCCTGCCGAGCCTGTACGCGTAGACGCTCAGCGCCACGTTAAAGCCGACCATTATCGAGACAACCGCGGCAAGTAGCACGTTTACCGGTATCACGAGGAGTAAAAAGTGGTCCGTGAAATAAACGGTGAACATGGGCATATACCCCGGCGCGCCGCAACACGGGATCATCTCTGCCGACGGGACCTCAATCCCTTGCTCTGAAAACGACACGTCGGGCCGAAAGACTAGGATCTGCGAAAGAAAGCCAAAGAATATGCCGTAGCCGATTGCTGCAACTGCCATTATCTTCCAGTAGCTGTTGTCAGAAAACGCGCCGGTGACAAACGACATCAGGCTGGTGTTGCCTGAAAGGCGCGCCTGCTCTGACCGGAATATCCTGTACGCGCCATAAGTGGCGGCAGACATTGAGGCAGCCGTTATGGCAAGCATGGCATACGCCATGTCGGTCAGCTCCTGCGCCTGCACGGTCCCGGAAGTGCCCGAGAACTTCGAGTATATTATAAACGCGATGGCAAGTGAGAAGGTGCCTATGAAGAGAGTTCTGTAGCCGCTGTCCCGCCCGGCCTTCCACGTCATGCCTGCGTATACGCGCGGTTGGAATTAAATCGTATCGCTTGCAAAGCCTTAATTCACAGAAATGCGGAATAGCTGCAGATGTCAAAGGAGGAGGCCCCTGACGACTATGTCGACGCTCGGATAAGCTACGTAGGTTTTGTTGACCAGGTCGGGCTTGAGGGCGTCGTCATCCTGAAATCAGAGGAGGGCAGGGAATTCCCGATGCGAGCTTTCTCGGGCGAGGTGGCAAAGCACATCTCGCGCTTTCAGGAAGGCGACAAGGGTGGAATCCCTACCGTCTACAACTTGGTAGAAGAGCTGGCGGCCATGGGGGACCTCTTGCTGACAGAAGTGCGCGTCTACCAGAGCGGCAACGTGCTTCGGGCAAACCTGTACTTCAAGACCCGGAAAGGCGAGCTCATCCTGCGCAACTACCGCGCGTCTGACTCTATTGCGCTAGCGGCCTACTACGACATGCCGATAAAGGTGCGAAAGAGTCTCTTTGAAGAGCCAATAGACATCAAGTGACGATGTCGCCAAGCCGGCGCTCGTTTTCGGCGTTTTTGATTTCCATCGCTATCCTGCGCCCGACGCCCATCGTGTGGCCGAAATAGTATTTCGTATAAGGGCTGGTAGTCGCCATTATTGGGTTTCCCGGCACCCTCAATGAAACATCATACACGACAAAGTCGAGCTCGGTGGTGACAATGCTCTGGAGTGATATCGGGCCGATTATGCCGGGCGGGTATTCCTTCTTTACTGCGCTTGCAAACTTGTCGCCCATTTCAAACACCTTTTCCAGCAGGGATTCGCGTATGCTTGCCGGCGTGTGGCCGACTTCGATGTTCTGCGGCTGGACATCCATTTCCATCTGCTGCCTGGCAGGCATGGAGACAAAGTCGTGAAGATTTGTTTGTAACCGTCGCTCTATCCCTAGGAATTCTGTTTCCCCTGTCAGGGGTGAATGGAAAAAGTTGAGGTTGAAATAGGTGCCAAGCACGTACTCCTCTATCACCGCGTTCTCAAGGTCCTTTTTGCTCACGAGACCCTGCTCTATTTTCTGCTTGGCCTTTTTCTTGTAATCCTCGTAAGACGTGACAATGAAAAACGCCCTTTCGAGCTTGCGCTTTGCCTCTTGTACCTTGACCATAGCCGGCCCGGCTATGTCGGAAGGCTTGCGATATATGTGTGGGTGGCGCAGTCCCGCTTTTTCAAGCAAATAATACTGGTTACGGGCGGCTGTGCGCTCCTCTGCGCGCAAAAGCCACCTGTTGCCAAATACCGGCACCTTGAAATCGTTCTCGATGTTGTCGTACCCTAGGTAGGCGGTAAACGCCCTGTGTGCCACCATGATACAGTTCATGTCGCGGAGTTTTTCCTGGTTCTCGCGGTTGAGGACGTCGGAGAACTTGTCAAGCACAATTATCTCGTCGGCCAGGCGCTTGAAGCGCCTGTAAGGCAGGTCGCGGCCCTTCTGGCAGATGCATACTGTCTTTATGCCCTCGTCCTTGGCGCCGTCCATCACTTCGAGCGCCGAGTGGCTGCCGATGGTGCCAATCGTGATATTTTTTTGGTCGTAGCGGCCGACTATGCCTGATATCTGCTGATGGCCTAACAACGATTAAAGAGAAAGGAGATTGTAATAAAAAGCCTACTTTTTGGTCTTGTTGAGCTCGACTTCGATTGCGGCCCTGAGCTCGTCGTCGTTCTTGTTGGTGTAGTTGATGCCAAGAGACTCTGCAATTTCTTCCAGCTTTTCCCTGCCTACGTTCCCGGAACTCTTTAGCTGCTGCAGTTCGCGCTTTGCTTCCATCTTGGCCTTCTCGTACTCTGCGCCGGCCTTACCAAAGGTCCTTGCAAGCTCGGGGATCTTTTTGACCCCAAAGAATAGCACTACCACCACGATAACAATAATGATCCATTCTTGAGGTCCTCCAAATTGCATAAGCAGGTTATGCAGTCCTGCAGACATTTAGCATAACTTACGTACCTTGGAATTTAAGTGTTAGGTATTGCTCCCTGTAAGCCTCTCGAGCTTTCTTGCCCTGCTCTCAACTGCAAACATACCAAGGAGATAAAGGCCCATCATGGGCAACGTTACAAACCACATTGTAACGCCGCTACCATCCGGCGTGATAACAGCTCCAAAGATGACTAGGATAACGAACGCATAGCGTAAGTTGTTACGCCAAAAGCGGGGTGATATGGCACCTGTGAGAGAGACCCCATACATCAGTATTGGGAGTTCAAAAGAAATGCCAAACGCAAGCAGGAACTGGAGCACGAACGAGATAAAATCACTAATGTTGAAAAGCGGCACAACATTGATGGACTCGCCAAATTGGTACAGAAAGTCTAGAATGTAAGGGACGACGACCAAATAGGAAAACGCGACCCCGGCTACAAATAGGGCTACTGTCGGCGCGATTATCTGTGACATGTTTTTTCTTGCGTTCGGGCTTATCGCAGGCAAGATAAAGCCAGCAATCTCTTTGACAATAATGGGCATGGCGCCAATGATGCCGATAAGGATGGAGACATAGACTTGTGCAAAAAATGCCTGCCCCGGGGCTATCTGGACCAGCGTGACATTCTTGGGCAAAAGCGTGTCCTGCATGTACAGCATTACCCTTGAGGAGATATTGTGAAATGGATCAGGGAAGGGATAGAGAAGCTGCACGCCCCCATATTCTATCGGACGTAGATCAAACGCCATACAAAAGCCCATTATGGCGACTATGGCAATGACCACGTGGATGATCCGCACCCTCAGCTCGTCGAGGTGCTCGCCAAGCGACATCTCTGAGGCCATCGACGTATGTTACCTCCCCGTAGAATATATTTCAGTCGGGGCCCGGTATCGGGAGGGCCTTGCCTGCGGGGAGCTTCCACGCCTCGGCGTCGACCTCCTCCTTGGTTGCCTTCTCAAATTCGGCCGTCAATTCTACAGGCGCATTGAACTTTAGCGAGATCTCGTTTGCAAGCGTTCCCACCGCCTTGCCATCTGCAAACTCTCTGGAGCCTTGCAAAAAACCTCTGTTCTGCCTGTAAAGCAGTTGCCCGCCAAACTTGCCTTGCAGGAACGCTGCAAGGTCGTCAACCGTTTTCTTGGGCACGTCGTTAAAGTAAAAACATATTCCATGCACCGGCTCCTTGTCAAACGGCGTGCCGTACCTATACCAAAAGATGCCGAAGTGCTCGTACTCACCCTGCATGCACTTTATGTCCCAGTGGTTGACCTTCTCGGCAGGGTATGTCGATTCCAGAAAGTCGGTTATGCCAAGACGCCAGTACCTGACGCGCACAGGGCACCTGTAACTTGCGGCATTATAATAACCTCACGAAGGAGCCAAAAATTAAAAGGGCCCCCGGATGCACATGTGGCGCATGGCAGCCATCAAATACATAACTTCGGCCGAGAGGATACAACTTTTCGAGGAGATGGAGAGGCAGTTTGACCAAAAAAAGGTCAGCTATTTCAAGAAACTCTTGACGCACAAAGACAGCGTCGTCAGGACGCGCGCAGTTTGCATCCTGGCAGACATTGCCGGCCAAGGTGCGGTCGCGCCCGTTGGCAGGGTTCTCAAGAACGACGGCAACGACCTCGTTCGTCACGAGGCCGCGTTCTCGCTAGGGCAACTGGGCTTTTCGACCGGCATAAAGCCGCTTGCTGACGCGGTGAAAAACGACCCGTCGCTGTTCGTCCGCCACGAAGCTGCAGTCGCACTGGGCGTCATAGGATCTGAAGAGGGCAGAAAGATACTGCGCGACGCGCTAAAAGACGAGAGCGAGGAAGTGCGCGATTCTGCTGTGGTCGCGCTCGCAAACCTCGACTACATCAAGTCGGTCAACAGGCGCAACCAATTTACGAGGATGACGGGCGGTTAACGTTATAAGCCGCTTGAAACCTTCAGTGAGCGAAATGTCCGACCCTTGGCTGCAGAATCTTGCCGGCAGCTGGCGCGACGTCAAGTGCCCATGCGGCAGCACTTTCCATTTCAAGGGGAAGGTTGACGAGATGTTTGCATGGGAGCGGATACACCTGCGCCACATGGAGTCGGACCACGAGAACCATGAGATGCTTTCCTTTTACCCCAAGGACATGGTAATAATCTACCATGCAGCTTCCGGCTATGTCATCGAGAGACGAAAGCACAGGCGGGAAGAGATAAGCGAGGTTCACCAGGCTCGGTTATTTGGGCAGGCCAAGCTAGCCGGTGTATAACGTTACCACCTGGTATCTGCTATAGAAAGGTAATGTTTAATTGAGAACTTCACCCACGGTAAGCGGGTGAATGTTTGGTAAGTTGTCCCAGGTAGACTACATGGCAGTCATGCAACAGCTGACGCAGTGCCCGATCAACTACACTTTCCAAGTGATAGGCAAAAAGTTCACGATACTTATCTTGCGCAACATGATGCACTTTGGCCATAGCCACTTTAACGAGTTTCTGGAGATAGAGGGCATAAACCCAAAGACGCTCTCGCAGCGGTTAAAGGAGATGCAGAAAAACGGCCTCATCGAGCGCAAGGTAAACCCCGGGACTCCTGTCAGGATCGAGTACTTGGTGACCGAGAGGGGCAGGGCGCTCAAACCAGTGCTTGATCAGCTGATGTTGTTTTCGGTACAGCACTACTCTGAGCAGGTGTGTAAGGACGGCCGGCCCAAGACACTTGAAGACATGGCAAAACTCGGCTAGCCTTATCACGACGTGCAAAAGCGTTTTATTCATGATAAGCGCCGATCATTATGTGGACTCGAACTCCCTTTTCACAAGAATAAACGGGGTGCTGCCAGACATCGCCGGCGGCGCAAACGCCTCACTCTCGGTGTTTTACAAGGGCTTTCACCTGTTGGTGGACGCCGGCAACGGCATTGCGGGCAGCCTCCGTAATGGCGCTGGAGAGCTCGGGTACAAGGCGGCGCCGGATGCGATCCTGATAACGCATGCTAGACAACAGCACGTTGCTGAACTTTCATCGCTTGTTGGAGGTTCCAGGGTATACTGCACTGCTGAGTGCCTCGACCAGATAATTTCGATGCCCCAGCTTGGAGACAAGAGGCAACTTTTCATAGCAGTCCAGCCAGGCCAAGCCTTTGAGGCAGGTCCGTTTTCTGTAACTCCGGTGGCGGCAGACAACGCCGGCGACGCGCCTGGATTTGCTGGCTCGGTCATCTATATCATAGAAGGCGGCGGTCGGAAAATAATAGCGGGCTGGGACTTTCTGAAGCTCCACGGCGCAGACGAGAAGTTGACGTGGAAGCCAGACCTGCTGGTTCTTGGCACGGAGACGTACAACGAGCATCCCTCCACCGGCATTATCTCGGTCTCGGAGGCATACAACATCATCCGGCGGTGGAATGCCAAGGAGTGCTACATTCTCCACTATAGCGGTGAGAAGGACAGGGAGGACGCGAAGAACCAGTGGCACAGAGGGCCTGCCGGCCCGCTTTCGCCGGAAGAGCTGCAGAAGGCAGTCGACGGTCATCTCCAGGTGATGGGGCAGGAAGGCAAGTTCTCAATCAAGGTGGCCAGGGAAGGGATGATCTGGACGCCGGTAGAAGAGGCGCAGGACGAAGGCCCGGTAGGAACCAAGATAGAAGTGGAAGCGCTTGAAAAGTACGTCTTTTCGCTGGAGAAGATGCAGAATGGCAGGTTAGTTATTTCAATAGAAGACAGCATCAACAGAACGACCTTAGAGTTTGTCAACCCAAAACGCGCAAGCGAAAGCTCGCTGCACGCAGACGGTCTTAAGGACATGATGTTTAAGGGGCCTGAACTTAACATGAGCATATCTGGCAGCAGCGTCCGGCTGGACATCACAAAGGGCAAGAAATCCGTTTTTGCAGGCGACTTGCCTGTCAGCGAGAAGGACGCAAGGCGGCTGGCAAGATACCTGCACGAAAACTTTAGGTAAAAAAGCGAGTCCGGATGCCCCGATAGAAGCAGAAAGCGGTGTGGTTGCATGTAAGGCGGTAAAGCATTAACCCACAATCGCATCTTTTTCTTTTAGTGCAGTAGCGCTTTCGGAATGAAATAGCTTGTCTTGTTTTGACAGATCTGAAAGCTGTTTCCTAGGCGCGAGAATTGTTGTTGTTTACTCGCAAGGAAAGGATAAAAGTAATCATCACCATGAATGAGCCAGAACTAATAGGTAAGTAGGCAGATAGGTAGATATGCCAAAAGCGTTCAATCACGTCGCAGTTTCTGTTACCGATATTGACGTAGCTGTATCATGGTATCGAGATGTGCTGGATATGACACTTTTGCTGGGCCCCGTGGAAATCTCTGCATCTTCTCCTCCGTCCGAACCGACTCTTGCTGCTCTCGTGAAAGGCGTATTTGGCCCCAGACTCGGGAAGTTCAAAATCTGCCATCTAAGCTCGGCCAATGGCGTAGGAATAGAACTGTTCCAATTTATTGAACCGGAAGCCGAACGTAGAGAAAATAATTTTGAATACTGGAAGACAGGGTTTTACCATATAGCAGTAACTGACCCCGAAATAGAACAACTTGTCGAGAGAATCTCGAGCTCTGGTGGAAAGAGGCGAACGGGCATTTTCGAGCTGACCCAAGGCAGCGGTAAGAAGATTTGCTTTTGCGAAGACCCCTTTGGCAACATCATTGAGATCTACTCCCATAGTTATGAACAGTTTTGGGCTAATGCGAAGCTATGATTCGGAAATATTTATTCCATGCTGCTACAGAGTCCATCCATTTTTCAATTCAATGTGGCGGTATCCCCAATGCAAAGAATTATCATGTCTTCGCTTACTTGTCTTTTCTCTCTCTGAGCTGCCTGAAGCTTTCGCAAGACGAAAGCTATCAAACTGCAGAAAAGTTGTCGCTGTCATGAAAGTAAGGAAAAAGGGTGGAAGGGCGGACCCTCCGCCACGGTCAGCGCCTGAAGAGCCTAGTTCTGCCTATCAGGCTGATTGCCCCAAGACTCGCCACTATCCCACCAAGTGCGGCCACCGGGAATTCGGGCACTACTTGGGTTCCACTTATGCTCACTTCGTGAGCACCCGATCCGTGCGACACAGTGACCACCTTGACTCCGTTGGAATCAGTAGATTCTTCAAAGTCCTGGGTCACCTGTCCGTCAACCATTACGACATATGGGCCCTCGAGCACGCTTCCTACAGATACTTCTGTCTCTTGCCCGGATCCATCGGCTTCAAAGGAGAGCGTCATGCTCGCCTCATCCAGCGCCACTTCTGATATCACAGACGAGCTTGCGACAGACACCTGGACGGGTTCGCCATCGACCATGACTGGAATCATGCTGGAGGCTGGCTCTTCGTCGGTCGGTCCGCCATCGGGCACTTCAGAGTTTACGGCGCCCTGAACCTTCAGTGACCCGAGAGCCGAATTAAATGCGCCTACATTGCTTTCAAATTCAGAAGAGGGGGACATGTACATGACCACGATCCAGTTGGTTCCTGTTTCTACTGCTACCATCCTAAACTTCTGAGAAGTGCTTGGGCAATCTACCGTCACCTCACTTCCTTGAACGCCAGCGACACTAACGGATCTTACCGACGGTGGATTGCAATCCATTTCTTCATTTGTAAACGAAGACGGATCGGTTGGATCCTGGTTTGTTTTTTCGGCTATCACGAGTGTTATGGACGTCATTAATTGGGAGTCAGGTTCAGATAACCCTTCGAGGCTCGTCGTCACCAGCGTTCCAAAGGGGCCAGAAATTTCGAACCCGGTAAAGGGGTCAGGGAAGGTTATTTCCACTCCAGATTCGTCATTTACATACCTGCCGCTGACTTCATCGGGCATGGACTGCGCATATGCATAGGGGGCTGCCATTAACAACAATGGCAGAAATCCTGCAACAAAAGCTACTCTCTTGAGATTGTTCATCACGATCTTTTCGAAGGCATTGATATAAGCATATCTGATTGTGCAGAGCATCTACAGTAACAAAGAAAGTTTTGAAACAAGTAAGGCCCGGAGGGTTCTGGAAGGATTTCCTTCCGTGTCTATTCTGGGGCTTCGGATTGCAGTTGACCAGCGAGTGCCAAGTACAAAATTTGAAACCAGTGCAGTGATTATTTCTACAACCCTGTCCTTCCAATCGTCAAGTGTTACAGATGCGTGCCCAGAGGACTACGCCAAAATTTTGGGGCAAAAAAACGCGCGAGGAGCGACTAAATCAAGAAAAAAGGGCTTCTAAGAAGCTTTTCAACCATTGTTGCCGCAATTCTTATACGGAATCATGGTCTTGAGGTGATATGGCTACCACAGCACAGATTCCCAAATGGCACATGAAAATCGATTACGTGGAAACATGCAATTGTGATTATGGCTGCCCATGCAATTTCAATGGCTTCCCGACGTATGGATTCTGCAGAGCTCTTGTCCTGTATCACATAAGAGAAGGAAATTACGGCGATGAGAAACTTGACAACCTGGACGTCATCTATGCTGCATCGTGGCCAAAGGCAATACATGATGGTAACGGAACAATGCAACTCTTTATATCAAGAGAGGCATCTGCAGGGCAAAGAGCTGCGCTGGTAGATATTTTCTCGGGCAAGGTCAAGGGAGAGGGCCCGTTCGCCTTATTCGCCTCGACTCTAAAGTACGTTCTTGAACCCCAATTCGTCGAGATCAAGTCAAGAATAGACGGCAAGAAGAGCAGCTTTTCCGTTCCAGGAACCATCGATGTAAGCCTTGAAAGTTTCAAGAACCCTGTGACGGGCGCAGAGCAAGAAACAAAGATACAGCTTCCAAACGGCTTTATCTGGAAACTTGCAGACGCAGCAAAGTCATCGGTCATGAAAATTCTTACAAAGAATTTGAACTTTGACGATTCGGGCCAAAACGCTTTTGTGTCGGTAGTAGAATACAGTGGTCCCTAACCGTGAAAGCCTTTCCAGTGCTTGAGTAATGGACAAACCTCAAAAGGTAATCCTGTGTTCCCTCATTGCAGTCTCCGTCGCCAGCTGGGTTTCTTCTCAAATGTTCCAGCAGGACATGATGTTTGCAATGGATAGAGTTGAAAATGCGTTATTCCTTTCGATTTTCGTCACAATATGGACCGTTGGAATGGCCGCCATGATGTTTCCTGCAATCGTGCCCATGGTCTTGCTGTACAACAGACTTGTCAATTCAAACGGCAGTCAGGCACAGGTATCAGTCGATGCGCCGGCACGAAAAACATATTCTGTCAAGGCCCTACTTTTTGTATGCTGCTATCTTGTAGTATGGTCTCTTACCGGCATCGCGCTTTTGCTTGGCTGGTCAGAGATGATGCATTTGTTAGGCGAGTCTGTCGGACAGTCAATGCACTATGTCTTTGCCGCGGTCCTGACAATCACTGGAATCTACCAGTTTACACCTCTCAAGACCAAATGCCTTGGCTATTGTGAATCTCCCATGAGCTTCTTCATGAGGAGGTGGAGCAGCGGAACTTCGGGCACTATCAAGATGGGATTGTTTCACGGGCTTTATTGTCTGGGATGCTGCTGGCCCTACTTCTTGCTGATGGTTGCCCTAGGGTGGATGAACTTTTTCTGGATGGCCCTTTTCGCTGCAATAATCTTTGGCGAAAAAATTTGGTGTAAAGGCATTTGGGTAGCTCGAGTCGCGGGGATAGGATTCATTGCGGCCGGGATTCTTGTTGCAACTGAAGTGATTCAGACCGGCCCTATGATAGGGAGTATGGGCTTCGAATCAATAGAGAATGAAGATGCGATGAATGCCATGCTCCTTCGCCCTCTACAGTAATCCTGACGCCGTTTAGGGGCCACTCCAATCGAATGGAATGTGAATGCGGAGAAACGGGTAAGGGTAAATTGTGATGAAATGGGCTAACAAAGTACGGGCCCGGAGGTTTACGGAAGGCTTTCCTCTCGTGTCTCTCTTGGGGATTCGGATTGCAGCTGAACCGCAGCTCTTGTTCAGAAATACCAGGGCCATAGTACCGTATGTTTCCCGGGCCTTTGTTTTCCGATTGTCACTTAGAGCCTATCCCAAAAATACCTCTATGGGGATATCGTAAGGTAAGTCATCGATGGATGCCCTATCTTGTATAGGAATAATTGATATTTGACGGTTATGACTGCCAAATTCTGACGGCGTCTTATTTTTGGGATAGGCTCTTAGATGTAGGTTGGAGCAGTGGCAACCTAACCCAAACAAGATGCTGAGCTGTGCGAGCAGAAAGTACTCCGTGCCGAAGCATCTCCACAAGTTGCATAATCTATCACTCTACTAAGATTTCTTCCTTTACCAAAGTCTTTTTATCATGATATTCCTTAACTCAGGAAGAGCTGGCCAAACAGAATCGTGTTAGTGGTACTGATGACTTCTTAGAGGTCTATTATTCTCTCCCAGAGGAAAGCCCTCTTAGGAAGTCCATTGATGCTGCATTAGATAAGTTGAATGAGAATCCACTTGCAGGTAACAAGATTCAGAAAAATCTGTGGCCCAAAAAGTATGTAAAGGAACACAAAATCAATAATCTCTTCAGGTATCCTCTTGTTAAGGGATATCGCCTTACCTATACTATAGTTAGCGATAAGAAAACTACTACTTCTGTGATATTGGAAGCTTTAAATCATGATGACTATGATGAGCTATTTGGATACAGGACAAGTTAGCGAAGTCTTCTCGATGTTGCAACAAGTCTCTTCAACTCTGGTTTATCTGCAAATATCCAGATGATGGACCCGTCTTTATCATACATTATCTTGTTACTGTTCTCAAGATATTCCAGAACAGCGTTAAATGTCCCATACTGTACCTGCCGGGGCAGACTGAGACGCAGCCTATTTTTGGAAGGATATGCCTTTGCAGACTTTATGGCATTTTCAATCATTGTGATTGTATTAAGACCAGGATTGGGAGCCGACGAGAAACGAATTCTAGATCGTCTGACTTTGGCCGACCTATTTGTCACGCTCTTTCTCGACATTCCTCTGGTAATTCTGACAGCTTTCATTTTCTGCATCTTTTTATGTTATGCGTCACCCTATAATATAAGGTTATACGCATATGTATTTATACGTATACGTTCAATAGTCGGATCGTTTATTCTGTTAATTTGATTCAGTATATTCTCATCAGGAGGTTTACGGAAGGATTTTCTCTCGTGTCTTTTCTGTGGATTGGGATTGCAGCTGAACCGCTAGCCAGATTCTGCTTCACTACTGGTGTTGTGGAAAACTCCCTATTTGTAACCGAGGCGGACATTCACACTTCCTCACAGAAGTTCATGAGGATTTTCGCATGCGGATACGATCTCATGAATGTCTGGCTGCTTTATTCGCGTTGCTTGCATGCTCTGCGACTTTCTTCGCTTCCTTTCGAGCTCTAGATTCAGCTTTCTCGGCTTTCTCTGCCGCCTTCTTTGCTCGATTTGCCTCTCTCCAAGCGTTCTGCTCGGCCTTCCTAAACCTCTTCATTTCTTCCTTTGCTTCATTTGCTGCCCGTTCCAAACCTTCAGCCTTCCCCTCGGCCCGTTTGGCCGCAAGGACAGCTCTTTCAGCTTCGGTTCTTGCGTCGTCTTGGGGATCGTCGGATTGTCCTTTTCCTGCGTCTTCGTACTGTATGCTTGAATCGACGTACTGCGATATGCTTTCCAGTACCCGTCGCAAACTTCCAACATATTCCCTTGCGTCAACAAGCTTGTCCTGTTTCAGCGCCGTTATCATGCCTTCAGAGTACAACTTCAGGTCATCGATCAACAATAACCTGCTTTCGAGCATCATATGACTAAGATAGTGTTTTCGTTTCTATTTAAGATAAATGGAGTAGTGCTATAGAGAAGTTTTGCTGTTTTTTGAAGTTAAGTTTCAACAGTATTGGTTTTAGTTGTCAAGGGTTGCTGCAATGCTTACAGCAAGATTATGAAGGATGGATCAAGAAGATTCAACTTTTTGCTTTCGGGCGAAATACGGCCCTGAGGGATCTGGAAGGATTTCCTCTCTTGTCTCTTCTGTGGATTCGCATTGTGACCGACGCGAAGGCCCTTGGATAATCATGGAGCAATAAGGCGTAAGAAGCTTGCAATTGGCGGTATTGTTAACATCATCGGCGATGACATCTCATTTTAACGACTTGACATCTTGCTCCAACTTAACAAAACACATATCATGACACTAGTGAAAATTCGGGTCATGATGGCACGCCGCGGAAAATGGCTCATGGTGCGTCAAATTAGGGTGACGCAAGACTTCTAGAAAGCTCAAACGTAGTACTTACCTTACCTGTGCAAGAGGCTGCTTTCGCATGAACTATGCGACACATAATATTGGTTTTGGCGAATTGTAGCACTTCCTGTAACCAAGTTTGATCCAAAAACTACCAGTATCTACTGCGGTTGCCTTTGTGGCATTGTTGACTCTAACTTGTCAATCATGGGGAATTACTAGGATCTAGTTCAGCGCTACCAAAAAGTACAGAGAATGCTTGGCACCATATGAGAGCAGTGTCGTATTTTGAGAAATCCGTTCCGCCTGGGACTTCATAATTCTGATTTCCCATATTGCCCTTCAACCTACCAAGATTGACGAAGTCTGATGCATCCCTGTCAGTCGAGAGGTACACATACAGATCTGGTCCGTTGGTGGACTTGAAATCTTCAAGCCTCAAGATACTACTGCCGTCGTCCAGCTGGATGACTAGGACCTGACCTTCGGCGTTATGTATTCCATCATCTACGCCTACGAATGCCCCAGTGTAAGTTGTTGATGGTTGTCCACTAGTGCTCATTGTTTCGGTCGTATCTTCATCAACCATTACGTCGTCACTCTGGGCTGCCCCTTCCATTATCACATCTCTTTCTTCGACGCTCATTTCCTGTCCTTTTTCCATCCGCTCTTCCTCGCTCATAGCCATGAACTCTTCAAATTCCTGAATGGCAGCATCGTCGCTATCGCCCCTGCTCGTAATAGGAACAGGCTCGTTGATTGTGGTGTTAACAAAGAGCGGCAGAAGGGTATAGATCCCAACTGGGATTGCAATTACGGCGATAACGATTCCAATGATTATCGCTTTCTTATTCATGATCTTTTCTCATACCGAAATCTCACCATCAATCAGCGCAAGAAGGTATTTAAAGAAAAAAATAATTAGAGGATTTCAATCCTCCACGGTTTTGGTTTCTACGTTGTTATGCATCACTCACTTCCACGAACGGACAGTTCACTACAAAGCCTGCAAGCTCTGTAGCCAGCATGCCATTAGATGCTACTGTCGAGATTTCTGCAACTGTAGTAAGGAACTTTGCTTTTGATGGGTCTTCCCAAGTCGATGCGTTGATTCTCCAGAGTGGGCTGTATGCGTTATCTCCAACATCACTTCCAGCTATGCTTGCCTGGAATCCCATTGGTCCTGTGCCTTTTATTCCGTTGGTGAACACATAGAGATCTGACGAGGCACCTGACAGGTTGGTAGCTGCTGTCTTGTCGACAAAGACTACTCCCAGTGCATTCGCAGCATCTTGGTTGGAAGCATCAGTTGCTATGTAGTAGATAGTCGACCCGTCTGGCGCAAATCCCCTGTGTGCGACAAAGATCACTGACATGTTTTCGGTGTCGATTGCCAGCACCTGTCCACCGCCGTACGCTGTATCATCAGCCAAAGTCTTGTCGCTTCTAACCATCAGCGAACCACCCTCCCACTGGACAAACGGACAGTTGACCACCATTGTAGTAGGCGTTATCTCGAGCATCCCCTCCTGCTGTGCTGCGAGTATTTCTTGTTCTGACTTCAGTTCAGCAGGAGTTACGCCTTCGCTCCACTTGACCAGATTTATTCTCCATAGTGGGCTGTATTGCTCATCTCCTGGCTGCGAGTCAGCTACGTTCGGCTGGAAACCAAGTGGACCTGATCCCTCAATCCCGTTCTCGAATGCATAGATATTTGCTAACGAGGCTGGGGGCGTGCGACCAAGTGATGGAGCGAATACAACTCTCGAGCCCGTGAGACTGGTAAGGTGATCAGCAAGATCCGCGTCTGAAGCTTCTGTTGAGATATAGAATACCTCGTTGCCATTCACAAAGCCTCTAGTCAGGGGCAAAGTTACTGGAAGATTCGTCTTGGTCAGGGTCTGCTCCATACTGCCCATCATGTTTCCGCCGTGTTCACCATCCATCATCGAGCCCATCTCCGCCATGATCCCTCTTGATGGAGCGGAAAGTATGCCGTAAATCGGGTCTGCACCAAAGTGTCCATCAACTTTGTCGGGTCCTATCCACAGTCCGATCACGGATTTGTTGAATATCTTTATAGTCAGAGGCACATCTGCTACGGGCCCGTCTCTCATTGTTACGGTCGCCGTGCCCTCTAAAACATTAACAGTATCATCTTGCTCGGTCATGAATGCGGCCGGCTTGAAACCGTATATCTTGTGTACGTGCATTGCATTTCCGTCAGGCATAACCATGGAGAACCTAGCCACAAACTGAACCGATTGCGGTTCGCTCTTCTCGTCAATGGTCGCTCTTAGGACCCAGATGCCAGATTGAATCCATCCTGGCATGCCGCTGGAATCGAGCTGAACGTTAGATATCTGTCCTCTGAGAGTAGGATGCATCATTGTCGTCGTCATGTCACCTATCATCATGGAATTGGCAGACATTTTGTCCCCTTCGGACATCATCATGCTGTCGTTGCCCTTATCTTCCATCATAGCACCGTTTGCTGGTGTTGCGGTCCCGTTGATCCAAGTGAAGCCGGCAAGAAAGAGGCTTGCAAGGAGAACAGCTGAGACGGTCGAAGCATACACGCCATGTAGGCGCCTGAAAAGTTTTTTCATTGACGTTCGAAAGTCAGGTAATCTTAAAAGGCTTTTTCCAGATCTAATCCAAATCTAGCGATTCACTTGCCAATAGCAGTCCAATAGATGGATGTGCCGGGGTAATAGCTCCTCAAAGCCAATAAGCTTTCATTGCTTTTTTCTGGACTGTACCTGAAATTTTTGGAAAAGACTCCGCCCGGAGGGTTTTGGAAGGATTTCCTCTCGTGTTCCTTCGGGGGATTCGGATTTAAGCTGACCCGCCAGGATACAGAACTGCAATGCGCAACTTTTTTCAATCCTTGAATGCATAACTATAGCTCGGGCTCACCACTTTGCCGCCATCGACAATTAGGTATTCGCGCTCAATCGGCCGTCCGCTGAGGAAGCGATTGATGCAATCCTTTATCCCATCTGCGTATCTTCTCTGCGCTTCTAGAGTAGTGCCAGAGTAATGAGGCACCATTGCATGATTTGGCATGTGCCTCCATGGATGATCATGGGGTGCAGGCTGTGGATACCATACGTCGCCTGCATAACCGGCCAAGTGTCCTTTCTCAAGTGCTTCAACCAATGCTTTCGTGTCGACTATCTTACCACGCGCCGTATTGACCAAATATGCTCCCTTCTTCATCCGGAAAATTAGTTCGCGGTTAAACAGACCATCGGTCTCAGGAGTCAGAGGAGTGTTTATCGTTATGACATCAGATTTCTCAACAAGCTGTTGCAGGGGGCTATACTTTATGCCAAGCACGTGCTCCTCTACAGTCGTCAGTCGACGGTTGTCATAGTAAAACATCGTCACATCAAAAGCCTTGAGTCTGGCACAGACCCTCTGTCCGATTCTCCCCGTCCCAATAATTCCAACGACCTTTCCTTCCAAATCATGAGCCTTTGAGGCAATCTCTGCAATGTCCCATCTGCCTTCAAGGACCTGCTTGTACGCGGGGATATAATTTCGGACGAGAGCCAAAATATGCATTACAACCTGCTCTGCCACGCTTACAACGTTGCTGCCTGTAATTTCCGCGACTGTAATTCCACGAGCTGCGGCTGCAGCTAGATCAATGTGGTCTGAGCCGATGCCTGCAGTCAAAACGAGCTTGAGATTCGGAGCTCTTGAAATTCGCTCTTTTGTAACATAAGCTGGCCAGAATGGCGTGGTGATCAAAATGTCTGCAGTGGATATCTCTTTATCAAGACCAGCCTCCTTGTCGGTAAGCACGACAAGTTCGTGTCCCTGCTCTCGTAGATGGTCCCTCAGACCAAGAGCATTTTCAGCGCAACCGAGCAATTCAGGCGTATTTGCAGCTGCCCCGCCAGGATACAGCACTGCGACAATCCTTTTCTTCATCTCCACAACTCCCAGTTCTTGAAGCTGCAACTAATTCTTAAGGCCTTCTGACACTGGTTACTTAGCTCGCGATCATGCCAATTTTCCTGCATGAACTTTCGATCATCGCCTCAGAATTACCAAGACTAGGTGGATTGGCAGATCTTGTTGCGTCCCCAATAGACTAGGAGCACAGTAAAGCTTGTCTCACACCAGTAGTCGGATTTGCAACATCGTGCGAGGAGCGAAGTCTTTTCGAGCTGGCAGCTCATTTGAGCCCATTCGCTCTACTTTAATGCTACGAGAGCAACACCCGTGCAATGAAAGTTGGGCGTGTTTCAAGCATTCTGTCTAAAGTTGGAAGAGTGCTATCAAATTGGCTAATTTTGTTGGCCATCGACAAGAAGAGTACCTAGCCTTTACGTCTGGTACCAATCAACCCGAGAGGAATACATGCGAAGTACAAGGTATGGTGCTATAGGCTGCGGACAAGTTCCTTATTCATGATTACGGGCTCATGTAGGTGACGTACTCGGGTCTCATTTTTAGAAGGATCCTCTTTTCACCCGGAGCCCGAAAAGGATACTTGTCGACCCCCAAGTATTTCTTGGCCATCTTGTCAATATGCTCGTCGGCGCCTTGGCTTGTGCTTTCGACTATTCGTCCCCGTACAGCGACCATGGTATAGGGGTTTGTGCTGTCAGTTACGGACATTGCAACCTGGGGGTTCCTTGAAACGTTCCGCACTTTTGTTCTACCTTCAGCAGTGTTGATCAAAATATTGCCTTGATCATAGTCAACCCATACCGGTGTAACCTGCGGAGAGCAATCTTTCATCGCAGTGGCAAAAAACGCAAAATTCTTGTCCTTGAATAATTTCTCTACTTCCGGCGTCATCTCCTTCAGAATTTTCATACATTCTATGCTCGGTTTATGATGGTGAAATACTTATCGAATTAGGATCCTCTGGGATGTGTTAAGCAACCTTGGTGGATAGAATTTGAACCGGGATTTCATGCCACATAATCACTACCTATGCTATGTTTTCGGGATGTGAGGCCGATCGCGATAATTTTGTAAATGATGATGAATTACGATAGATTCCGCTGGGATTCCACTCAGAAACCGGCATCCTAACATAAGTAGGGATTTTGTTACTCTGTCATGAATTTGGGCAAAGTAACCAGGGGCGACAGCTGGATAAAGCGATATATTTCACTTTGATGTCAATACGGATAGGTTGAGTTCCAGCAACCATTCGAAGCTCTTTGGATGTGATAGGAATGGTAGTATCAAAGTACTTACGATTTCATTGCTTTCTGGGGGTTTGATAGCCGCTGCACTTTTTGCATACCAGCAATTAACAAAGCCAGCCTTACCCCCTGTCATATCAAAGGATAATGCGATATCGGTGGCGTACAAGGCAGGAAACTGGGATGAGCAAACGCTCATGGATAAGCACACAGAAGCTACTTTGGTACATGTCAAAGCAAGTGGATTTTCATTTGTTATTGATGACGAAAAAACACTGGAAGATACTTTAGTCGTATATCATACGCCATTTCCACAATATGAAGATCAATACTTGTGGATAGTAAAGATTATCGCACCTAGTAATAGAGAATGGGTCAGCACCATAAATGCGGAAACTAGCGAGTTATTGGAGCAGTCGTCGTAACCATTCCATCTGAGCAATCACAGGCGCAAGAGACTTATCACTCAAAGTCAAAGTCAAACAAAATTAGCCATCATGTTAAGCCAGAATCAGTACCTTTTGGCCTCT
>Ga0214471_10000908_pt1 | contig 24016 bp, 19 predicted proteins | sample RVTome_5_FD_207665 | JGI IMG/M metagenome (GOLD analysis project Ga0214471, IMG submission 207665) | Soil microbial communities from uranium-contaminated site in the Upper Colorado River Basin, Wyoming, United States - RVT142D155 | ecosystem: Environmental > Terrestrial > Soil > Contaminated >... | reverse complement strand
CGACCCGGTCGAGACGGCATCGATCCTGCGCGAGATGAGCGAGAACGGCGCGATCGTTCGGTCGCGCCGCCAGCGGCGACGTCAGCGCAAGGAAGAGCACAAGGCCGCGGTCAAGGCGCGCGAGGACGCCGAGCGCGCGCGCAAGGAAGCCGAGAAGCTCGCCAAGAAGCGGGCCAAGCTCGCGCGCAAGTCGAAGGGCGACGTCGCTGCAGACGAGGAGCCCCTCCCAGATCCGGCCTCGATCGAGCTGCCAGACGTGCCGCGCAAGCCCGGGCGCAAGGAGCGCAAGGCGCTGAAGCTGCTCGACGCGATCGGTGCGGTCGAGGGTGAAGAGGCCGTCCAGATCCACGAGGGCCGGTCGCGCCTGCGCGCGGCCACGCTGGTGATCACCACCTACCGGATCGCGGTCATCGGGCGCGGCGCGCGCCGCCGCGTGCTCGGCTGGATCCCGCTCGAGGAGATCGAGCGCATCAAGCGCGTGTGGCGGGGCGCGGCGACGCTGCACATCGAGGGCTCCTTCGAACGGATGTCGTTCCAGTTCGCCGCCAGCGGCGCGCTGACCACGACAACCGAGGCCGTGCGAGCGGCGGTCAAGGAGGCGCGCGCGTCCGGGACCGCCCGGCATAGCGCGGACGTGATCCAGGCGTGGTGCGAGCGCACCTCGGAGGTGTGGGAGAGCGGCGCCAATCGCTTCCGGCTGCGGATCCGCAAGCATCCGGCGGCCACGCTGGTCGCGCTCGCCTCGCTCGTGCCGGCGGCGTACCTGCTGTCCTCCCGGCTGTAACCGGGCCCAAAGGTTCCTTTCCCCGCATTTCGGCCTCTTGTCCCATTGGGACCAAAGTCCTTATGCTGCCTGGATGCAGGCGCCTGTGGATCGACCTGATCCGATCGATGGATTCTCGAGGGACGGCATCACCTCCGATCTCTACGAATCCGCCGCGAGCCGGCTCAGGCCGGTCCTCAAGCGCGGCGTCATCATCCTGGTCGCCGCCGCCATCGTCACTGTTGCGTTCGGGCTGCTCGGGTACCGGCCACTCAGGGGAGGCGCGCCCGGCGCGGTAGCCGGAGCGACCGTGACGGCCACGGGCGACCGCTTCGACGCCGCCTTCGCTCCCGGCGGGACGTTCGAGTACAGCTTCGCCGTGCGCAACGACGGACGCTGGGGCGTGACGATCACGGGGATGCAGGCGCCGGCCCACGGCGCGTTCGGTGAGGTCGAGGTGCTCGCCACGACACAACCAAGCACGGTCGCGACGACGTTCGACAGCTTCGAGCTCGCCGCCGGCGAAACGGCGACGCTGACGGTGCGCGTCACGTTCGGCTCGTGCGAGACGCCGCCGCCGGTCGATGCGCGCCCGATGTGGAGCCAAGAGATCGTCCACTACCGCGTGATGGGCGTCGCCCGGCAGATGGTGGTGGACCTGCCCTTCTCGCTCGCGATCGATAGCGCCACTGCCGTGCGCTGCTGATCCTTAACCGAACGCGAGCGCCAGCGACACGATCAGGCCCACTCCCACCGACGCGCCAAGCGTCGCCCCGAGCAGCTGCAGCACGCTCTGCGGGATCGGATCGCGCGCCGTGCGCGCCCACGCCGACGCGAGCATCGGCGCCGTCAACAGCGCAAGCAGCGCCCAGACCGGGAACAGGCGCAGCGCCACTTGGACCGTCAGCACGACGTAGGCGGCGATGATGCCGATCCCCGAGAAGATCACCGAGGTCTCGATGCCGTAGCGCGCCGCCGGCGTCATCTTCTTGGCGGTGCGATCGCCCCGCCAGTGCAGCAGATCCGAATGGTGATAGACCGTCGCGCCGAGCAGCGCCGGCACGATGCTCGCGGACCACGCCGATGCGTCGAGGCCTTGTGCCTGCGATGCGTACGCCCCGGTGACCGGCAGGACGCCGAAGGCGATCCCCACGCCCAGCGGTCCCCAGCCGCGGTAGCCGTAGCGCAGCGGCGGCGCGACGTATTGATGCGCGAGCACCGCGCCGGCCGCCCCCAGCGTCAGCACCCACGGGTCGCGCCCAGCCGCCACCAGACCGAGCAGCAGCGCGATGCTCCACGCCGCGGCTGCGACGCCGAGCACCGCGCGCGGCGTCAGCGTCTTGGACGCGATGAAGCCTGATCCGGTGATCACCGAGGATCGCTCCAGCCGGCCGAGACCGTCGGCGCCCGAGCGCTCGTCGTAGTAGTCGTTGATCGCCATCGCGCCGGCGAACAGCGCCGAGCCGCCGGCGAGGCTCACCAGGAACCAGCCCCACGAGAACCGCCCGGTGCGCTCGGCCGCCAGCGCCGCGCCGAGGCCGATCGGCGCGAGGATCAGGGGGAGCGTCTTGACTCGCGTGAGACGAGCCAGGACGGCGAGCGGGATCCCCACGCTGCTCGGACGCCTACGAGAACGAGAACTCGGCGATGGGGGGATCCGCGTCCAGGTCCACTGCCGTCAGGCGCTGCACGTGGATGCGTACCGCGCGCGCGTCGAGCAGCTCGAGGAACCGCGCCGCCGCCTCGGACCGGTCGCGCAGGCGCTTGACGATGGCGAGCGCGTCGGCGTCATCGGCGACGACCTCGGCGTACCCGCTGCCTTGCACCCAGCGGTCCGGCTCCTCGCCGCCGGCCAGGAACGCGACCGTGGCGCCTTCCGAGAACAGCGCGACGTTGTGGTCTGTCCCCACGATCGCGCAGCAGACGTCGAGCCGGCCGGGCTCGGGGGTGTCCTCGATGAAGAACACCTTGCCGATCCAGGGCTTGTCCGCCGAGCACAGGGCGACCGACATGGTCTCGTTCGCCTCGAGCACGCCTTCGGCGCGCTGGATGCGATCCGCGGCCTCGGCGCCGGTGGGAGAACGTTCAACTGTCATGACGGCAGGATGCTACGACCGCGCGCGCGCCCTGGCAACGCGCTGCGGGTCTTGGCGGGCGGGTCGACATCACCGCGCGCGCCCGCGAGACTGGAGCCATGCCCAACCGCCTGATCGACGAGACCAGCCCGTACCTGCTCCAGCACGCTCACAACCCGGTCGACTGGTACCCGTGGGGTCCCGGCGCGCTTGAGCGCGCGCGCGAGGAGGCCAAGCCGCTGCTGATCTCGATCGGGTACGCGGCGTGCCATTGGTGCCACGTGATGGCCCACGAGAGCTTCGAGGATCCCGACACCGCGCGCGAGATGAACGAGTCGTTCGTGTGCATCAAGATCGACCGCGAGGAACGCCCCGACCTCGACAGCGTCTACATGTCCGGCGTCCAGGCGATGACCGGCCACGGGGGCTGGCCGATGACGGTGTTCGCGACCCCGGACGGCAAGCCGTTCTACGGCGGCACCTACTACCCGCCCGAGCCGCGCCACGGGATGCCGGCGTTCCGCCAGGTGCTCGCCGCGGTCGCCGAAGCCTGGCGGGACCGCCGCGACGAGGTCGAGCGCCACGGCGACGAGCTGCTCGCCCACATCGACCGAGCCACGCAACTGCGCGCGTCGAAGGATCCGCTGGACGACACGGTGCTGCACCAGGCGGCGAAGGCGCTGCTCGAGCATCTGGATCCCGAATGGGGCGGGTTCGGCGGCGCGCCCAAGTTTCCGCAGCCGATGACGCTGGAGTTCCTGCTGCGCATGCACCTGCGCGGCGTCGACGGAGCGCTCGACGCGGTGACGCTGACGCTCGACAAGATGGCGCGCGGCGGGATCTTCGATCAGGTCGGCGGCGGCTTCCACCGGTACGCGGTAGACCGGATCTGGCTGGTGCCGCACTTCGAGAAGATGCTCTACGACAACGCGCTGCTGCTGCGGCTGTACACGCGCGCGTTCCAGGTCACCGGGAACGTCCTGTACGCCGACACTGCGACGGCGACGGCGACGTTCCTGCTCCGCGAGATGATGCATCCCGACGGCGGCTTCTATTCGAGCCTGGACGCCGACTCCGAGGGCGACGAGGGCAAGTTCTACGTCTGGGACTACGACGAGCTGATCGCGCTCGCCGGCGACGACATGCCGCTGGCGGTCGCCGCGTTCGCCGTCGCCGGCTCGGGTAACTGGGAGGGCACCAACGTCCTGTGGCGCCCGCAGCCCGACGACGAGGTCGCCGCGCAGACCGGTTCGACGCCCCAGGAGGTCAAGGCCGCCCTGGACCGCGTCAAGGCGCGGTTGCACCAGGCGCGCGAGCAGCGCGAGCGCCCCGGCACCGACGACAAGGTGCTCGCGTCGTGGAACGGGATGACGATCGCGGCCCTGGCCGAGCTCGGCCGCGCGATCCCGGGCGGCCGGCCTTTCATCGACGCTGCGGCGCGCGCGGCCGATCTCGTGCTCACCCGCCTCCGACGCGACGACGGCCGCCTGCTGCGCGCGTGGCGCGACGGCCGGACCAGCGGGCCCGCCTACCTCGAGGACTACGCCGCGATGGCCGACGCCTGCCTGACCCTGTACGAGACCACGTTCGAGCAGCGCTGGTGGACCGAGGCCGAGCAGCTCGCGCGCGCGATCCCGGCGCTGTTCGCCGACGCCGAACGCGGCGGGTTCTTCGACGTGGGCGCCGACGCCGAGAGCCCGGTCGTCCGCCCCAAGGACGTGTTCGACAACGCCCTGCCCTGCGGGAACTCCGCGGCCGCCGACGTGCTGTTGCGGGTCGCGGCGCTGACCGGCGACGACACGCTCGAGCAGCACGCGGCAGGCTTCCTGCGCCTGGTCCGCGAGCCGATGGCCCAGGCCCCGACGGGCTTCGGCCATGCGTTGTGCGCGCTCGACCGGTATCTGGCGCGCGCGGTGGAGGTCGCCGTGGTGGGCGACCCGGCCGCCGAGGATGCGAGAGCCCTTATCGAGGTGGTCCACCGTCGCTTCCTGCCCAACCTGGCGCTGGCGGCGGGGCCTTCCGGTTCGTCCGAGCCGGCCCTGCTGCGGGGCCGTCCGGCCCAGAACGGTGCAGCCACCGCGTATGTGTGCGAAGATTTCGTGTGCAAGGAGCCCGTGACGACGCCCTCCGCGCTCGCTGAGCGCTTGTGAATCTGAGAATGAGGCCGGTCGGGGCTCTGACCTGCGGCTTTCGTGGCAGCCCGCAAACTTCATTAGACTCGTCAGGCTCCCGGGCAGCCGGGGGACGTTGGATGATTCTCACTTCGACACGAACGTCGGGCGATCAAGACGGGAAGGTGACTCGAACCACGTGGTGAAGCGAGACGGATCCAGCGGCAGCGCCGACGATCTGGACATCGACGACGCCGAGCTGCTCGCTCAGGCGGCCGAGGCGCTCGGGGAGGACACCCCCGATCCGCCGTTGCGTCCAGACGATCCCGAGCGGCTCGGCGACCTCGACGCGCTCGGGACCTACCTGCGTGAGATCGGTCGCTATCCCCTGCTGACCGCCGCGCAAGAGGTCGAGCTGGCCAAGCGCATCGAGAACGGCGGGAAGGCCGAGAAGAAGATCCAGAAGGAGTCGGGGCTGGCTCAGGCGCAGCGCAAGAAGATGGAGGCGCTCAAGCGCGACGGCGCGGCCGCCAAGCACGACATGGTGCAGGCGAACCTGCGACTGGTCGTCTCGATCGCGCGCCGCTACCGGGCGACCGGGATCCCGCTGCTCGACCTGGTTCAGGAAGGCAACATCGGCCTGATGCGCGCGGTGGACAAGTTCGAGTGGCGCAAGGGATTCAAGTTCTCGACCTACGCGACCTGGTGGATCCGCCAGGCGATCCAGCGAGGTATCGCCGACCGCGGGCGCGCGATCCGGCTGCCGGTGCACGTGCACGAGCTGCTCGTGCGGGTGCGGCGCGCGCGCAGCGAGCTGGAGGCGCAACTGGGGCGCGAGGCGACCGACGAAGAGGTGGCGAAGGCGGCGCGGCTGCCGCTCGCGCGCGTGCGCGAGCTGCGCGGGCTGGCCGCGAACCTGCTGTCGCTGGAGACCCCGGTCGGCGAGGCCGGCGAGGCGACGCTGGGCGAGTTCGTCCCCGACGAGGCCGCGAACGTGCAGTTCGAGGACGTGCTGTCGGGCATCGGGCGCGAAGAACTCGAGCGCGTGCTCGAGACCCTGACCGAGCGCGAGCGCACGATCCTCGCGCTTCGCTTCGGCCTCACGGGGGAAGAGCCGCTGACCCTGGAAGAGGTCGGGAAGCGGTTCGGGCTGACGCGCGAGCGGATCAGGCAGCTCGAGGCGAAAGCGCTCGCGAAGCTGCGCCATCCCTCCCGGAGCGCGGCCCTGCGGACCGAAACCTAGCCCACAGGCCGCGAACCCACCCGGTGGCAGAGCCGCGAGATAGGGACGACGTCCCCCAGACCAGAAATATCCTCTCGCCGTTCCTCACACGTGTAGCACTGGTCTTGCTGCTTGCGATCGGAGCGACTTCGTTCGTCACGCTGCTCTCCGATGCCCTCTCCCCATCGTTCATCTTGGGCGATTTCGTTCAGGACTATGTGTCGGCGAGGGCATGGAACGATGGTGAGGATCCGTACGGGTCGGTTGTCGCATTGCGAGAGCGGTACGTCAACGAACCCGGTGAGATCTTCCCGGGGATCACGAGGAATCCTCACCCCCCACCACGTATCGCAATGTTCCGGCCCCTGGCCGCGTTGCCCTACAGAACCGCACGCGTCATCTGGTTCTGTCTAGGGGCAATGGCCATCGCGACGGCAGTCACCCTTGTCTTTCGCCACGTAGGAGTGAGGCGCGACTGGGCCCTGGCCATGGGACTTGCCTCCCTCGCCTTGCCCGCTGCGCAGACGGAGCTCCGGCTGGGGCACATCGGGGGACTCCTCCTCCTTCTCATCGTGGGGACTTGGGTGGCAAGCCGGCGTGAGAAGGGGTTGCGGGCAGCGATGTACCTTGCGGTCGCCGGTGCACTTGCATGGTTCCCGCTCTTCCTGATCCTTCCGCTCATTCGTTGGCGACAGAGATCGGTCGCGGCGATCGCAGCGCTCGGGACCGGGATCCTCTACGTGACGGTCAGCATCGCCATGGGGCGCAACACCATCGGGCGGTACCTCTCAACCATCGGACCTGACCAGGCCAAAGCGTGGATCCCGGATCCACAGAACATCTCACTCACGGCGGTCCCGCTGCGGTGGCTCCGCGAGACCTTCTGGAGGCCGGAGGCGCTCAACCTCCCGCACCTCGCTGTGGCGCTGGCGGTTACAATCATCGCCTTAAGTGTGTTCGCGGCATTGACAACTCCAGCCAAGCGATCCGGCGACATCTTCTTGGCCAGCCTCCCCCTGATGATTCTGGCATCCCCCATCTCGTGGCCCCATTACCAACTACTACTCCTCCCCTTCGTGATCATTGTGGCTAAGAATCACCTTCCCCTTGCGGCCCTGGCGCGGACGCCGCTCATCCTGGTGTCGATCGCGATCGTCATGATCGCACGGCTCCCCTTTCTCGTTTCCGTCTACCCGACATCCCCTCTGGAAGGCGTCCTGGGATGGGCCTTGCCGACGTACGCGATCCTCGCGCTCGCGATAGCAGAGTGGAAAGTGATCGCCGTCCCGGGAGACGCTCGGCCGCGCAACAGCTCTCCGGTTACGCGATGACAGCGCAGCAAGCCCAGGGCGCTCCTTCCAAGAAGCCCCTCTTCGCCGGTGTGCGAGCACGGTTCAGTAGCATTGCCACCGTGTGCACCGGCGGCGTAGACCTGTCGCGATTCGATCGAGGTATCCGGTGCTGACGAGCCCCTACGTGAGGAAGCTATTAGGTAGCCTTGCCGTCGTCTGGGTCCTCACCGGAGTACTCGCAGGAGGATTCTCAACATTTGAGTTCCTGGATCCAGCCCAGATCGGCCGGTTGATCCTCGCAGGCCAAGTTCCATATCGCGACTTCGCTCTGGAATACCCGCCTGGTGCCGCGGTCTTGTTGACCGTTCCCGCAGTAATCTCCACAGGCTCCGGATACGAAGTCGCATTTCGCGCCCTCATGGCGGGCGCGTGGGTCGGTACGGCCATTATGGTGCGAACTACTCGAGCCTCGAGCTTCCCCGCGTTCCTGATCGCCTCCGTGCTGCTCGCGTGGCTTGTCGGCGCCGGCTTCGACGTGGTCGTCGCCCTCACCGTGGCCATCTCATGGAATGGCCTCGCTTCACAGAGAGGTACGGGCAGCGCGCTGGCTCTGAGCGCAGGAATTGCCGTCAAGTTGGCTCCCGCCGTTTTGGTTCCGTTCGCCCTTCGACGGATGCTGGCCCATCGCTCAAGGGCTCTCGCCCTTGTGAGCACGGCCCTGGTTGTCAGCCTCGTGATTCCCTTTGCCCTTTCGGGCGGCGAGGGTGACCCACTCACCTTCCACTCAGGCCGGGGGGTCCACGCCGAAAGCCTGACGGGAAGCGTCCTCGTTCTTCAGCGCTTCTACACGGGCGAGGGCTATACGGTTCACGTCCAGAACAACGCCCGTGAGGTGCCAGGCGCTGGAGGATGGCAGATCGCCCTCTCGATCGTAATGCTCTCGGGGCTCCTCGGTCTTCTCTGGTGGAAGGGTGACCCGACTCGAGGATCGACATGGGTTGCTGCCCTTCTCGCGATACCAGCGGTTGGGCCACTCGCATCACCTCAGTTTCTCCTGTGGCCCGTCGCCCTTGTGGGCTGCATGCGGCGCAGCGCGTTCATGGCCTTCCTGGGAGCAGCACTCCTCTCAATGGTCATCTTCAGTAGTCCCATCACCCTCCATGAGGGAGTCGCCCTGGCTTGGCTCACGTTTGCAAGGAACCTCGCCCTGGTCGTGGCTTTGGTTCTGGCCGCGCGAGAAGGACTGAAGCCCGAGAGGACCGGTCAAGATTCCTAGAACCTGCGGATCCACGAATGGGCCAGCGACTCTAGACGCACCGATCCCCGATCCTTGTGTCGCCACTCTCGTGCTCGCTCTTCACGGCCCATCTGGGCGGGGACCCGTAGACTTGGCGAGCAATCCACCCGACCACCGTTCGAAAGTCCAACAGACAGTGGCTGAGAGCATTCAGCAGGCAGCCGTCCCGGCGTCCGGCGGAAGCCGGCTGACGCCGTCGCGCATCGTCGCGTTCGCGGTGCTGGCATCGATCCCCGTGAAAGCCATCGCCGACCGGCTCTCCGACCCCGACCTTTGGTGGCATCTGCGCACCGGGGGCCTCATCGCGAGCACCAAGCGGATCCCGGCCGTCGACCCCTTCTCATACACCGCGCCCGGCGAGCCTTGGGTCGTTCAGGAATGGGGCGCCGAGGTGATCCTGCACTGGATCCACTCGCTGTTCGGGCTGTACGGGATCCTGTTCTACCGAGGGCTCGCGCTGCTGGCGGTGTACGCGTTGATGGCCCGCCTGATCCTCAAGCGGATGGGAGGCGGCCTCGCGACATGGGCATGGATCGCACTCGCCGCGTATACCGGCATCCCCAACTGGACCGAGCGTCCGAACCTGATGTCGTTCTTCTTGTTCGTCGCGACCTTGCTGCTCGTCGAACGGCGAGACAAGGCGATCTGGTGGTTCGTCCCCCTGGCTGCGCTGTGGGCGAACTTGCACGGGATGGTCATCCTCGGCATCGGCCTGCTCGTCGTGATCGCGGGCGCGGAATGGCTCAAGGTGGCGTTCCGATGGGATGGAGCGGAGCGGACCTGGGCGACGCGGGTGTCCCTGGTCGCAGGCGCGGGGCTGCTGGCGACGGTTGCCAACCCCGAGGGCCCGGGTCTGCTGGTGCACGCGTTCCGCCTGGTCGGTGTAGCGGGGGCGATCGTCAGCGAGTGGCGTTCGCCGAACTTCCACGATCCAGGGGCGTGGCTCTTCACCGCGATGCTGTTCCTGACGATTCTCGTCTTCGTCTTCTCGCCCAAGCGGCCGGATCTGACCGACATCGCGCTCGCGCTGGCTTTCACGTTCCTGGCGCTGCAAGCGGTACGCAACCTCGCCGTCGCCGGCATCGTCCTCGGGATCGCCTCGGCGCCCTACGTCCGCCCCGCATTCTCGGTGCTCCCGTGGCGCCCCAAGCCGCGTGACGAGGTCTCGGAGGGAGCCTCACGTATCCTCGGCGTCGCCGGCTACGCGGCAGCGACCCTCGGGCTGGTTGCGGTCCTGGTAACCGGGTTCCCTCGATCCTCGGATCCAAGCGACATCATCTCGGGCTACCCGGTCGCGTCGATCGACCGGCTGGACGTGCCCGGCGCGCGCGTCTTCTCCTACGACGTTTGGTCGGGCATGGTCATCCACCGAGCCTGGCCCAACGCGCGCGTGTACATCGATCTCCGGTGGGATTTCTACGGGCTCGAGCTATCCACCTCGTACGCCGACACCATCAATGGACTTTCGTCGTGGCAGCGCAACCTCGACCGCTCGTGCACCACACACGTGCTGATCCCGCCGGGTGTCGCCCTTGCAACGATCTTGCGGCTGTCGGTTGACTGGCGGATCGTAGACCGGGACCCCGACGCTGCGACGACGTTCGCGCGCCGCGAGCCCGCCCCGGGATGCGACGAGCATCCCATCCCGGCGATCTGACCTACCGGCGGCGGCTGCGGAGACGATCGACTCCCAGGCCCACGGCCAGCCCGGAGGCGGCTTCCTCTGCGAGATGCGCGAGCGTATCCAGGTCCTTGTCGGCGAAGTCGCCGCGGCCGACGATGATCACACCGACGCAGGCGTCGGCGCCCTGGATCGGGCCCGCGATCATCGCCTCGGTACGCGCGCCGGCGATCCCCGACACCATCGCGCGCGCGAGGTCCAGCGGCGCGATCAGGATCGGCTCCCTGTTCGCGAGCAGCTCGCGGAACAACGGGTGCTCGGGCTTGACGTTCAGACGCCGCTCGGCAGGGGTGAGCTTATGGCCCCCGCCGACCCAGAACCCGTCGCCCGCAAGGAGATACAGCGCAACGATCTCCGGCGAGAAGGCCTCGACGACCTCGCCGACGATCGCTTCGCTGAGCGCCTCGAGATCCGCCAGGAACGGCATCTCCCTGATGGCATCCTCGATCGCAGCGACGGCCTGCTCGGCCAGGCGCAGGCGCGCATCGACCGACCCCGTGGACCCCGACGCGGGCGCCGGCGAGAAACCTTGGGCTGCCTCCTCGCGATCACGCCGGCGCTTCCGCCGACTCGAACGTTCGGCAGGTGGAGCGGACGGGGGAGACACCGCGGCGACCGGCGGCGGGAACTCTTGGGCCGTCGGCAGCGGGCCGGCTTCAACGGCGGCGACCGTCGATGGTGGGACTTCTCGCACGTCCGGAGCGTGTCCGAGCGAACCGTTTCCCCCGACGCGCGCAGGGGGCGCCGGAGCGACCGGAACCTCGATCTCGGCCGGCAGCGCCGGTGTGCGCGCGTCCTCGACCGATGCGGGCTCGGCGTCAGGTTCCCATGCGGCGACCGGTTGCTGGGGCTCGATCGCAGGTGGGGGGGTCTGCGCTTTCGCTACGCGCCCGGTCCTCACAGCGCCTTCGACCGCGACCCGCAGCTCATCGAGCGTGAACGGCGGGCTGAGCACGGTGCTCTCCGCATCGTCCGGGGGAGGTGAATCCCCGAGAACGACCGCAGGGGTATCAACACCGCGCGCGCGAAGGTTCGACACGAACTCGAGGCCGTTCCGGGTTCCGCCGCCGGCCAGCACCACGGCAGCGCCGGCCACGACCCCGAAGATGTCGTCGCCCTCGCGCGCGAAAACGACCTCCCAGCCGTCCATCATGTTCAGGGCAGCCGCAAGGGAACTCTCTGCCGATACCGCAACAACACGCATGGGCGCCTACCCCGGTCGCTTGATTATGTTCTCGTAGATCGTGATCGCGGCCGGCCCCAGGAGCACCACGAAAAGTGAAGGGAAGATGCACAGGATCAGCGGGAAGATGATCTTGACCGGCACCTTCTGTGCCTGCTCCTCGGCTCGCTGACGGCGCTTGGTCCGCATCTCGGCGGCCTGCACGTGCAGAACCTTGGACACGGAGATACCGAAGATATCGGCCTGGATCATCGCGAGGCAGAACGACTTCAGCTCAGGGATCTTGGAACGTTCGCCGAAGTCGCGCAGGGCCTCGGACCGGCTCTTGCCCAATTGCATCTCCTGGAGCACCCGGTGCATCTCTTCGCCCAACGGCCCGCCTTCTTGACGAGCCACGCGCGCCATCGCGGCGTCGAAGGCGAGGCCAGCCTCTACCGTGATCGACAGAAGGTCCAGGGCATCGGGCAGCGCGCGCTGGATCTTGTACTGCCGCTTGCCGGACCGCGACCGAAGGATCCACTCCGGCAGGTAATACCCCACGTACACCACCAACGCGACGAGCACGATCCCCTGCAGCGCATCCAGGTCCGCCAGCTTGGAGAACACCAGCGCAAGGACCACGCCACCGCCCAGCGTCACGGCCTTCATCGCGAGCACGCGCTCGGCATCCCAGCCGGGCGGAGACCCGGCGTAGACCAGCTCCTGGCGCAGCCGCTCGAGCACGCCGATCGGGGTCATCCGGCGGAAGAAACGTCCGGCGCGTTCCATCCCGGGGACCATCACGCGCCTGACGAAGGGCGCCGCCAGCTCGCGCTTCCGAAGCTGCTGCGGGTTCAGCTCGATCGCGCGCACGGTCCGCAGCATCCGGAACATGCGCTCCCGTTCCAGCACGAAGTCGCCGGCCGTCGCGACGACCAGCACGATCGCGGCGAACGCCGCGAGGATCCCCAGCATCAACACAGTCGCACCCTCACACGTCGATCTTGATGATCTTGCGCATCCATAGCGCCCCGACCCCGATCAGGACGGTGGCGACGACGATCAGGATCTTCCCGATGGTTGCCTCGGTGAGCTGCCCCATGTATTCGGGGTTCACCAGCGTCAGATACCCGAACAGAAGGAAGGGTAAGGCGATCAGGACGACCGCCGAGAGCCGTCCCTCGGCCGAGAGCACCTTGATCTGACGCCGGACCTGCTCGCGTTCACGAAGGGTATCGGCAACCGTGACCAGCAACTGCGCCAGGTTCCCCCCGACTTGCCGCTGGATGTTGATCGCCAGGACCACCCATTTGAAGTCATCCCCACCGACGCGGTCGGCCATGTCCTCCAAGGCCCGCTCGATCGGCAGCCCCAACCGAGTCTCGGCCAGCACGCGCGCGAACTCGGACGAGGTCGGCGGCAGCGCCTCGCGCGCGACGGTGTCCAAGGCCTGCATGAACCCGTAGCCGGCCTGCAGCGAGCCCGCAAGCAACTGGAGCGTGTCGGGGAGCTGTCCGAGGAAGTCGGTGGTCCGCTTGCCGATGCGTCGGGCGAGGAGCAGGCGTGGGATGAATCCGCCCACCACGGCCAGCATGACGCCCCAGTAAACCCGCTGGAAGAGCAGCAACCCGATCAGGCTTCCGCCGAGCACCCCGCCTATCGTGATGAGGATGAACTCCGAGCTTCGCAGCGGCCACGCCGCGCGATCGATCTCCTTCTGCAGCTTCTCGGTGAACTTCTCGGACCAGGGCAGCTTCTCGACCATCTCGACCGCCTTGCGGCCGAACGCCGATCCGCTGAGGGCGCCACCCGACCGCTCCTCCTTCTCCTTCTCCTTGACCCGCTCGGTGCGCGAGTACATCCGGAGGCGGCGCTGCAATGCGCGCTCCTCGGTCTTGCCCGCCGGACCCTGCAGGATGACGATGAGGAACATCAGGACGCCGATGAACGCCGCGGCGATCCCGAGGATCAAGCCCAGGCTGTTGGCGAAGAGACCGAGCAGGGGCTTCTCCTCTACCAGCGTCAACGGCGGCGGCCCCACCGCTCCCCGGCGATTCAGCACGACGCTGCTGTCCGTGAAGGTCACGCCGGCGACGCTCACGGTCACGCCGAGGTCCAGATCGGCCGACTCTCGATCCGCACCCGGGTATGTGACCGTCCATTGGTAGGTGATCGCCTGCGCAAGCCTTTCGAAGGCGGCCTGCAACTGCGCCGCGTCCGAGACTCGCACGAACTCGCCACCGACCTCGGCGTCGGCGAGGGCTCGCAGGCTCGATTCGTCGAGCTGGCTGCCCGCGAGCAGCACGGTGGTCGTCGCTGCATCCGCGCGCTCGACCGCGGCGACCGCTTCCGCCAGCGTGGTCTGGCTGCCGACGTCGAAGCCGTCGCTGAAGATGACGATGTTGCGCTGGGCGTTGAACTGTCTGGTCAGCTCGTCGGCGGCGATCGCGACCGCGTCGTGTAAGGCGGTTCCCTGGCTGAGGGCCAGCGTTGAGATCGAATCAAGGATCCGACCCCGGTCGGTGGTGAAGCCCTGCACGAGTCTGGCCTCATCGGCGAAGGCGATCAGGGCGACCCGAACCGTGGGGGGCAGCGATGAGACGAACGAGCGGGCCGCTTGCTTCGCCGCCTCGGAAGGCGCTCCCAAAGTGCTTGCGCTGACATCCATCAGCAGCGCAACCGCGACGGCACGGGTTCCGGTCTCGTGGAACTCGGCAACCTCCACATCACCGACCGGCCGCCCGTTCTCGGTGACGGTGACATCCCCGGAACCGAGATCGACAGTTTCGACCCCCGGCCCGGCGAGCGATACGACGAGCCTGGTCAGCCCGCCCGAGTCGAACGACACCTCCCGGATCTGGGCGACGAACCCCTCCTGCGCACCCGCCTGCGGGGCAGCGAGAAGCAGCGCACCCATCAGGCAGAGCATGAGGGCGATCGGCGCGCGAAGCCTTCGGGTCATCGCGACTCGCGTGCCATCGGCTCGGGCTCGAAGATCTCGGCCTCGAGCTTGATGCCCGAGTCTTCAAGGCGCTCGGTGAACTTGGGCCGCAGCCCTGTCGACTTGATGTGACCGCGGAAGCGTCCGCCCTCGTCCACGCCCATCCCGTAGTCGAACAGGAACAGGTCCTGCAGCGTGATGATGTCGCCTTCCATCCCGACGATCTCGGACACGTGGGTCAGGCGACGGGTGCCGTCCTTGAGCCGGGACTGGTGCACGATGAGCTGGACCGCGCTCGCGACCTGCTCGCGGATCGCTCGCACGGGCAGGTCCATCCCAGCCATCAAGCACATGGTCTCGAGGCGCGCGAGCACATCGCGGGGTGCGTTCGCGTGTGCGGTCGAGATCGACCCGTCGTGACCGGTGTTCATGGCCTGGAGCATGTCCAGCGCCTCACCCGACCGGACCTCCCCCACCACGATGCGATCTGGTCGCATACGAAGCGCGTTGCGGACCAGGTCGCGGATGGTCACCGCGCCCTTGCCCTCGATGTTCGGCGGCCGCGCCTCCATGCGGATCACGTGCGGCTGCAGCAGTCGCAGCTCCGCCGAGTCCTCGATGGTGAGGATCCGCTCGTCCTCGGGGATAAACGAGGACAGCACGTTGAGCGTCGTCGTCTTCCCGGCGCCGGTCCCGCCGGAGACCAGGATGTTGATCCGGCCGCGGACGCAGGCCTCCAGGAAGCGCGCAACCTTGCTGGACATCGTGCCGAACGAGATGAGGTCCTCGGCCTGGTAGGGGTCGCGGGCGAACTTCCGGATCGTCAAGCACGCCCCGTCGATCGCAACCGGCGGGATCGCCGAGTTGACACGCGAGCCGTCCGGCAGGCGGGCGTCCACGTAGGGCGACGACTCATCGATCCGGCGACCCACCTGGCCGACGATCTTGTCGATGGTCCGCCGCAGGTGCGAGTCGTCCAGGAACTTGGCGCCGGTGTAGATGATCTTGCCGTCGCGCTCGATGTAGATCGTGCGGTAGTTGTTCACCATGATCTCGGTGATGGACTCGTCCTTGAGATAAGGCTCGAGGGGCCCGTACCCGAGGATGTCGTCGGTGATCTCGGCGATCAGCCGCTGGCGATCTGCCGCCGACAGCGGCGTGTCCTCCTCGGCGAGGGTCTCGGTCAGCTTCTGACGGACGCGGAACTCGAGTTGCTCCGCGCTCATGTTCATGTCGTAGAGCTTCGGGCCCAGCGCCTGCACGAGGCTCTGGTGGATCTTGCGTTTGAGATCCTCGAGGGGATCGACCTTGTCTTCGAACTCGCTGGGGCCGGCCGCGTACGGTTCGGCGGTGGTCACCGGCAGGTTGCTCTCGCCTTTCCCGTCGGCGGGCGCGTCTCCCGGACCGCCCCGGGCCTTGGACAACCGCTCATACAGACTCATGGCTCCGTGTTCCTCCTACCTATTGCCGCGGCCGAACCGCTTCTTCTTCTTGGCGTCGGGCTGCCCGGCACTGACGGACTCGAGCTGCTCATCTTCGCCGTTGGTGGCGCCGATGATCTCGAGCAGCTTGAAGATCGACGATACGACCGGAGACTTGGGATTGTCGACAACGAGCGGCGTCCCGCGGTTGATCGAAACCGAGACGTCCCGGCTCGAAGGGATCGACACGTCCACATTCGTCCCCAATGTCTTCTCGACCGCCTGTACAGTCAGCCCAACCTTGCTGTCGGCGCGGTTCAGGATCAGCCTGATCCTGTCGCGCCCGAACCCCAGCAGGTTGAGCGTTTGCAGAGACAGCTTCATGTTCTTGATGCTCGGGACGTCCATGGACGTCATCAGCACGCATTCCTCGCTCTCGTCGAGCGCGGCGAGGACGTGGTCGGTGAACGAGGGCGGGCTGTCGATCACGACGTACCTGAACGACTCCTTCAACAGGCGGACGATCTTGGTCACGGCGTCCGCGCTGATGGTCTCTGCGAGCCCGGGCTCCAGCGGAGCCGCGAGCAGGAACACCTTCGACCGGTGCGGCGTCAGGTACCCGCGGATCGCTTCGGAATCGAGCCGCTCCAGGTTCTGGGCGGCGTCGTAAATCGTGCGAGCGGGGAACAACTGCAGCATGATCGCGAGGTCGCCGAACTGCAGGTCGAGGTCGACCATCGCGACCTCCCCTTTGGTGCGGCTGGCCAGCGCGATCGCCAGGTTGGAGGCCACGAAGCTCTTCCCGCAGCCGCCCTTCGAGCTGAACACCGTGATGACCTTGTGGTCGCCTCCCATGCTCGGCGGCGGCAGCGCCGCCTTGCCCGCGACCGCGCCTCGTATCTGCGAAGTCAGCGTCTCGGCGCGGGACACAGCCTCGACGAGTTGCGTGGCGGTGAACGTCGCCGGTAGCACGTCCCGGACCCCGCTGCGCATCGCCTGCTGGAGCACATCCGCCGTGAGCGCGTGGGCGACCAGGACGACGCTGACACCCTCGCCGGCGGCCTGCATCTTTCGCGCGACGTCGAAGGAGTCCTCCAACCCGAGGTTGGGGCCGAGGATGACGACGTTGATCCTGCCCGACTTGTCGTGAAGGACCTTGTCGAGCTGCGCCGTCCCGTCGACGATCACCAACTCGTCACGGCGACCGATGTGATCGGACACGCGCGTCTGGAAGCGCGGATCGGGATCAGCGAGGACGATCAATCGAGTCCTTTCCCTTAGTTCGCGAAAGCGTTGGCGATGGTACGGCCGGGGGTGTTCTGCGGCCTCGCCCCCTCGGGCAGCAGCGTCAGGTAGAGCTGTCCGTTGAGCTTGGCGAACACGAGCTTCTCGGCGAAGCGGCCGTTGAGCGAGACCGTCAACACGACGTTGTCCAACCCTCGCCTAACCGTGTCCGCACCTTCCTCGGTAAACGTGCGCGTCCCGATCTGCAGGATCAGCACGTTCTGCAATAGGAACTGTACGCGGGGGCCCGAGGCTCCGCCGCCGCCGCCGCCGGGCGCGTTCATCTGCGCGAGGATCGAGATCCGATCCCCGGGATTGAGGAAGTTCGCGACGCCGGGCACGATGCCGACCTCGAACGAGACGGCCATCTGGTTGCCGCTGATGTCCAAGCCGGACTGGACCGCCTGAGCGGCCTCGACGAACTGGCCGGTCACGATCTGCTCATTGGGGAAGATGGCGGCGGCTGCGATGAGGCCCTGGATCTCGGTCAGCGACTGGATGGTGCCCACGACCCGGGCGTTCTCCTGGACGTTGACCTGGTCGATGAGGCCTTCAGAGATCGCAGCATCGGCGCTCTTGCCCGGGGGGATGGTGTCCTTGGCTACGAACACCGCGCTGAGCTGCCCCCCACCCACCGCATCTTCGCGCACACCCTGGATGTAGGACACGAGGGCGACGGTCGCGACCGCCGCGAGTACCACCGCGGCTATCAGCGCGATGGTCCGCCTGCTCATGGAAACAGCTGCCAATTTGGTTCCCTCCCTGCTCGCGGCTGACCCGCCGGCACTCAGCAATCATAGACGTGGGATCTGTATTTCTCCTCGAAGCAAGGCTCACCGACCTGGTCCGCACGAACCCGGGTCTATGCGCCCGCCTCGTATTGGGCCGAAGCTCTAGAAGTAAGTGTGGGGTTCATCTGCACGAGCACCGCGTTCAACTGTCCTCTGCGCTGGGCGACCACCTGGATACGTAAGCCGGGATCATCGCCGACGTTGAGCCCTACCGTATCGTTGTAGCAGGGAGTATCTGCCCCACCCGGAGCCAACCCTTCCGGATCCGAAACGAAGCCGCCGGGGGCCAGCTCGGGTGGATTCCCAAACACGAGGGCGACACAGACGGCCCGATCCGCCACACCAAGGTCCAGGTTCCCGAACGCGCGCGCGATGGTATACCGACGGATGCTCTCGGCCCAGCAGGTCCCCTGTGCACTGCTGCAGGCCGCGGTGAAGTCCTGGTTCTGCGGCAGCGTCGCACCGTACCTGGCGCCCTCGCGCGCAGCGTGAGTGATCTCACTGTTCTGCGTGTAGAGCAGCGCACCAGTGATCGCGCCGAACGTGATCATGAAGAACAGCGGGGCGATGATGGCGAACTCGACCGCGGACGCACCGCCATCCTCTCTCAGGCGCCGGGTCCACCGACGTGTCGACCGCCTAGGGCGATCAGTCTCGAGGGTTGACGTGCTCATCTGATCAGCCGCCATCCAAACATCGGGAAACTTACCGCGCGCTCCGGATCGGGTGCCATCCGCAAAACACCATTGCCACCCGCAAGCATCCTGTAAGTAAGGAACTGAGCCTTGAGCTGCGCCGCCGCTCCACCACCTTGATACTGGAATGGATTGGCGAAGGGGGCGAAGAACGATCCTTCCACATTCTGGCCTGAGGAGCCGTTAAGCAAGTGTCTCCCGCTCGACTCAGACCAGAGACTGAGATCCTCGAAAGTCCCGTGGAACGGTGCGATCCACGTGAACTCGGCACTGCCGCCGCCGATATCGATCCTCCCGTTGTGAAGATAAACCATGACACCGTTGAGGCGGATGATGCCGCCAGACCCGCCCTTCGCTAGGTTGCCGCTGCGAAGATAGAGGTAAGACGCGCCGGTTCCGGCGGCGTAGTCGAACGGCTCGAAGGAGGTGGGGCAGATGCCGTCCGGTCTGTCGTCACCGTTCCAGACGCACGACGACGGCAAGGTGCCGAGATGGCTAGTTGTATTGATCAGGAACTGGCCGTTCACAGATACCCCACCTTGCACGACCACGTTTCCCGACTGAACCTCGAAGCGCCCATTGATGTTAAGTGTGGAGCAGTTGATGAACCAGTTCCCTACTGGAAGCACGACCGTGTCGCCGCTCTGCACGCGGCAAGGATCGGTGGGCAACGTCCCGGTGAAGTCGAGCGGATACTGACTCCAGTTGACCGCATCCGCGGCCGGGCGCCCGGAAGTCCCGACATACGCGACGAGTTCATCGATGTAATCGGTTGTGTAGCCGTCGGCATCTCCGTCGAGTTGACCAGTGACCGACTCCGGATCGTCGCAGTCGACGAGCGGGACCTCCGTGGCAGGCGTCTCGGCGCTCGGCACGTAGTACTCGTCACCAGGGGGATAGGGCTGACAGTTGAACTGATGATCGACAGGGGCGCGCGTTCTCCGGCTTCGGAGAGGCACAGGCTGCGGGTAGAGGTGGCCTGGTGGAGGGGAAGGCAAGTCAACATCCGCTTGCTCGCATGCGGTGCCTGCGCAGAGTCCTCCGGTTGAGGCGTACAACTCGATCGAGCCGCCGGCCGTGCAGGTTCCCGTCACCGGATCGGAGCCGATGCCACACGACCAGATCCGGCCAGGCGCACCTCCACCGCTCCCGCGGATGTCAACCGTGTAATTTCCGCCACCGGTTGTACAGGATGGCCCCGTGCCGTTCGAATCGACGGAAATCGTGCCGGTCACGTCTCCGGACGGATAGACCTGGACGCCACCCGTTTCGCTTCCGCCACCATTCCCCTCAAGGGCGGTGCACCCAACGGGATCGAGCAGCAGCAGCGCAACAGGCGCCTCGATGACATCGTCTTGGAACGCCCGGATCACCGCTGTCGCCGGGGCTTGGATCCCGTCACCTCCAACGATCCCACCGAACAAGGAGCCCTGATCCGTCACCATAGTGACCCCGAATCGCTCGCACGGATCGGCCCCATCAAAGCTCGGGTCGACCAACCGATCCGACGATGAAAGGGAGTCGAGCTGGGCGTCCGTGACCGGGTAGGTGAAGATCACCTCGTATGGCTCTTCGCCTGTTGCGTAGTACTCATAGCCGTTCAACGGGTCACATCCTTCATCGCCATCCAGGTAGCGTGTCTGGAAGGCAGGCTGCGTGAGGATGTCGGTGTTTTCAATGCTGCCACACGGACTGATTGCCGCCGTGGAGAACCCAGGCGTGTTCGTCTTTATGAAATTCCAGGCCGAGAGGCACGCCTCCCAAGGGCCCTCCTCAAGGAGGACCTGGCCGGCCGCCAAGCCGGCGAAGTCCACCCGGTTGCGGTTCTCCTTGACGCGCGCGCGCGCGTCGCTGAGGTCGACCGCGAGGGCGACCATGATGAAGAGGACGACGATGAGGATCGCGAATAGGATCGCGTAGGCCCCTCGTTCGCCGTCCGCACGGCGCACCATGACAGCCTTCAGCACTTCGTTACCCCTCGCTCCCCCGGGAGCAGTCCCCTCACCATAGTCGGTCGCCCGAGTTCCTCTATTGAACACCACTCAGCGTGGTGGCGCCATAGTCTCGGATAACCAGTCATTTCCTCTTGAAACAGGACTCCGGGCGGGCATCGGCCCGCCCGGAGCTAGTCTGGCAACCCGCTTAGGTAGCCGGGCAGTCTGCAGCCGTCCGACCTTCGATGCACTGGCCGGTCTGGCTGAAGGTCGAGCTGGCCGCACGACCAAGGACGATCACCGCGATCACGATGACTGCCGCGATCAGAGCCACCATGACGGCGTACTCCACCGCCGTGGCACCACGCTCGCTCTTGATGTTGGCACGCGCCACGAGATAGCTCGCGGAGAGCTTCGCCATACTGAAGAGACGTAGCATTCGGGATTCACCTCCTTCGAGCTTCTCGGGCGACGTTCGCGCCGCGTCCTGTCATTCTCACTGGGACCGGAGCGCGGGTCACGTCCCCGCTCCCCTCCTGTCCGTGACGGGCAAGAGACTACACTCCGGTCCGTTCGTTCCCTGGCATCTTCGTCATCAGCTTCGATGAAGTTGAGCCGTCATTAGCCTAATCACGGGCCGCGACGCGTAAATGAGGCGCAGGAACGAACCGCGGTCCGCAGACGTCCCCTCCTTGGGTAGGACCCAGGTCCCATGGCTGCCTCAAATGGGGTTGGGTCTATGCATACGCCCATCCCTGTGGTTATCTGAATACCGTCACGCATCGTGCCGATACTTCGGTGGGGCGAACCACGAGGAGTGAGAACATGCCTGAAGCTCGGACCGGACCGATCCGCAACAAGACCGACGTGCGTTCCGTCGCGAACGTCATCCAGCAGCTCGACCAACAGATCAAGGAAGGGCTCGCGCAGGAGCTTGTGCCCGTGCCGACAGAGTTCACGCCGATGGACAACGTGCTCGGCGGCGGCCTGCGTCCGGGCGACCTGACGCTGATCGGCGGGTCGCCCGGCGTCGGCAAGACCATCATGTCGCTGCAGATCGCGCGCAACATGGCGCTGCAAGGCAAGACGGCGCTGTACTTCTGCTACGAGCACGAGGAGGCGGCGCTGCTCGGGCGGCTGCTGGCGCTGGAGCTCGGCGCGCTCCCCCACTCGCAGGACGATGTGGAGATGGAGAAGCTGCGCCTCGGCATCCAGGAGGTCGCCAGCGGCGCGTCGGGTCGCGGCCTGCTGGATGTGCTCGAGGGCGAAGAGATGGCGCAGATGGCCTTCCAGCACGTCGAGGCCTACGCGGACAACCTCTTCCTGGTGAAGGCATCCAGCGCGCACGCGGGCCTCGGCGAGATCGAGGACGCCGTCGATCGTCATCAGCGCAAGGGCGAAGACGTCGTGCTGTTCGTCGACTACCTACAGAAGGTCTCGGTGCGGCCAGAGCCGCCGGATGAGGCCGAGAAGGTCACCCGGATCGTCGAGACGCTCAAGGACATGGCGCTGCGGCGCAAGATCCCGGTCATCGCGATCGTGGCCGCGGACAAGGAAGGCCTGAAGTCGCGACGGTTGCGCCTGCACCACCTGCGCGGCTCCTCGGCGCTCGCGTACGAGTGCGACATCGCGTTGATCCTCAACGATAAGTTCAACTGCGTGTCCAAGGTCCACTTGTCCTACGACCCGGTCAGGGCTGAGACGTTCAAGGACTACACGGTCGTCACGATCGAGAAGAACCGTGGTGGCCCGAACCTCATCGACCTGGAGTTCCGCAAGCATTTCCTGTACTACCGATTCGATTCGGTCGGCGACATCGTGCGCGAGCGCCTCGTCGACGAACGGATCCAAGAAGAGTAGGCAAGTTCCCCAGACTGCGGAGGGCGCCCCATGGGGCGCCCTCCTTCATGCTCGATCAACTACTGGGGACAGGTCGGCGTGGTTCGCACGCGCACGCACTCGTCGGTCTGGCTGAACGTCGAGCTTACCGTCCGGCCCAGTACCAGCACGGCAACAACGATGACCGCGGCGATCAGGGCGACCATCACGGCATACTCCACCGCAGTGGCGCCCCCCTCGGTCCGCAGCCGGACGACGGTGCAGCAGAACCTGTCGTACACCCGGCGCATCTGCCCGAGCATCGCGATCGCTCCTTCCATCAGAGGCTGTCCCAGTTACACCTATCATCGGTCTTGGAGCAGCGCTCGGAACAGAGACCAGAGTCCTATGATGGGAGGCACCGTCGGTGTAGATGGCAACCCCATCCACCTCGACGATGTGAATGCAGTCGAATGAGGCCAGGTGGTCAACGAACAGGTTATAAAGGGCACGGTGCCCGGGAAGCACGTCGGAGCGCGGCCCTCGAATGTCCTCCGTCGTCGATGATCGGGAATGGCCCACCTGGCCCTCTGGGCCCTATCCTTGGTCCTCAGGATGGGAACTGACCGGGGCGCAGCCTTCATGACCGCGACGCTTGTGACACTTGCGGCCGCGGTCATCGTCGCCTTCCAGATCCCGCGTGCCGGCGCGCCCTCGACGCGTCTAGTGAACGAAGGCTCACCGGCCAGGACGATAGGTGAGCGGCTGCTATTCCACGGCGACGGCCGCTTCTACGCGCGCCTGGCACGTGATCCGCTGATGGAGCACCCCGAATGGAATGTCAGCGTTGAGGAGACCGCGTATCGCTGGCAGCGGCCAGTGGCTGTCTACGCCGCTTGGCTCCTCGCCCTCGGAGATCCCACGCGCGTGACTGGAGCGCTGGTCGCGGTGAGCTTGTTGGGGATGGGTTTCGCAGCGTTCTGGTTCGCATTGTTGGCTCAACGCCATGGCCGATCACATCGCTGGGGTCTAACCGTCTTGTTGATCCCAGGTCTGCTGAGTGGGCTCTCCTGGTTATCACCGGAGAGTCTCGGTGTGGGTCTGGCCCTTGCTGGCGTCTTCACCGGGAACGTCGTCTGGCTTGTCCTGGCCGGCTTGTGTCGCGAGAGTCTGCTCGTCGTGCCGGTCGTGCTGTTGATTCGCTCCCGAGCTCCGCGGTACCTGTGGCCGCTAGTCGTCTTCGGATCGTGGGCGGTGCTCGTCCGCGTCAGGGTCGGCGCCTGGTTCTATGACGCAGCCCCCGGAGGTTTCGGAGCGATCTTCAGAATGGGCGCCGACCGCGTGCAGGAACCAGACGCGCATCTCTTAATCTTGGGCATCACGGCGGCGTGCCTAGTCTTCGCAATCAAACGCGGGGGCCTCTATGGATGGCTGGTCATCGGATACGCTGGCCTCACGTTATTCCTCGGTGAACCAGTCTTAGGCAGATGGCAGGACTACACACGCCCTCTCGCGCCACTCTACGCCTT
>Ga0214471_10000907_pt1 | contig 24018 bp, 17 predicted proteins | sample RVTome_5_FD_207665 | JGI IMG/M metagenome (GOLD analysis project Ga0214471, IMG submission 207665) | Soil microbial communities from uranium-contaminated site in the Upper Colorado River Basin, Wyoming, United States - RVT142D155 | ecosystem: Environmental > Terrestrial > Soil > Contaminated >... | reverse complement strand
ATGGTGCGCAAGGTCTCGACGGTCGCGCCGCACGACTCGGCGAGCGTGTTGCGCGCCTGCTTCGACCGCGGCGAAGTCGCGCTGGTGGTCGAAGGCGAACGCGTGACCGCGGTGCTCTCCAAGATCGACTTGATCGACTACCTGGCCAACCAGGACGATCTCGCGGTGCGGATGGCGGCCGTTCCGGCGCGCTAGCCGCCGAACTCGGCGGTCAGCACCAGCAGCACTTCGCGCTCGTTGGCCTCGTCGCGCCAGCTCAGGAGTCCGCGCGCGATGGTGTCGCGGCGCGAGCGGTCGGCCATCACCACCACCGGCGCGCCGGTCGGCACGCGCAAGCGGGTCCGCATGGAATCGGCCTGCACGGTCGCGCCGGTGGCGCGGCGGAACCACGGCCGCAATTCCAGATCGACCGTGTCCGCGCTCGCGGCGTGGACGAAGACTCCGAGGCCCGAGCCCGTGACTTCGGTCCGCACGCCGGCCGCGGTGCCGATTCCAGGCAGCACCACGATCCAGGGCTGCGGTCGCTCCCCGACGAGTTGGAGGTCTGCGGCATAACCGGGCACGACCATCAAGAAGGACTCGGAACGGACCAGCGCACGGCTCGAGCCGGAGCGGGCCGAGAGCGCCGCGGCAAGACCGCCGTCGGCGACGTGGACCTGCAGGCCGCCGGGCGTCGTGCCGCCGGCGCCGATTTCGAGGCCGCCGCTGCGGTAACGGAGGGCGAGCTCGAACGTGCGCGCGTCGCTCGAATCGGTCTCGAAGCGCTCCACGCGGATGCGCACGTTTCCGGGCGGCAGCTCGGCGCGCCGCGCCGCGCGCAGGATGCGGTCGCGCTCGCGATCGAAGTCGTCGCGCCGCGCCGAGTCCTGCTGGCACGCGCCGAAGGCGAGGAGCGCCACGGCGGACAAAGCAACTTTGATGGGCAACCGCATGTTCCGCGCCCAGCCTACAATCCCCAGTCCAGCCGGCCCGGCCGGTCGTTCCGCGCAAATCGAACTCCCACAATCTTCATGCGTCAGATCCTCTCTCTTTCCCTTCCCGCGCTCTGCGCATTCGCCCTCGCCGCTTGCGGCGGCGGGGCCGGCCCCGAAGTTTCCCGCGCCGTCTGCGTGCTCAAGCCGACCGCCGGCAGTGCGGTCCAGGGTTCCGTCGAATTCGTCCAAGAAGGCGCCGGCGTGCGGATCCGCGCCACCCTCACCGGTTTGGCTCCGGGCGCGCACGGCTTCCACATCCACGAGTGGGGCGACTGCGACTGCAGCGACGGCAAGTGCACCGGCGGCCACTTCAACCCCGCGGGCGCCGCCCACGCCGGCCGCGACGCCAAGGTCCGCCACGTCGGCGACCTCGGCAACATCCAAGCCGCTGCCGACGGCAAAGGCACGCTCGACTTCGTCGACACCATGGTAAAGCTGACCGGAGCCAATTCGGTGATCGGGCGCGCGATCACGGTGCACGCCGACGCCGACGACAACACCAGCCAGCCGACCGGCAACGCCGGCGCCCGCGTCGCCGTGGGCGTGATCGGCATCGCGCCTCCCAAGTAGGTGCGGCCGCGCGGGCGGCGGGGCTACTGGACGACTGCCAGCAGGGAATTCGACCAGACGCTCGCGCCGCCGGCGCGGATCTCCAGGGCCTGGAACCAGACGCTGCGGCCACGCGCGACGAGGGGCACGACGTCCGTGAACGTAGCGATGCCGCTCGCATCGGCGACCACCGGTCCGGCGCTCGTGATCGGCGGCGTGAGGTCCGCGACGCCCCACGGCGTGAAGAAGGGTCCGCCGCCGGTGATCGATCTTCCCACCCAGACCGAACTGCCCGCCTGCGCGTCGCTCACGGTCACGGTGGCGAGCTGGCCGGCGACGAGCGCTGGGGCCGTCAAGGTGAGCCGGTCCTCGCGGGTCAGCACCGCGAAGGTGTCCTGCACCTGACCGTTGACGTCGAGGAAGCTCACGTCGATGCGCTCGCCGCTCAGGTCGAGCACGACCGAACCAAGCCGGTTCTGCGAGGTGAACATCACCGGATGGTCGTGCGAGCCGCCGCCGGTCAGGCCGCTCGAACCGGCGACGGTGTAGACGGTTCCCGCGTCGGGAGCGACCGTCTTGTCGTAGGCGCCGCCGCCGGCCGGATTCCCGTCGCCGCCGTCGATGAGCATCGTCGCCGGATCCCAAGTGCTCGACTTTCCGTAGTGGCCGTCGATCAAGAAGGAGCGCTCGTAGGAGTGGCTGTGGCCGTTGAATACCAGGTCGACGCCGTAGTCCTCCAGGATCGGCAGGGCGACCTCGCGCATGTCGCGCATGCGGCCGCCGCTGTCGGCGTCGTTGTCCGAATCGTGCGAGCCCTTGGTGTAGGGCGGATGGTGCCAGAAGGCGATGACCCAGGTCTGGGTGGTCGCGGCCAGATCCGTCCGCAGCCAGGTCATCATGGGGCCGGCCGCGGTGCGCAGGCTGCCTTCCGAGTCGAGCACCACGAAGTGCGCGTTGCCGTAGTCGAAGGAATAGTACGACTCGGTGCCCGACGGCACGCCGCCGGCTTCGCCCTGGGTCGGCAGCGTGAAGACCGCTTCGTAGGTCGGCAGCGACGTCTCGTGGTTGCCGCGGGTCGGCCAGGCCACGCACTTGCGCAAGGTCCCGGGGTACATGTCGAACAGGCCCGCCTGGTACTCGAGGTCCGAGCCGGAGTCGTAGGCGTTGTCGCCGAGCAGCAACCACAGGTCGGGGTCGGTGCCGCCGTGAAACGCGTAGAAGCCGTCGCGCACCGCGCGCGCGTTCGCGTTGCCGGTGCCCGAATCACCGACGACCCAGACGCGGGAAGGACGCTCGCTGCCGACCGCAGGCGCGGTGCGGAACACGTGCTCCAGGTCGTCGCCGCCGAGATCGCCGCTCGCGTCGCCGAAAGCGTAGTAGTGGACCGTGCCGGGCTGCAACCCGGTGAGCTGCACTTTGTGATTCAGCGTGAGCGCTGGATTGCTGGCGGTCTGGTTGAGGCTGCCGGGCGCCGCGCCGTAGCGGACGACGGAATCGGCGGCGTTGCGCGTCCGCCAGCGGACCCACACCGAATCGGGCGTGCCTAGCTGCAGGTAGGGGCCGCGTTCGAGTTCGGGCAAGCCTTGGTCGGTGAGCTCGAGGTCGAAGGAAATGTCCGAACTGGTGAGGTTGCGCTGGTGGATCTCGACCGCGACGACGTTCCGACCTGGCAAGAGCAGCGCCGGATCGATCACGAACCAGGTGACGGCCGATTCGTCCGCTCCGCCGATCGTGGAGGACGCGAAAGTGAGGTAATCGACCGCGCCGCCCGGCATGTTGGAGCGCGCGACCTCGGTCCCGTTCAGGTAGACCACCGCGCCGTCGTCGCGTACCAGCCCCAGATCGAGCGTGGTCACCGAGGCGGGAGCCGCGACGTCGAATCCGTGGCGGAAGTAGGTGGTGGTGAACTTGTTGTTGGCGTTGCCGCCGTACGAGACCACGGTGGCTTCATCGCCGTCGCCGTAGCCGAGCTGCGCCGGGCCGGCAGCCCAGGACAGGTCGTGGAACACGAGGTCGCGCCAGGCCGTGCCTTGGTCCGAACCGTCGTCGAGGTACTTCCACGTGGCCCCGGCGGCGATCAGCTGTGCGGGAACCGGCGCCGCGAATGCGGCCACGGCGGCCACGACGAACCAGTGCGAAAGCAACGAGCGTTTCATCGGCGGCGGGGTTCGGAGGCAACGGTCAGGGTTGCGATGCGTTCTCCGGCGAGGTCGCGCAGCCGGCGAGCCGCCGGTGCGTTCGCCCGCCGCTCGGGCAGCGCGTCCAGCGCCGCAAGGCAGGCGCGCCAGGCACCCGCTGCGTCGTCGAGGCGCCCGAACTGCTCGCACAACGCGGCGCGCCGGGCGTGGGGCTCGGCGCTCTTGGGGGCCGTGGCGAGCAAGGCGTCGACCCGCGCGAGCGCGGCGTCCCGTCGGCCGAGCGCGGCTTCCAGTTCGATGGCTTCGAAGAGGAGTGCGGGAACCGCGCCGCACCGCTCCAGGCCGGCATCGAGCCCGGCAAGGGCGCGTACCAGGCCCGCCTCGCCCGTGCTGGCGGCCAGACGCGCGCGGCGCAGGTAGAGGTCGGGATCGCAGGCCGGCGCGGCGGCGATCGCCGCGTCGAAATCGGCGAGTGCCGCTTCGCTGCGGCCCAGCCGTTGGTTGCACTCGCCGCGCAGTTGCAGGAGCACGGGGTCGGCCGGGGTGGCAAGCAATTCGGCCGTCAGGTGCGCCAGCGCGCCCTGGAGGTGGCCGACGTCGAGCAACAGGCGGCCGCGTTCGGCGGCCAGGCCGGGGAGTTCCGGCTGCACGGCGGCCGCGCGGTCGAGGTCTGCCAGAGCCGCTGTCCAAGCCTTGTGGATGCGCTGCAGGGCGGCCCGCTCGAGAAGGGCGGCGGCGTTCTCGGGGTCGGCGTCGATCCGGGCATCCGCCCGAACGATCAAGTCGTGGAGGCCGTCGTGGGGCGCCGGGCCGACCGCTCGGGCCTGGCCCAGGTGGCAGACCACGCAGGCCAGGCAGGCGAAGGCCGCCCGAGGAGAAAAAATGGGGGACATGCGTAGCCGCCGGGGGGCTGGTGACTAAGTGGGGCGCCAGGCATCCGAGGATAACGGCAATATTCTCGATTCTGGATCTCGACGAATCTCAAATTGCGCTTCCTCGGCCGGAAGCCGGCCAAATTCGGTGGAACCAGTGGCTCGCTGAGTGCCTCCCACCCGCGGACCCATGACCACCAAAGCCGTATTTTTGTTCCTAGTCTTCGCCGTACTTGCGGCGATGGCCTACGCCCAGGCCCCTGGCACCGGGCAGGCTACCGCGACCGGCATGTCCGGCGGTTCCCACGCCGCCGCGGCCCTGACCCTTGGCCCGGTGACCCCGGGCGTGGCGGGGATGGTCAACAGCATCACCGCCTCGGGTGCCGAACCGAACCTCCGCGTGTACTTCGTGATCGGCTTCGCGCCGGGATCGACGAGCTTCCCCGAGTGCCCTGGATTCACGGTCGACATCTCGAATCCGGATCAGGTGGCGGGCATCTTCGCCGACCAGAACGGCAATGCCACGGCCTTGGGCCAGGTCGGGGTGCGCTTCATCGGCACCACCATCTACATGCAGGCTGTGCAGGTCTTCCGTACTTGCAAGGTCAGCAATCTGGTTGCCCACACCTTCTAGGTAGCCGCTCCGATCCACGACTCCGAGCCCTCGGGCTCGGCCGCCCGCGCCTCCGCTTGTTCGGAGGCGCGGGCGCGTAACTTTCCGGTTCTTCCGCGTCGTCATGGACGAGCGATGCGCTGGCCCCTCCTGATCCTCGCGTGCCTGGGCTCGGCATCCCCGGCGGCGTCGCCTTCGGTCCGTGCCGTCACTTGGAGCGACCAAGGGCACCAGGTGGTGGCGGCACTCGCCGGCGGCTGGCTGTCCACGGCCGGCGCCGCCCGAGTCGCCGCTTTGCTCGACGGCGAATCCCTCGCCCAGGTCGCGATCTGGCCCGATGCGATCAAGGACCAGCGGCGCTGGGAGTGGGCGCGGCCCCTGCACTACGTGAACCTCCCGCGCGGCAAGCGGCGTTACCGGCGCGCGCGCGATTGCCCGCAAGATGCGTGCGCGGTCGAGGCCTTGCGCAGCTTCGCCCGGCTCGCGGCCGATCCGGAGCAGCCACGCGCGGTCCGGCACGCGGCCTTGAGCTTCCTGGTCCACCTGGCCGCCGATCTCCACCAGCCCCTGCACGCCGGATATCCGGACGACCAGGGCGGCAACCAGGTGCGCGTGGCGTTCGATGGGACGCCCGGCTGGCGGCTCCATGCGGTGTGGGACAGCGGACTTCCCGCGCTCGAGACGCGCGGCGACTGGCCCGCCGCGGCGGTGCGGCTCGGCCTGGCGGTTTCGGCGGGCCAGATCGCGGCGTGGGGGAGCGAACTCGATCCGGCGGCTTGGGCCGAAGAGTCCCGCGCGCTGCTCCTGGCGCACGGCTATCCCGGCAAGGAAGAGATCACCGAGGGCTTCGTGGCGATCAACCTCCCTGTCGTGCGCGCTCGTTGGCAAATGGCCGGCGTCCGGCTGGCGCGCCTCCTCGAGCACGTGCTCGGCACAGCCGTCGATCCGGCTACTGCGCCGGCATGGATGCGTGCGCCTGGTCCAGCGGATGCGGAAATCGCGGCGCAGCTCGTCGCCTCACTCGGGTGACCCAGGCGTGGTCAACGCGTTTCGCAGCCAGGCTTCGGGCGCGTCGTCGTCCCAGCGGACGCGGTCCCGCTCGACGTTCACTCCAAGTCCTGCGAACACGGCCTCGAGGTCCACGGTGACCGGCGTTTCACGCCACGCTGCGTAGAGTTCGGTCAGGACCTGCGTTCCGGTCGCGCCGTCGCCGGTCGCGAGCACTCGCTGGACCGGCCAGTGCACGCTCATGTCGCCGCCCGCGGCGACGATTCCGCGCAAGGCCTCCTCGAGTCCGCGGGCGCCGCGTGTGCGGCGGCGGATCTCCAGATCGGCGGTGAACCAGAACAAGGCGCCGCCCCAGTAGGTGCGCCCCCAGGTCGCGGTGCGGTCCAGACCACGATCGTCGGGCCCCGGCTGTCCGTTCGGCAGGCCCTCGGCCATCTTCACCCAGAAGTCCTCCGCGCTCTTGTTGCCCGCCCGCGCGCGCACCACCGATTCGAGATACGTGGCGACGCCTTCTTCCATCCAGTGATGGCGCCGATCCAGCATCGGCAGGCCCAGGTGGGACATCTCGTGCGCCATGATCCAGTCGTCGGCGAGGCCGGCGGCGTCGGTGCGGCGGCCCACGTAGCCTTCGATCCAGGCGCCGCCCCGTCCGAAGGTGCGTCCGAAAGTGCCGCCGCGCCAGCCCGATGCGCGCACCTGCACGAGCAGGCGCGGCACCGGGAAACCGGAGTAGTAATCGCTCACTTGCTCCGCCGCTTCTTCGACCCAGTCGAGCAGGGCTTCGCTGCCGACTCCGCGGAAGCCAGGCATCATAGCCACCTGAATGCGCGCGCCGCCGACTTCGAGCGCGTGGAGCTCGAAGTCGCCGAAGGCGCAGTATGGATCGCGGGCGAGGTCGCCGGCGCGCAAGCGGAACGCACTCGCGCCGCTCGCCGGGTCGTCGAACATACCGGTGACGAAGCGCATGGAAGCACGGTCGCGCACGCGGTAGAGAATCGAAGCCCCGTCGAAGCCCCGCGGCCGCATCGTCCATTGCGACGGCGGCGCGGCAACGACGCCTTCGCGCAAGCTGCGCGGCTCGAGTGCTTCCGCAGCGGCCTGCAGCGCGTAGCGGTAGCGAACTTGCAAGGGCGCGCGCGCGGCGGCAGGGAGCTGCCAGATGCCGCCGGCTCCGGGCAGCGTGCGCCAGCGGCGGCCATCCCACCATTCCGCGCCGGCCACGAACGGGGCCGCGCGTTCGCGCACCACCAATTCACGCCCGAGCGGCTCGCCGAGGCGCGCTTCCACTTCCAGATGGGTCGCCGTCGCATCCAGGACGGCGGTGTATTCCCAGTCGGCGCCGAGCGAGCCCGAAGACATGGCGTTCGGCGCCACGGTGCAAGCCGCAGACAGCGCCACGATGCCGCAGAGTTGCGCCCAGGCCGGCGCGTGCAGCGTGGGGACGGATCGCACGCGGCCAGTCTACGCGCGAATCATGTGGGTTCGGCGTCCAGCGCCGCTTCGGCCTGGGCGCGCCCGTGACTCCAGAAGGCGCGGATCTTTTCGGGGTTGAACTCGAGCGAGGAATACGGCCGGTGCGTGGGTTCGATGCAGAGGATCTCGGCCACCAGCTTGTCACGCAGCTCCGGCGGCCGCGGGCAGGTCTGGGCGTCGAGATACTCGAGGATGCTGTTGAGCGACTTGGCGCCCCGCATGTCCCACAAATAGTTCTCGGCGGCGAGCAGGTCGATCGACCGTTGGGCGACGCTCAAGGCCTTGGCGGAGTCCCAGTGGCTGCGCTGGTCTTCGGCGGCGGCGAGCGGTGAGGCCAGCGCCACGAAGATCCTCAGCCGGCGGCCGCGCAAGTCCGGATCGTCGTCGATCATTTCCGCGGCAAGCCGGAAGGCCGCGGCGACCGGGGCGATGTCCCGCACGCCGCCGTCGACCAGGTCGGGCTTCACCGGCGGAAAGAAGAACGGGATCGACGAACTCGCGAGAATCGCATCGCGCAGGCCTTGCCGGTCGACCGGCCGTTCCACGACGAAATCGCCCGTGCCGAGTTCGACCACTCCCAGCCGCACCGGGCGCTGCGGTCGTTCGGCGAGCGCCTTGTCCAGTTTCTCGCGCAGGGGCGCGAAGTCGTAGAGCGAGGACTTGCCGAACGCGAGCCGGCACAGGATGCCGAGCGTGCCGTCGCCTAGCAGCGGCTTGCGATAGACGTCGCCGGCCTTGCGCAGGCTGAACCAGTAGTCCTTCAGCTCTTGAAGTTTCTTGCGCTGCGCATCGAGACCCGGAGCCGCAGTCGAAAGGAAACCCGCTTGGATGCTGCCGGTCGAAACGCCGACGAGCCCATCGAGGTGGATGCCTCGATTGCAGAGGGATTCAAGGACGCCGCCTTGGAAGGCTCCCTTGGAGCCTCCGCCGGAAGCACAGAAGAGGTTCAGGTATTCCATGTCGAGGCACGAGATCACCGGAACCACGGTGGCCTGCCGATGCGGGCCGAGAGAAGGGGTGCGGAGAGTCTAGTATCCCGCGGCCTGGCCGTCTTTGCGGGATTCCGATGCGCCCCGGTAGGTGCCGGTGGCCGGGTCGCGCAGGATCGCCTGGTAGCCGCCGAAGAAGGCGTCGTCCACGAAGCGGTGGCCGCGGCGGCGCAGCTCGGCGACCACTTCGGCGGCGAAGCCCGACTCCAGGCCGACCCGGCCGCCGTCGTGCATGCGCTCGCCGGTCGGCTGGGAGGAGCCGACGTGCACCGCCCGCGGTGCGTCGCCGGCTTCCTGCAGATTCATGCCGAAGTCGATCAGGTTCATCAGCACCCAGGCGTGGCCTTGCGGCTGGGTGGCGCCCCCCATCACGCCGAAGGCCAGCCAGGGTTCGCCCGCGCGGGTGACGAAGCCGGGAATGATGGTGTGGAACGGCCGCTTGCCGGGCGCGTAGCTGTTGGGGCGGCCGGGCTGCAGGTCGAAGAGTTCGCCGCGGTCCTGCAGACCGAAACCGAGGCCCGGCGGGCAGACGCCCGAGCCCATGCCGCGGAAGTTGCTCTGGATCAACGAGACCATGCGCCCTTCGCGGTCGGCGGTGGCGAGGTAGACGGTATCGCCCTCTTCGAGCGCGGGGTTGCCGGGCGGGTAGGCGCGACCGGCCTTGGCGGGGTCGACGAGCGCCCGGCGCGCAGCGGCGTATCCGGCGGTCAGCAGGCCGGCGACCGGCAGCTTGGCGAACGCGGGGTCGGCGACGAAGCGCGCGCGGTCCTCGAAGGCGAGCTTCTTGGCCTCGACGAAGTGGTGGATGTGGTCGGCGCTGCCGAAGCCGAAGCCGGCGACGTCCCAGCCTTCGAGCACGGTGAGCATCTGCAGCGCCGTGATGCCCTGGCCGTTGGGCGGCAGCTCCCAGACGCGGTAGCCGCGGTAGTCGGCCCCGATCGGCTGCACCCATTCCCCGCGGTGCGCCGCCAGGTCCCCGGCCGACAGGAAACCGCCGGCGTCCTGCACGGCGCGGGCGATGCGCTCGGCAACCGCGCCGCGGTAGAAGGCGTCACGACCTTCCGCGCCGATCTTCTCGAGCAGGTCGGCCAGCGCCGGATTGCGGAAGATCTCGCCTTCCCCCGGCGCATGCCCGTCGACCAGGAAGGTCTCGGCGAATCCCGGCTGCTCGCCGAGAATGCGCGCGCCGATCGCCCAGTAGTGCGCAATGAGCTGGGTGACCGGAAAGCCCTCGCGTGCGTAACGGATCGCGGGCGCGAGCACTTCGGCCATCGGCAGCGAGCCGAAGCGCTCGTGCAGCGCGAACCAGCCGTCGACGCAGCCCGGCACGGTCACCGGCAGGCCGCCGTGCGGCGGAATCGACTCGAGCCCGAGTTCGGCGAAGTGCGCGGCCGTCAGCGCCGCCGGACTGCGGCCCGAGCCGTTGTAGCCGTGGAGTCGCCGGGACTCGGGGTCCCAGACGATCGCGAACAGGTCGCCGCCGACGCCGCTGCCGGTCGGCTCCATCAGCGCCAGGGCAGCATTGGCGGCGATCGCGGCGTCGACGGCGTTGCCGCCCTTGCGGAGGATCTCGACGGCGATCTGCGTCGCCAGCGGCTGGCTGGTCGCGGCCATGCCGTTGCGCGCGAGCACCTCGGAGCGGGTCGCGAAGGAACGGCCGCTGATGCGGTCCTGCGCGCGGAGGGAGGGGTTCGCCAAGGCGGCCACGAGGACGAGCGAGACGAGGATGTGGGGAGCGGTCTTGGGCATCGTGGAGCGAGTCGTTCCGGCCCTCATGCTATCTTGAACGATCCTCGAAGCATCCGCCCGGACGCACTCGCGCATGGCCCGCAAGACACCCCATTTCGACACTCGTTCGATCCACTCCGGCGAACCGCGGCCGCGCCCTGACGGCGCGGTGGTGCTGCCGATCTACCAGTCGAGCACCTACGAGTTCCGCGGCGAGGGCGACTACCACGACGTCCGCTACCTGCGCCTTTCGAACAATCCCAACCAAGTGGCGCTGGGCGACAAGCTCGCCGACCTGGAAGGCGCCGAGGCCGCGTTCGTCACCGCCAGCGGCATGGCGGCGATCACCGCGGCGCTCCTGGCGCACTTGCGGCAAGGCGACCACTTGCTGGCACAGGACTGCCTCTACGGTGGCACGCACGGTTTCGTCACGCACGACCTGCCGGGAATGGGCGTGACCCACTCGCTGGTTCCGGGCGACGACCCCGCGGCCTGGCGCGCGGCCTTGCGGCCCGAGACGAAAGTCTTCTACGTCGAAACGCTCTCCAATCCGCTGCTGCAGGTGCCGTTGCTCGAAGAAGTGGTGGCCTTCGCCAAGGAGCACGGCCTGCTCACCATCATCGACAACACGTTCGCGAGCCCGGTGAATTTCCGGCCCGCCGAGCACGGCTACGACCTGGTGGTCGAGAGCGCCACCAAGTACCTCAACGGTCACAGCGACATCGTCGCGGGCCTGGTCGCCGGCCGCGCCGCGCCGGTGGCGGCGGCCAAGCACAAGCTCGACCACCTGGGCGGTTCGCTGGATCCGCACGCGTGTTTCCTGCTGCACCGCGGGCTCAAGACCCTCGGCTTGCGCGTGCGGCACCAGAACGCGAGCGCCGTGCGGATCGCGGCGGCGTTCGCGGCGCATCCCGCGGTGGCGTGCGTCCACCACCCGAGCCTGCCGGACCACCCCGGCCACGCCCGCGCGGCGCGGCTGTTCGCCGGCGGCAGCGGCATGCTGTCGTTCGAACTGCACGGCGGCGCCGAAGCCGCGGAACGCATGTTCAGCGAGTTGCAGCTGCCGGTCGTCGCCCCGAGCCTGGGCGGCCCCGAGACGCTGGTGGTGCGCCCCGCCCTGGCCGTGCACGTGAACTTGACTCCGGCCGAACGCGCCGCGAGCGGAATCGCGGACGGCCTGGTGCGCTTGTCGGTCGGTCTGGAGGACCCGGCGGACTTGATCGCCGATTTCGAGCGTGCGTTCGAGGCCGCGGCGATCGGCGCCCTGCAGTGAGCGCGCCGCGGCCGGCTATCGCGCCGTCGCAGGCGCCCAGTCCGGCACAGGTCGAGGCCGCGCGCGCGGCCCTGGGTGAGCGCATCCGCGAAACGCCGGTCTGGGAGTGGCGCTCGGAGACCTTGTGCGAGGCGCTCGGCGCGTCCGCCCAGGTGTTTCTGAAGCTCGAACTCTTCCAGGTCACCGGCACCTTCAAGGCGCGCGGCGCGATCAGCGTGGTCGACGCGCTTCCGGCCGAGGAACGCGCGCGCGGACTGGTGACGGTGAGCGCCGGCAACCACGCGCTCGCGACGGCCTACGCGGCGCGGGCCGCGGGCACCACCGCCAAGGTCGTGATGCCGCGCAGCGCTAACGCCGCGCGCGTGGCCGGCAGCCGCGCGTTGGGCGCCGAAGTCATTCTGGTCGACACCGTGCACGACGCCTTCGCCGAGGCGCGACGTCTGCAGCGCGAGGAAGGCCGCGCCTTCGTGCATCCCTTCGAGGGTCCTGGGATCACGCTCGGCACCGCGACGGTCGGCCTGGAAATGCACCGCCAGCTCCCTGAGCTCGACGCCGTGGTCGTCCCCGTCGGCGGCGGCGGACTCGCTTCGGGAGTCGCGAGCTATCTCAAGCAGGTGCGCCCGGCGTTGCAGGTGTGGGGGGTCGAGCCGGAAGGCGCCGACACCATGTCGCGCAGCTTCGCCGCGGGAGAGCCGTGCGGAATCGACGCCGTGCGCACCATCGCCGACAGCCTGGCGCCGCCGGCGGCGGAAGCGTTCAGCTTTGCGCTGTGCCGCAATTATCTGGACGGCCTGGTGCGCGTCTCCGACACCGCGCTGCGCCGTGCCATGCGGCTGCTCTTCACCGAGATGAAGCTGGCGGTCGAACCGGCCGGCGCCGCTGCGACGGCCGCGCTGCTCGGGCCGCTCGCCGAGCGGCTGGCCGGCAAGCGCGTGGCGTTGGTCGTGTGCGGCGCGAACATCGATCCCGAGAGCTTCCACAAGCATCTCGCCGCCGCCGACGCGGACTGACTACCAGTCCATGGCGGACGAGGTCGAAACCATCCAGCTGTTGCCGGAGCGCGGATCCTCGAACGCGTTGCCGACCGGCTGGGACTCGGGCGTCAGGTGCACCACGAACTTGTAGTCCGTTCCGTTCGAGCGGTACATGTAGCCCGCAAACATCGTCGGATAGATGGGATCGGGATCGTGCGGCAATCTGAGCAGGTAGCCGGGGACCAGGCCAGGAATGTAGCCGTCGGCACCGTAGCCCTGCGCACCGAAGAAGCGCGCGTCGCCACGCCACTTGTCGCCGGTGGAGGGATACTCGCCGTGATCCGCCTTGTACGCCTCGATGGCGTCCCAGACCGTGCGCAGGTGCAGCATGCGAGTCTGGTCGGCCGAGCGGCGTTCGGCGCCGAGGACAGCGTCGGGCAGCAGGACTCCCGCGGTCATCACGATGAACACGAGAGACATCGTGAAAAGCATCACGATGTTGCGAGGGACGTTGCCTGAGATGTTGTTCACAATCGATCCACCACGGGGAACGGGGGTCGAGGAGGAGTGAATAACCTTGCCGCAGGTCTTGTTTCGGTTACAGCCCTCGTCGACTTGAGACAATTGCCGGTCGGCGGGCAGGGGTAGGCTGAGGGCTCGAATGGGCGCGTTCCTAGTTTCCCGGCGGGGCCGGATCGGGCTTGCCGGGCCGCATCCCGCTCGCCTGATCGGGCTGCTCGCTCTCTTGGCATGCGCACCAGGTCCACCGGCGCCGGCGTGGACCGAACTCTTCGACGGTGTCGGTCTGGCGGACTGGCAAGCGACCCGCTTCGGCGGCGAAGGGCGGGTCGAGGTCGTCGACGGCTCGTTGATCCTGAGGATGGGCGAACCGCTCACCGGAGTGACCTGGACCGGCGCGCTCCCGCCCGGCGAGGGCTACGAGATCGAAGTCGTGGCCGCGCGCCGGGCAGGCACGGACTTCTTCTGCGCGCTCACTTTCCCGGTCGGCGACGCGCACTGCAGCCTGGTCGCGGGCGGATGGGGCGGCTCGTTGACTGGATTGTCGGTCCTGGACGGCGAAGACGCTTCGACCAACGGCACCGCGGTCTTTCCCACGTTCGTCCACGGCCAGGACTACACCCTGCGCGTCCAGGTGCGCGCCGACCGCATCGAGGTCTGGCTCGACGCCGAGCGGATCGTCTCGGAACCGTGGCGCGGCCGCATGATCGGCGTGCGCCCCGAAGTCGCTCTTTCGCGCCCGCTCGGGATCGCGAGCTACGCCACCACCGCGGCGATCGCGGCCGTGCGCTGGCGCCTGCTCTAGGGGAACTCCGAGCTTCCCTGGCCCGCGGTCATTCGGCAAGCATCAAATCGAGCGCGCGCAGCGCCATGGCGGCGCCGAAGTCGCGGCCGAGCAGCGGGTTGTCGGTGAACGCCCCGCCTTCGACGCGGCAGCCGAGCAGCTCGGTCAGGATCGGTTCCCGCAAGCGGCGGCGCTGCGCGCGCGGCAGCGCGGCCGCGGCCTCGGCGGCGAGCGCGTAGTCGTAGAGCAGGTAGTGGCTGCCCTGGGTGTCGGCGCCGGTGTGCATCAGGCCCTTGCCGCGTTCGGCGCCGAAGACCTGGTGGTGGTCGGCGAAGATCTCGAGCCGGTGCCGCACGTCGGCGAGCTCTTCGATGCCCGCGCGCCACAACGGCAGCGCACAGAGCGGGCCGCGCCCGGCCGCGCCCACCGGACCGACGCCACCGCGCGCCGCGCTGGCGTCGCCGCGCGCCATGTACTCGAAAGTGCCGCTCGGGTTGCGCATGTTCGAAAGGCACGCGAGGCCCCGGGCCAACGCCGCGGCGTCGACCGGAATGCCGGCGGCCGCGGCATCCTGCAGGCCGAGCAGCGCCGAAGCCGTGGTGAAGCTGATCGATTCGTCGGGCGGCCCGCCCTCGTGCTCCAAGCTGGTCGCCCAGGTGTAGCTCCAGCCGCCGCCGCCGCGCTGCCGCCGCAGCAGATCGGCGACCTGCCCTTGCATGCGGGTCCGCAAGGCGTCGGCGTCGCCGACGCCGGCCTGGATGCACGCCGGATAGAAGCGCAGCAGCATGGCGAGCCGCCACACGCCGTAGTCCATGTAGCGGATGACCTCCTCTTGCTCGGCTCGCAGGTCTTGCTGCGCTTCGAGGAACGCGAGCGCGCGTTCGACCGCCGGGCGCACTCCGGGCTCGTCGAGGTGCGCAAGCAGGGCGTGGGCTGCGAGCGCGGTCTTGGCGAGCACGTGCTCGCCGGCTGCGCCCTTTGCGGTGCCGAGGGCTTCTTCGGGACTCGACCAGGAACCGTCGTCGCGCTGGCCCGCGAGCAGCCAGGCCTGGGCGTCCGCGCGCGCGCGCTCGGCCCGCGCGGGCGGGAGCGGCGCGAACGGGAGATCGCGCACGGCGGCGAGCTGTGCTTCCGAGGGCCAGTCGGAGCGATCGCCGGAACCGTAGCGCATCGCCGGGTGGGAGATGCAGGCTGCGGCCTTCCAGAGCCAGGGGCCGTCGGGCGCCTTGGCCAGGATGGTGCGCCACAGTTCGAAAGCGGCGGTTTCGTTCTCGTCGACCAGGAATGCGAAGCGTCCGAGCAGGAAATTGGCCTCGGCGGCGTACACGCTCTCGGGCGGCGCGGCCGCAGCGACCGCGGCGTATGCGCTGCGTGCCTCCTCGAAGCGGCCCATGCGCATCTGGAGTTCGGCGCGCCGGAGGTCCAGCTCCAGGTCCTCGCCGGGTTGGTAGGCGAGCGCATCGAGCGCGCGCAGGCCGGCTTCGCCGTCGCGGCGCATGCGGTGCAGCCGCGCGCCGAGGAGCGCGGCGTCGCGGCCTTGCATGCCGTCGAGCATTTCGGCCGCCTTGTTCAAATTGCCGGAATCGAGGTGCCAGGCGATGCGCGCGGGCCGCTGGCCACCGTTCTTGAGCGCAGGGACCGCCGGAGCGGGCTCACTCTGCGCGACTTCGAGCAGCAGGTCGAGGATGGTGGCGCGATCGAGGATCGAGCGCTCGGCGATCACGGTGCCGTCGGGATCGGTGATCAGGATGGTCTTGCCGAAGGTCGTGCGCGACAGGCCGTAGACCGCGCGGTCGTAGAAGGGCGCGACCAGGTCGGGCGGCAGCTTCAAGGCGACGAAGCGGCTGCGCACCAGCGCGACCACGTCGGGGTCGCTGAACGCGCCGCTGCCGAGCGGATCGCCGGTGTCGAAAGCGCCTTGCGCGGAGACCACCACCACGACCGGGCGGCGGCCGGAGCGGGCGCGGTGGGCGGCATCTTCCCAGTCCTTCGCCCAGTCGATCTCGCGGCCGCAGCGCGCCGCGAGCGCGCGCACGCGCAATGCCTCGCTGCGTTCCGCCGACGGCTCGAGGAAGGCGAAGCTCGCTTGCGTCCGGTCGAAGGCCTCGCGCCACTTGGCGAAGTCGGCTGGAGGCGCGTGGGCCTGCAGGACGTAGCGCCGGCCCTGATCGACGAGGATGAGCTGGCGGACCCGGAAAACTCCGGTCGGAGCGGTCGTGTCGATCTCGAAACCCGGCGCACGGCGGCCGGCGACGTCCATCTCGACGCGGGTCGCGGCTCCGTAGCCCGGCTGCGTCGCCACCGTGGCGAGCAGCTGGTCGACGTACTGCGCCGGATCGTCGATGCCCGCGGTCGGGCCCACACGCAAAGTGAACTGCGCGCTGCCATCGCCTCCCGGCGGCCGCACCACCAGTTCGAAAGGCGAGAAAGCGCCGGTCTCGTTCGGGTGGAAGCTCCAGCCCGCCGCCGGCGCGGCGATGGTGAAACTGCGCTCTTCGTCGTGGTAGACCACGTCCGGCTGTTGCGTCCGGGCGCTGCCGGCGATCAGCAACAGGGCCGCCGCACCGGCGGCGCAGCGGAAGGACACGGTGACCGGGCGCGGCAGGGTCATGCCGCGAGTCTAGCGGGAATCCAGCGGCCTAGACCGCGTGGTACGGCGTGGCGATGCCCTCGCCGCCGACGAGCCACGGCGTCCAGGCCAGCGCGGCGACGCGCACCGCGGTGTCCGACTTGCGCGGCTTGACGAGGATCTCCTCGACCACGATGGCGTCCACGTCCGTCTTGTCCTCGAGGTTCTCGACTTCGACCTGGAACTCCTGTTCGAGCTCGCCGAGCTGCGCCTGCAGCCGCGCACTGTCGGCCTTGGCGCGCTCGATGTCGGATTTCCGTCCGGCGGTGCGGCTTGCGCCACGGGCGGCAGTGCCGGCGCCGGTGATCGTCGCCGAAGTCGAGCGGCGGCCGAACAGCGAGCCGAGCAGGGTGCTGCCGAGCGAAATCGCCGTGGAGAGGCCGGCCTGCTTGTACTGCTCGGCCTCCTTCTCCACGCGCAGTTCGGACTTCTCGATCCGGTCGCGCAAGCGCGCGACCTTGGGTTCGTACTTCTTGCGCAGCTTGTGGAGCTGTGCGTCGCGGTGCTCGCGCACGGCGTGCGCCAGACGCGCGCGGAAGTCGCCTTCCGCTTCGCCCGGTCCCGAGCACATCTTGAATTGCGCCGACTTGAGCACTTTCACTTCTTGCGTGGCGTAGACGTGGCGCACGAAGTCCTTGCTCCAGGCCGAGTAGGTCTTGGCCCGGCCGGCTTCGACGGGCAAGTCAACGAAGCTGCCCTCGCCCGACCATTGCGTGCGCAAGTCGGGTTGGGCGTTTTCCAGCACTTCGGCCTGGTCCCAGGGCGAACCGAAGCCGCCGTCGCCGAGCGGCGCCAGCAGCGCGAGGTCGCTCCAGTGGTCGAGCTTGGCCGGCGAATTGACGAAGTGCACCTTGGCGACTCCCACGAGCGAGGGCCGGAAGACCAGCCGCTTGCCGCCCGGCACCATGCCGCGCGGCGGCAGGAAGTACTGCGGGACGTCGGGAGGCAGGGTCGGCGGCCCGGCGACCGCAGCGGGTGCGGCGCCGGTCTGGGCCGGCGCGGCGTAGGCGGCCGGTGCCGCCGCCGTGGCGGCGATCACGGCCGCGGCCGCAGGAGCGGGCGGCTCGGGAGCTGCGTTCTTGCGCGGCTCCATCAAGGTGCGGATCTGCGTGCGCGTGAGCGGCCCGCGCAAGTACGACATCGCCCAGCGGGTCTGGAACAGCGTGGGGGCGGCGTCGTGCACGTTGTTCATCAAGAACACGCGCTGGCTCAGGCCGGACAGCAGCCGCTCGATGCGCGGTCGGTCGAAAGTCATGCCGGCGGCGCCGGTCGCGCCCTCCAGGCCGTCGAGCACGCGCATCTTGTCGCGCTCGGTCTGCAGGCGGCCGAGGAACCAGGTGCCGGCGTTGGACAGCGCCTTGTAGTCGAGGTCGACAGGGTTCTGCGTCGCCAGCACCAGGCCCAGGCCGTACGCGCGCGCCTGCTTGAGCAGGGTCAGCAGCGGCATCTTGGACGGCGGGTTGGCGGTCGGCGGCAGGTAGCCGAAGACCTCGTCCATGTAGAGCAGCGCGCGCAAGCTGTTGGTGCCCGGCTGGCTGCGTATCCACGCGATCATCTCGTTGAAGATCAGCGTGACGAAGAACATCCGCTCGGGATCGGAAAGGTGCGCGATCGACAGGATGCTGATCCGCGGCTTGCCTTGCGGCGTGTAGAGCAGCCGGTTGACGTCGAGCGGCTCGCCCTGCATCCACGCGGCGAAGGCCGGCGAGGCGAGCAGGTTGTTGAGCGCCATCGCCAGACCGAAGCGCTCCTTGGCCGGGAAGATCGCCTCGATGTCCATGATCCCGATCCGGTCGAAGGGCGGGTTCTGGATCTGCTGGATGAGCGAGGGCAGGTCGAGGTCGCGGCCCGCGCGCCACGCGCGGTCGATGATGTTGGAGAGCAGGATGTGCTCGCGGCTGCGGATCGGGTCGGCGTCGATCCGGAGCAGGCCGAGCAGGCCGCTCACCGAGGCCGCGACGCGGGTCTGCATGGTCTCGAAGTCGTCGCGGATCGCTTCCGGCGGAGCGGCGAAGGAGCGCATCACCTGCAGCTGCAGGCCGGCGTCGCTGCCCGGCGTGTAGATCGCCATGTCGACGGTTTCGCGCAGCCGGCGGATGCGGGCGCCGTCCTGGCCCCATTCCTCGAGTCCGTTGCGCCACAGGTTCGCGCGGTCGGCGGCGAAGGCCTGCGTGCTCATGCCCTTGCGGCGCGCTTCCTCGGCATCGACCCAGGGTTCGAAGTCGCCCGGCTCGAGGTCGGGGAAGGTGAGCAGCAGATTGCCGAGGTCGCCTTTGGGATCGATGATGATCGCCGGCACGCCGTCGATGGCGGCTTCTTCGAGCAGCGAGACGCAGAGCCCGGTCTTGCCGCTGCCGGTCATCCCCACGCAGACCGCGTGGGTGGTCAGGTCCTTGCTGTCGTAGAGCAGCAGGTCGTCGGTCGGCTGGCCGCGTTCGGGGTCGAAGTCGCGGCCCAGGTAGAACGCGCCGAGTTTCTCGTACTGGTCGGAGGAGGGGTTCATCAGTCGTACTTGTTGCCGTCGTGGCGGATCCAGCCTTCCTCGTGGCGCTTGCCCGGATCGTGGTGGGTCCAGTGCAGCACGCCGCCGCGGTCGTTGAATTCGAATTGGCCGAAGACTTCGACCACGTCGTCGCGGTCCAGCGGCACGCGCTCGGCGAGGTCGATGTTGTGCGCCACCAGCACGGTGGCGCCGTCGGCGAGCTCCAGGATGAAACGCTGGTGGCGGGCGCCGTCGTCGTCGTCGGCGAGCACGGCGCGCACCGTGCCCTCGACCTGGACCATGAAGCCCGAGCGCTTGTCGCGGACCGCCGCGGCGATCGTGCCGACGCCGTCGGAGGCCAAGGTCGCGCCGGTGCGGCCTCCGCTCGAGCGCGGCGCCGTCGTGCGGGTGCCGGTCTCCGCGGCCCCGGTCTTGGCGGCGGCCAGGCCGTCGAGCCAGCCGCGGCTCTGGGCGAACCAGGCCGCGCCCGCGAGCACGGCGAGGACGACGAGGCGCGGTAGGCTTGCCGGGCCCTTCTTGGGAGGGTTGGTCATGGGGAAAACGGACCGGCCGCCGGCTCGCGACTGCGAGGCGGCGGCCAAAGCCCCATGAGGATAGGACAGCTTCTGGGCCTATTCCCGGCGCCAATCCGGCAAGCGGCCGGGCGTCCAGGGAGCGCCCGCGGCCTCCAGGCGCGCGTAGAGCGCCTTGAGGTCCAGTTCGACCAGTTGCCGCAGTCCGGCCAGGACGGGCTCGAAGGCGTCGGCGGCATGGCGGTAGGCATCGCGGCTGGTGCCGGTCGGATCCGAAGTGGAACTCCACTCGGCGCCGATCACGCTGCGGACGCGGTCCTGGATCGAAGGGCCGGTCGGTTCCTCCCGCGAGGACAAGGTGCGGTCGCCCGTCAGCGCGACCGTTAGGTCGGCGAGGCGGACGCGCAGGGCGTCGACCTCGGCAAGCAGCGCCGTATCCGCCGCCGGCGTCGCCAGCACCGCGGCGCGGGCGTGGTCGAGCTGGGTCTGCGCTTCGCCGGCCGCGCTCACCGCCCCGCTCACCGCCCGGTTGAGCTGCGCGACGCGCTGGAAGAAGGCCAGCGCCGCCGCGCGGTCGGTGGCCGGCAGTGTGGCGGCACCGAGCGGCACGACTTGGAACGCGACCGGGCCGGCGAGCGTGCTCGGAACCCCGTCGACGATCTTGACAAGGGTCACGGTGTAGGTGCCGGGCAGGACCAGCGGCCCCGACGGGGGCGGGCCGAAGCCGCCGCGACCGCCGCCGCCGCCAAGGCGCACGGGGTTGCTCGAGGGGTAGCGCAAGTCCCACGCGACGCGGTGCAGGCCGGCGTTGCGCGGCGCGGGGACGTGCCGCACCACTTCGCCGAAAGCGTCGCGCACGGTCAGCAGCACTTGCGGCTCGGTCTCGCGGTCCTCAGCGCGCAGTTCCTCCCAGCTCGGGTAGGTGTGGTCGCCGCCGTCCTTGTCGATCTCACGCTCGGCTTCCTTGCGGCGCTCCTTGCGAGTCGTGAGCTTCTCCTTCAGGTGGAAGGAGAAAGTCGCGCCGAAGCTTGGGTTGGGTGCGGTGTAGTAGGCGGCGCCCTGGCTGCCGGCTCCGCTCCGGCCGCCGAGACGGCTGCGCTCGACGTACAGCAGAGCGTCCTTCACGGGCAGCAGCGCGGCCTCGCGCGCGAGCAGCTCCTCGCTCAGGCGGCGCAGCGGGGAGTAGTCGTCGAGGACGTAGAAGCTGCGGCCGAAGGTCGCGAGCACCAGGTCGTTCTCGCGGCGCTGGATGTCGAGGTCGCGCACCGCGATGGTCGGCAGGCCGGCCTTCAACTGGATCCAGCGGCCGCCGTCGTCGGGGCTGAAGAACAGTCCGAATTCGGTGCCGGCGAACAGCAGGCCGGGAACGACGTGGTCTTCGATCAGCGCCCAGACGAAATTGCGGTCGGGGAGGTCGGCAGCAATCGAGGTCCAGGTCAGGCCGCGGTCGCCGGAGCGGAAGAGGTAGGGTTTGAAGTCGCCCATCTTGTGGTTGTGGAACGCCGCATAGACCACTTGCGGGTCGTGCAGCGAGGCCTCGACGCGGCTCACGTAGGCGAGTTCGGGCACGCCTTCGATGCCTTCGACGCGCCGCCAGTTGGCGCCGCCGTCTTCGCTGACCTGGATCAGGCCGTCGTCCGTGCCGACGTAGAGCAGGCCTTCGACCAGAGTCGATTCGGAAACCGCGACGACGTTGCCGTACGGCGAGGTCGAACGGTTCTTCGCCACCGCGTCGATGCCCCAGATCCGGCCCATGATCTCGAGCCGGTTGCGGTCGAGCGAGCGGGTCAGGTCGCCGCTGACCGCGCGCCAGCCGTTGCCGCGGTCGTCGCTCCGGTACAGCCGCTGCGAGGCGAAATAGAGCCGCGTGTGGCTGTGCGGGCTGATCAGGAGCGGCGAGTCCCAATTCCAGCGGTTGGGGTCTTCGCCGGGCGCCTCTTGCGGCTTGATGTCCTTGGTTTCGCCGTTGCGCCGGTCGTGGCGCACCAGCCCGCCGTACTGCCACAAGCTGTAGAGCAGCATGGGATCGGCGGGGTCGGCCAAGGTCTCGTAGCCGTCGCCGCCGACGGTCACGAACCAGTCGGCGTTGACGATGCCCGCGCTGTCGGTGGTGCGCGCCGGTCCGCCCAGCGAGTTGTTGTCCTGAGTGCCGCCGTACACGTTGTAGAACGGAGCCGCCGTGTCGACGCTCACGCGGTAGAACTGCGTGATCGGCATGTTGGTCTTGAATTGCCAGCTCTCGCCGCGGTCCCAGGCTTCGTAGATGCCGCCGTCGCAGCCGACCAGCAGGTGGTCGGGGTCGCGCGGGTCGATCCACAGCGCGTGGTCGTCCACGTGGCGGTTGCGGCCCGGCACGGCGCGGAAGGTGGCGCCAGCGTCTTCGCTGACCTGCAAGCGCGTGTCGAGCGCGTACACGCGGTCGACGTCGTGCGGGTCGGCGACGAGTTCGTTGTAGTACTGCGGGCTCGAACTCATGTACGAACTCGCCTTGAGCCAGGTCTCGCCGCGGTCGTCGGAGCGGAAGAAGCCGCCTTTTCCCTCGGCGGCTTCGATGACGGCGAAAAGGCGGTCGGGGTCGACCGGCGAGATCGCCATGCCGATCCGGCCCTTGTCGGCCTTGGGCAGACCGCGCTCGAGCTTGCGCCAGGTCTCGCCGCCGTCGGTCGATTTCCAGATCGCCGATCCCGGTCCGCCGTCGATCAGGGTCCAGACGTGGCGGCGGCGCTGGTAGGAGCTCGCGTACATCACGTCGGGGTTGCGCGGGTCCATCAGCACCTCGTTGACGCCGGTGTCCTCGTCGATCTCGAGCACCTTCACCCAGCTCGCGCCGCCGTCGTCGGTGCGGTACAGGCCGCGGTCGCCGCCCGAGCGCCACAACGGTCCTTGCGCCGCCACGAACACCCGCTCGGAGTGGTGGGGGTGGATCGCGATCTGCCCGATGTGCTCCGAGTCCTTCAAGCCGACGTTCTTCCAGCTCTTGCCGCCGTCGACCGACTTGTAGACGCCGTCGCCGAAACTCACGCTGCGCTGACTGTTGTTCTCGCCCGAGCCGAGCCACAGAACTTCGTGATTCTGCGGGTCCATCTCGATGCAGCCGGTCGAGTACGAACCGTAGCTGTCGAAGACCGGCGCCCAGGTCGTGCCCGCGTTGACGGTCTTCCAAACCCCGCCCGAAGCCGTGGCCGCGAACCACACTTGCGGCTTGTCGGGCTGCACCGCGAAGTCGACCACGCGGCCGGCCGGCAGCGCCGGACCGATCGAGCGGAGCTTCAAGCCGGACAAGAGCCCACTGTTCAGTCCCGGCTCGGTCTCCGCTTCGACGCCTTCTTCTTGCTGGACTTCCGCCGCTTCGGAATCCACGGGCGGCTCGTCTTGGGGAAGGGCGGAGAGAAGCAGGGCGAGGACGGCGGAGAGGTGCAACATGGCGGCGGTTCGAACGAGGATGGGGGGCGCAGCGCGCCGGCGCGATCAATGCAGCATCCTACTCGTGCCGCGCACATCGGGGCCTGGGCTTGCGGGCTCCCTGCGCTGTATCGGCAAGCGCCGCTCGTGATCTGCCTAGAATGCCGCGCGGCCGCGGTCCGCGATCCAAATGCAAGCGCTGGTATTCGAGGCTCCCGAACAGGTGCGCGTGACGCAGGTCGCCGATGCGCGGCTGCTGGCGCCGTCCGACGCCCTGGTGCGGGTCACGGCCGCCGCGGTCTGCGGCTCGGACCTGCACGTCTATCACGGGCGCGAGACCGGGCTGGACCCGGGCACGCCGATGGGGCACGAAATGGTCGGCGTAGTCCTGGAAGTAGGTGCCGAGGTGACGCGCTTTCGCGTCGGCGACCGCGTGGCGGTGCCGTTCACCACCAGTTGCGGCGCGTGCTTCTACTGCCGCGAAGGCTTGACCGCACGCTGCGAGCGCGGCGAGTTGTTCGGCTGGATCGAACGAGGGCGCGGACTTGCCGGCGTGCAAGCCGAAGCGGCGCGCGTGCCGATGGCCGACAGCACCCTGGTGGCGTTGCCGCAGGACCTCGACGATCGCCAGGCGCTCTTGCTCGGTGATGTGCTCGCCACCGGCTGGCACGGCGCGGCCGGCGCCGGCGCCGGACCCGGCCGCGTCCTGGCCGTGGTCGGCTGCGGGCCGATTGGCTTGATGGCGGTGCTGGCCGCGCGCGAACTCGGCGCCGCGCAGGTCTTTGCCGTCGACTCGGTGCCGACCCGTCTTGCGCTCGCCGCCGCACTCGGCGCGACGCCGCTCGCACTCGTCGCCGATCCCGTCGCCGCGGTGCAAGCCGCGACCGCTGGCCGCGGCGCCGACGGCGTGGTCGAGGCCGTGGGCAGTCCCCCGGCCACGCGGCTTGCGATCGACTTGTGCCGGCCGGGCGCCACGCTGCACGCCGTCGGGGTGCACGTCGAGCCGCACTTCGCGTTCGCCCCCGGCGAGGCCTACGACAAGAACCTCGTCTACCGCGCCGGCCGTTGTTCGGCGCGC
>Ga0214471_10000906_pt1 | contig 24018 bp, 28 predicted proteins | sample RVTome_5_FD_207665 | JGI IMG/M metagenome (GOLD analysis project Ga0214471, IMG submission 207665) | Soil microbial communities from uranium-contaminated site in the Upper Colorado River Basin, Wyoming, United States - RVT142D155 | ecosystem: Environmental > Terrestrial > Soil > Contaminated >... | reverse complement strand
GCGTTTTCCAGGCCAGAACGGCGCCGGTGCCGTAGCCGTAGCAGATGTGTACGCCCTTCCTGGCCGTGATGCCCTGCATGCAGCGTTCCAGCGTCTCGATGCCCCAGTCCTCGACCTTGTCCAGGTAGATGTTGAAGCAGGGCTCGTCAAACTGGATGACGTCTGCGCCGGCGTCCTGCAGCATCAGGGCCTCAGCGTTCAGGATGGCGGCGAAGTGCATCGCCAACGTCTTCTCGTCAGTGCCGTAGTGCTCGTCCAGCGAGCTGTCGACGATCGTCATCGGCCCCGGCAGCGTGACCTTGAGCGGCCTTTCGGTGTGGGCGCGGGCGAACTTCACCGCTTCGAGGAAGACGGGCGCCGGGTGCGTCACTTCATCGACGATGCGGACGACGGCGGTTGATTCCGTGTAGCGGCCGCCGCGGGCTCGCTTTTGGCCCAGCGTCTCCATATCGAAGCCGGTGAGCCCTTCGAGGAAGCCCCAGATGTAGTGCTGACGGCGCTGCTCGGCGTCGCAGAGGACGTCGATGCCGGCTTCCTCCTGCGACAGGAGCGCGAGGCGCACGGCGTCGTCCTGGGCCATACGCAGGTCATCGCCCTCGAGGCGCCAGGGCGCGCGCAGCGACGCGGAGGGGTCGGCGAGCCAGCTGGGCTTGGGGAGGGAGCCGACGATGGTGGTCTGCAGCATGCGGGGAGAATAGCAGAGGGCAGAGAACAGATAACAGATGACAGGCTTGAGCAGCGCCAGCCTGTTATCTGTTCTCGCCCCTGCGGCGTATCATTGACCGGCTATCAGGATCGCACCCAAGGAGTCTGCCATGACCACCGTAACCTCCGAAGAGTTCCACAACCGCATCCACGACAACCACATGTACGGCCTCTGGGAGCTGGCTAGCCAGATGACGCCACACCCAATGCCGCAAATGAAGCCGTTCATCTGGAAGTGGGAACTGTTCGAGTCCGTGCTGCGTGACTCCGGCGAGGTGGTGCCGATCGGCGATGAGCGGCGCGCGCTTCAGCTCTTCAACCCCGGTCTCGAGGGTCGCTGGGCTACGACGAACAACCTCCTGGGTGCCATCCAGATGCTGCTCCCGGGCGAGTCCGCGAGGGCTCACCGTCACACGCCGACAGCGATCCGTTTCATCATGGAGGGCAGCGGCGGCTATACGGCAGTTGATGGCGAGAAGGTCCTGATGCAGCCGGGCGACCTGATCCTGACCCCGAGCTGGGCCTGGCACGACCACGGCAATGACTCGACCAGCGACCGCGTTGTTTGGTTCGACGGGCTGGACGTGCCGCTAATCAAGTCCATGGAGGCGATGTTTTTCGAGCTGTACGATAGCCCGCAGGTACCGCGCAACCGGGCAGACAATGACTCAGCGCATTTGCACGGTCACGCCCACCTGGCGCCGACCTGGGTGCATGAGAAGCCGCTGTCCTCGCCACTACTCATCTATACCTGGAGCAGCGCCTACGACGCGCTGATGTCGATGCGCGACCAGCAGGGCAGCCTCACGGACGGCATCATGCTGGAGTACCAGCACCCGCAGACCGGGGGTCCCGTGCTGCCGACGATGGCCTGCTATCTGCAGCTCATTCGTCCCGGCGAGAAGCTGCGCGCGCATCGCCACACCGGCAGCGCCGTCTACTACGTGGAGCGCGGCAAGGGTGAGACGATCATCGATGGCGAGCGCTACGTCTGGGGCAAAGGTGACGTCCTGGTCGTGCCGCCGTGGGCGTTGCACGAGCACGCCAGCACTTCGAGCGACGACGCAATCCTGTTCTCGATCCAGGACACGCCGGTTCTGGAGAAGCTGGGCCTCGACAAGAGCGAGCTGTACGACGAGAACGGCGGTCACCAGAGGGTGACGTCGACGTTCCAGCCGGCGGCGGTATAGGACACAGCCCGGCGCACATGGGCCGGTGGGGCTGAAGTCAGGTTCGACTTGACGATGGTAGGCGCCCAGCATTCTGGGCGCCTACCATCACGCTCGCCAACCAAACGCTACTTCTTCCACAGCTCCTTCGTCGCGATCGCTGCGCCCTCCGACATGGCCTTGAACTTTTCCCAGACGATCTCGGCGTGGCCGACGCGGGGGCCGAGGCCGCAGTCGGTGCCCGCGATGACGTTCTCGCGGCCGACGATGCCGGCGTAGCGCACGAGGCGGTCGGCGATCAGGCGTGGGTGCTCGATCATGTCGGAGGTGTGGCCGACGACGCCGGGCATCAGCGACTTGCCGGCGGGCAACTTGACGTCCTGCCAGGCGCGCCATTCGTGCTCGTGCCGTGTGTTGGCCGCCTCGATGCTGTAGCACTCCGCCGGGACCTTGACGATGAGGTCGATGAAGTCGGCCAGCGGCAGGTCATACTTGTGCGGGCCGTGGTGGCTGCCCCAGCACATGTGGAAGCGGATGCGGTCCTCCGGGATGCCGCGCAGGGCGTGGTTCAGCGCGTCGATGCGCATCTCGGCGTACTTGTGGTAGTCGGCGACACTCATGTCGGGGAACATCTGCCAGCCGTCGCCGAGGTCGGGGTCGTCGATCTGCAGGACGAAGCCGGCGTCGACGATGGCCTGGTACTCCTCGCGCATCGCCTCAGCGATGGCGTAGACGAACTCTTCGTCCGTCTTGTAGTACTCGTTGGTCATCCAGTGCTCGATCGTGCCGGGCGCCACCGCGGGCAAAAACGCTTCGATATCGGAGTTGGGGGTGTCCCCCAAACCCCCGCTAAAGGGGCGCGACAATCGGTCTTGCTCACCGGAGCCGGGTGAAGGCGTGGCGTGGATCAGGGCCTGCTTGAGGATGTCGATGTCTTCCTGTACCGCGGCGTGGCCGACGTACTTCAGGGGCTCGACACAGAAGACGTGAGCTGCGGTGGTCGTGAAGCTTGCCGCGAGGCCGCTCTGGCCGCCGAAGGCCGAGCGGCCGGCGCCAAAGAAGCCCGGGAAGTCGGCGTAGTCGCGCAGATAGATCGTCGGCGGCTCGCCCGTGGTGTCGATGGTGCGCTCTTCGAACCCGGCGATCCGGGTGCGGGCGTAGGACGAGAAGCTGCGCTTCGACTCCTCGCCATCGTTGACCGAGTCGATGCCGCACTCGATCTGCTTCTTGACTACGTCGCTGATGACCTCGCGGACGCGGCGGTTGTAGGCGGATTCGTCGTAGGGCTTGCCGTCTTCCTTGGCGATGAGCAGGTCGCGCAGGTCCTCGGGGCGAGGCAAGGCGCCGGCGTGCGAGACGATGATGCGGTCCGTGCTGCGTTTCATGGCGTTGCTCCAGTTCGAGGGGTGTTTCGAGACCCCGCTACCCGCGCATCCCATCTGTGTACCTGGCTAGGTTAGTGAAACCAAGATTGGCGCGACAGCCCCACGCACGCAAATTGTATCGCTGCGGCAATGATTAGCGCCTAAGCTAAATTCGTGACAGACTGGCGTAGAAGCGCCGGCGTTGCTACTGTCTGCTGTGCCCCTGATGTGCCGGCAAAGGTTGGTCGCATTGGCAGCGCTCCGAAGCCGGAGCGGAGGACGAAATGAAAGTTCACTCCTTCCACCTGATGCCCTATCCGGACCTGCCGGAAGACTTCAAGGAGCGCTATCACAGCGTTTACATCGACATACCCACCGCGCTTTACGACCCGGCGCGCGGTCACACGGTCTACAACGAGTACCTGGACGAGCTCGAGTTCGCGGCCGAGTGCGGTTTCGACGGCATCTGCGTCAACGAGCACCACTCCAACGCCTACGGCCTCGTGCCGTCGCCGAACCTGATGGCGGCGTCACTGGCGCGGCGCACGAAGAACGCGGGGCTCGTGGTGCTGGGTAACAGCATCGCGCTGTACAACCCGCCCACGCGTGTGGCCGAGGAGATGGCGATGCTCGACGTGATGAGCGGCGGCCGCCTGATCGCCGGCTTCCCGCTGGGCACGACAATGGACACCAACTTCGCCTACGGTCAGGTGCCGATCACGCTGCGCGACAAGTACCATGAGGCGCACGACCTGATCATTAAGGCGTGGACCGAGCCGGAGCCATTCGCCTGGAACGGCAAATACACGCAGCTGCGTTACGTCAACGTCTGGCCACGGCCGGTGCAGAAGCCTCACCCGTCGATCTGGGTGCCGGGCGGAAGCTCGCCGGAGACGTGGGACTGGGTTTGCGAGATGGATTACCTCTACGCCCATCTCAGCCTCAGCGGCTTCGCCAGCGCCAAGCGCACGCTGGGCAACTACTATCAGCTGCTCGACAAGGCGAACAAGGAGCCGAACCCCTATCGCATCGGCATGACGCAGGCCTGCTTCGTTGCCGATTCGGACGACGAGGCGGAGGAGCGCTACTCCGAGGGCGTCGAGTACTTCTACGAGAAGTGCCTGCACTTCTACCCCGGCTTCACCGATGCGCCCGGCTATCGGACGCAGCGCGACATCGCGACGGGCATGGCGCGGCAGGGCTTCGGCCGCCAGCAACGCGGTGAAAAGGTCACGTGGAAGGACCGCCTGGAATCGGGCGCAGTCATCGCGGGGACGCCGAAGCGCGTCGCGGAGCAGCTACGCGAGACCTGCAAGGAGTTGGGCGTTGGCCACATCATGCTGTTGATGCAGCTGGGCAGCCTCAACCGCGAAAACACGATGCACAACATCAAGATGATGTCAGAGCAGGTCCTGCCGCATGTCCGGGACCTGTGGAGCGAGTGGGAAGACAAGTGGTGGATCCGGCCGCTGGCCACGGAGCAGCGCGCCAGCCTCACCGCCGCGAAATAGCAGAGAGCCGCCAAGGAGAGCTGAGATGGCTTTGAAGGAACAGAAGGTTTCCGTCCGCAACGGGATGTTCAACGTCACGGTATACCGCGGCGGCTCGGGCGACCCGCTGGTCTTCCTGCACGCGGCCGGCATCCAGCGTCCCGACGAGCCCTTCCTGGACATGCTCTCGCAGAAGTACGACGTAATCGTGCCGGTCCACCCCGGCTGGCCCGGCTCTGACGGCCTGGAGCACCTGGACGACGTGATCGACATGGCCGTCTACTACGGCGACCTGTTCGACACCCTCGGCCTCGACACGTTCCACCTGATGGGCAGCTCCCTGGGTGGCATGTTCGCGGCCGAGTTCGCGTCGCTGAGCCGGCAGTATGTCCGCAAGCTGGTGCTGCACTCGCCCGCGGGCCTCTGGCTGGACGAGCATCCGTACCTGGACTTCTTCGCGGCGCCGCAGGATGTCGTCATGAAGGCGCTCTACGCCGACCCCGAGAAGGCCATGGCTGCGATGCCGAAGGTCGATCCCGAGGACAAGGAAGCGATCGCGAGGGCGACCCTCGATCGCGCGATGAGCATGGCGGCTACTGGAAAGTTCGTCTGGCCGATCTGGGACAAGGGTCTCAAGCGGCGCATGCATCGCATCAACGCGCCGACGCTGCTGATCTGGGGCGACATGGACGGGCTCAACCCGCCGGTTTACGGCCCGCACTGGCAGAAGCAGATCCCCGGCTCAAAGCTGGTGACGATTGCCGGCACGGCGCACGTCCCGATGGCTGAAAAGCCGGAGGAGTACGTCAAGGTGGTCAGCGACTTCCTGGGTTAGCCGCCGTAACGCATTTCCGGCCCTTGCCGTTCTTGTGATCGTGAAGCGCGTCACGTGTCGCGCACGAAGAGAATCTGCTAGGCTTGGCCCACGTCCGGGGCCCAGCCCCGGCGTATTACTGAGGGCCTGACGGCTCGACAAGGATAGATGGATGGTGCAGGCCGGCAAAACGCAAGAAAGCGCCTCGAGAACTGTGGAAGCAGACGAACAAAGCATCGCGGAGGACGTGTTACGCGCATCGGCGCAGCGCTACCACGACGAATTGCCCGACATGGACGCCGAGGCGATCGAGGTGTTGCTGGCCCTCCTACGTAGCGTCCGCGTCCACCGCACCGCCGTGACGCGACAGCTCGAATCGCTCGAGCTGCCGGTTGGCATGACAGGGGCCCGCTATACGCTGCTGATGACGCTGTACTTTTCGCGCGAAAGCTTGCTGGCCCAGAACGAGATAAGCCGCGAGCTCAACGTCAGTCGCACCAACATCACGAACTTGATCGACGGACTCGAGCGCGATGACCTCGTCGAACGCGTGCCGAACCCGGCGGATCGCCGCGTCAGCTACGCGCAGCTCACGGAGCGCGGCCGCACCATTTGCGAGCAGCTGATGCCTACGATGGCCGAGCTGATGCAGGACGCCACGCGCGACTTCTCGCCGGACGAGCGAGCGCAGCTCAAGGCATTGCTCTACCGCGTGCAACGCAACATCATCGAGGCGCATCCCGGCCACTACAGCCGCGGCCTCGGCGTCGATCAGGAGCCCCAGGCGCTGCCGTAAGTGCTACGATTCCTTCAGTCGGTTAAGTAACCCAGACTGGCGTCTCCAAGGAGTCGAAACATGCTGAGCATCGAAGACAACGAGATCCTGTGTCACGTCGGCGCTGGCACGCCGACGGGCGACCTGATGCGCGAGTACTGGATACCGGCGTTCATGGGCAAGGAAATCGCCGCGCCCGATTCGCCACCGATGCGCGTCAAGTTGCTGGGCGAGGAGCTGATCGCGTTTCGCGCTACGTCGGGGGAGGTTGGCATCGTCGCCAACGCCTGTCCGCACCGCGGCGCGTCTTTGTTCTTCGGCCGCAACGAAGAAGATGGGCTGCGTTGCGTATACCACGGCTGGAAGTTCGATGTGACCGGCGTATGCGTCGACATGCCTTCGGAGCCCGCAGAGAGCAACTTCAAGAACAAGGTTCGCGCCAAGTCGTACCCCACAATCGAGCGCAATGGCATCGTATGGTGCTACATGGGGACGCGGGAGGATCCGCCGCCGCTGCCGGACTTCGAAGCGAACCTCGTTGGCGAAGGCGTTGTCCGCCTCAACCTGACGATGCGCGAATGCAATTACATGCAGGCGCTGGAGGGCGATATCGACACGTCGCACCTCGCTTTCTTGCATCTCGGCGCGAACAGGTGGGAGGAGCAGGAGCCCGGCTCCTTCGAGTACTACGGTCTCAAGGATAGGGCGCCGCGTTACGACGTCATCGAGACTGAGTTCGGCACTTCATACGGGGCGTACCGCCCGGCCGAAGAGGACACGTACTACTGGCGCACCGCGCACTTCCTCTTCCCGTTCTACACGATGATCCCCTCCGGCAAGCTGGGCGAGCAGATCCTGGTGCGCGCCTGGGTGCCGCTGGACGACGAGAACACGATGTACTGGGGCATCATGATCCGTTTCGAGGCGGACAGCCCGCGCGCGATGAGGCCGGAGCAGGCCGCAGCCGCCCGCGCCCGGCCCGGCGACGCCCTCATCCCAAACACGTCGGACTGGCTGGGGCGATTCCGCCTGCGCCAGAACGCCGCCAACGACTACGAGATCGACCGCGAGAAGCAGAAGGCGCTGGTCAACTTCACCGGCCTCGACAATGTGCCGTTGGAGGACCAGGCGATCACCGAGAGCATGGGGACGATCTACCGCCGCAACCAGGAACACCTCGGTACGTCGGACATCATGATCATCCGCACGCGACGCCGCTTGATCAACGCTGCGAAAGCGCTACGCGAGCGTGGCACGATACCGCCGGGCGTGGACGAGCCGGGTGTTTACAAGGTGCGATCCGGCGGCATCATCCTGCCGCGCTCGGTCGACTGGCGTGAGGCGACGAAGCGTCTGCGCGAGCCGGAAGTGGCGGGCGAGCCGATAGCGCAGGGCGCCTCGGGATAGGCGCCGCCGCCATCAGCATTCGGGCTTAAGTGCCGTCCTTCGTGGGCACCGGGAAGCCGATGGGTCGTTTCGATTCTTCGGGTAGAGGTAGCGTGAGGCGGTTCAGCGCGTCGAAGACGGCCTTGAACTGCAATTCATAGCGCTGCTCCAGCTGGTTCAAGCGTTGGGACAGGTCCTCGCGTCCGGCGAGCGTTTCTCGCAGCTGGATGAGCGTGCGCATGAGATCGATGTTGATCTGAACCGCCCTCGGGCTGGTCAGGACGCTCGAAAGCATCGCGACTCCCTCCTCGGTGAAGACGCACGGTGGCGAACGCCGGCCCGCCTCTACCAGGGCTTGCGATTGGAGCTGTCCGAACTCAGCTTCGTTGAGTTGAAATACGAAGCCGTCCGGAAATCGCTCCGCGTTGCGTTTCACCGCGATCAGGAGCGCCCGGCGAGTAACGCCATACAGCGCGGCGACGTCGCTATCCAGCATGACGTTGCGGCCGCGAACGACGAGGATATGACGTTCCACGCGCTCGACCGGGACCGAGACGCCGTAGGCGTGTGGATCGGTCGGGTCCTGACCTTCGTTCATTCGTGACGCTGTCCTTCAACCTGCCTGCGATAGGCCAGGACGTCGTCGCGGGTCACCGCGCTGCCCGTGGTCTCGATCCGCGCTCCAAAGCCTTCGTCCTTCGTAGCGATGGTAATCACCAGGAGCTCTACCAGTCCGTCGCTGTGGATCTCGTATGCGTGCTCGATATCGCGCGGCAGGAAGACGAAGTCCTTCGGACCGGCTTCGAGACGCTTGTCGCCGCAAGTGAACGTCAACTCACCCGATAAGACGTAGAAAACCTCGTCCTCTCCGTTGTGAACGTGAACCGGCGGCTCGCGACCCTTCTCAGTCGAGAACTCCATAATCGCGATTCCGTGCTCGGTCTCCGCCGCGCTTGCCTTAATCGTGAACAGATAGTCCCACCAACGAAAGCTGCGACCCTCAGCTTCATGCAGGACGTATCCAGGCATCTGCGATTACGCCTCCAGCCGGAAGTTGCGCTCCGCCATCTCGAGGATCCCGGCGCTGATCGACAGCGACGACGTTGCGCCCGGGGACGGGGCGTTCAGGACGTGGATAGCGCGGTCCGTCTCGACGATTCGGAAGTCGTCGACCAGCCGCCCATCGGCTTCCACGGCCTGAGCGCGGACTCCGGCGCCGCCGGAGATCAGGTCCTCGGAGCGAATCTCCGGTACAAGCCGCTGCAGCGCCCTGGTGAACGCCGCCTTGCTGAACGAGCGGTAGACCTCGTGCATGCCGGTCTTCCAGTACTTGCGCGCCATGGTCCAGAAGCCGCCGTAACCCAGCGTGCCGAGCAGTTCGCCTGGCTTGAAGCTGGTCTTCGTGTAGCCCTCCTGCGACAACGCCAGCACCGCGTTCGGCCCGGCCTCGACGCCGCCGTGGATCGTGCGCGTGAAGTGCACCCCGAGGAAGGGAAACTCCGGGTCCGGCACCGGGTAGATCAGCCCCTTAACCAGGTGATGCGACTCCGGCCGGATGAAGTAGTACTCGCCTCGGAAGGGGACGATGCGAAGCCCGAGGTCGAGGTTCATCATGCGGGCCACGGCGTCGGAGTAGAGGCCGGCGCAGTTGATCAGGTACTTCGCCTCGATGTCACCCTGCGTGGTGGAGAGGTGGATGTGGTCGGTGCCCTGCAGGATCGACTCGACCTTCGCGCCGAGCAGGATCTCGCCGCCGTTCTCGCGCACGTGGCGAGCGTAGGCCTGAGTCACCTCTGTGAAGTCGATGATGCCGGTCTTCGGCGAGTAGAGGCCTTTGATGCCGGCGGAATGCGGCTCGATCTCGCGGATGCGGTCCGCGTCGATCTTCTCGAGCCCGGGGACGCCGTTGGCCGTGCCGCGGCTGTAAAGCTCCTCGAGGCGCGGCAACTCGGCCTCGTCCGTGGCGACGATGACCTTGCCGCAGAGGTCGTATTTGATGCCGTTCGCGTCGCAGAACTCGAGCAGCGACTTGACGCCGGTAACGCAGTTCTGGGCCTTGAGCGAGCCCGGCTTGTAGTAGATGCCGGAGTGGATCACGCCGCTGTTGTGGCCGGTCTGGTGGCGCGCCAGATCGTCTTCCTTGTCGATGATGCCGACGGTGTAGCGAGGGTACTTCTGCGAGATTTGCATCGCAGTGGCGACACCGACGATGCCGCCGCCGATGACGGCGATGTCGTATTTATGGGAGGCCATTAACGGTTCCTTTGCAGAGATGGAACGGGGTTAGACCGATGATATGCGACTCACCGCCGAGCGTCACGTCTAAGGATTCGTTGTGCTAGTCTCGGCGTGCAATTCCGAATCCAGGGCAACGGAGGCTAGTGCATGGCGATTCGGCCGGTCTACGCAACGGCGGCAGAGGCGATAGCCGACATCCCGGACGGCGCCATGATCGCGATGGGCGGCTTCTCCGCGACGCTCGGGCTGCCGCAGGCGCTGCTACGTGCCGTCGCTGAGCACAGCAGCGCGAAGGACCTGACGTTCGTCGGCAATGGCATCCCGCAGGGCTTCACCGGAGATGCCGAGAATCCGTGGTACTTCGTTGATCCGTCCCGCGTGAGCAAGGTGATCTGCTCCTTCCCGGCGGGTGGCTCGCGACGTGGCGGCCCCAACATCTATGAGACGGCGTTCACGGACGGCACGACGGAATTGGAGTTGGTGCCGCAGGGCACGCTGGCGGAGCGTTTGCGGGCCGGCGGCGCCGGCATTCCGGCCTTCTTCACCCCCACCGGCGTCGGCACGCGGTTCGCGGAGGGCAAAGAGGAGCGCGAGTTTGACGGCAGGCGCTACATCATGGAGCGCGCGCTTTACCCGGACTACGCGCTGGTCAAAGCGCTGCGCGCCGACAAGCTAGGCAATCTCTACTACCGCAACACCGCGCGCGCCTTTAACCCGCCCATGGCAGCGGCGGCGAAGTGCACTATCGCCGAGGTTGAGGAGTTGGTCGAACCCGGGGAGATAGCGCCGGACCTGATCATGACGCCGGGTATCTACGTGCACCGCATCGTCGTCGTAAAGGGGTAACCGTCATGCCTGCGCCTGTCATCGCAAAGGACCGGCTGCCGAGGGAGCTCATCGCGATGCGTGTCGCTCGGGAGCTGCAGCCGGGCGATTTCGTCAACCTGGGCATCGGCATCCCCAACCTGGTGGCGGATTTCACGGACCCGGCGAAAGGAGTCATCTTCCACGCCGAAAACGGGCTGCTCGGCATCGCGCGGGCGCAGGAGGTTGGCAAGATCGAGGTGCCGGACATGATGAACGCCGGCAACCAGCCCGTCATGCCGATCGAAGGCGCCTGGCTGATGGATTCGGCCGAATCGTTCGCCATCGTCCGCGGCGGGCATCTGGACGTCGCTGTGCTCGGCGGTCTGCAGGTCGCGGCAAACGGAGACCTGGCGAACTGGCTGCGACCCGGACGGGCCGTCGGTGGTGTAGGCGGCGCTGCGGATATCGCCGCGGGCGCCAGGCAGCTTTACATCGCGATGGAACACAACGCGGGGGAAGGCGACTTCAAGATCGTCAACCGGTGCACCTACCCGCTGACCGCGGTGGGCGTGGTCAAGAAGGTGTTCACGGACATCGCGGTGCTCAGCATCGACGCGGACGGCTTCCTGCTCGAGGAGGTCGCGCCGGGTTGGACGGCCGAGGACGTGCAATCGCAAAGCGAGGCGCGACTACGCGTCAGCCCCGACCTGCACGAGATCGACTTGAGCTAACCGGAGACCTTCGCTGTTCGCGCTGCACGACTCAGCGAGTCGCGGCACCCGTCTCGTGCCAACCTGCCGCGGCGACCTGCACGAGGCCGTCGCTGCCGAGGCGCGTGAGCACGTCTGTCAGCCGTGCGCCGGACGCCGGGTGGGAGAGCTCGGGGTCGAGGTCAAGCAGCGGGCGAAGGACGAAGGCGCGCTCCGTGAGCCGTGGGTGCGGCACTGTGAGGTCGCCGTCAGCGATCACCTGGTCATGGTAGAGCGCGATGTCGAGGTCGATGGGGCGCGGCGCCCAGCGCTGCGTATCGCGACGGCCTATCGAGTGCTCGATTCGTTTGAGGTGACGCAGGAGCGAATCCGGCGAGAGGCCGGTGACGATCCGGCAGGCGGCGTTGAGGTAGGCCGGCGGCGGCGCCGGAGGCTGAGGCGGCGATTCATACAGCGCCGATACGGCTTCGACGCGCGCCAGCGGCTCGAGCATACGCAGCGCCATCGCCAGGTTGGCCTGCCGGTTACCGAGGTTTGATCCCAACGCTACGTAGATCGCCATGACTAGCCGCGCGTCCTGCCGCGCACGATGGCGTCAGTCATCACGCAGACCTGCTTCATCTCGGCCACGTCGTGGACGCGGACGATGTCGGCCCCGTTGGCTATCGATATCGCAACGGTTGCCGCGGTGCCCCAGACACGCGCGTCTTCCGGCTGCTCCAGCACAGCGCCGATCGTCGTCTTGCGCGACGTGCCAACGAGCAACGGCAGGCCCAGGTCGCGCAACTCGCCGAGGCGATTGAGCATCGCAAGGTTGTCTTCGACGGCCCAGCCGAAGCCGAAGCCGGGGTCGAGGATAAGGCGCTCGCGCGGCAAGCCGGAGGCCTCGGCGATGCGGATGCTCTCCAGCAGCCCGGCTCGGACGCCTTCTATGACGTCGACGGGCTCGCGGCCGCGCTGGTTGTGCATGACCACTGCGGGCACGTTGAAGCGCGCGGCCAGCGCGGCGACCTCGGCGTCGTTCCGGAAGCCCCAGATGTCATTGACGAGATGCGCGCCCGCGTTCAACGCCGCCTCGACCACAGGCGCGCGGTAGGCATCGATGCTTACGGGCAGGCTGACGGCATCGAGGATCGCGCGCAAGGCGGGGACAGCCCGGTCGATCTCCTCCTCGACGCTGAGTTGCTCGAACCCGGCCGTCGTTGGTGCGGTGCGCGCGGGCCGCGTCGACTGTCCGCCGACGTCGATGATGTCGGCGCCTTCCGCCTCGAACCGCAGCGCCTGGGCGACGGCGTCCTGCACCGTGGCGAGGCCGTCTCCGGAGAAAGAGTCCGGCGAAACGTTGACGATGCCCATGAGGTAGGTACGCAGGCCCCATTCGAAGCGGCGCGAACGCAAAGTGAGTGCCTCGGGAGCCCGGCTCGTCATGGCCTCATGGTAGAGACGGGAGGGTGTGCGAGCAACGAAGCGCGATCCCGCCGGACGGACAGACGCAGAGGAGGGAACTCCTCTGCGTCGCCCACGGAGGGACCGTCTGGGGAAGTTGTCTTAGTGCAGCTGCATGACGTCGCCGAGCTCGCCGGGCATCGACCGCGTCAAGTCGATGGTCGCACCGACCGGGGTCTGGATTTCCAGCGTCCATCGCGTGTTGGCGGTTATGGTCGGGGCGGGATCTATGTTGGCGACGGGAACCGTGACGATGAATAGCTCACCCGGCTCCAGAAGCGTGTCCGCGTCCCCGACGATGACAGTGACGGTGTAGGCAACATCGTGATCGAAGGTGAGTGCGTCGCGGTAGGCGACAACCGTGCGCAGGGAGGCAGCCGCCGGGTCCAGCGGAATGGGGTCTCCGCCAGCGGCCGTCGCGACCGCGAACTGAATCGTTTCGACCGTGCCACCGGGTGCCGTGACGATGACGCCGCCACGAATCTCCATGGTTCCGCGCGCCTTCTGCAGGCCGGCGAAGACGGTTTCTTTGCCGCGCTCGGCGCTGAAGATGCCGGTCGTCAGCACGATGAACGCGAAAACGGTAGCGACAACGACGAACGCGATCAGGATGATGGCGGTCTCGAGGCCTGTGATGCCCCGTTCGCCCTTACGGGAGGCCTGAAGCGCGTTTTGGATGGCTGCTCTCACTGCGAATTCCCTCCGTCGTCATGCCCCTTCGTAAAAGGGACATGTGTGATAGTCGGGTTCGCGGGAGCGATCTTTAGGGTTTATCCCTAGAGAGTCCTCATTACAGGGTTCACCTAGTCCAGCACCGCGGCGCTGACTGAAGACACGGGCGGCAGGTCCGCCGTGATGCGGCGCCACGTCTCGCCGTTGTCGGCGCTGGCGTAAACGTGGCCCGTGTTGGTGCCGAAGTAGACGCCCGCTTCGTCGAAGCCGTCGGTACACATCGCTTCGCGGTAGGTGCCCATGTAGGAGTCCTTCTGTGGCAGGCCTTTCGTCATCGGCTCCCAGGTGCACCCGGCGTCCGTGGTGCGATAGACCTTGAGCTTGCCCTCGGGCGGCACGCGGAACTCGGCGCCTTGCAGCGGCAGGACGAACGCCGTGTCCGGGTCGGCCGGATGGGCCGCCATGACGAAGCCGAAGTCGGATGGCAGGCCTTCGGTGATCTCGGTCCAGGTCGAGGCGCCGTCGTCGCTGCGGTAGGTGCCGTAGTGGGTCTGGGCGTAGAGGCGGTCGCCGTCGCCCGCGGCGCGGACGAGGTGGTGCACGCACTGTCCGGCCTCCGGGTAGAGCTCCGCGTTCTGGTCGTACTTCGCCAGGACGTTCTTGAGGCTGCGGTTCATGGCCTGCCATGATGAGCCGCCGTCCTCGGTGCGGAAAACGCCTGCCGCCGAAATCGCCACCCACATACGGTTCGGGTTCGCCGGGTCAAGGACGATGGAGTGGACGATGAGGCCGCCTGCGCCGGGGCCCCACATGTGGCGTGTCGGGTGGTTGTTCAGCGCCACGTCCTCGAGCCACGTCGCGCCGTCGTCCTCGGAGCGAAACAGGCAGCCCGGGTCGACGCCGCAGTAAACGACGCCGGGCTGCGAGGGACGCCCCGGCTCAACGTGCCACAGCCGCTCGACGCTGCGCCCGGCGTCCTCCGGGAACTTCGGCGCGCCGCGCTGTTCAGACCACGTGGCGCCGAAATCCGGCGACACCGCGACGTGCATGCCGAACCAGGGGTCGTTCGCCGTGGCGTAGAGGGTGCGTGTGCGCGGGTCGATCATCGCGTGGTTGACGTCGCCGCCGTTGAGGAACGGACCGGCGAGTTGCCAGGAGTCGCGCTGAGCGTCGCTCTTGAGCAAGAACAGGCCCTTGCGGGTGCCTACGCTGAGGACGACGGTGTTAGCCATGATTCAACTCCTTCTTGCCGCGCAAGCAGCGCCGCTTTCCAATCTACCTCAGCTTATGCACGGCACCTATATCAGACGCGTGCCATTACTCAGTCAGCCGCCGGGACGCTCGCGAGGTACGTCGCCGGGGCTCGATTGTTGGAGAGGTCATCCAGCAGACGGCTGACACGCTCTTCCTCGTCGTGCTCGCCGGCTGCGGAAGCGATCCACTGCAGGCAACGGGCGCGCTCCTGCGGCGAGCGAGACTCGAACGTCTCCATGAGGCCGAAGTCCTGCAGCGCCCTCTCCACGAATTGACGAGACTCACGGAGCCGCCCAGCCGTGGCCGTGCCCCGTTTCGATGCTTCGCCTGAGCGCGGCGGGCCATCATCGAGCCGCTGCGAGGCGGCTTGCTGGGCTTCCTGCCACGCAGGCAGCGCCGCGCCCAACACGGAGCGGCCCGTGTCTGTGACGCAGAGCAAGCGTTCGCGCCCATCGTCAGTGTGACCATCGGCGATCCAGCCACGCTCGTCGAGCAGCCCAGCGATGCGCGTGAGCGTCGTGCGCTCGAGGCCGAGCATGCCGGCAAGTTCGCCAAGACGGGCGGGGCCTTTGAGCGTCAGGGCCGCGAGAATTGAGAATTGGGTCGCGCGCAGGCCGTGCGGTCGCAGCTTCGTCTCGTATAGGCGGGTGATGGCACGGGCGCTCTTTCGCGCGATGAGGCAGTGGCACCCGCGGGTCGCCTGCAACTCTTCGAGTAAGGCCATGCGATGAGTGTATATACATGTATTCTCCTGTCAACCTGCGTCTGGCCTTCGACCTAACGAGACGGCCGGTTTACGCTGGAATTGGATGCAAACAGTCGGGAAGAACCGCAGAGCCGTCCTGCTGGCTGGGGATTTGATCAGCTTCCTGGTCTTCGCGCTGCTCGGCCTGCGCAGCCACGAGGACGGCATGACGCTGGGCGGCGTCGTCCGGGCTGCTACTCCGTTTCAGGCCGGCTGGCTGATAGCGGGGCTCGTTCCCGTGTTTCACGAACGCAGGTCGTCGCACCGGTCGACGGGCGTACTGCGTCGTTGGGTGCCGGCGTGGGTTATCGGGCTCGGGCTGCGCACGCTGCTGTTCGACCGCAGCTTCGAGGTCTCGTTTGCTGTCGTTGCGTTCATCGCGAACGGGCTGCTGTTGCTGCTCTGGCGCTCTGGCCTGGCGCGTCTGCTATTCCGCGAGCGCTTCAGCGACGGATGAGGCGGCGGCGCCTGCGACGCTTCGGCGGCGGCTCATGGCCCAGCGCGAGCTCGACCTGACGGTGGTTGTAGCTGGGGCGCGCCAGGTGCAGCGCTTCGTGACGCACCGTGTCGGCTACGTCCTGCCATGCACGCCCATGCGTCCGCACGTAGACGACGCCGGGATGGCCGTGACGCAGGTGGCAGATCGTCGCCATGCCTAGCTTGCCGCGAGTGCCGCGGCGGGCCGTCGGCGACGCCAGGCGGGCCTCGTAAGCGGGGCAGCCCAAGGACGCCATCGCGTCGCGCCATGCCGCGTCGCTGAAGCAGAGACGGTAGGGAAGGTCGCCGCGGCCGAGGCGTTGCAGCTCGGCGGCAAGCAGCGCGGCGGCGGCACGTTTGTTGTTTGGCGGGGGCATCGCGGTCGAGGCCATGCGGGGCTAGTATAAGGTCGTCCCCCGCCTTTGTTGTGCAGTTCGAAGGAGACAAACGATGGACGAAGCCGCGAAGAAGACCGCCCTGCGAATGATCCCGTACGGCCTCTTCGTCATGACGTGCAAGGACGACAAGACGATGACCGGGGCCGCCGTCAACTGGCTGACACAGGCGTCCTTCGCGCCGCCGCTCGTCGCGCTGGGCGCGAAGGCTGACGCACCGTCGACGGCGATGGTCGAGAGCAGCGGCCTCTTCTGCATCAACGTCATGGAAACGGGCCAGGTGCCGATCGCCAGCGCTTTTTTCAAGCACGTCGAGCCCGAAGGCAACAAGTTCGGTGACGTCGAGTTCACGCTAAGTCCCAACGGACTCGCGGTGCTCAACGACGCGCTGGCTTACTTCGAGTGCCAGGTGCGCGAGACCGTGAAGCTGGGCGACCACTGGATCTTCGTGGGCGAGGTCGTAGAAGCGGGCGTGCAGCGCGAAGGCGAGCCGCTCACTTTGGCTGAAACCGGCTTCAAGTACGGCGGCTGACCGCCCCAACTCCCGCCGGAACAAAAGGAACAGAAGGAACAGAAGGAACATATGGAACAACCTGCGCGAAATGTTCCCTTTGTTCCGGTGGGATTGTGGTGAGGTGGGGGCTTGATCATCTCCTCGCGGCAGAACGACCGCATCAAGTCGATCCGTGCCCTGCGTGAGCGCAAGGAGCGCGACGCTAGCGGGACTTTTTTTGCCGAGGGTGAGCGCATCCTTCGCGCCGCGCTACAGACAGGCGCGGCGTTTCAGCTGGTCGTGCTCGCGCCGGACCGGCTGACGAAGTCAGAGGCGGCGCTGGTCGACTCGCTGGAGGAGATGAAGCTGCCGTTGCTGGAGGTGACGCCGGAGCTGTTCGACCTCATCGCGTTACGCGAGGAGGCGCAGTCGGTGGGGGCGATCATCTCGCAGCGCTGGGAGTCGATGTCGTCCGTCAACGAGACGCGGCGGTGCTGGCTGGTGCTGAACGACATCCAGCACCCGGGAAACCTCGGCACGCTGATCCGCACCTGCGATGCGGCCGGCGGCGATGGCGTCATCCTGACAGGGCGCTCGACGGACCCCTATCACCCGATCGCGGTTCGTGGCTCGCTGGGGGCGGTCTTCAGTCAGCGCCTCGTTCGCGCCTCGCAGGCCGACCTGGCGCGCTGGTTGCCCGGCTCTGGATGCACCGTCGTGGGGACGTCGCCGGATGGCGACATCAATTACCGAGAGGCCGATTACGCTCGAAAGCCCGTCGTCATCATGGGCGGCAACGAGCGCACCGGTATTTCGAAGGAGCAGATCGCGCTGTGTGACCAGCTGGTGCACGTACCGATGGGCGGCTACGTGGACTCCCTCAACCTCTCGGTGGCGACGGCGCTGGTGCTGTATGAGGTACTGCGGCAGCGGGAAGTGCTCGGGAGTGAGCCTGCCTAACGCGGATAGTGCCTCACAAAGTCGTCCAGTTGGCTGTCGACATCGTCCTGGGCCAGTGTCGACTGGCCTGCTTCAGCAACTCTTAGCAGTGAGAAGAAGATGCCACCGAGGGCTATTGCCGCCAAAACCAACCCGGCACCGGTGTTGAACGAGACGGCGATGATACCGCCGATGATCAGTAGCGAAATGCTGTATACGAACACGGAAATAATCACAGGCCTCCGTCTTATGTCTCCAGGGGCAGGATTGCACGAGAGTACTCGCTATTGAGTGACGAGTCTTATGTGAAATCTCTCAGACGGGTGTCAATTTGCAGGATTGGCGGAAGAAGACGGTTAGGCTTACAGCGCGTTTGCGACATGCAGGGCGCCTATATAGAGTCAGTATCCTTCCAAGAGTGATAGCAATCGCGGAAGGGGTGGCGCCGCAGGAGATGTCTTGGTGGCAAGAGGCAAGAACTAGCCTGCTGCCGGAGCACCGACGAAGAATCGGCGAATGTTGTCATATCCTCGAATCGTTGCCAACCTACTTTCGACGTACGGAACTCCAGCGCTGAACACCAGGTGAACTGATAGGCCCGTCTTTTGTATCTCTCGCTTTAGCTCTAAGGATCTCGGAGAGAGTTCTGCAAACAGCGTGACTTCGTCCTTGGCCATCCTCTGCCTCCTCAGACTATTTGAATTCCGAGAGCATCATAGAACAATTGTTCCGAACTGACAATCTGTATAATGCCTGATTCTTGAAGACCGTCAAGGTAAAGAGTCCCTGCTCTCCGGGCTTGTTCTGCCAGTTCTGCTGCCATGGCTTGGCGACGGACATTTTCGCCGGCGCCGAGAGCCCCCCCGGGTAATATTTGATCGTCGGGACGTATAGTCAGATTGCAATCCGCCACTGTTGTGAGGAGAGCATCATGATCGCCTTGAATTAGGTTCTCTATTTGGGCGGAGTTCTCGCTGAGAACTCGATCTCTAAACCGGTGTAGCGCGTCTGCTGGTCCCTCAATGATGTGCTGTCTCTCCCATTGAGGGATGATTTGCTCGGCAAGTTGTCTCCGCGGATATTTCGCTCGATCCTCGTCAGGCGAGAAGACTACTGAGGCTTCAGCCTTCCTGAGTCCTAGGGCCACGAGTCTTTCGAAGTGCTCAAGTTCTTCGCGAACGCCTCGTGAGGCGTTACCGTCATAAATCGGCCTGTAGCACCCGATCACACGAGACTGCTCCACTAAGCCATGGTCTCTGGCATCTATCTGTTCTTGTACAGCCTTGCGGAGGCTCTGGACAAGGCCATTCTCCCCTATTTCCTCCCTTGTGTCCGCGGCCCACGCCGAAGGAAATAGATGTGGCCTCGAACCAGGAGGCGCTGGCGTTGGTGCCTCATATAGGAGCTGGCGTGTGTCGGGGTGGAACGGCCAACGAAGGGCCAGATTCCCGGAAACGCCCGCAAATCGCAGTTCGTCAATCGTCGTTGGCTCGATCACGACTGAATCCGCTTGGAGGCGCTCAACAATTTGAGCGATCCGCTGAACAAAAGCTTCCGCATCGGCTGTCCTCCCGGCCGCATGCATCCTTCGAGGCTCGGAGATGGGATGAGAAAAGTAGACTATTCGTTTATCAGTGAAGAGGAGGTCGTGAAACGTTTCCAGTGGGTGCTTCACTGCGAGAATTACGTGAGGGACACCTATTGAGGCAGCAAGGGACTCGGAAAGCATGACCTCTATGGAACGCCAGTCTAGGACCTGTAAAAGATCCAGGATGGCAGTCCCGATGGAATCTACAGAAGACATCATGCCCGCCGCGCTGCCGCCAGCAATCAGCGACTCATGACAGTCGTAGATGTCATCGACGAGAGTAACGACGCGTGAAGTTCGCTCTGGAAGGGCCTGAAGTAGACTCGGCATGTCTACGGCAACGAAATACTCCCGCGTTAGCTGGTGAAACCAAGAAAGATGGAAGGTTACGATCACATCCGAGGTCTCCAGGGCGTGATCAGCGCCAGCCAAAATCTCATTCCAGGCTTCCTTCCAGAGTCGCCTGAGTTCGGAGCGGGGGAGCAGAAAGGTCTGGGAAGGAGTTACGGCACGTACGGCAAAATGCTCGGCAACGAGCGGCTGAGCCTTTGTTTGAAAGACCTCCTCGAGTGAGAACACTTTGACGTGTCGATGATAAGTGGACTCCTCATACTCGGCGAATTTGCCGAGAGAACGCCTAATGCGTGTTCCAGGCATGCCTGTAACGATTGTTAGTGAGCCCATATTGAGAATATACCAAAGCGCATTAGCCGTTATTTTAGAGCCATAAGTCCAAAGATTCAAGCATCGTTGGCGATTCGCAAGAAACACTACAAATCGTACGTGATCCCGAGCTCCCCACACATGCGCCGCAGGCTCTCGATAACCGAGGGGTGGTAGGGGATGCCGTTGGCGCGGCAGTCTGCTTCGAACGCGGCTTCAGGCTCACCGGCGAAGGTTAACTCCCCGGCGCCCGGCAGCCGGGGGGCGGCCCGCAGCGTTTCCTTCATCGACTCCATCTGGTCGTAGAAGGACTCGACGCTGGTGAAGGCGTCGATCTTCATCGCGGCGAAGAAGTGGTTGGCGGCACGGCGCGGCAGCTCGGCGCTGGAGTGGCCGCCGCTCAGGACGCCGGTCAGGATGTCGACCATGATCGCCAGGCCGAAGCCCTTCCAGGCGCCGGTTAGCGTCTCCGAGCCCAGCGGCAAGATCCCGCCCATGCCCTCCGATTCGTAGTAAACGTCGGGCTCCGTGACGTCCTCACCGTCGCCGTCCTTGACCCAGCCCGCCGGTATCGGCTTGCCGCGACGTAGTGCGATCTCGAGCTTGCCCGCCGCGACGACCGACGCTGCCATGTCGAGGCAGAACGGCGCCTCGGGCGGCCGCATCGGCGCGGCGAAGGAGATGGCGTTGAGGCCGTAGACGCGCCTGGCGCCGCCCGGCGGGACAACGCCATTGCCGCCGGTGGTGAGCGAGATGCCGCACATTCCGTGGCTCAGCGCCATCAGCGCGTACGGCGAGGCCGGGCCGTAGTGCGTGCTGTTGCGCACCGAGACCATGCCAACGCCGGACGACTGGGCCTTTTCGATTGCAAGGCGCATCGCCACGGTGCCCGCCACGAAGCCGAGCCCGCCGTCGCCATCGACCGTGGCCGCCGACGCCGTGTCGCGCAGGATGCGGACCTGGGGGTTGAGGTTGAGGTGGCCGTCGCGGGCGCGGTAAACGTAGAAGTCGGCGAAGCGCGCGAAACCGTGCGACTCGATGCCGCGCAGGTCTGAGGCGATCAGCACGTCGGCGGTCATGCGGGCGTGCTCGTCCGGAACGCCAACGTGTGTCAGCGCGCGAACGCCGAGGAGGTACAGCTTCTCGGCGTCGACGCGGACGTCAGCTTCGGACACGGTCAGCCGCCAACCTGTCCCCTCGCCCCTCCGGGAAGAGGGTTAGGGAGAGGGGTTTCTAACGCCGCGTGGATTCTATCCAGTACCGCGTCAGTTTCGAGCAACGCCTCAGTGTCCGTGAATCTGAGAACCCGAAGACCGCCCTGTGGAAGGTAGGTGGTCCGTTCAGAATCGTGCGTCATTTCGTCGAACTCAGAGTGTTGACCGCGGTCCAGTTCCACCACCAGACCTGCCTCCGGACAATAGAAGTCGAGAATGTAAGGGCCGAAGGGATGCTGGCGGCGAAACTTGTACCCTTCGAGGCCGTGACGCCGAAGGTTGTACCAGAGACGTGACTCAGCGTCCGTCATTCCGCGTCGTAGTTGACGCGGGTTGGACTTCGTGTGGTTGGGGAGTCTTCGTTTCACGATAGGCGCACCCTCTCCCTAACCCTCTCCCTCCCGAGGGAGAGGGGACGATTATGGGGCGCTACGCTCCCTTGAGCGCGTCCTGGATTGCGGACAGCTCACGCTGGGCGCCGGAGACCATGCCGGCCGAGTCCGTGGTCAGCATGACCATCTTGAAGCCCTCTTTGATGTAACGGCTGGTCAGCACGTTGCCGTTGGTGTGGACGCCCGGGATCTTGCCGTGGCGCTCGCAGGCCTCGCGGATTTTCGTGACGGTCTCGGCGTGCTTCGGGTTGTCGGCGTTGTAGCGCGGGCCGAGGCCGAGGGCCTGGCTCAAGTCGGAGGGGCCGATGTAGAGCACGTCGACGCCGGGCACGCTGGCGATGGCGTCGAGATTCTCGAGCGCTTTCGGCGTCTCGATCATCACGGCCAGGAGCAGCTCATCGTTGGCGTGATCCTGGTAGTCGGCGCCGGCGTAGAGCGTGGCGCGGAAGGGACCGGAGCTACGCATGCCGGCGGGCGGGTAGCGCATGGCCCAAACGGCGGCCTCCGCGTCTTCTTTAGTCTCGATCATGGGGACGATGATGCCGTACGCCCCGGCGTCGAGGTACTTCATGATGATTGCGGGCTCGTTCCACGGCACGCGGACGAATGGCATCGTGCCCGTGTTCGAGATCGCCTGCAGCATCGGCAGGGCCGTGTTGAAGTCGATGGCGCCGTGCTGTGTGTCGACGCAGAGCCAGTCAAAGCCCTGGTGCGCCATGACCTCGGCGCTGGAGCTGTTGCCGATACCTAACCACGCGCCGATCTGGGGTTTTCCCTGGCGCAGATTCTGCAAGACGGTGTTGGGGCGCATGGATGCCTCCGCTCTGGAAACCGGGGTCGTTGAGTGGCCTCATTCTGAGCGTAAAGCCGCCGTCGGGCAATCCACGCGAGGCCAGTTATGATGGCGTCCTAGCTCAAAGGAGAAACGCGATGCGTATTGGTTTTATCGGTCTCGGCATCATGGGACGGCCGATGGCGAAGCATTTAATTGACGCGGGGCACGAGCTGACGGTGTGGAACCGCAGCCAGCCCGGCATCGATGACGTCGTAGGACATGGCGGCAAGGCCGCTCCGTCGCCGAAGGACGTCGCGGCGGCCAGCGAAGTCGTCTTCACCATGGTCGGCGACTCTCCGGACGTCGAGGCCGTGTCCCTGGGCGCGGACGGCATCGCTGCCGGCGCTTCGGCGGGCCTGATTCATGTCGACTGCACGACGATGTCGCCGTCGGTCACGCGCGAGATCGCGGCAGCCTATGAGGCGAAAGGCATCGAGCTGCTCGACGCGCCGGTCTCCGGCGGTGAGGGCGGCGCGATCAACGCCACGCTCTCGATCATGGTGGGCGGCAAGAAGGATGTCTTCGACCGCTGCCTGCCGCTGTTCGAGATCGTCGGCAAGACGATCACCTACTGCGGGCCGACGGGCGCCGGCCAGACCGTCAAGCTGTGCAACCAGGTCGCCGTGTCGGTGACCAACATGGCGGTCTGCGAGTCGCTGGTGCTGGCTGCGAAGTCCGGAGTGTCGCCGGAAACGATGCTGCAGGCGATCTCCGGCGGCGCGGCATCATCATGGCAGCTACTCAACCTCGGCCCGAAGATGATCGAGCGCGACTTCCGGCCCGGCTTCAAGGTGTGGCACCAGCAGAAGGACCTGCGACTCGCGCTCGAAGTCGCGCGCGACAACGCGTTGCCGCTGCCGGCCACGTCGCTTGTTGCACAGCTCTTTGCCTCTGTGGAGGCAGACGGTCTGCGTGAGGAGGGCACGCAGGCGTTGGTCAAAGCGCTGGAAAAGCTGGCCGACGTGTCGGTCGGAGGTTGACATGCCTGACGCCTCGATCCTCAACGACAACGCCGCGGTGACCGCACGGCTCGAAGCGCTCGTGGCGCGGCTCAGTGACGCTGACCTGGGTCACGACCTCGGCGGCGGCTGGACGGTGTCCGTTGCGCTGTCCCACCTTGCGTTCTGGGACCGGCGCATCGCCTACATGCTCGAGCGCTGGGTACGTGACGGTACGCCCCACGTCGAGCTGGACGACGATGTCGTCAACCATGCGCTCGAGGCGGTGCACCAGGCCGTCGAGCCGCGCGCGGCTGCGCGCCTCGCCGTTCAGTCGGCGAAGGCGGCCGACGCGGCGATCGCGCGGGCGCCTGACGCGATCGCGGACCAGTTGATCGCTGAGGATCACGCCTACCTGCTGCGTCGCACCGGTCACCGCACAGAGCACATTGAGCAGATTGAGGCGGCGTTGAGAGGCTGAGACCAGCCTTCAAAGGTCAATAACCTTT
>Ga0214471_10000905_pt1 | contig 24021 bp, 23 predicted proteins | sample RVTome_5_FD_207665 | JGI IMG/M metagenome (GOLD analysis project Ga0214471, IMG submission 207665) | Soil microbial communities from uranium-contaminated site in the Upper Colorado River Basin, Wyoming, United States - RVT142D155 | ecosystem: Environmental > Terrestrial > Soil > Contaminated >... | reverse complement strand
TTCTCGGACTCGAGGAACAGCAGCTGAGCGACGATCAGGTTGGCCGTAATCTCGGTGACCGGGCCCACCAGGAACACAACGCGCTCCTTGAGCAAGCGCGAATAGATGTCGTAGGCACGCTCGCCGCGCCCCGACTGCTCGATGACCATGGGAATGAGGCCCAGCCCTTGAGCGGGCTCTCTTCCTGCGCGGGCGGGCTCGATTCCTGGGCGAGCTGGTTCAATGCTTCCGCGGGCGGGGTCCATTGCCATCTGCGCATCCTGTGCGCCCACGGTCCACGCCCCGGCCGATGCCGGCGCCTGCCAGAGAAAGTCTATCAAGAGCCGCTCCCCATCAGTTCATCGAAGGGCATCTCCTTGTCCACCACCTGGGCTTTTGACAGCACCCAATTGACCACGTTGCCTTCCAGTGCCAGGCCTTCCATCTCGGACAAACGTTGCGGCTGCATGTAAAACCATTTTACCACCTCGGCCGGGCTCTCGTAGCTCTGCGCCTCCTGCTCGATCAGGGTGCGCACGTCGGCGGGTTTTGGCTGCAGATTTTCCTGGCGCGCGAGCTCGGCGATGATCAGCCCGAGCGCGACGCGGCGCTGCGCGCTTTGCTCGAACACCTTCGGGTCGAGCGGCATCTGCTCCGGCTTGACGCCGCGCGCCTGCAGGTCGGCGGCCGCGCGCTGCACCAGTTCCTGCGCCTCCTGCTGCACCAGCGACTTTGGCAGCTCGATCGTGGTCGCATCGAGCAGCGTTTGCATGGCGTGGTTCTTGAGCTTCGCTTGGATACGCTTCTTGACCTCGCGCTCGACGTTGGCTTTCACCTCCTCGCGCATCTTGGCGAGGTCGCCGTCGGCCACGCCCAGCGACTTGGCCAGCTCGGCGTCGAGCGGCGGCAGTTTGGAGTCCTGTACCTGCTTTACGGCGAGCCGGAACGAGGCGGTCTTCCCGGCCACTTCCTTGCCGTGATAGTCCTCCGGAAACCTGACCTCGATGGTCTTCGTCTCGCCCGCGGTGGCACCGCGCACGCCGGCCTCGAACTCGGGCAGCATGCGCTTCTCGCCGATCATGAACGCAAATCCAGCCGCGTTGCTGCCCGGAAACGGCGCGCCGTCGATCGTGCCTTCAAAATCCACGGTCACGCGATCGCCGTCCTGCGCGCCACGCGAGACGGTCGCGAAGGTGACGCGCTGCTTGCGCAGGATCTCGAGGGTTCTGTCGATCGCGGCGTCGTCCACACGCACCTGCGGGCGCTCGATCGAGGCGCCGGAGATGTCGCCCGGCTTGACCTCCGGATACACCTCGAAGGTGGCGCTGAATTCGAGCGCCTGCGCCTCGCCGCCGCTGTCCTTCTTCTCGATGCGCGGATAGCCCGCGACTTTCAGGTTCGCCTCCTTCACCGCATCAGTGAACGCGTTTTGCACCGCGTCGCCAAGCACCTCGTTGCGCACCTGCGGGCCATACTGTTGCGCGACCAGCTTCATCGGCACCTTGCCCGGCCGGAAGCCCGCCATCTTCACGTTGCGCGCGAGTTGCTTGAGCCGGTCGTCCACCTTGCGCTCGATCTCCGCGACCGGCACCGACATCACTACGCGCCGCTCAAGCTTGCCCAGCGTTTCCACGTTCACCGCCATTCCCCTAGATCCTTGAAGTCGTCCGCTGGTGCGAAGGGGGGGACTCGAACCCCCATGCCGTCGGCGCTGGAACCTAAATCCAGTGCGTCTACCAATTCCGCCACCTTCGCTCGTGTAGCGGGGGCCAAAAAGCGCACTAGTATACTGCCGATCGATTTCGTTCGCCCCGAATTACCTTTAAGAATCAAGCCGTGTCAGTCGGCCATTACGAAAACTTCCCGGTCGCCTCGCTGCTGCTGCCGGCGCGCCTGCGCGAGCCGGTCGCGGTGATCTACCGCTTCGCGCGCAGCGCTGACGACTTTGCCGACGAGGGCGATGCGCCGCCCGCTGAGCGACTCGCACAGCTCGACGCTTACCGCAATGCGCTGCGGCGCATCGCCGCCGGTGACCCCCCCGGCACACCGCTGTTCGAGGACCTCGCGCACATCGCGCGCGAGCATGCCCTGCCCCTGCAGTTGTTCCACGACCTGATCGATGCCTTCTCGCAGGACGTGGTCAAGAAGCGCTACGCGAGTTTCGCCGAACTGCTCGACTACTGCCGACGCTCTGCGAATCCGGTCGGCCGACTGCTACTGCAGCTGTTCCGCGCCGCGACGCCCGAAAACCTGCGCGATTCGGACGCCATCTGCTCCGGGCTGCAGCTCGCCAACTTCTGGCAGGACGTGGCGCTCGACTTCGCCAGGGGCCGCATCTATCTGCCACAGGACGAGATGCAGGCGCACGGCGTGACCGAGCGCCATCTCGCCGAGCGCCGCAGCGACGGCGCCTGGCGAGCGCTGCTCGGCTTCCAGCTCGCACGCACGCACGCGATGCTGCAATCTGGCGCTCCACTCGGGCGGCGACTGCCTGGGCGCGTCGGCCTGGAGATTCGCGCCACTGTGCAGGGCGGGCTGCGCATCGTCGCCAAGCTCGCCGCGCGCCAGGGCGACATGTTCCGCCACCGTCCGGTGCTACAGTGGTTCGACTGGCCCCTGCTCCTTGCGCGGGCGCTTTAAGCACCGGGGCAGGTTCCCATTCCGGAACGCAGGGTCGGTCCCCGATAGATCGATCCGGGGCAGTCCTCGATGATGACGAGCGCAAATGAACCCTGACGAGTACTGCCAGCGAAAGACCGCCGCTAGCGGCTCGAGCTTCTATTACTCGTTCCTGTTTCTGCCCCCGGGGCGGCGCCGCGCGATCACCGCCCTGTACGCGTTCTGCCGCGAGGTGGACGACGTGGTCGACGAGTGCAACGACCTGCAGCTTGCGCGCACCAAGCTCGCGTGGTGGCGCAGCGAGATCGGCAACCTGTTCGCGGGCAATCCGCAGCACCCGGTGATGCGCGCGCTGGCGCCCGCGGTGGCCGACTACCGGGTGTCGGCCGAGCACATGGTCGAGATCCTGGAAGGCATGGAGATGGACCTGTCGCAGACACGCTATCTCGATTTCGCCGCGCTCGAGCGCTACTGCTACCACGTCGCCAGCACGGTCGGGCTGCTCGCCGCCGGCATCTTCGGCTACCGCGACGCGCGTACCCTTGATTACGCGAAGGACCTCGGCATCGCCCTCCAGCTCACCAACATCATCCGCGACGTCGGCGAGGACGCCCGCAAGAACCGCATTTACCTGCCGATGGACGAACTGAAGGGGTTCGGCGTGCCCGCCGCCGACATCCTGAACGTTCGCCAGAGTGAATCGTTCACACGCTTGATGCAGTTCCAGGCGCACCGCGCGCGCGGTTATTACGAGCGCGCACTCAGCGCGCTGCCCGAGGCAGACCGGCGCGCGCAGCGACCGGGCCTGATCATGGCGGCGATCTACCGCACGCTGCTGGACGAAATCGATCGCGACGAATTCCGCGTGCTCGAGCGGCGCATTTCGCTCACGCCCATCAGGAAGATGTGGATCGCGTGGCGCACCTGGCTCCGGACGTGAGCATCGCGGCTTCGCCGGTCGCCGTGATCGGCGCGGGGTACGCGGGCATGGCGGCGGCGGTCATCCTCGCGGAGCGCGGCGTCCCGGTCACGGTGTACGAATCGGGCGCCCTGCCCGGCGGCCGCGCACGCCGTGTCGCCCCGCACGGTCGCAGCCTCGACAACGGGCAGCACCTGCTGATCGGCGCGTACACCGAGCTCTTCCGACTGATGCGGCAAGTCGGGGTCCCCGCCGATGCGGTGCTGCGCCTACCGCTCGAGCTGCACTACGCCGATGGCTTCGCCCTGCGCGCCCTGAGGCTGCCGGCGCCGCTCGGACTGCTCGGGGGCCTGCTCACGGCGCGCGGCCTGCCGTTCGGCGAGCGCATCGGCGCAATGCGCTTCATGCTCGCGCAGCAGCGCCGAGGCTTTCAGCTGGACGACGACTGCAGCGTCGATGCGTTGCTCGCACGGCACGCGCAGGACGGCCGCATCGCGCATTACCTGTGGCGGCCGCTGTGCGTCTCGGCGCTCAATACGCCGGCGGCGCAGGCTTCGGCGCGCGTGTTCCTCGCGGTGTTGCGCGACACCTTCGCTGGCGAAGCTGACGCGAGCGATTTGATCTTCACGCGCGTCGACCTGTCGCGCCTGTTTCCCGAGGCCGCGGCTGCTTACGTCGTGACGCACGGCGGCACCATACGCCTGCGCAGCCCCGTTCGCGCGCTCGGTCGCGACGGCGCGGACCTCGTCGTCGACGGCGAGCGCTACAGGCGCGTGGTGCTCGCCTGCGGCCCGCATCAATTGGGCGCGTTCGCGACATTGCTGCCCGAGCTCGCGCCGCTCGCCGCGACCGTGCAGGGCTACGGCACGCAGCCGATCTATACGTGCTATCTGCAATACCCGGACCACGTGCGCCTGCCCGGACCGCTGCTCGGCCTTGCTCACGGCCACGTGCAATGGGTATTCGACCGCCGGCTGCTCACGGGCGGCAACGGCCAGCTCGCCTGCGTCATCAGCGCCCAGGGCGATCATCAGCAGCTCACCCACGATGCGCTCGCCAAAACCTGCCATCGCGAGCTCGCCGCTGCGCTGCCGGGTCTGCCCGCGCCGCTCTGGTCGCAGGTGATCGCCGAGAAGCGCGCCACGATCGCCTGCAATGCGGGCATCCGGCGGGTCGGACCGCGCACCCCGCTTGAAGGCCTGTATCTCGCGGGCGACTACACTGATCCCGAGTATCCGCCGACGCTCGAGGCCGCGGTGCGCAGTGGCGTGCGCGCGGCCGGGCTCGCGGCAGGCACGAAATGAGGCGCCCGGCTCAGAGCTCGCGCAGCTTCGCCACCGCCTGGTCGATGCGCTCGACCGGGATCACTTCGAGCCCGGCGACGCGCCCCTTGGGTTGGTTGGCCCGGGGAATCAGCGCCTTCTCGAAGCCGAGCTTGGCCGCTTCCTTGAGTCGCTCCTGGCCGCGCGGCGCGGGCCGCACCTCGCCCGCGAGACCGACTTCTCCAAATACCACCACCTTGCCGGCGATTGGCCGGTCGGCAAGCGAGGACACTACCGCGAGTGACACCGCGAGGTCGGCGGCAGGCTCGGCGATGCGCACTCCGCCCACAGCGTTCACGAAAACGTCCTGATCCATGGTGGCGATGCCCGCGTGCCGGTGCAGCACGGCGAGCAGCATCGCGAGCCGGTTCTGCTCAAGACCGACCGAAAGTCGCCGCGGGTTGGGCGCGTGCGCTGCATCCACCAGCGCCTGCACCTCGACCAGCATCGGCCGCGTGCCCTCGAGCGTCGCGAGCACGCATGAACCGGCGACGCTCTGAGTGTGATGCGAAAGGAACAGCGCCGAAGGATTGCTCACTACGCGCAGCCCGCGGTCGGTCATCGCAAACACGCCCAGCTCGTTGACCGCGCCAAAGCGATTCTTGATCGCGCGGATGAGTCGAAAGCTCGAGTGCGGGTCGCCCTCGAAATAAAGCACCGTGTCGACTATGTGTTCGAGCACCCGCGGTCCGGCGATCGTGCCTTCCTTGGTGACATGGCCAATCAGCAGCACCGCGATGCCGCTCCTCTTGGCGAGGCGCGTGAGCTGCGCCGCGCACTCGCGTACCTGCGCCACCGAACCCGGCGCCGAAGTGAGTGCATCCGAGTACAGCGTCTGGATCGAATCGATCACCGCAATCTGCGGCTTATTTGCCTCGAGCGTGGCGAGAATGCGCTCGAGCTGGATTTCGGCAAGCAGGTGCACCCCGCCCGCCTCGAGCGAAAGGCGCCGCGCGCGTAGCGCCACCTGCTCCGAGGATTCCTCGCCGGTGACGTAGAGCGCGCGCGCCGCGCCCTTCGCCGCCGCGGCGATCGCCTGCAGCAGCAGCGTGGATTTGCCAATGCCCGGGTCGCCACCAACCAGTACCACCTGCCCCGCCACCAGTCCGCCACCAAGCACCCGATCGAGCTCGTCGATGCCGGTCGGCATGCGCGCGAGCTCGTGCGCCTCGATCTCCGCGAGCGGCACCGGCGTGCTCGCCGGCGCCAGGCCCGCGTAACGGTGCGCCGAGGGCTTCTCGGCGATGGTCTCGGAGAGCGTGCCTGCAGCGCCGCACGAAGGGCAAGTGCCGAACCACTGCAATGCGCTTGCGCCGCACTCGGCGCAGACGTAAGCGGTCTTCGGTCTGGCCATGTTAGGAGATCTCCTCGACCGGCACGCGCGGCGCGAGCGCGCACAACAGCTCGTAGCTGAGCGTTCCCGCGGCGGCCGCGACCTCGTCTGCCGACAGTCCTTCACCCCAGAGCGTGACGGGCGTGCCGATGTACGCCTCCGGGATGTCGCTGATGTCCACGCACATCATGTCCATCGAGACGCTGCCTACCGTGCGCGTGCGCTGCCCGCTCACCAGTACCGGCGTGCCGGTCGGCGCATGGCGCGGATAGCCGTCAGCGTAGCCGCAGGCGACCACGCCGATCGTCATCTCCTCGGTCGCCTCGAAGCGAAAGCCGTAGCCGACGCGCTCGCCCGGCTGCAGGGTTTGCACTCCGATCAGCTCCGAGCGCAGTGTCATCGCGGGCTCGAGGCCGAGCTCGGCGGCGCTCTGGTCCGGGAACGGCGAGCAGCCATAAAGCATGATCCCGGGACGCACCGAGTCGGCGCGCGTCTGATCCGCGTAGCGCAGCAGTGCCGCGGAGTTGGCAAGCGAGCGCGGCCCCTCCAGCGCCTGCGTGAGCTCGTTGAACCACTCGAGCTGGGCGGCGACACCGCTCGGGCCGTCGGCGTCTGCGAAGTGGGTCATGATGGTGAGCTCGCGCACCTGCGGATGCGCCTTGAGCGCGTTGTAGGCGATGCGCACGTTGTCGACGCCGAAGCCGAGCCGGTTCATGCCGCTGTTCACCTTGAGATAGGCGTCGATCTCGCCGGCGAGCAAGACCTTCTCCAGGATCTCGACCTGCTCGAGGTTGTGGATCACTGGCGTGAGCCGGTACTCAGTGAGCAGCGGCACGTCCTGGCGCTTGAAGAAACCCTCGAGCAGCAGGATCGGCTTCGATTCCCCGGCGATGCGCAGCCGCACTGCCTCCTCGAATTCGAGCATCGCCAAGCCGTCGGCGGCGCCGAGCGCGCCCGCCGCGCGCAACAGCCCGTGTCCGTAGGCGTTCGCCTTGATAACCGCCCACACCTTTGCGCCGTCCGCGTGGTGCCGCGCGAGCGCGAGGTTGCGCATCAGCGCGGACGTGCGGATTGTGGCGCGGAGCGGTCTCGGCATAGAGGAACTCGCTCAGAGCTTTTCTGATTTCCCGAGGAAGCGCTTCACGGCGCCGCCTGCATCAGAGCGTCTGCAGCGCCGCGAGCCGCTCCTTCGCGAACTGTACAAACGTGTTGACCAGCCGTGAGCGGAAGCGCTCCTTCGGGTAGACCACCGAGAAGTTGCGGATCAGCCGCGGCGAGAGCGGGATGCGCACGAGCTGGCCGAGCTGCGTCTCCTTCACCACAGTCGCGCGCGACAGGATTGCGAACCCGATGCCGGTCGCCACCAGCCCCTTGATCGCCTCCGGGCTGCCGAGCTCCATCTCGACGTGCAGCGCGTCGGACTTGATGCCGGCCTTGTGGAGGTACAGGTCGGTCACTTCGCGCGTGCCCGAACCCCTTTCACGGCTGATGATCGGGTACTGCAGGAGCTGTTTGGGCGAGACCGTCTTGAGGCGCGCGAGCGGATGCAAGGCCGCGCACACCACCTGCAGCTCGTCCTCGCAGACTACGTCGGTGAGCACGCTCGGCTGATGCGAGGGCGCCTCGATGAAGCCAATGTCGAGCGTGTGCTCGGCGACGCGGCTCTCGACCGTTTCGGAGTTGGCGACGAACAGGCGCGGCGACACCTGCGCGTACTTCGACTTGAACTCGCCCAGTATCCGAGGCAGCAGGAACTCGGCGATTGTGGTGCTCGCCCCTACCAGTAGCGGCCCGGCGACCTGGCCGGTCATCTCCTTCAAGCGCGTGTCGAGCTCGGCCGAAAGCGCGAGGATGCGCTCGGCATAATCGAGCACGATCTCGCCCGCCGGCGTAAGCGAGATGCGGCCGTGGCCGCGATCGAATAGCCGCGAGTTGAAATGCTCCTCGAGCTGCTTGATCTGGAAGGTGACCGCAGGCTGCGTCATGAACATCGCCTCGGCTGCCTTGGTGAACGAAAGGTGCTTGGCAACGGCATGAAACACTTGCAGGCGCCGGTCTGCCATAAGCGATTTTGCTCCGGGTTGTGGTGCCTGTTATTCAAGCATAAACTCGATCGAACCGATAGCTTATGAGCACTCTCCCGCGCAACGCGGCATCGCCCGCGAACCCGCGCAACCTGCCACTTCGGTGAGCGACACCTGGAAGGAGCACGACCTCGGCGGCGGCGGCCTGCAGCAACCGATCCAGCACCTGGCGCGCTCGCTGCGGCGCCGGCGCACCGCGTACCTGCTGCTGCTCCTGTTTCCAATCGGGGCGCACCGCTTCTACCTGAAGCAGCCCCTGGGCGGCGCACTGCTGCTCGGGCTGACGGGCGGCACGCTGCTCGCCTTGAACGCCGGTCACCATGATGCGGCCTGGCCCCTGTTCGGCATCCAGTTCGCGGTGGCGCTGTTCGACCTGTTTCGCATGGAAGCACGGCTCACCCGGCTAAACAAGGCACTGCGCATCCAGGCCACGCTGCGCGCAACGCCCGGAGCGCCGACCGGATTTCGCGGCCATTACACCGACGAGCCGGACGCCGAGCGGGCTTCCGAGACCGGCCGCGCCCTGTCCTTCGCCGAACAAGAGCGGCTGCTCGCCGAGCTCGAGCGCAAAAAGCGCGGCGGATCCTGAGTCGCCCATGATATAAAGCCGCACCCAAAACCAATCGACGGAACGGCGCCGACCAGGCGCGTTAAGCCCGCGACCACACGGACAAGCGAGTTCCGGCAGCACGCGCTCCTGCCGATCCTGAACGATGAATTTCGGCTTCTACATCATCATGGCGGCGCAGTTTTTCTCGTCGCTCGCCGACAATGCGCTACTCGTCGCCGCGATCGCGCTGCTGCTTCAAAGCGATTCGCCGGCGTGGCTCACGCCCTATCTCAAGTTTTTCTTCGTCATCTCGTACGTGGTGTTGGCGCCCTACGTCGGGGCGTTCGCCGACCGGCTGCCCAAGGGCACGGTGATGTTCATCTCAAACACCGTGAAGATCGTCGGCTGCGTGATGATGCTGCACGAGTTCAATCCGCTCGTCGCCTATGCGCTGGTCGGCCTGGGCGCTGCGGCCTACTCGCCCGCGAAATACGGCATCCTCACCGAGTACCTGCCGCACCGCTTGCTGGTAGTGGCGAACGGCTGGATCGAAGGCCTCACCGTCGCCTCGATCATCCTCGGCACGGTGCTCGGCGGCGTGCTGATCAGCACCCGGGTTTCGGGTCATCTGCTCGGCTACGACGTGCCGTATTTCGACACCGGGATCGACACGCCGCCGAAGGCCGCGATCGCGTTGATCGTCGCCATCTACATGATCGCGGCGTTCTTCAACCTCTACGTTCCGAACACCGGCGTGCGCCTGAAGCCTCTGCCGGCGCATCCGTGGGACATGATGAAGGACTTCGCGCGCTGCGTGGCGATTCTCTGGAGCGACAAGCTCGGCCAGATCTCGCTCGCGGTGACGACGCTGTTCTGGGGCGCGGGCGCGACGCTGCAGTTCATAGTGCTCGAGTGGGCACGGGTCGCGCTCGACTTCGGCCTGTCCAAGGCCGCGATCTTGCAAGGCGTCACCGCGGTCGGCATCGCGATCGGCGCCGTGGTCGCCTCGATGAGGATCGGCCTGAACCGCGCAGTCAAAGTCATCCCTCTGGGCATTGGGATGGGCCTGTTCGTGCTGCTGATGAATCTGGCGCGCGACGTCTGGGTGGCGGTGCCGCTGCTGGTCGCGATCGGCTTCATGGCGGGCTTTTTCGTGGTGCCGATGAACGCACTCTTGCAGCACCGCGGCCACCACCTGGTCGGTGCCGGGCGTTCGATCGCGGTGCAGAACTTCAACGAGAATATCTCGATCCTGGTGATGATCGCGCTGTATTCGCTGCTGCTCGCGCTCGGCGTCTCGATCCACACCGTGATCACGATCTTCGGCCTGTTCGTCGCCGGCACCATGACCGCGGTCTGGTTCTGGTTTCGCTACAACCGGCGCGTCTACCGGCGCGAAGTGGCGCGCCTGCTCGCCTTTGCCAAGGCCGAAGATCCGCACCACCACTCGCACCACGGCGCCAAGCCGCTGGAGCGCGGCTAGGTTATCGGTCCCCGCGCGCAATCGTCTTCTTCGCGAACACCAGGTCCTCCCAGGCCTTGGCCTTCTCCGGCAGGCTGCGCAGCAGGTAAGCCGGGTGATAGGTGACGACGAGCGGCACGCCGGCGTAGCGGTGCACGCGCCCGCGCAGGCTCGAAATCGACGCCTCCGTATTGAGCAACGTCTGCACCGCAAAGCGACCCATCGCGAGAATCAGCTTCGGCTTGATCAGCGCGATCTGGCGCAGCAGGTGCGGCGCGCACTGCGCGACCTCCTCGGGGGCCGGATTGCGGTTCGCCGGCGGGCGACACTTGAGCACGTTGGCGATATACACGTTCTTGCCGCGCATCAGGCCGAGCGCGGCGAGCATGTTGTCGAGCAGCTTGCCGGCCTGGCCAACGAAGGGTTCGCCGAGCCGGTCCTCTTCGGCGCCCGGCGCTTCGCCCACCAGCAGCCAGTCGGCATTTTCGTCGCCCACGCCGAACACGCTCTGGGTGCGCCCCTTGTGCAGAGCGCAGGCCGTGCACGCGGGCACGGCCTGCTTGAGCTCGCGCCAATCCATCCCGCGGATGCGCGCCTCGCGCGCCACGGCCGGCGTCGCGCCCTCGGGCACGGGCGAGGTCGGCGCGGACGACGAGTGCACGCCTAATCGCGGCGCGGACGGCAAGCGCTCGGTCGACTGCGGCGCCGACTCTCGCGCCGACTGCAACGCTGGATTCCGTCCTCGCTCGCGCCAGATCGGCGCCAGGCCCATCTCGGCTAGGATCGCGTTGCGCCGCCGGCTCATAGCTCGCGCGACAGGACGATCGCGTCCTCGCGCCCGGCGTGCGACGGATAGTAGCCCCGGCGCACGGCGACGCGGCGAAAGCCCTGGCGCTGGTAGAGCCGCTGCGCGCCGTCGTTGCTCGGGCGCACCTCGAGAAAGATGTGGCGTCCACCGATTTCGCGCGCGATGCGCATCGCCTCGCCAAGCAGCGCGCGGCCATGTCCGCGGCGCTGAACCGCTGCCGACACCGACAGGTTGAGCAGGTGCGCCTCGCCCTCCGCCACGAGCAATACGAAGTAGCCGACCAGCTCGCCGCCGATGCGCCAGGTGCAGCACTGGTAGCCCGCGCGCAGCGAATCGGCGAAGTTGCCGCGCGTCCACGGATGCGTGTAGATGGCGCGCTCGATCGATACCACATCCGCGAGATCGTCCTCGCGCAACGGCTGCAACTCGGGGATGTCCTTGAGTACGGCGCTCATCGATGCAGGCGTTCTTCGGTAGTCAGCGCGACCTTGTCGCGCACGTAAATCGGTTGTGCGAGCGCCGCATCGACGCCACCGCCCGCGGCGAGCCGTGGCGCCGCGAGTCGCGCCACCGCGGTGGCGCCCGGGTGCGCTGCGGGCCGCGTCGCGGCAAGCGCATCGCCAAGCGCCTCGTTCAGCGCCTCGCGGTACACGCCGAAGCCGTTGCCGCAGCCGATCCAGCCCTCACCGGGAGGACGCTCGACCGCGGCGGGAGCGATGCACACTGCCGCAATCAGTTCGCGCCAGCGCGCGCCGTTGCGCTCGTACGCCGAATAGTACACTTCGTGCATGCGCGCATCGAGGCATGCGACGACGCGCGCAGCGCCCGAATCCTCCGCCATCGCCTCGAGCGTCGAAACGCCGATGACCGGCACGTCGCGAGCGAGCGCGAGGCCCTGTGCGAGGCCGCAGGCAATGCGCAGGCCCGTGAAAGCGCCCGGCCCGGCGCCGAAGGCGATCGCGTCGAGCGCCGCGGGCCCGATGCCCGCGTTCGCCAGCAGCCGCTCGAGCATCGGCAGCGCGAGCTCGGCGTGGCGGTTGTCGGTGCGGCGCTCGATCGCGGCGATCTCGCCCTCGTGCCACAGCGCCACCGAGCACCATTCGGTCGAAGTCTCGAAGGCTGCGAAACGCACCGCCGCACCCGCGAAAAAGGAAGCCATTTTACTGGCTCGCGCATCGGCGCGTCGGCTAAAATCCTCGTCTTTGCCGAAGGAGGTGCAGTATGGCAAGGCATCGCATTGCAGTCATTCCGGGCGACGGCATCGGCCGCGAAACCGTCCCCGAGGGTGTGCGCGTGCTCGAGGCGGTAGGAGCGAAACACGGCATCGGCTTCGAATGGCAGGAGTATCCCTGGAGCTGCGACTGGTACAAGCAGCACGGCAAGATGTGCCCCGATGACGCACCCGAGATCCTGCGCAAGTTCGACGCCATTTTCTTCGGCGCGGTGGGCAACCCGGCGATCGTGGCCGATCACATCTCAGCCTGGGGCCTGCTGATCAACTTCCGGCGCTGGTTCGACCTGTACGTGAACCTACGACCCGTGCGCCTGTTCGAAGGGCTGCCGTGCCCGCTCGTCGGTCGCAAGCCGGGCGACCTCGACTACGTCGTGATCCGTGAGAACACTGAGGGCGAGTACGGCAACGTCGGGGGGCGCATGTTCGAAGGCACCGAGCGCGAGGTGGTGACGCAGCAAGCGGTATTCTCGCGCAAGGGCATCGACCGCATCATGAAGGTTGCTTTCGAGCTGGCCAGGAAAAGGAAAAAGCATGTCACCTCGTGCACCAAGTCGAACGGCATTTCGATCACCATGCCGTACTGGGACGAGCGCTTCGCCCTGATGAAGAAACAGTACCCGGACGTGAGGGCCGACCAGTACCACGTCGATGGCCTCTCGATCCAGATGGTGCTCAACCCGGACCGCTTCGACGTCATCGTCGCATCAAACCTGTTCGGCGACATCCTTTCCGACCTAGGCCCGGCCACGGCCGGTACGATCGGCATTGCACCCTCGGGCAACATCAACCCGGAAAGGACCGCACCATCGATCTTCGAGCCGGTGCACGGCTCGGCGCCCGACATCGCGGGCAAGAAGATCTGCAATCCGATCGCGCAGATCTGGTCGGGCGCACTTATGCTCGAGCACCTCGGTTACCTCGAGGCCGCCGCTGACGTGGTGCGAGCCATCGAGCAGGTTATCGTGCAGGGTCCGTACACCCCCGACATGAAGGGCAAGGCCAGCACCATGGACGTCGGCGCCGCGGTGGCGAACGCCGTAAGAAGCGCCTCGCGCAAGGCGGCGTAAGTCAGGAGCCGGTCAGACGGTAGAGCTGGCCACCATAGTGCACGACGTAGAGCTCACCATCGTCGCCTTCTCCAAACGAGGCGATGCTCAGCCTCGAAGCAAAGCCGCCGGTCATCAGTGCCGTCGGCTGCGTGTCGCTGGCCATGTGCCAGATCCGTCCCGTCGCGTAGTCGCCGAATACGTAGCGGCCGGCGAGTCCTGCGATCGCCTTGCCGCGATAAACGTAGCCGCCCGTGACCGACCTGCCTTCGCTGCGTCTGTATTCGGCGACCGGCGGCAGCAAGTTGGGCGACGCTCCGCAAGCGAAGCCCGTAGCAAGCGTGCCTTCGAAGCAGCGCCAGCCATAGTTGCCGCCGAGCGTAACGCGGTCGATCTCCTCGAGCGCGTACTGGCCCACGTCGCCCACCCAAAGCTGCCCGTTCTGACGGTCGAAGCTCCAGCGCCAGGGATTGCGGAAGCCGGAAGCGTAGATCTCTGGGCAATGCTGCGCGCCACCGGCGGCCCCGCAGAGCGGATTTCCTGAAGACGGATTGGTTGGCGGAATTCCGTAGCCCGACGCAGGGCTTACGTCGATGCGCAGCATCTTGCCGAGCATCGTGGTCATTAACTGGCCGTTGCCGATCGTGCCGTGCATGTCATTTGCGCCGCCGCCGTCGCCCATGCCAATGTACAGGTAGCCATCCGGACCGAAAGCGATGTGGCCGCCGTTGTGGTTCGACTCCGGCTGGTCGATGACGAGGAGGATGCGCTCCGAGCTCGCATCGAGGGTGAGCCCTCCATCAGTGGAGGTGAACTCCGAAATTCGCGAGACGCGGCCGGCCGTCGTATTGGTGTAGGAGAGATACACCCGCGGATTCGCCGGAAACGCGGGGTGGAAAGCCATCCCGAGCAGGCCCATTTCTCCGCTTGAGGTGACGCGTCCCGAGATATCGACGAAATCGCCGAACGCCGGCACCTGCGCGTTGTTTGCGAACAACCTTACCCGCCCGGCCTGCTCGACGACAAACCAGCGCGAGCTATCGCCCGGGGCCTGCAGCATGGCTACCGGCGCCGTGAAGCTGAGGTTCGGGAACACGCGCTCCACGCCAAGAACCGGGGGCGCTTGCGGCGCCGGTGTATCTCCCGATCCTCCGCTGCAGGCGGCGAGCAAGAGAACCGCGGCAGCAATCGCGCCGGGGTAAGATGCGGTTGAATGGGGCATCGTCATAGTCTGCAATGAAATCCTACAGAATTGCATCCATCCCGGGCGACGGCATCGGCATCGAGGTGATTGCCGAAGGCGAGAAGGTGCTCGATGCGCTCGCCGCGAAGGAAGGATTCGGCATCGAGTTCACCCGCTTCGGCTGGGGCTCGGCGCGCTACCTCAAGGCCGGTGCCTACATGCCCGAGGACGGCCTTGAGCAGCTGAAGACCTTCGACGCCATTTTCTTCGGTGCGGTCGGTGCACCCGATGTGCCCGACCACATCTCGCTCTGGGGCCTGCGCTTGCCGATCTGCCAGGGCTTCGACCAGTACGCCAACGTGCGCCCGGCACGCGTGCTGCCCGGCGTCGATAGCCCCCTCAAAAAGGGCCACGAGATCGACTGGGTGATCGTTCGCGAGAACTCCGAGGGCGAGTACTCCGGCTCGGGCGGGCGCGTGCACCGCGGTCTGCCCGAGGAAGTGGCGACCGAGACCTCAGTCTTCACGCGCAGCGGCGCCGCGCGTATCCACCGCTTCGCCTTCGAGCTGGCGCGCAAGCGCCCGCGCAAGTTACTCACTCTCGTTACCAAGTCGAATGCGCAGCGCCACGGCATGGTGATGTGGGACGAGATCTTCGTCGAAGTGGCCAAGGACTTCCCGGACGTGAAGTGGGACCGGATGCTGGTCGACGCGGTCACCACGCGCATGACGCTCAAGCCAGGCTCGCTCGACACCATGGTCGCCACCAACTTGCACGCGGACATCCTCTCCGACCTCGCCGCCGCGCTATCGGGGTCGCTCGGCATCGCGCCGACCGCGAACCTCAACCCGGAGCGCAAGTTTCCGTCGATGTTCGAGCCGATCCACGGCTCGGCCTTCGACATCACCGGCAAGGGCGTCGCCAACCCGATCGCCACCTTCTGGAGCGCCTCGATGATGCTCGATCACCTCGGCGAGCCGAAAGCGGCGGCGCAACTGATAAAGGCAATCGAACGCACCACTGAAGAGCAGGTGTTCACGCCCGACCTCGGCGGCGTGCACGACACTGCCGCGGTGACGCGCGCCGTGATTCGCGCGCTCGAGGCCTGAGCTGGCCGGCCCCGCCCGACGCTTGGCGGCGCCGCTGAAACCGATACACTGCCAACTTCCGGGAACCTCCCCATGGCAAACGAGTCGGGGCAACAATGAAAGTGTTTGGAATCGTCCTGATGGTGGCCGGCGCCGGACTCGCGTTCTGGGGCTACCAGATGTCGGGCTCGCTCGGCTCTCAGATCACGCAGGCGGTCTCGGGCGCTGCCTCGGATGCGGTGATGATCCGCTACATCGGCGGCGCGGCGAGCTTCCTGGCCGGGCTGTTCTTGTTCGTCAAGGGCTAGTCGCGCCCGGCGCCCTCGCCCGTCTGGCGCGCTCCTTCCATGCCTGAGACCGAGGCCGTCACCGAGCGTCGCGAAGTCTCGGGAAAGCTTGCTCCCGTGGTCGACCGCAATCGCTGCGAAGGCAGCGCGGATTGCGTGCGCGTCTGTCCGTTCAACGTGTTCGAGATCCGCAAGCTCACGCCGCAGCAACGCTGGCAGCTTTCGTTTATCGGCAGGATCAAGGCCTGGGCTCACGGGGGCAACCAGGCTCAAGTAGTGCGCGGCGGAGATTGTCACGCTTGCCGTCAATGCATCGGCGCCTGCCCGGAGCACGCGCTCGAACTCAAGGCGTACTCGGCCTGAGGCTCGCCTTCGGCGCGAGTCCGGCGCGACAATATCGTGATCTCACCTTGTGTGACTGAAAACGATCCAGGAGGAGAGCCCTTTGGCGAACGCACCCCCGCCCCGCGCAATCGAGGAGCCCGAAGGCCGCGTGCTGATTTTCGACTCGGCCACTTTTGTAGAAGAACATATAGCGTCGCATCCGGCCGACGCGGGCGCCGTTGTCGTTGCCGCCTCCTTCGCAGGCGTGCTGTGCGCGCGCATGGTGATGTCCGCGAGGCCGCGCGCCGCAATCGGGCTGGACTGCGCCATCGGCAAGGATGGCGCGGGCATCGCCGGCCTCTGGTTCTACGAGGCGCTCGCGGTTCCCGCAGCGGCGGCGGACGTGATGACGGCGGAGATGGGCAACGGCGAGGATCTGTACGAGAACGGTGTCATCAGCCGGGTGAACGAATGCGCGCTGAAGCTGGGCCTCGCTCCCGAGATGCCGGTCAAGGACGCGATCGACGCGATCCTGATCGGCGCGCTGCACCCCCGCAGCTTCGATCCCGCGCGCAGGCTCGTCGTGGCATCCACGCCCAACGGCCGCAGCATCGTGTGCACCGATTCGATCGCGTTCGCGCTGCCCGAGGACCGCGAGCGCAATGTCCTGTGCACCGCCGGACACACCGGGCGCAGCGTGCTGGAGTACTTCCGCAGGTTTCGTCCCTGGGGCTACATTTGTTCCGACGGCGGGATCGGAAAGAACCGCTCTGGACTCTCCGCACTTGAGCCGAGCGCGCAGGACGGCATTCCCGGCGCCTCGGTTGACGCGCGTACTGCACGAATGGGAGACGGCCAGAGCACCTATTTCGACGGCATCATCAGCGCGATGAACTCGCTCGCGGAGGCCAAGGGCGTGAAAGTCGGCCAGCCGGCCCGCGAGGCCGCGCGGCTGATGCTGGGCTGACGACATCAGTGGCGAGCTTTCAGTAAGCGCTCCGTCCGTCGTGCAAGGTGTCGCGGCGACTGCGGGTAGAATCACGCCTCCTCGGCCGCCCCCGCGGCGCGGGGAAGTCACCAAGAACCCGCCGAAATCGCCTTTGCTCCACGCCGACAGCCCCCGCAACCGCCTCGTCGGCATCGGCATCGTCTCGATCACGTTCCTGTGCTTTGCGCTGCTCGACACCGGCGCGAAGTGGCTCGTGGTCACCGTGCCGGTGCTGCAGGTGGTGTGGCTGCGCTTCGTTTCGCACGTGCTATTCACTGCGGCGCTGCTCGCGCCCAGGTACGGTCTCGGCCTGGTGCGCTCCAGGCACTGGGGACTGCAACTGCTGCGCGCGCTGATGCTGCCGGTGATGACCGCGCTCAACTTCTGGGCGCTGCAGTACCTGCAGCTCGCCGAGACCGGCGCGATCCAGTTCTCGGTGCCGATCCTGATCGCGCTGATGAGCGTGCCGATCCTCGGCGAACGACTCGACCTGCGACGCTGGATCGCGATCCTGGTGGGCTTCGTCGGCGTCCTGGCGATCATCCGCCCGGGCACGCAGGGCTTTCACCCCGCGCTCGTCCTGTCGCTGATCAATGCGGTGCTGTACGCCCTGTTCAACTTGGCGACGCGGCACCTCGCCGCCTACGACCGGCCCGAGGCGACGCAGTTCATCTCGGCGCTCGGCGCCGCGGTGCTGATTGCGCCTTTCGCGCTCGCGGTCTGGCAAACGCCCGCGACACTTCTCGAGTGGAGCGTCGCGATCCTGATCGGCGTCTCGGGCGGCATCGGGCATTACCTGCTCGCGGTAGCGCACCGCTACGCGCCGGCCTCTGTGCTCGGGCCGTTCCTGTACCAGCAGATCCTGTACATGATGCTGTTCGGCTACCTGGTGTTCGGCGATTTGCCCGACGCCGAGGTGGTGCTCGGCGGCGCGGTGGTTGTCGCGAGCGGCCTGTACCTGCTCTGGCGCGAGCGGGGAAGGAGCGCGGCGTAGTAGGGGCGCGCAGCCTATTTTGCGCGCGCGGAGCGCGGCAGGTCCTGCGCTTCGCCCAGATCCCAGAACAGTCCCGTCATCAGCCGCAGTGCGTCGCGCACCACCGGCGCGAGCAGGTGCTCGTTCGGCGCGTGCTGCGAGCAGGCCGCATAAGAGTGCGGAATCCATACCGTCGGCAAGCCTAGCGTATGCGCGAACACCTCGTTCGGCAGCGAGCCGCCGAGATTGGGCAGGATCGCCGGCTTGCGGCCGGTGGTGCGCTCGAGGGAGGCCGCCGCCCACTTCACCCAGGGGTGGTCCGGATCGAGCCGCGTGGCGGCGAAGAAACCCTCGCGCGAGGCCGTGAGCCGAACCATCCCGAAGCCCGCGCGGTCGAGGTGGCGGCGCAGCGCCGGCAGAATGTCGGCCGGATCGACGCCGACCACGTAGCGCAGCTGGCAATGCGCCGTGGCGCGCGGCGGAATCGCGTTCACCGGCTTGTCCGGATTGCCGGTGACGAAGGCGAGCACCTCGAAGCTGGACCAGCCGAACACGCGTTCCGAAGGCGTCAGGCCCGGCTCGCCCCAGTCGGCGTCGATCGTCGGGCCGTCCTCGCCGCCTTCGACCATGAGGTCGGCGAGCGCGCGGCGCACTGACGGCGTGAGGCTGTCCGGACGCCATTCGGGTACGCGAATGGCACCGTTTGCGTCGGTGATCGAAGCGAGCGCATGCGCCAGCACGATGCCGGGATTGCGCAACAGGCCGCCCCAGTTGCCCGAGTGGTGCCCACCGGCGCGCAAATCAAGCGACAGGTCGAAGTTGAGCGCGCCGCGCGTGCCGAGGTAGATCGTCGCTCGCCCCGGCTGCAGGCGCGGGCCGTCCGAGGCGATCAGCACGTCGGCGGCAAGCCGCGGCTTGTTGCGCGCGCAGAACTCGTTCAGCCCTGGCGAGCCGACCTCCTCGCCGGTCTCGATCAGCACCTTGAGGTTGAAGCCGAGGCGCCCGCGCGCGGCGAGCACCGTCTCGAGCGCGGCGAGATTGATCGTGTGCTGGCCCTTGTTGTCGGCGGTGCCTCGGCCGTAGAAGCGCTCGCCCTCGCGTTTCAGAGTCCAGGGCTCGAGGCCCTCGCGCCACTGCGCCTCCTGGCCGCGGATCACGTCGCCGTGGCCGTAGGTGAGCACCGTGGGCAAGGCCGGATCCTCGATGCGCTCGGCGATGAGGAACGGGCCGTATTTCGCCACCGGGTTGGGCAGGATGGTGCAGCGAAAGCCGTGGCGCTCGAGGCTCGGGCGCATCTCCTCATCGAGATAGGCGCACAGCGCCGCCGCGCGCTCCGGATTCTGGCTCTCGGTGGGAATGGCGACGCGGCGCGCCAGGTCGGCGGCGAAGCCGCCGCCATCGAAGTAGCGCTCGATCGCGGCGATCGCTTCGGCTCTGCTCATGTCGGGTTCCCGGGCTGAGGCAGCGCCGCTGCGCGCGACCCGGCACGCATGCCGGCGCTGGCGCGTACGGCGCGTTGCAATCTACCATAGCGCGGGGAGAGAACAGGATGGGCGCAACGCTTGAAGTTCCGGCATGGCTTTTCGTGCTCGCAGGGGCGCTCGCCGTGTGGGCCTTGTACGAGCACCTGCTCATGCCGGCACTGCGCTGGATCGTCTCGAGCCGCGCCAACCGGGTGATCGACGAGCTCGGCTCGCGCCTGCGCATCAGCATCCGGCCATTCCAGCGCACGCGCCGCCAGGCGCTGATCCACCGCCTGCTCACCGACCCCAAGCTGCAGCAGGCCGCCGAGCAGTGGGCCAAGGGCAACGATGCGCCGGTGCCGCTCGGGCTGCAGGCGGTCGAGCGCTACGCATTCGAGATCGTGCCCGCCTTCAACGCCTACCTGTATTTCCGCATCGGCTACTGGCTCGGGCGCAAGGTGTCGCAGGCGCTGTACCGGGTGCGCATCGGCTACGTCGATGCCGAGGGTCTGGCGAAGATCGAGCCGAGCGCCACCGTGGTGTTCGTGATGAATCACCGCTCGAACATGGACTACGTGCTCGCCGGCTATCTTGCCGCGGACCAGGCGGCGCTCTCCTACGCGGTGGGCGAATGGGCCAAGTTCTGGCCGCTCGCGGCGCTGATCCGCGCCATGGGCGCTTATTTCGTGCGGCGCAACTCGCGCGACGAGCTCTACCGGCGCGTGCTCGAGCGCTACGTCGCGATGGCCACCGAGGCGGGCGTGCCGCAGGCGGTGTTTCCGGAAGGCGGCTTGACGCGCGACGGCCTGATGCGCGCGCCGCGCCTCGGGGTGCTGGATTACATGCTGCGCGGCTTCCGGATCGAGGGTGAGCGCGATCTCGTTTTCGTGCCGCTCGGCCTGAACTACGACCGCGTGCTCGAGGACCGCACGCTGCTGCTCGCTGCGAACCCCGATGCGCCCAAGTCCGGGATGCTGAAGGCGCTCTGGCACACGCTGCGCTTCATCGGCCGCAACCTGCGCCTGCTCGCGAAAAGCGATTGGCACCGCTTCGGCTATGCCTGCGTCAACTTCGGCTCCCCGGTGTCGATGCGCGCCTACTGCCGCGGCCGCGGCGTCGACTTCGAGAAGCTCTCGGGGGACGCGCGCAAGGTCGAGATGGCGGCGCTCGGCGCGCACCTGATGCGCGCGGTGGGCGCGGTGGTGCCCGTGGTGCCGGTGTCGGTCATGGCGAGCGTGTTCGTGCGCGAGCCGCAGCGCGCATACAGCGCGCTCGAGCTCAAAGTGCAGGCCGAGAGGCTCATCGAGCAGCTCGATTCCGGACAGGCGCATGTCTACATTCCGCGCAAGGATCTCGACTACGCGCTCAGCGTGGGGCTGCGCATGCTGACGCTGCGCCACCTGGTCGACGAAACAGACGGCCTGTACCGGGCTCGAGAGAACGAGCTTGCGCTCCTTCGCTACTACGCGAATTCCATCGCGCACCTGCTTGCGGAGCGTGACGCGTCCTCGCCCGCCGTCGCCGCGCACAAGGCGTCCCCCTCATCGCTGTAGCTCTGCGGCAAGCGTTCGCCGCAACGGCGCTGGCGGCGCGCGGCGCGCCTAGCCGAACACAACCTTCGGCAGCCAGGTCGCCATCTCCGGGAACAGGGCGAGCACGACCAGCATCGCCAGCTGGATGATCACGAACGGGATCACACCGAAATAGATTTGCATCGTGGTCACCTCGGGCGGTGCGACGCTGCGCAGGTAAAACAGGGCGTAGCCGAACGGCGGGGTGAGGAACGAGGTCTGCAGGTTGATCGCAAACATGATGCCCAGCCAGACCGGATCGAATCCGAGCTTGAGCAGCACCGGTCCGACGATCGGCACGACCACGAAGAGGATCTCGATGGTATCGAGAAAAAATCCCAAGACGAACATCAGTGCCATCACCACGATCATTGCGCCGAACGCGCCACCGGGAATGCGGCTGAGAAAATGGTGCACCGCGTCGTCGCCGCCGAGGCCGCGAAAAACAAGCGAGAACAGCTGCGCGCCAATGACGATGGCGAAGATCATGGAGGTCAGGCGCGCGGTGGTGCGCATGACCGGCACCAGCGTGGCGTCGCGGTAAGTGCGCGCCAGCGCGACCAGCAGTCCCCAGGCGATCCCCAGGCTCATGAGCACCGCGAATACGGTGGCGATCAGGTCTCCCGTCGGGATGACGGTTCGCGCTACCCTCATGTCGACGAAGGTGGTGAGGACAATGACGCCGACCAGGCTCGCCGTCGCGGTGTAGACGGGCAGCGGGCGCCCTTCCGCCAGCCGGTGACCGGCGAGCAGCGTTGCACCGATCGCTCCCACGCCCGCGGCTTCCGTCGGCGTGGCGATGCCGACGAGGATCGATCCGAGTACCGAAACGATCAGCACCACGGGCGCGACCAGCGCGTGCATCACGCGGCTCGCCATGTTTCCGGACTGCATCGAGTCGTCGAGCGGAATCGCCGGCGATGCGCTCGGTTTCACGATCGCCACGCCGATCTGGTAGAGGATGTACAGGCCGACCAGCGCGAGTCCCGGGATCAGCGCGCCGGCAAACAGATCGCCCACCGAAACCGGCTCCGGGGAGAAGTTGCCGAGCTGGCGCTGCGCTTCCTGGTGCGCGTTGGAGATCTGGTCGCCGAGCACCACCAGCACGATCGAGGGCGGGATGATCTGACCGAGCGTCCCGGCGGCGGCGATCGTGCCGCAGGCAAGCCTGGGATCGTAGCCGCGCCGCAGCATGGTCGGCAGCGAGAGCAGGCCCATAGTGACGACCGTCGCACCGACGATCCCGGTCGAGGCGGCGAGCAGCGCCCCGACCACCGAAACGGAGATGCCGAGGCCGCCACTCAGCCTGCCGAAAAGCTGCCCCATGGTGTCGAGCAGTTCCTCGGCGACCTTCGAGCGCTCGAGCATGACCCCCATGAAAATAAAGAGCGGCAGCGCGATCAGCACCTCGTTGGTCATGACGCCGTAAATGCGGTGCGGGAAAACACCGAGGAAGGCGGGGTCGAAGACACCCGCGGCCATGCCGATCAGACCGAAGATCAGTGCGGTGCCGGCGAGCATGAAGGAAACCGGAAAGCCGAGCAGGACGAAGACGCACAACGCCAGGAACATGGCGAGATCGAGCCACTCGCCGACGCTCATGTCTTCGGGCCTCCATCCCCGTCCACCCGGCCGCGCGTGTCGGTCGCGCCCGCCAGGAACAGCGCAGACTGCAGCACGAGCGACACCGATTGCACGGCGAGCAGGCCGGCGAAAACGAGGATCAGGGTCTTCAGCAGGAACACCGCAGGAATGCCGAGACGGCCTTCCTGGGAGATCTCGAGCACTGCCCAGGACGCCCTAACGTAAGGCCAGGCCATCCAGCCGATCAGGATGCACATTGGGATCAGGAACAGGAACGTGCCGACGATGTCGATGATCGCCTTGGCGCGCGGCGAGGCGACGGCGTAGAAGATGTCGCAGCGCACGTGGCCGTTGTGCACCAGAGTGTAGCCCGCGCAAACCATGAACACGGTGGCATGCATGTAGACGATCGATTCCTGCGCGATGGTCGACCCGAGCCCGAACACGTAGCGCATCACCACCACTGTGAACGTGACCAGCACCATGCCGAGCGTAAGCCAAGCCAGCGCGCGACCGATCCAATCGTTGGCCGAATCGATTGCGTTCGCGATTCGCTTGAGCGATTTCATCGTTGTCTGCCGATCGATGCGCTCCGGACAGCGCCAACCCCAGTTAGGCCGGAACCGCAATGCACCCGCGCGTCACCGGACGGGCGGGCCTGTGGGCCCGCTCGTCCGGACGGATGTCGACCGTCGCTCCGCGTCCTCAGTACTTGAATTTCAGCGCGCGAGCGTTCATGAAGGCCTGCTCGCCAAGGGCGCTCCAGCCCATCGCGTTCCTGCGCGCCTTGATGAAGCTTTCGTAGACCTTCTTGGTGAACGGATCCTTGTTGCCGACCTCCTCGACCACTTCGCCGGCGGCCGTGCCGATCGCCCTCAGCATGTCGTCGGAGAACTTTCGCAGCTGCACTTTGTGCTTGGTCAGCAGCACGTCGAGCGCATCGCCGCTCTTATAGGTGAATTCAGCGTACTCGTTCAACGCCTCGGCCTGCACCGCGACCTCGATGATCTCCTGCTGGTCCTTCGTCAGCCCGTTGAAGACGCTCTTGTTGACCAGCACTTCGCCGGTGGTGCAGGGCTCGTGGAAGCCCGGCCAGTAGTAGAACTTCGCCACCTTGTAGAAGCCGAACGCCATGTCGTTCCAGGGTCCGACCCACTCGGTGCCGTCGATGGTGCCGGCCTGCAGCGCCGGATAGATCTCGCCG
>Ga0214471_10000904_pt1 | contig 24022 bp, 15 predicted proteins | sample RVTome_5_FD_207665 | JGI IMG/M metagenome (GOLD analysis project Ga0214471, IMG submission 207665) | Soil microbial communities from uranium-contaminated site in the Upper Colorado River Basin, Wyoming, United States - RVT142D155 | ecosystem: Environmental > Terrestrial > Soil > Contaminated >... | reverse complement strand
CTGGCCGCCGTCGGTGATATTTGCATCCTTTAATATCTGGTTTTCGCACCACTCAATGCCATGATCCAGGTCATGGAAAACCTGCAAGAACCTGACTTCATTCAGCATTCCTTCTCGCAAGAGGCGATCCCGGATGACATCGTGCAGTTCGGTGAGGACCAGGATGATGCCCTTTTCTTGGGCTAACTGCAGCAATTTCAGAAAGGCGTGCAGAGCCGTCGAATCAATACCGGTGACCTGGCGGAAATCCAATAGCACAAAGCGAACCCGGGTTGATAACGCTAGCTGGATACGTTCCCGTACCCGCCCCAACAGATTATTGGCAGTCCCAAAGAATATATAGCCCTGCAGCTGGAGAATCAAGATGCTCTCGCCGAGCTCTTCCAAGAGCAGGCGCTGGCGGCGGCCTCGCGTTACGCGGCTGTGAAAATTCCTGCCCGTAAGCATATGTTTAACCACGTCAATGCGACTGTAATTAACTACAAACAGAATTACCGTCACCAATATCCCAACTGCGACTCCCTCCAAAAAACCCCGCACTGCAATGACTGCCACGATTAGCAGGGTAACCAGGAATTCCGCTTTCGGTAGCTTGAACCAAGCTTTAAAAAGCCACTCAATGATGAATGACAGACCTAAAAACATCAATATTCCGCCGAGAACCAGTTTGGGAACTAATGATAGAACTGCGGCGCCAAAAAATACTGTAATTCCGCAGAACAGGGCCGCGACAAGGCCGGTCAAACGACTACCTCCACTTAGTCTGTGATTCAAGCCCGTGAGACTGATAGCATGGAAGCCCGCGATCCCTCCGACCAAGCCGTTAAATAAGTTTCCCACTCCGGATACAAGCAATTCCTTATTTAAATCGACATCTCGCTTGACGATTAACTCGATACCGCTGGCATTTAATAAAAGGGATATTATTGACACGAACAGCACAGTGGCAGCGATCCCGCTCTTCGTCAGGATCATACTCCAATTCACCTGAGATAAATTAGATACAGTTAGCGGAAATTGCCAGAGACCACCGGTGGGAAAAGGTCCTAATAACCATCCTTGGGCGCTTATTTGCGCAACTGGCGTTTTGGATATCGATAAGACCAAGTAAAAAAGACCCACTGCGCCAAAAAACATGCCAGGCAGGACCAAAAAATGATGATACCTGTGCAGCACCAGCAGAAGCGACACGGCGAAAATGAGACCGGGAAGCCAGCGAACCAGCTGACTGGGCTGCATAAGATCGAAATTTACGGGACTATCCGTCATTACTCCCAGGGCACCGATCACCAACAGCCAACCAGTTCCGGCCAGAAAACCACCCATTACCGGAAATGGTAAAAATCGAGCCAGTCCGCCCAATTTGAAATAGCCCAGAATGATGAAGACCAGACTGGTAGTGAGCGTCGTCAAGACGACCATGAACATTACTGTATAATACTGCTGCTCCGGGGTTGCGGAAGCTGCCATAGAACTCAAAATGCCTGCCACCACCAGGGCCAGAATGGCAGAAGGTCCATCTTGATTTACGGCGATGGAGCCTGAATAGGAACTCAAAATGGCAACTGTAGCACCCAGGACCAAATTGCCCATCAAGATGAGGCCAATGCCAAACAAACGGTACTCAAACAATGCACTGGGAAAAACCAAAGCGGCGAAGGAAATTGCAGTTATGGCGCTGAGAAGGCCTATGATCAGACCTGTAATCAGGCTATTTACGATACGCTGGGGTTGGAGTTCACCTGCTAACGGGATCAGCGGATGAGGAGCGTGGGCGGGGTTTTGAGGAGACTGGGACATGTTACATTGGTGTTATAATGGCTATGCGCATTTACCAATCAGACTCTGAAAATCAGAGGCATTTGCCGCGACCCGCATCGATCAGGGGGTTATTTCTAGCCAGGTTCGCCCGCCATCCGCGGTTTTGAACAGCATCGAGCGCACCGCGCAACGAAAGGCATCACTAGCGCCTGAAGTTAATTCGGCTCCTGCAAATTTTTCCCCGCTGCATATGCCGTTCTCTATGTGAGCCCATCCTGTTTCCGAACCAGAGAAATCAATATTAACAACGCCCTCCGGCAAATTGGAGATGAGGAAGAGATCGGACGAAAGTGTCTTGTCGGACAACGAAGGGACCAATTGCGATTCTGGAGAAGCCACCAGCCAAAGGTTTGATCCGGCCAGGGCGAATTTAGCAGGACTTCCTGCCAGCGTATTCGTATTCAAGTTGACCGTCGAAGTCAAACTCCAGGAATTGCCGCCGTCCTCGGTGGCATAGAGCTCGACACGTTGCGCTTCTTGATCGTCAAATGTTACCGCGACCACGCCTTCAATCTGATTTTCAAACACAGGCAAATCGATCAGGGTATTGCCAGCAATATTTTTCTCAACGGGAATTATCGTACGAGGTTGCCATGTCGCTCCGCCATCTGACGTGGAGTAGATCTCATTCCCCTCCGCGCCTCCAGCAACCCAACCACGATTGGCGTCAATAAAACGAACCGGTTCGCCAACCGGGAGCGAGAGTTCCTGCCAGGATGCCCCAGCATCAACCGTCCGATAGAACTTGCCCAAGCTGAAATTGCTGCTGCTTTGAAGCTTAAGTACCAGCCAACCATTGGATGAATCGATGAACGTCATGTATGCTGAACCGATGTCTTGCGGGACATCCGTTATGGTCGATGATTGCCAGCTATTCCCGCCATCCGTGGTTTGATGGACAACCAAGTCTCCCGAGGCATCTGCCCCAGATACTAACCAACCCAAAGATTCATCGACAAAATGGGCAGCCAGCAAGGGCTCAGCAAAAGCTGAACCGGGCGTGATATCGCGCCACTGCGATGCCGCGTTTTCCGTCCATAACAAGCGCTGACCGGCCAACAACCAGCCCTGACCGGAAGGAAGCAACTGCATACGCTGAATCTTCATCCTATCGTCACTAGCCAGGGTCTCACCACTCTGGCCGGCCCAAGGGCCCTGGGGGACGAAGGCTACTTCACCGTCGGAAATATTGCTGTCGATGCCAAGCGATACACCACCCCAGGTCTCGGCATGGTCCCCGGCGTACTGTCGAATGCGCTGGTGATTGGCCCATTTTGTGTTGGGCTCCACTGCGTCCAGGCAGCGCGTATTCCATACGCTGGCGTCTTCATCGTATTTGGCTGGCAGCTTCCAGTCAGCGATCCAAACATTATCCGGCATCGGGTTGATCGTCGCCCAGTCTGATATATAGGAACTGCAGGCACCACCATAGGCCCCAGCGCGGTAACCGAATTCATGCAGCCGTTCAACCCAACCTTTTATGAACTCTTTGGTGGCTTCTCGACAATCTGATGATGCGCTTGAATACCCCTCCATATCGTAATAAATTATGTTGTTACCGCCCATCAACCCGAGACGATCGGCGGCCAGCCCGGCGGCATCGGCTTCAATTTTTCCTTCGACATAAGCTTCTTGCGGATCCGAGCTGATGCGATGCGTAAACTGCGAGCAGGGCGCCTGCGGTCCGACCCAGGTAGGGATCAATTTCCAGCCCTGTTGGCTCACTTCGTTAATCCAAAACGCATCCAAGCCAGAATTTGCACAGGCGCGGTGGATGCCCCCAATGTATATATTTACCGCTCGATAAGGACTACTCTCCATCCAGGTCTGCAGCTGGTAAGCGGATGGGATGCCGCATTTATCAAAAGCCGGCTCATCACTTAACGCAACGGCACTCGGATTATTGATCACGAAGCGCGAAGATTGGAGATATACCAAACCACTATGAGCAACCTGGACGGTTCCAGTATAAACTCCGCTGCATTCCGGAAGATGAGCAAGCAGATAAACGTTCCAATAACCACTGCCAACTTCCTGACTGCCATCATAGAGCGTGCCGGATCCACATGGACCGTCCAGCGACCACGAGAAATCTATGTCCAGGGGCCGATCCGATATGTTTAGGCCGCTCGCGTAAAGATGAATTTCTTCATTAGGAAGGAAAGCGTTGGTTTGGACGTCGTCCGCGTCAGTTGTCCAGGCCGAATAAAGCTTGACCGCCGGATAAAGATTCATCGAGACAGGTAGATAGATATTATTGGCGGTTGTCTCTTGAGCAGATTGTTGATAATCGGAATTTTGGTCTATTTCACGGTAGCTGGAATAAACGGACGCCGGTTCTGTTAAAAAGATGATCCCCAATATCATTAACCCACCCAGAAGGGCTTTCGAAACTGCGCTTACCAAATTGTTGCTCGTTATCCACATTGGCATTCTCCCTTGAGGCTCTCCTGATTGTCAATTGGATGCTTTTTCAAAAGTGAGCAAATTATAACGCTAAAATTTGGATAATTATGATATAAAATTTACTACTTTTCAAAAAGGTTAGGTGCCGGGTTGCCAGCGCTATGCGGTACCCTTCCCACTGCAACGGCGGTCAATTCGAATTAAGATCCTCGACTATACGCAAATCCTCTTTTTCGTGACAATTTTGCTTAATATTCGATAAATTATGACAATCAAGTGTAGGGATAGTGCTAAAATGTATCCGAGCAGGATATGATATGATTGATCAAAATCCTTGATGTTTCGTAAATTGTTTGCCAGTCTGCGGGCGCGTCTAATATTGCTGGTGCTGCTGGCAGTTATCCCGGCTTTGGGATTAATTCTGTTCACCGGTGCGGAACAACGCCGATTAGCTGCCGAAAATACACGCGCCGGCGCGCTATCCCTCGCTCGACTCTTAGCAGCCGATCACGCCAGGCTTATTGAAGAGACACGCCAGCTCCTCTTAACCCTTACTCACCTCTCCGAAGTTCGAGAGCAGAACAGCGCCGAGTGCAGCGCCCTATTTGAAGGTCTGCTGGAGGAATATCCCCAGTATACCAACCTGGGCGCCACTACGCTTGAGGGGAATGTTTTTTGCAGCGCAGTAACTGCAGGGCGACCAATTAATTTATCCAATCAGAATTATTTCCAACGCACGCTGGAAACCGGCGACTTCGCTATCGGGAGCTACCGAATTGATGAAATCACCGGTTCGCCAGCGATAAATTTCGGATACGCCGTATTGGACGATAGTAATCAAGCTGAGGCGGTGCTGTTCGCGGCCCTAAATCTAGACTGGTTAAACCAGCTGGTGAACCGATCCCAACTGCCAGAAGAAGCTGCACTGATCATGCTGGACATTAACAGCACTGTGCTTGTGAACTATCCAAACCCCGATTGGGTCGGACAGAGATTACCAGAAGAGCCTTTAATCAATACGATCCTCGCAGAGAAAATTGGGACGGAAGCACTTCCGGGCCTGGACGGCGTTGAACGCCTCTATGCTTTTGTGCCCGTGAGGAGCATCTCTGGAGATCAATTTTATATCGGTGTTGGTCTTTCTGGGGAGAGTGCATCGGCGCAGGCTAACCAAATCCTGGTCCGCCAGCTTGCCGGTCTCGGCGCTGTATTTGTGCTTGCAATAGCGGCGGCCTGGATTGGCAGCGATTTATTTATCCTGCGACGCCTGGGTGATATCCTGAAGGCAACCAAAAGGCTGGAGTCGGGAGAGTTGGAAGCCCGCACCGGCCTACCCTATGGTCAAGGCGAGTTCAGCCAGCTAGCGCGCGCTTTTGATCAAATGGCAGACGCATTGGCTCAACGAGAGAAGGCGCATCGCCTGGCAGAGGCCGAGATTACCCGCCACAATCGCGATTTGGCCGCACTAAACACAATTACGGCCACGGTCAGCTCCTCCCTAGATTTACCGGAAGTATTAGAAAGCCTGAAACAGCTTTTGGTTGAACAGCTTAATGTTCCTGGCGGCATTATTTTTTTCTATAATGAGTTTGACGATTCGCTGCATATCGAAGCTGCCTGGGGGGTCCCCGCTACCATTTTGGCCGAATTTAAGCATCTCCCTGCCAACACCCTACATTACGAGAAAATTGTCAGGAATAAAGAATCAGCTTTACGCAAGGATTTAGACCAGGTTATTCCTTTTTTGGTGCTTGGTCTGAAGGATTATCGCCCTAAATGGTTGAGTTACCTGAGCGTGCCATTAGTAGCGAAGGGCAGCGTACAGGGCGTGCTCGATGTGTTCAGCCAATCACCAATCGAATTTACAAAAGAACATGTCTCGCTCTTTACGGCGCTGGCACAACAAGTCGGTGTGGCAATACAGAATGCCCGGCTATTTGAGCAAATTTCGACAGGTAGACGGCGATTACAGATGCTCTCTCAAGAATTGTTGGAAGTGCAGGAAGCGGAACGACGCCATATTTCGAGAGAATTGCACGATGAGATCGGCCAAGCCCTAACAGCGGTAAAGGTAAATCTACAGGCTGCCCTGCGCATGACAGGAGCGTCCTCATTAAATCCCTATTTGGAAGAAAGCATTTCCGTGGTCGAACGCACATTGGAACAGGTCCGAAACCTGTCCTTGGATCTCCGCCCATCCATACTCGATGATCTGGGTGTGGTCGCAGCTGTCAGGTGGTATATTGATCGCCAGGCCAACCGGGCTGGTTTTAAAGCACATTTTAGAGCAGACCTGCCGAAACTGCGCCTGCCGTCCGATTTAGAAACAACTTGCTTCCGAATCGTCCAGGAGGCGGTGACGAATGCCGTCCGCCACTCACAGGCCAAGAATGTGTGGGTCGTACTCGAGCAGAGCAATTCCGCCGAGTTGGAGCTGATCATCCGGGATGATGGCGTTGGTTTCGATGTCAATTCCGCCATGCAACGAGCGGCTGGTGACCTGAGTTTAGGCCTGTTAGGCATGCATGAACGCGCCGAACTGATGGGTGGCTGGGTGCAGATCAGCTCTGATCTGGCAGGCGGCACCGAAATCCGGGCAGTTTTTCCCCTTGAGCGGATTAGACCAGAAGTGATGAAATCGGTTTAGCAGCCGTACAGCCTATGACGAATACCCGACTGTTGCTTGCAGATGACCATACGCTGGTAAGAGGCGGAATTCGCGCTTTGCTCAACCAGATCGACGGGGTCCAGGTAGTTGCAGAGGCGAATGACGGGCGCGAGGCGCTAGAGCTAATCGAGAAACTCCATCCCGACATCGTGCTCATGGATATCGCCATGTCCGGCATGAATGGCCTCGAAGCGACGATGCGCGCTACGAGAGACCATCCTGACCTTCGCATTATCATCCTCTCGATGCACACCAATGAAGAATATGTGCTTCAGGCGCTGCGGGCAGGCGCGGTCGGATATCTGTTGAAAGATGCCGGAATCGCAGAGCTTGAAATCGCCATCGAGGCCGTAAAACGGGGAGAGACCTACCTCAGCCCGCCAGTTTCAAAACATGTCATCGCCGATTATGTACGCAGGGTAGGTGCAGATACGGGCGGACAAGAACTGGAATCCCAACCACCACTAGAAAGACTTACTATGCGCCAACGCGAAATCCTGCAACTGGTCGCGGAAGGACATACCACTCAAGAAATATCTCAGATCCTGAACATCAGTGTGAAAACCGTTGAGACACACCGCATGCAATTGATGGAGCGTTTGAATATTCACGACATCGCAGGACTGGTAAGGTTTGCCATCCGAGTAGGCTTGATCTCGGCCGAAGAGTAATGCAGTCCAATTTGCTCCAATAAAGCAAATGCTTTCTCAGGTGTTTCCCTGCGGGGAACTCGGGGTTTTCCTGATTGCCGATCCGTAATATTAAGTTTATAATCTGGCAGCATTTGCCCCAAAAGGGGTGAGATTACTTGATTATGGAGCATGAATGAAAGCTATTAACACACTATTGGTGGATGACAACCCCGAATTCATCGAAGCTGCCAAGCGTTTCTTATCCTCAGAAAAGCACTTCAATGTCATTGGAACCGCCCTCTCAGGCCAGGAAGCCATTGACCAGGTTAAGAAACTCAAGCCAGACCTTGTATTGATCGACCTGGCAATGCCAGGTATGAACGGCCTGGAAGCCACACAACGCATTAAGAGCGAACCGGGCTGCCCCCGTGTGATTATCCTTACTTTGCACAACACGCCCGCCTACCGTGAAGCCAGCGATTCAGTTGGAGCGGACGGATTCGTCACAAAATCGGATTTCGGCGTCCGGCTGTTGCCTCTCATCGAGATAATGTTCGGCGAGGTTGAAAGCGCGATCCCAACCTCCTGATCATTCCCCCAGTATTCGTATTGACCCGGCCTCTGCGCCGGGTGTTTTTTTCTAAGGTGTTTCCCTGATGTAAATTCAGGGTTTTCCCCGAACCGATTTCAGGTTTTCCCTCGATTGTTCCAAAAAAGATATCAAGATAAACTAATGATTAAATCGAAGCAGACTAGCTGTTAACTGGTTCGATTCGAATGTCATACGCGTTCTGGAGGTTTTTGATGAGCGAAAATCAATCGATTCTGGCAAAAGTCGGTCAAATGCAAGACCTGGCCAGCTACCGTGACCTGCACTGGGAGGGAAGTTTCGACGATTATCTCGAAATTGTCCGCCAGGATCCGGCAGTAACGCGAGCCGCCTACCAGCGTTTGTACGACATGATCATCTCGCATGGTTGTGAGGAATATACGCGTAACCGAGAAACGCTCATCCATTACAAGTTTTTCGATGACCCCTTTGAGGATGGCCGGGATGCAGTTTACGGTCTGGACAAACCAATCATGGATCTGGTGCGGATTTTTAACTCCGCGGCTCGCAAATATGGGACAGAAAGGCGCGTTCTCCTGCTGCATGGACCGGTTGGGACTGCGAAGAGCACCATTGTACGGTTGCTCAAAAAAGGGATTGAGGCATACACAAGGACCGAGGAAGGCCGTTTATACACTTTTTATTGGCAGACCGACGACGGCCAGCGAATGCCTTGCCCTATGCACGAAGAGCCACTTCATCTGATCCCGTTTGAATTCCGCTCGACGCTTCTAGGTGAAATCAACAACCGCGAGCAAAATGGGACCGAACCGGTCACCATCGAAGGCGATCTTTGCCCAGCCTGTCGATATATGTTCAATGACCTTCTACAAAGTGAGGCTGGTAATTGGCTAAGGGTTGTTGAGAAAGTGCGTGTCAAACGCCTGCTCTTATCCGAAAAAGATCGGGTTGGGATTGGCACCTTCCAACCAAAAGATGAGAAAAACCAGGATTCCACCGAATTGACCGGCGACATTAACTACCGCAAGATTGCCGAGTATGGCTCCGACTCTGATCCTCGCGCCTTCAATTTCGATGGCGAATTGAATATTGCTAATCGAGGTCTGGTGGAATTCATCGAGATCTTGAAGCTGGACGTAGCTTTCCTGTACGATCTTTTGACCGCGTCGCAGGAACACAAAATTAAACCCAAGAAATTTGCCCATACAGATATCGACGAAGTCATCTTAGGACATACCAACGAAGCAGAATACAGACGCCTTTTGAATAACGAATATATGGAGGCGCTGCGTGACCGGACAATAAAAATTGATATCCCCTATGTTACCCGATTCAGCGACGAAGTAAGAATTTACAAGCGCGATTTCAACGAAAGGCGCGTGGTCGGCAAACATATCGCCCCCCACACTCTTGAAATTGCAGCACTGTGGGCCGTGTTGAGTCGATTGGAAGAGCCAAAACGCGCTGGGTTAACCTTGCTGCAGAAACTCAAACTGTACGATGGGCGCTCCTTACCCGGCTTCACGGAAGACAGCGTGCTGGAACTGCAGAACGAAACCAAAAACGAAGGGATGGTGGGCATCTCACCCCGCTACATCCAGGATAAGCTCTCTAACGTGCTGGTCAGCGATCAAAGCATAACCTGTGTCAACCCATTTATGTTGATGCGAGAGCTGGAAAGCGGATTAAAGCACCATTCTTTGATCACCAGCGAGGAGCAGCGCAAACGCTACCGCGAACTTCTAACAGTAATCAGGAGCGAGTACGATGAAATCGTCAAGAATGAGGTTCAAAGAGCAATTACAGCCGATGAAGCTGCCATAAAGAGGCTGAGCGCCAACTATATCGATAACATCAAAGCGTATACGCAGAAGCAGAAAGTCCGCAACCAATACACCGGCCAGGACGAGCCTCCGGATGAGCGGTTAATGCGGTCAATCGAAGAGAAAATCGAGATTCCAGAAAGTCGAAAGGACGATTTCCGCCGAGAAATCATGAATTACATCGGCGCCCTGGCAGTAGACGGCAAGTCCTTCAAATGGGATTCGAATGACCGGTTACGCCAGGCCCTGGAGATGAAGCTTTTCGAAGATCAGAAGGATTCGATTAAACTAACGAGCCTGGTTTCGAACGTAATCGACAACGAGACGCAAGAGAAGATCGAGGTTGTAAAGGGGCGCATGATTAAAAATATGGGCTACTGTGATGTGTGCTCAACAGATGTGCTCAACTACGTCGCCAGCATATTCGCCAGAGGTGACACCATCCGATCGGAGAATTAAGGGACGAAGATATGGCTTTATCAATCGAGAAGGATGCCAGCCGGTTCCGCAGGATCGTCCGGGGAAAAATTAAGCAGAATTTGCGAAAATATATGTCCAACGGCGAGTTGATCGGCCGTCAAGGGAAAGACATCGTAAGCATCCCGGTTCCTGAAATTCAGCTCCCTTACTTTCGCTTTGGCGGAAAGATCAAAGGTGTAGGACAGGGTGAGGGAGAGGACGGAACACCGATCGGTAAAAACGGGGACAGCAGTGGAGGAGATAAAGCCGGAGACCAACCTGGCGCGCATATTCTAGAAGTTGAGGTAACCCTGGAAGAGCTGGCCCAGATTCTTGGCGAAGAACTAGAGCTGCCACGCATCGAGCCGAAAAGTAAGAACAACGTGGAAGGTCAGGTAACCCGTTATACCAGCATGCGACGCGTTGGTCCTGAGAGCCTGAAATACTTCAAGCGTACTTACCGGGAAGCCCTTAAGAGACAGCTGGCTTCGGGAACTTATGATTACAAAAATCCCGCCATCATCCCCATCAGGGATGACAAACGCTACCGTTCCTGGAAGGAATATCCCCGTCCGGATAGCAATGCGGTGATTATTTACATGATGGATGTTTCTGGAAGCATGTCTGACCGGAAGAAGGAATTGGTCAGATTAACCGCTTTTTGGATTGATACCTGGCTGCGAGCCAACTACAAAAACGTAACCACCCGCTATATCATCCACGATGCCATCGCGCACGAGGTGGATGCAAACGCGTTCTATTCGATCCGTGAGAGCGGAGGCACAAAAATCTCCTCAGCATACGACCTTTGCAGAAAGATTATCCGCCATGACTACAACCCAGAGGCATGGAACCTGTACGCTTTTCATTTCTCTGACGGAGAGAATTTCGGAGCTGAAGACGACGAGCGCTGCATCCAGCTGCTGGAAGAAAAACTTCTGCCGGTACTAAACTTGTTCTGTTATGGACAAGTGAGGAGTTATTACGGCAAGCAATTCATCGATAATCTCGCAAAAATCGAAGACGAGAAACTGTCCATGGCAAAAATCAAGGATGATGAAGACATATACTCCGCCATACGAACGTTCCTCGGCAAAGGGCTTTAATAACCAGATATATCTTATAGGAATTAGACCGGCAAACAATTCCGCAGCCTTCGCCGGAATTGATTAGCCTGGAGGATGACAGCCCCACAGCTGTCATCCCGCCATTATTAGAGAAGAGACCGCGATGAACTTAATACCTCTGTCCATTGGATTGCAGAATTTACAGGCAACTTTGGAAGAATACGCCCGAGACTTCGGCCTGGACTTTTTCGAAACGCGTTTTCAAATGCTGGACTATGACATGCTGAACCAGGCAGCGGCTTATGATGGTTTCCCGGCGCGCTACCCTCACTGGCGTTTTGGCATGGAATATGAGCGTCTGTCAAAATCATACTCCTATGGATTGCACCGAATTTATGAAATGGTGATCAATACGGATCCATGCTACGCTTACCTGCTGGCAAGCAACCAATTGGTCGATCAAAAACTGGTCATGCTGCACGTCTTCGGACACAGCGACTTTTTCAAGAACAATATGTGGTTCGCGCACACGAACCGCAAGATGCTCGATGAAATGGCAAACCATGCGACCCGTGTCCGCCGGCATAGCGACCGGTATGGCATTGACCAGGTCGAAGATTTTATCGATGCTTGCCTTTCGCTGGACAACCTGATCGACATTCATGCTGCTGGCATTCGCCGGCGCCCAATCAATGACGATGAGGGAACTGGCGAGCGGAGAGCGATCCATAAGATTCCGGCCAAGGATTATATGGATGCCTTTATCAACCCGCGCGAATTCATTGAGCACCAGCAGCGCCAGTTGGAAGAGCAAGAAGAAAGGCGCCGGAAATTTCCGCTAGAACCGGAGCGGGATGTCCTGCTGTTCTTGCTGGAACATGCTCCCCTTGAAAACTGGCAGCACGATGTGCTGGATATCATCCGGGAGGAAGCTTATTATTTCAGCCCGCAAAGACAGACCAAGATTATGAATGAAGGATGGGCTTCTTACGTCCACTCAAAATTGATGACCGAGCGCGCTCTGGAACCCAACGAATTAATCGACTATGCGGAACATCATTCTGGCACGGTCGCAACCCATCCAGGAAGAATAAATCCCTATAAGATAGGGTTAGAGCTGTTTCGTGATATTGAAGATCGATGGAATCGCGGTGCCTTCGGCCCGAATTACGAGCGGTGCGACGATCTAGAGATCCGGCTGGAATGGGACAAAAAACTCGGCCTGGGTAAGGATAAGATCTTCGAGGTACGCAAGGTGTACAATGATATTGGCTTCATCGACGAGTTCTTAACAGAGGATTTCGCTAGGAGGCACAAACTCTTTACCTTCGACTACAACGATGTCACAGACCAGTATGAAATTTCCGGAAGGCGGTTTGCCGAGGTAAAACGCCGCTTATTATTTCAGCTAACCAATTTTGGACAACCGATTATTGAAGTTATCGACGGGAATTATGGAAATCGCGGCGAACTTTATCTGGTCCACCGCTACGAGGGAGTAGACCTGGATATTCCATATGCCCAGGGCACATTACGCGGCTTGTATACCCTCTGGGGAAGACCAGTACATATCGAAACCGTTGTGGATAACGAAGTAAATATGTTATTTAGCTATGGTCCTGACGGGGATGGCCGGCAAAAACTTTCCGATGCATTATGATTTAAGTGGTGGGAAATTAGTCTAAACGTAAATTTAACATATAAACCAGCTGATAAATTCACATAACTGTTGACAGTCGCAGCCATTTGTTATAAACTCTGGTTTGTTATCGGTCCTCCAGGCGTTTCGCGAGGAGGACGACATCTTCAAAACAAGTGACTCGCAGGAGAAGTCAGCAATTTTGAGGAGGTGAATGCTCACGAATCCTTCAGATTGAGGGCGAATGTCAATATTAGGGCTGGCAACCCGCATCGGCTTGCAGACTTCGCCTACAACCAAACTCTCCAATCATGCTCAATTCAACAGGAGGACGGAGAAATGTGGAAGAAAGGTGAGATTAAGTTCATCAGCCTTTTGATTGTGGTTGGACTTCTTCTGGTGGCCTGTGCGCAGGCAACACCCGCCCCGCAGGAACCGGCGGCGGGAGAAACGACAGCGCCAGAACCGGCCACCAGTGGAGAAGCAACCCCGATTAAGATCGGTCTAAACATAGAGGTGACCGGCGATATTCCCAAAGTAGGCGAACATGCCAGGGTCGCCGCTGAGATGTATGCCGAAGAAGTCAACGCCGCAGGAGGGGTGGATATTGGCGGAACGATGCACCCGCTTGAACTGGTAGTCGAGGATAATAATGCTACGGCTGAAGGGGCGGCATCGGCTGCCAATAAGCTGATCACGCAGGATCAAATCCAGGTGATGGTTGGTCCAAATCCCAGCGCGGCGGCGGTGCCAGCAGGCGAGGTGGCTAACAACCTGGAAACGCCCATGATCAGCCCGTGGTCGACCAATCCAAACACAACGCTAAATCGTCCCTGGGTATTCCGTGCGCCGTTCCTGGATCCCTTCCAGGGACCCGTCGTAGCCAACTTCGCTACCGAAGAGTTCAGCGCAGATCAAGCTTGTGTTTTGTTTGACATCGCCAGCGACTACCCAAAGGGCCTGGCGGATAACTTCAAGTCCGCCTGGGAGGGAATTCACGGCGCCGGTTCCGTGGTAGCATTCGAGTCTTTTACTACCAACGACCAGGATTTCAGCGCCCAGCTGACGAAGATTAAAGGCGCGGGCTGCGATATTCTGTTCACGCCGCAGTACTACAATCAGGTTCCCTTGATTGTGGAACAGGCCAGCGATCTTGGGCTTACCTTCCCAATCGTAGGGAGCGACTCCTGGGGAGACCCACAGCTGCTGGAACTCTGTGGCGAAGCATGCAATGACTACTACTTCAGCACACACTATGTCGCTTCCGGCGCCACCGGCGCGACCAAGGATTTCATCGATAAATTCGAAGCCCGGCATGGAGAAATTCCCAGCGATGTGGGCGCACTCACCTGGGACTCCATGCGTCTGGTCGAGCAGGCGTTGAAAAACTGTGGTCAGATTACGGGTGACCTAGCAGCGGATCGCCAGTGCATTCGAGACGGCATGGCCGCCATCAAGGACTTTGCCGGAATTACCGGCAATATGACCTTCGACGAACAGGGAGACCCGATTAAATGCGCTGTAATCGTCAAGATCGAGAATGGCGAGTTCACTGCCTACGATTCGGCCTGTCCATAGGCAAATCGTGGTCGCCTGCTCATAATCTATTAGATTACCGGCAGAAGTGAAAGAGAAAACGTGGAGAGGTGAGGCTGTGGATGGATCCCTCATCTCTCCATGTCGTAGTGAATACCAACAAAAATAAAGGGAGCAAGCCTGTGGATCCCAGCCTTCTCTTACAGCACTTCATCAACGCCATGCAATGGGGGAGTTTTCTTGCATTGATTGCCGTAGGCTATACAATGGTTTACGGAGTCCTATTGTTGATAAACTTCGCTCACGGCGACATCTTTATGGTGGGTGCCTATGTTGGCTATTTTATCGGCACTTTTTTGCTGAATGGATTTGATGTTCAGCTGCCCTGGGACTTACCTTCCTGGGTTGTTATTCCAGTTACCATCGTGTTGACCATGTTTTTTACCGCAATTGTCGGAGTGGCGCTGGAAAGGATCGCTTACAGACCGATGCGCATGCGCGGCGCCCATCGGCTCTACCTGGTTATTACAGCCTTGATGGCAGGCATTTTTCTTGAATATGCAAACCTGGCAACCCTGGGAGCTCGCGACCGGCAGTTCCCCACGTTGTTTGATAAAACCGTATATAACTTTGCCGGAATAAGTATAACTAACGTAAAAATACTGGTGATCCTGCTGTCAGTCGTTTTTATGGCTATCCTGTGGTTCATCGTTCAAAGGACCAAGTGGGGTATGGCGATGCGGGCAATATCTTACGACCGCCTGGTCGTGCCGTTAATGGGCATATCCGTCGATAATATTATTGTTGTGACCTTTATTATCGGATCCTCGATGGCAGCGCTGGCGGGAATCATGTATGGCACAGCCTTTCCGATCTTAAGTTTTGATATGGGATTGTTCGTCGGCTGGCAAGCGTTTATCGCCGCTGTCGTGGGAGGGATCGGATCGATCCGGGGAGCCATGGCGGGCGGATATATATTGGGTTTTACGCAAATCATGGTGGCTGCTTTCCTGCCATCCACCTACCGCGACCTGATCGCTTTTAGCGTACTTCTTTTGATCCTGGTGGTAAAACCTACCGGTCTATTTGGCGTGGCTCGCAGAACCAAGGTGTAGTGAACCTGGACTTACAAAACGTAACAGAACATTGAGCTTGATAAACCATTTATGAAACAAGGAGAACGCTCATGAAACGATTGGCCATGCCGTTAGTGATCGCAATCGTTTTCCTCATCACGGTAGTCCCCTCATGGTTGGGCGTTTATAGCGGTTACTATCAATTTGTGCTAATGCTCATTGGCATCAACATCACCCTGACGGTCAGCCTGAACCTGATTAACGGATACATGGGAGAGTTTTCCGTCGGGCACGCGGCCTTCATGGGCGCGGGCGCTTACGTGGCGTCAATTATTAACGTATACCTGCTGGCTGATAGCAATTTCTTTGGCCAGGCAAGAATCGCACCCGGCTGGTCGATTCTGATCTTCCCCATTTCCTTGATCCTCGGTGGGATTGCAGCCAGTTTATTTAGCTTATTGGTTGCTTTTCCCTCCTTTCGAACCCGAGGTGATTACCTGGCTATTATCACCCTGGCGGTAAATTTTATCTTCAAGAGCGTGATCGAGAATATTGACAAGATCGGAGGACCGCGTGGGTTCATGGGGATGGGAGGGGTGGTCAAGGCCATGCAGGACGTCATTAATATCCCGTGGGTGATGATTTGGGTCTTCATCGTGATGGTCTTTTCGATTTATATTGTGCGAAATCTCGTGTCATCGATCATGGGAAAAGGAATTGTCGCCATCCGCGACGACGAAATTGCGGCAGAATTAATGACCGTCAACACCCGGCGAATGAAGGTGATCGCATTTATGCTTGCCTGCGGACTGGCCGGCATGGCGGGGGGCCTGCATGCCCATGCGGTAAGTTTTATCAACCCCTCCAGCTACTTTATTATCCAATCTACCTTCATGTTGGTAATGGTTTATTTAGGAGGAATGGGATCTCTAAGCGGATCGGTCATCAGCGCGGTCCTTTTTACGATACTACTTGAACTGATGAAACCGTTGGGCCTCTATCGATTCGTAGTGATCCCGGTGCTGTTCATCCTCCTGATGTTGCTCAGGCCAAGCGGATTAATGGGGAATCGAGAACTGTCCGATATCTTCCCGCCCTTACGCAAGTTTTTTGGCACTGCCGAGGAAAGGATCTCCCATGTCCCTGCTTCAGATTGAGAATCTAACTCTTTACTTTGGTGGTCTACGGGCGGTCGAAAACTTCAGCCTGGAGCTTCGGCAAGACGAAACGGTGGGCTTGATCGGACCGAACGGCGCCGGAAAATCGACTGTTTTCAACGTGGTTTGCGGTCTCTATAAACCCTCTCAGGGGACAATCAAATTCAACGGACATGATCTGGTGGGCCGACATCCGCATCAAATCACGTCCCTCGGGATCGGCAGAACCTTTCAAAACATTCGCTTGTGGAACGAGCTATCCGTCTTAGATAATCTGCGGATCGCCCATTTCTCTCAAATCAAATACGGACTGCTGGACGCCTTCTTTCTTACAAACAGGTTAAGAGTGGACGAAAGGGAGGTAACAGAAGAAGCGACCGAGCTGCTGGAGTTATTCAACTTGCAGCGTTTTTGGGAGGAAATTCCACGTAACCTGTCGTATGGCGTGCAGCGCCGGGTAGAAATCTGCCGGGCCCTGGTGATGAAGCCTCAGCTGTTGTTATTGGACGAACCGGCTGCCGGGATGAATCAGGGCGAGATTATCGAACTGATCGATCTGATTCTGTGGATCCGGAATAAATTTAATGTAACTGTCTGGATTATCGAGCACCAGATGCGCGTGATCATGGGCATTTGTGACCGAATTAAGGTCATCGATTTCGGCAATACAATTGCGGAAGGCACTCCAGATGAGATCAGGAATAATCCAAGGGTTATCCAGGCCTATTTGGGCGAGGAGGTGCCCTGATGCTGCTCTCCATCAGAGATTTGGTTGTCCGCTATGGTGCCATCCAGGCCCTACATGGTATATCATTGGACGTGCGAGAAGGAGAAATTGTCACCTTGATCGGCGCGAATGGCGCGGGGAAATCCACCACCCTTTGGGCGATCATCCGCCAAATCAGCGAACTTGGCGGCAAGGTAACTTCCGGTAGCATAACCTACAAAGACCAGGATCTTTTGGGCTACTCGGCCCACGAAGTTGTCAACAAATTTGGGATTTCGCTGGTGCCCGAAGGCCGGCGCGTATTTGGGAATCTAACGGTCTTAGAAAACCTAAGGTTGGCCACATTCTATCGTAAAGATCAGGATGGGATCAAGGAAGATCTGGAGCGCGTTTTCGGCGTGTTTCCCCGGTTAAATGAGAGAAAAGATCAACTTGCAGACCTGCTGAGCGGAGGAGAACAGCAAATGCTGGCTGTCGGGCGGGCATTGATGACGCGTGGATCCCTGATCTTGCTTGACGAACCCTCGATGGGTCTCGCACCCGTCCTGGTACAGACTCTCTTTCAATCCCTGGCAGAGATCAACAAGATGGGAACAACGATGCTCTTGATCGAGCAGAACGCCAATATGGCTCTGAAATACGCCAGCCGGGCCTACGTCATTGAAACCGGCAATATCGTTCTTGCCGGACCTGCGAGTGAAATCGCTCAAAATTCTGAAGTAAAAAATGCCTACCTGGGAACTTAATTCTGGAGATAGAACCGGGGCACCCGAGAACCAATTCCACAAACGACTTCATAATTAATCGTCCCCCAGGCGTCCGCGACGTCCTCAGCAGTGATATGGACGTCGCCTTGTTTTCCGATCAAAACAGCCTCATCGCCCAGCATTGCTTCCGGAACCGAATCCAGGTTTACCATGACCTGGTCCATGCAAACCCGTCCTACTACCGGAACCCGCTGACCGGCGACAAGCACAGCATTCCCTGCAGCCCGGCGATAACCGTCGGCATAACCAACCGGTAATGTGCCAATCCGCTCATTCTTCTGGGTAACGTAGACATGGCCATAGCTGATCCCGCGACCCGGCGGCATCATTTTTATGTGGCTGATCACGGTTTTCCAGGTTAGGGCGGGTGAAAAGCTGGATGGTAAGCGACAGTTTGGCGCGGGATGCAATCCGTAGATCGATACTCCAGCCCTAATCAGATTAAAATAGACGCTGGGCCGCGTCAGGCTGGCAGCCGAATTCGAGGTATGGATCAGGTCCGGTCTGATTTTTGCTTCTGAAAGCTTGCTTAAGACCGTCAGAAATTGGCTTTCCTGGCTTTCGGTTGTGGTGGTATCTACCTCATCAGCCCGGGCGAAATGCGTAAAAATCCCTTCAAAGATCACATTTGGAGCGCGGCTGATTTGCACAGCGAGTTCCAATGTCTCCTCGGGTTGGATCCCCAATCTACCCATTCCGGTGTCCACCTTAAGATGCACTCTACCCGGCTTACCCAACTGTCCGGCTAGCCTGGCAACATCCTGAAGCTGGCGCGTATCCCATAGCGTTAGAGACAGGTTATTCTCAATTGCAACGGAATATTTCGAGGGGGGCGTGTATCCCAACAAGAGGACTGGCGCGGAAATATCCGCCCGGCGAAGTTCAAGGGCTTCTTCGAGCCTGGCAACACCCAGCCAATTTGCGCCTCCGCGAAGCGCCGCCCGGGCAACTGGTGCGGAGCCGTGACCATACGCATTCGCTTTGACGACCGCCATCACCTGAACCTGCGTCAGCTGACGAAGTTGAGCAATATTCGTCTCTATTGCCTTGAGATCGATCTCCACCCAACAGGAATAGGATGCTCCTGGACCCATGGAAGGGAGTATACCCAGAAATCGAAGCCAGGAAAAGAGGTTTGCGCCAAGCTGTGTTATATTAATTGATTATGGACAATTGGAATAAATTTCACGGCCCAAACATTGGCTACGTCCTTGAACTCTATGAAAAATATCAACAAGATCCCAACTCCGTCGATGAAACGACCCGCAATTTCTTTAAACACTGGACTCCACCCAGCGAGGCAAGACGCAGGATCCCGGCCGGTGAAGCTCCCGAAATCCAGAAAATCATTGGTGCAGTCAATTTAACCCTTGCGATCCGCGCATTCGGACATCTCGGCGCAAACCTCGATCCATTGGGGAGCCAACCACCGGGCGATCCATGGCTGGAAATCAGGCATCACGGTCTCACCGAATCTGACCTTCAGACTCTGCCCGCGGATGTTGTCGGTGGTCCCATTGCGGAAGAAGCGGAGAATGCTTTGGATGCTGTCCAGGCGCTAAAAGACGTCTACATGGGCACGATTGGCTATGACTACGAACACGTTCATAATCCAGAGGAACGCCAATGGCTGCGCCATGCGGCCGAATGTGGAGAATTCAGACCGCCCGGCGATCCAATCGACCCCAAATCGCTATTGGAACGCCTGACCAGGGTAGAAACCTTCGAGCGCTTCCTCCACCGCATATTTCCTGGTAAGACACGCTTTTCGATTGAGGGCCTCGATATGCTGATCCCCGTGGTGGATGAAATCATCGGGGCAGCTGCGGAGGCCAATATCTGCATGGTCATGCTCGGGATGGCGCATCGCGGGCGGATCAATTTCCATGCCCACATCCTCAACAAACCTTACGCCCGCATCCTGGCAGAATTCAAAGACCCAGGGGCCAATTTCACCACTCGAAATGAGCTGGGTTGGACGGGGGACGTCAAGTATCACAAGGGAGAGCGCCATGCCATCAAAGGGGGTGAAATGACCCGAATTATCGTATCCATGGCGCCAAACCCAAGCCATTTGGAACATGTAAATCCAGTCGTTATGGGTATGGCTCGGGCAGCCGGGAGCAAGATTGATGAGGCCGGCCCTCCCGAGTTGTTTCCAAATGCGGCCCTCCCCCTCCTCATTCATGGCGATGCATCTTTTACGGGGCAGGGCATTGTCGCAGAAACGTTAAATTTTTCTCAGCTTCCAGGCTACTCTGTTAGCGGTACCGTGCACATCATCGCTAACAACCAATTGGGCTTCACCGCAGACCCGCGTGAAGAACGCAGTACCCTCTATGCCAGCGATCTGGCGAAGGGCTTCGAAATTCCGATAATTCATGTTAACGCGGATGATCCAGAAGCCTGTATCGAAGCGGCCCGCACCGCGTTTGCTTACCGGGACAAGTTTAAGAAAGATTTCTTGATTGATTTAATCGGATACCGCAAATATGGCCATAATGAGGGTGATGAGCCCAGCTTCACACAACCGTTGATGTATGAAAAAATCAGAAGCCACCCTTCTGTAAGAGAGATCTGGGCCCACGAGCTGGTCCGGCGAGGAGAAATTGAAGACGATCTGCCCGAACAGCTGGTGCAGGAGGTGATGGATGAACTCCAGCAGGTTTTGGAAGACCTGGAGCCGGAGCAGGAAATCCTGAAACCGCAGTTGGAACCCCCGCCCGCCGGTGAGGCCAGACGTGTAAAGACGGCCGTACCTCTGAACAAGCTGCGCGAGCTCAACGAAGGACTTCTAAATATCCCGGAAGATTTCCACCTGCATCGCAAGATCGAACGCGTCATGCAGCAACGGCGTAAGGTCTTAGACGATGCTGATGAAGCCAGCATTGATTGGGCGACGGCTGAAGAATTGGCGCTGGGCAGTATTCTGGCCGATGGTACGGCCGTTCGAATGAGTGGCCAGGATGTTGAACGTGGCACATTCAGTCAGCGACACGCTGTTTTTCATAATGTCGAAGATGGCAAGAAATTCAGCCCGCTACATTCACTGCCAGCCGCTAATGCAGCCTTTGAGATTATTAACAGCCCGCTAACAGAAAGCGGCGCGATCGGGTTCGAGTTTGGTTACAACATCCAAAACCCCAGCAGTCTGGTAATTTGGGAGGCTCAATACGGGGACTTTATCAACATCGCCCAGGTCATGATCGATGAGTTTGTCGCATCTGCCCGGGCGAAATGGGAGCAAACGCCATCACTGGTGCTTTTGCTCCCGCACGGGCATGAAGGTCAGGGACCGGATCACTCGAGCGGGCGCCCCGAGCGGTTTCTGCAGCTGGCAGCGCAGACCAACATGCGTATTGCCAATTGCACTACCGCGGCGCAGTTTTTCCACCTGCTTCGCCGCCAGGCGGCATTGCTTGAGTCAGATCCTCTTCCGCTGATTGTGATGACTCCCAAGAGCCTGCTGCGCCACCCGAGAGTCGCCAGCACGCCCAGGCAATTGGCCGAGGGCAGCTGGCAACCCATCATCGATGATGAGCGAGCCAGCCGTGAACCTGAGAAAGTCCGCCGGTTGATTCTATGCAGTGGCAAGATTTTTGTGGATTTGGCGACCAGCCAGCATTTTGGTTCCAGTAATCACCTGGCCATCGTGAGGCTGGAGCAGCTTTATCCCTTCCCGGCAACCGATCTCCAGCCAATCTTCGACAAATATGCAAATATTGAAGAGGTGGTCTGGGTGCAGGAGGAACCGAAGAATATGGGCACCTGGACCTTCGCTAAATCCCGCATAAGGGAAATGACTGGGGACCGCTGGCCCCTGCATTATATTGGACGCGTTGAGAATGCCAGCCCCGCCGAAGGATCGACAGCCTGGCATGCAGTCAACCAGCAAGCCATCATTGAGCAGGCATTTGATTTACAGGCCTTCAAGAAAGAGCCTGAAGCCGTTCAAGAAGGTGGAATTGTGGAAAGGGAATAATTATGGCCAGTGAGATAACTGTACCGGATCTAGGCGAGTCAGTATACGAGGCAACTGTTGCCAATTGGCTAAAAAAAGAAGGCGATCGGGTGGCGGTTGGCGAAGCTGTCGTCGAATTGGAGACCGATAAGGTGGATCTCGAGGTTGGCGCCACGGAGAACGGTGTGTTGAAGACCATCAAGGTCCAAGAGGGCGAGGATGTTCAGGTTGGGGAAGTGCTTGCGATCATTGAAGTAAAAGCGGCTGAGGAACCAGGGGAGCCAGAGGAACCAGAGGCTGAAAAGGAGATGGCAAGGGAAGAAATCACGGAAGAGAAAGCTGCACAAAAAGCTAAAGTGGAGGAGGCCGAAAAAGAGGAGGAAGCCGGAAAGGTCACGCCGGTAGCCAGGCGCCTTGCGCAGGAGAGCGGCGTTGATCTCGAAAAGGTTACCGGCACCGGGGCAGGCGGGCGGATCACTAAAGAGGACGTCGGGCGTTACCTGGAAAAAGAGGAACGTAGACCAGAGCCGCAGGCCAGAGCAGAGCCTGAAAAGGAAGCCCGTCCAAAGCCAGCAGAACTGGTTGAACCAGGCCCGCCGGCGAGGCCGCTGGAGGAACTTGAGGAACGCGTGAGAATGTCGCGCCGCCGCAGAACAATCGCCGACCGGCTGGTGAAAGCCCAACAAAATGCGGCCATGCTGACCACCTTCAACGATGTGGACATGTCCGCGGTGATTGACACTCGCCAGCGCCGTAGGGAGTCTTTCCAGGAAAAATACGGAATCAAATTAGGCTTCATGTCTTTCTTCGTTAAGGCGTCGATTGGCGCTCTAAAAGAATTTCCCAGATTAAATGCAGAAATTGAGGGTGACGATATTATCCTCAAATACCATTATGATATCGGCATTGCCATCGGGGCTGAAGAAGGTTTGGTAGTGCCGGTGCTGAGAAACGCCAACCGGATGACGTTTGCCGAGATTGAGAAGAAAATCGCTGAATACATCGCAAAAGTCAGGGATAAAACTCTCACGATCGAGGATTTACAAGGAGGCACATTTACCATCACGAACGGCGGCGTATTTGGATCGCTGCTGAGCACTCCCATTCTCAACCCACCCCAGGTTGGCATCCTGGGTATGCACCGAATTGAAGACCGGCCGACGGCAAAAGATGGCCAGGTGATCATCCGGCCCATGATGTACCTGGCACTTAGTTATGACCACCGGATTGTCGACGGTCGTGAGGCAGTTCAGTTTTTATACCGGATTAGGCAATTGATTGAAGATCCCGTGTCCTTGCTGTTAGAAGGTTAATGCGTGGTCATTGGTTTGTGCTGGCTGCGGCGCTGCTATGGGGTACCACCGGTACTGCCCAGGCATTCGCTCCAACAGGCACGCAACCAGCCGCGGTAGGGGCAGTACGCCTGATTATCGGCAGCATGGTCTTATTGACATTCGCTCATTTCAGAGGAGTGCTGCATCGAGGAATACCATGGCCGCTCGTTCCAACTGCGTTTGCCAGCATCAGCATAGCAGCCTACCAGTTATTCTTTTTTGCCGGCGTAGCCCGGACGGGGGTAGCGATCGGGACAATTATCGCTATCGGCAGCGCACCCATTTTAGCGGGTCTTTTAGGATATCTATGGCGAAAAGAAAAGCCGCGCCAAAAGTGGGTCTGGGCAACTATGGTAGCCGTCACCGGATGTATATTAA
>Ga0214471_10000903_pt1 | contig 24032 bp, 24 predicted proteins | sample RVTome_5_FD_207665 | JGI IMG/M metagenome (GOLD analysis project Ga0214471, IMG submission 207665) | Soil microbial communities from uranium-contaminated site in the Upper Colorado River Basin, Wyoming, United States - RVT142D155 | ecosystem: Environmental > Terrestrial > Soil > Contaminated >... | reverse complement strand
GACGCCGCAGTGAAACCGAGGACGCGCAGGTTGAGCCCGAGTCCGATCTGGTCGAGGGCGACGCCACCCGGCAGGGCGAAGGCAGCCAGCAGTCGCATCGCCGCCAGCGCCACCAGCACGGCAGCGGCCGCACCGATTGCGGCGAGGATGATGCTCTCAAGCAGCGCCTGACGAGTCAACCGGCTCCTCGAGGCGCCCAGTGCCGCACGGACTGCCAGCTCCCGTGCGCGCTCGGTGCCACGTATGACCAGCAGGTTCGCCACGTTCACGCATGCAATGAGCAGCGTCAGGACAACCACGGCGGACAGGATGGCCACGAAGCGCAGCAGGTTCTCGCGATCGCCCAGCGCGGCACTGGCGGCCAGCGGCAGCACCGAAACCGGCGCGGTCATCGTGTCGCGACCGGCGGCGGCCCGACCACCAACTGACCGCCAGTAGCCCAGCGTCAGGGCATTGAGCTCACTGGCCGCGGCTGCGTGGGGCGTGCCGTCACGGAGCCGGCCGACGACCCCGACCCAACCGAACGCCGTCGTCTCGAACACGGTTTCGCCGGATCGCCCGTCGAAGAGGCCTCCCTCCCCGAGTGACGTCGACATCGCGATCGGGAACCAGAGCTGGGGTGCCGCGGAGAGGTCGGTTCCGCGGAACCCGCGCGGTGCCACACCCACGACAGTGTAGACACGGCCCCCGGCGTTGACGGTCGCTCCGACTGCATCAGGACGCCGGCCGAAGAAACGTGCCCAGGCCGCGTCGCTCAGCACGACGACAGGATTGCTGCCTCGCGGGCCATCGTCTGACGCATGTAGCAGCCGGCCCACCTGCGGTCGCAAGCCCAGAACGTCGAAGTAGTTGCCCGACACGCCCGCGATCTGGACCTGCTCGACACGACCGCCCATCCGCGCGCCGATGTCCATGACGTGGAACCCCGCGAGACCCTCCAGCGAGCGCACCTCCCCTGCGAGCGTCTCGAACAGCGGGAACGGAAAGCCCTGGTATGGTGCCCGGTCGTTGAGTCGGTGGAACGCCGTGACCACGGCTCCGGCGTCGCGCACCGGAACCGGGTGCAGCAGCACCGCATCGACGAGACTGAAGATGGCCGTGTTGGCGCCGATGCCCAGAGCGAGTGTGAGGACGACGGTCACGACGAGGCCGGGACGGGTGTCGGAGGGACCGAGCAGCAAACCGGAAATCCTGCATGTTGACATCCATCCTCAGGGACAATGGTTGGCGGTGGCTGCGCACTCCGGCCGTTCGGCAGCTGGCGACCCGCTCCCCGATCCCGCCGGTCACGGAGTCCACGATCGTGCCCAGCCAGAGGCCTCGGCGCGCGGCGGGCGTGCGGCAATCCGCCATCAGGCGGGCGAAGGTAGCGCGCATCTCGTCACCGAACTCCTCGCGGAACGCCCGCGGATAGAAGCGCAGCAGGAGGCGGTACAGGCCTGGGGCAGTCATCATGCGAGGCGGGGGCGCTTGCCCACCGGGGTGAGCTTCGCCGTGCGCACGATGCGCGACATGCGCTCGATCTCTGCCGTGCGCACGGCGGCGCCGAGGGGAGACACGCGATAGTAGCGTCGCCGCGTATCGTCGCTGTCGGCGGTCGGCGGCGCGGTACACTCTACGATGAATCCGTCGGACAGCAGGCGCTTGAGGGACCGGTACAGCGCCCCGGTTTGCAGAACGACCTCGCTGCCCGAACGGGCCTCCACTTCCTTGATGATGCCATACCCGTGCAGCCGCCGGTCGCCCAGCGCGAGCAGGATCAGCAGGACGTCGTGCTTGAGGGGCAGGAAGGAGGTCGGTGCCGGATGCGAGGGCATGGCGGGCTCACGGGCGCCAGGGCGGCTGTTGTGTCTACAGACACTTTGTCCGTAGATATCGTTGCCCGTGACGACTGGCGAAGCGGCCCGGTTGCAGGGCTGCGATTGCCGTTCGATGCGTTCGGGAGAGGCTCAGCCGCGGTTCCCGGGAGTCACGACAAGCGCTTCGGTTACACCCGCTGCCTGGTGGATCCCGGCCGGTCGCCGCAGCCTGCGCTCGAGGATGGACCGCACGCTGTCCGCGGTCAGTGTGGGGATAGACGGGCACGGACACGGGGCCGGCCATCCAGATGGCGAGGTCCGCGAGGAACCATCAGGCGCCGTTCCTCGAGATGATCGCGATGCGCGTGCCGGACTCGAAGCCGCGAGCCTTCAGGTACGTCGCCAGCCGGCACGCCTCGTCGATCGCCTCACGCCCGGTGAACTCGCGCAGCACCCCGCCGCCCATGGGCTGGGTCAGCCAGGTGCGATCTGGATGCTCGCGCTCGTGCTCGAGCAAGAAGTCCAGCAGGGTCTTCACGGCATTCGATGTGAGGAGAAACTGGAGATGCTCAATACTCACGAGCCACCCGTCACCGGTCACTACGCACGCTGCGTCGGACGGCCACAATTCCTCACAAGCGGTCGGCCGTTCCCCTATGGTTCAACGAGGCAGCAGATGCGTTCTTGGTCGCACTCGGCGGGTCGCGGGCGGTGCCACTCACAGCAACACCGCAAGAGCAGCCCGGAAGTCCGAAAACTCGGAGGCATCCAATGACGCGCTCCTACCTGCACGTGCGGCCAAACCTGGCCGCACTCGTTCTCACCATGATCCTGTCAGGCTGCGTTGATTCCGCGGTAACCGATCCGGCCCTCGGGTCTTTCCAAGCAGCGCTCAGGAGACGCCTGCGGCTCCTCAAGCTGAGCTTGTGATCACTCCGGCTGGTTGGTACCACCGCTCGTGTGTGCATGAGGTCCCCAATGGTGCGCGCGTGGGGCGCGACCGCGTCGTGACCAGAAACGACGGCACTTCCTACCACGTTCCCGAGTGTATGTACCCTGGACGTCGTTCGAAGACGGGGCAGCGGATTGCGGAGGATCGAACCACTCCACCGATCAACAACGGATGGATGGAATGGGCTCAGTACTCGCTTTCCGGCGACAGTAGATTCCGCGGGTTGTCGGCGAGATGGGATACACCTTCCGCGCCTGCTGGGAGCTACTCCACCGGTCAGGTCTACTACACCTTCCCGGGACTCGTATCCACAACAGGTCATCCGTACATCATTCAACCAGTACTGCAATACGGGAACAACGGTGCTTTCGGTGGTTCCTACTGGGTGGCCGCGTCTTGGCATTGTGACGATGGCAGCGACTGCTCGTACAGCACGCCGATCAGCGTATCCGCACAAGACGACATGCTTGGAACTGTTACCGCGAGCGACTGTCAATCTGGGGAGTGTTCTTGGACGATCATCACGCGCGACTTGACTCGGGAGACGCAGTCGACATTTGTCGTCACCGATGTCGATCAATACCCGGTGGCGATCGGAGGGGCCGTCGAGGTCTATGGCCTTTCTGCGTGCAGTCAATACCCGTCGACTGGCGTGTTCTACTCTGCGCTCTCGCTGAGTGACCACAACGGTCAGGGGGTCACGCCCAGTTGGTCGACCACCGTTGCCGCAAATCCGAGCCCTGAGTGCAGCTTCAGCGTTAGTGCGACGACATACACGGTGGACCTCTATCACAATCCGCCTCCGCCTCCGACGGACTGGGCGACGATTGTGGGTCCGGACGAGATGAAGCCGGAAGACACATGCTACTGGTATGTGTCAACCAACGTCGGCGACGCATCGATCGAGTGGACGGTGAACGAGGAAGTCGAGCCGATTGGTACGGATTATGAACTCTGGTACTCTGCCTCTACGAGCTTCACGCTCAAGGTGCTTGTCTGGAACGAGTACGGACAGCACGCGAATGATGAACGATCGATCTCGGTGTCGCAAGGCAACGAGGAGTGTCTGCAACAGCGACTTCTCCAGCGTCCGGCTAGAAGGCCGGCGATACCGCATTGATGCCGACACCGCATCACCGCGCATTGGCTCGGGACGAGAGGGCGATGGGCCTGACACATCGCAACTGCAGCTCGCTCTTGCTACAGCAGGATGCCGTTGTCCCCGGCGTCCTCGCGCGATTCCTTCGGTGGGCTTGGCGAGGGTTCGTGTCTATACGAGCAAAGTCGTCCGGAGGACGCGGCTCCACTCGTCCTTCTGTGAATGACATGGCGAGACACCGTCAGCCTGTAGACCGGGCCCTCGCAGGAGCGACCAAGCACTGGCGTCGAGTGACAGCGATCGCCGTTGCCAGCACCATCGGATGCGCCGCTGCAACCTCGCCAACAAGCGCGACGCCGACCTTGCGCGTATCGAACCCGTTGTGCGACAGCGGAAGCTGTGAGAGACTGTATATCCGCGCGCGCATCTGGGCGTGGCCGATACCACAGGGCGTCTACCGCGGAGCGAAGGCACTGGGAGAAATCGATGGCCCAAGTGGCTGCCTGCAATTCCCAGCCATCTGGACGCTTACGCTCACAGAGGTGGATTCTGCTGGAGCGGTTTTTCAGCAAGACACCTTGAGCTGGACGCCCAGCGACCCCCAGGGGATCTATCTGGTCACCCGGGCTGAGTCGATTCCTGGCGAGAAGGCGCTCGCACTGACGCCTACCTTTGTGCCGGCGGGCGCCTCCGGTTGGGAGCTGACGTTCACGAATACTGGGGGCGGGTTCCTCGGTTACACTGCTCATCTCGCGCCGGCACCACAGTGCGAGCCGCGTTAGCTCCGACAGCCTGATGCCGGTCACCTTCGCACGGAAGGAGGTCATGAACCGCCCCGGGATTTCTGGATCCAGTCGTCACCGCTCACTCGTCACTACTCACCCAGTCGTCAGTCCCAGTCTCACTGCTCTCGCATTGGCCACTGCCGGATCAACCGCCGCCCGCCACACCGCGACCCAGCACGCGCCAAGGCCGATGGCCGCCATCATCATCGCCACGCCCCCAGCGTGATGGGATCGCCCGGCTCGACGCCGAACAGCAGGCCCTGGATGAGCCGCGTCGCGACGATGGAGCCTCCCACTCCGAGCAGCAGGTCGATGCCCAGCAGGACGCCGCCTTCGGCCAGCACCATGCGCTGCACCGGGCTCGTGTCGGCGCCAGGGCTCATGCGGATGCCGATCTCGTTGGTGGGTGAGTGACGCATCTCAGTCGTATCCGCTCGGATTCACCATGGTCTCGCAGGCAGCGCAGTTCGTGCGTCTGATGTGAGCTGAGGTCAGGTCGCTGTCTGCGTCAGCTCGACGAAGCGATGCGGTAGCAGATCGGCGACTGGCGTGCCAGAGTTCAGCTTCCGCAGAGCGTCAGTGAGATACGGCAGCGGAGCAATGCCGTGAAGGATCGCGCTCTGGAGCACGGTGTAGATCGTCACCGCGCGGCGCGTGCCCTCCGGCGATCCCGCGAAGAGGTAATTCTTGCGGCCGACTGCAATGGCCCGGAGCTGCCGCTCGCACAGGTTGTTGTCCAGGCTCAAACGGCCGTCGACGACGAAACGCGTCAGCGCGCCCCAGTGGTTCAGCCCATAGCTTGCCGCCTTCGCCAAGTCGCTCGATGGAGGTTCCTTTGCCACGGTGTTGAGGAGTAATCGCCTGATCTTCTCAAGCACCGGCTTCGATCTCTCCCGCCGGAGCAGTCGCCGATCTTCGCTCGTGAGTTTCCCGCGCATCGGCCAAGTGCTCGATCCGGTAGAGCCGGGCCATCAGCTGCAGCGGATAGGCCACCAGGCAGTCCGTATCCTGGAGCGCGACGAACTTCCTCCTCGCGTGCGCCTTATGTGGAGCACGACATAAGGCGCATTATCTGGAGCGACGCTTTATGCGGAGTGACCGACGTGCGGGGGCCTGCCGTTCGCCGCCAGGAGCGAGGCCACCCGACTCCACATAATTTCCGCCATCACATCGAGGCCAGCGCCGCGTCGACGGAGAGACCTTGCAGATCCCGCTGCGCACCGAGTCGAGCGTCGAGGCGTACATCGCCAATCGAGAGTGGCGTGAAGCCCGGTTGCCTGCCTGTCCCGTGCACCCGTCGGGCGGCTGCTCCTTCGCTCGTCACGGGACCTATGCGCGCGTGACACCGCACGGCCTCCGCGTTGCTCGGTGGTATTGCCCAGAGGGCCATCGCACGTTCAGCCTGCTGCCGGACTTTCTTGCGGCCAGACTCCCAGGACTGCTCGCCTCGATCGACGACATCCTCACCGCGGCGGCCTGGGCGAAGAGCACGGAGGCCGCGGCTGACGCATTGCGCGGGAGTGACGTGACCTTGCCGAGCGGAGTGCGCTGGCTGCGTCGCCGCGTGCGAGCGGTGCAGGCGGCGCTCGACGCCATGGCACCGATGGGGTGCGAGGCACCGACCAGGGCACGCGCATGGTGCTCAGCGTTGCAGACTGATCGTGACCACGGCCGCGTGCTGCTCGGGCTTCGGCGCTCGCTGTCACCGCAGGCGCTGGGCAACCTGCCACCTCCGCTGGGCTTCGGGTCACGACGAGGTCTGGGCCGATCACATGTCACACAGCGTCATCGTGCGCCACGTCTTGCCGCGCGTGGCCAGGTGCTTCAGCGTGCAGGGATCGCACCCGCGCGTGCGAAGCCGTGGAAGCCCAGCCCCGGCCTGCTCGCGTTCTTGCAGTCGCTCTAAGGGAGCGGTTTTATGCGAAGACGCTGTCGCAGCGCTCGCCAGGAGAAACCACCGGGTCAGCCCCGCCACTCCGCATAAAGCGTCGCTCCAGATAATGCGCCCAGCAGCCCACCTCCACTGCCTTTGCCACCTGGTCATCGAAGACCCGGTCGAACACCGACGCCGCATCAGCCTGCACGTACCCTGTGCGGCCCGCGAGGAACTCCCACGGGCCGGTTTCCCCCTCACCGGTCGGCGTGAAGAGATAGGCCGCGTAGCGTCCTCCCACGTAGCACCAGATCGTGCCGCGGATGATGTTCTCCGGAGCTCTGGGCTCCAACACCTTGAGCCCGGTCGAGTCCGTGTTCACCACGCACGCGGCGAGCACCTGCCTTGCGATGGCATCGGCCAGGGGCTTCACCTTCTCCGCCACCGCCGCGATCCACCCCACGAGCGTGGTGACCGGGATCTGCACACCGCTCCGGGCGTAGATCCCCTGCAACCGGGTGAGCGGCGTGTGATCGGCGTACTTGCTCACCGCCACATGCGCCAGGAGCGATGGCTCCGCGGAGATCCGGTCTGGGCTCTGACAGATCCACCTCACACGCCACGCTTTTCAGGGAGACTGGATTACACGATCCGTCCCCGTTACCGCCTGAGTCAGTTGTTTGGTCACCACCCCTGACCGGACCTTGGCGGTAACTCCCGGTCGACGCCCTCCAGTCGTGCCTGCTGCCGGGTGCCCGGTCGGCAATGAGTGGTTGCTGCTTTACAGGCGCCCAGAGAGTCGATAGGATCGCGTTCAATGAGCCCTTCGCACCGGCCTCCAGGAGATAGCCATGTCGCCACGAATGTTGTCCCGGTCTTCAGCGACACGCTCGTACCGCGTGCCCTTGATGTGCGGCGTCGCCCTCGTCACTCTGGTATCAACCTCGGCAGCCCACGACTTCTGGATCATTCCCGATCTTTTCGCTGTGGCCGGCGATGCCACGATTCATGTGAGCGGGCGCTCCGGAACGCGCTTCCCGACAGGTACCGCGGTTCAGCCGGCGCGGGTGACGGACGCGCGGGTGATCGGGGCGAATGCCGAGATGAAGATCACGCAGATGGCGGTGGAGGGGAACTCGCTGCGGCTGCACCAGAAGCCGGCTGCCGCCGGTCAATACCTCATCGCGGTCGCGCTAATGCCGCGCACAACGCGCTCGACGCCCGCTGGCCTGCTCCGATTCCTCCGCCTGGAAGGTGGCGCGTCGGAAGCGGCGCGGCTGGAACGGGAGAATGCGTTCGCCGGTCAGAATAGCGTCGTCTACACATCAGGCTCCTACGCGTTCACCGTCGTCGAGGTCGGGGATGGTGGTCCCCGCGCGTACTCGAAGTCGGCGGGGTTCACGCTCGAGTTCACGCCTGTGAACGATCCGGCGCACCTGCACCTGGGCGATACGCTGCACGTCAAGGTGGTCGGTGCCGGGAAGCCGGTGCCCAACATCGGGGTCTTAGCCGGACCGGCAGTCGACACGAGTGCGACCGCTACTGCGCAGCAGGCGGTATCACTGACACTCAGCGCGGATGCGAACGGTGTCGTGCATCTCCCACTCACGAAGGCAGGCGCATGGAATATCCGGGCCGCGTTTGACTACCGGCGGCCGGGTGGTGCGGCGAACGAATGGGAAGTGGCCCGCTCCACCTACGTCTCCGGCGTTGGCGCTCGGCACTAAGGCTTCGAGGTGAAGTGTCCACGAGAACGGGTCAACTCCAGTCCGGAGCTCGCAGGACCCATGAGCGGGAGCAGTCGCTGCGATGACGCAGCACCTGTGATCCTCGTCGACGGTGGCGCAACGCTCCGCCAGGCCGTACCGTTTCCGTGCAGGATTGCCACTCCACGAAACTGTATGATGCCGTCGCGTCGAACCGCCATTATCGCCGGGCTCGCCATGTGTTGGTTGTTCGGAACGGCTGCGCCTGCAGCGGCGCAGCACGCCGGGCACCCCGCTGCTGCAATCACGGTACCGCCGGGCGCCCCCTATACCGTTGCCGACGTCGAGTTCATGCAGGGCATGATCGCACACCACGCCCAGGCGATCCACATGTCCCGCATGGCCGGGAAGCACGGCGCCAACCCTCGCGTCCTCAGGCTCGCCCTGAAGATCGACCAGTCGCAGGTGGCGGAAATCCGCCTCATGCAGGATTGGCTGGTCCACTATGGCCAGGTCGCGCCGGATACGTCGTCGTGGCGCACGATGACAATGCCCGGGATGCTCACCGACGAGCAGCTCAAGGAGCTCGATGCCGCGACCGGATTCGCGTTCGATCGCGCCTTCCTCACGCTGATGATCCAGCACCACGAAGGGGCGCTCAGAATGGTTGAGGACCTCTTTGCGACGCCGCTCGCCGGCCAGGAAGTGGACGTGAACGTCTTTGCCAACGACGTTGTCACGGTGCAGACGGCGGAGATCGGCGTCATGTACCAGATGCTGTCCCAACTGCCTCCTGGCTGACTGCCGGTTTGAAACGCAGCCTCAGTCGATCACGGTTCCGGTCCCTTACTCCCTTCCCCGTTCCGACCTGACGATGTCATTCGCCCGCTTCGCCTTCGCACTTGCCGCGGCCTCCGTGATTCCCGTGATGCTCGCCGCGCAGACCTACCCGAACCCGGAGGATCCGCGCAGCAAGCTCCGGCCGGGCAAGCTCGACGCCGAGGTTTCACAGAAGGGCATGCGGCTGGTCTCCAATACGCCGAAGGCAGCGCCCTTCGACTCGACCCGCGGCCTCACTTTCGCCAACTCGGACCTCGCCTTCGGTGGCAACTACGTCTACCAGGGCAACTTCGCCGGATTCTCCATCTGGGACGTGAGCGATCCCGCGAAGCCGAAGCTGGTCTCCACGGTGCAGTGCATCACGTCGCAGGGCGATCCCACCATCATCGGCAACCTGCTCTTCCTCTCGGCGGAGGGTGGGGCAAACCGCAACGACTGCAACAAGGGCGGCGTGCAGGACCCGAAGGACCACATGGCGGGAGTGCGCATCTTCGACGTGTCCAATCCCGCCCAGCCGCGGCTCGTGAAAAACGTGCAGACGTGCAAGGGTTCGCATACGCACACGGCGCTGCCGCACCCGCGGGACAGGAACATCCTCTACATCTATGTCTCGGGGAATCAGGGCGCTCGTCCCGCGACCGAAGTACCGGGATGCATGGCGGGGACGGACCCGGCGGACGAAACGAACTCGCTATTCAGGCTTGACGTCATCAAGGTGGACCTGAGGCAGCCCGAGAAGGCCGAGGTGGTGACGGGCGCACGCATTTTCACCGGACTCGAGCCGGCGCCGCGGGCGGCGAGCCGCCCGCCGCGCGGTGGTCGCGGGCGAGGAGCCGGTGGCGACAGCACGGCGCCGCCGCCGCGTCCCACGGGTCCGCGCAATTGCCATGACGTGACCGCCTACCCGGAAATGAACCTTCTGGCCGGCGCCTGCAGCAGCTACGGCCTGCTGGTCGACGTGTCCAACCGCGAGAAGCCGGTGCGCCTCGACGCCAGGGCCGATACGAACTTCTCACTCTGGCACACGGCAGTCTTTTCCAACGACGGGAAGAAGGTGGTCTTCACCGACGAGTGGGGCGGCGGTACCTCACCAATGTGCCAGGCCAACTCGATGATGGAGATGGGCGGCAACACCATCCTCACAATCGACGACAGGAAGAAGTACACGCAGCACGCGTACTTCAAGATCCCCTCGGTGCAGACCGCCGAGGAGAACTGCGTCTCGCATAACGGGGGCCTGATCCCCGTGCCCGGCCGCGACGTCATGGTGCAGGGTTGGTACCAGGGTGGCGTGAGCGTCATGGACTTCACCGATCCGGCCAACCCGACGGAACTTGCCTGGTTCGATCGGGGCGCCATCGATCCGCCGCCGCAGGTCGACGTGCCGTCAGCGGCGACACCGCCGGGCGGCGGACGCGGCCGCGCCACGATCGGCGGTTCGTGGGGCGCCTACTACTGGAACGGGTACATCTACTCGTCTGAGATCGACCGCGGGTTCGACATCTATGAACTCGAACCGACGGAGCACCTCTCGAAGAACGAGATCGAGGCGGCGAAGCTGGTCCGGTTCACCGAGTACAACCCGCAGAGCCAGCCCAGGATCGAATGGCCGGCGGCGTTCCCGGTTGTGCGGTCGTATCTCGACCAGCTCGTGCGTTGGAATGGCCTGGCGTCGGAGCGCACGACGGCAATTGCGAACACGCTCGACCAAGCGGAAGCGCAGTCGGGCAGGGCGCGGCGCGATGCGCTCAGCGCACTGGCGAGGCTGGTGGACCGTGACGTCGCCGGCGCGAAGGACCAGGCACGCGTGCGGGCGATGTCGGATGCCATCAAATCGCTGGCGAGCGCCACGCGGTAAGGGCACGACGCGGAGTTGGACGCGGAGTAAGACACGTGACGTCAGTGCGCGCTGGTGGCGGCAGCAGTGACTCGCGTGCCGAACGCGGGTGGTCCGGCCCGGCAACGGTCCTCCGTGCTCGACGCAGTGGTGCATGCAGAGCGGAGGTGCGCGGGCGATCGAAGACACGAATGCCCCATTCGGTTCCTGGACGTCGATCTCGCGCTTTCGCTCAAGATCGCCACCGAGCATAAGCGGTACGCGTACGACGCCTGCCTCCTGACCTGCGCCTTGGCACAGCGCGCACCGTTACTCACCCTCAACTCATGGCCTGCAACGGGCCGCGGCTGCGGCGGGGGTACAACTGATCGAAGTGTCTCCATGAAAGAATTCACCTATTCCGAGGCCCGCCAACAGCTCGCGACGCTCCTGGAGCAGGCACGCCGGAAGGGTGCGGTGCGCAGTCGACGTCGGGACGGGCAAGTGTTCGTGGTTGCGGGATACGTCAAGACACCTTGGAACCGCGAAGTACGCGAAGGTCGCAACAGAACGCCGAGCGGTGATACTTGCTGACGCTCGCATTCGTCATGGTATCACGCGGCTGGTGACCAACTTCCGTGAGTAGCTGATCCACGAACGTTGAGAACTTGGCGTTCTTCGCGCCTTCTCCGGGTTCTTGGCGCACAAAGTGTCCTGGCCCTTTCAATGGAATCGGCCCTCGCTGGGAGACGACAAATGCAATTCGGCATAACAACCTAGGTCGACGCTCGGAGACGCCTACGACGTCGAGATCTGCGACTATCACTGAGGTGCAGCCTGTGAGCATTCCCAGTACACGCCAGTTGAGACGGCGGCCGACGCATCCGGGTGAGATGTTGCTGGAGGATGTCATGCCCGAGTACGGGCTGACGGTGAACCCTGTACTGAGCGTTAGGTCGCGCTCCCGGAGCCAGGGATGTCGCTGCGCCCGCCGCTGCAATGCCTGTTGATGCGCCGCAGCAGAACGCCATCGCGCTAATTCGCTCGGGCGGGCTCAGTTGCGATAGCATGACCATCGTGCTATTGTTCCTCCGTGATACGATCGTTCCGGAGTGGCGGCACTGAAGATGTGTTCAACGGTGCCGACACGAAGGCCGCTCGCCGCACCTGCGCCTCGACGATCTGGCGGATCGCTCAGCGAAAGCTGGAGTCGCTCGACTCGGCCGAGGCGCTCGTCGATCTGCGGATCCCACCTGGGAACCCTGTGGAGGCACTGAAAGTGCGATCGGCTCGGCCAGCACAGCATCCGGATCAATGACCAGTATCGCGTGTGTTTTGTCTGGACGGACGCAGGACCCACGGACGTAGAGATCGTCGATTACCACTGACCGCGACGCAGCCCATGGTTCGCATTCCGACGCACCGCCGGCCGATTCACCCTGGAGAGATTCTCCTTGAGGAGTTTCTGGTACCTATGAACGTGACCCAGCGCGAACTCGCCGAGGCGATCCGCGTGCCGTATCAGCGGGTCAACGAGATCGTCAACGGGCGACGCGGGATCACCCCCGAGACTGCGCTGCGATTGGCAAAGTACTTCGGGACGACACCCGGGTTCTGGATGAACCTGCAGCAGCGGTGTGCGTTGTACGACGCACAGGCGGCTGCCTCCCTCGAGTTGGCGCAGATTCCACGCCGGCAGGCGTCCGCGCGACGCCTTGCGCGGCGAGCGGTATGACAACATTTGCGGCTGACAAGCGAGGCTGCGGGAAGCGGCTTCGCCGAGAACAGCTGAAAGTCCATAGGCCCGTGTTTCCGGTGGCTCGCGACGGCGGATCCAGTCCAACTGGAGATTCTTGTCACGGCTGCGCGTGCCAGGAATCTCTACCGCGTTAGGCAGTCCCCAACCGCCCTCGAGGGCAACTCCCCGCAGCTGACCGTGCAGTCGTCGAGCCGGCGAAGGTGCGGGACTACCTGCTCTCGCGCGAGCACCCAGTCGGTCGCTTCAGGGCCCCACTGGACCGCTCCCCGGTCAGATGTCGAGTCTATATCGGGATCGCCCCCGTCGGGATCGCACCACCGCCACCTGAGCGCTCGCGCATCCGAGTCACGACGTGCCGGATGCCGCAAGGTCGGTGACCAGGAACACGTTGCTGGAAGCGACGTCGCCGAGCACCTGGCCGAGGCGCCTCTTGAGTTCGCTAATGCCGATCGTTCGCATTGCCTGAAGTAGACTCAAGGGACTACATAGCCGATACTGTGGTGGATCCGTTCGCACTCAGAGTGCGACCGACTCGATGACCAGATGCCCTGCCGGTGGACCTGCGTCAGGGATTCGTGGATCACGCGCGGGGGAGAACCAGGGGAGCAGCCCGATGCATGCTACCCGCACACATATGCCTCGTCGGCGTCGTCCCGCACGCAGCGGATGCGGATCGTTGCCAGCGAGGCGTTACGAAAGGCGAGGTTCATCATGCGCATCACGGCTCGTCAACTGCTGGCGCTCTCCCTGCTCACCGCGTGCACCGCTGATCGTGAGACCACCGCACCCGCTCTGGATGGAAAAGTCTCCGGCGGCGGCTTTCTCCTGATCACCAGCGCCTCGTGCGGAGACGTGATAACCTCGGATCTGCGGCTGGAGAACGACCTGGCCTGCCCGGGTGACGGTATCACGGTCATGGGATCCGGCATCAACATCAACCTGAATGGACATACCATCGCCGGCCCCGGCGGAGGCATGACTGTGGGCATCAGGGTGACCGCGAGCCAGGACGTTTCGATCCATGGCGGCACCATCCGCGGTTTTCTGCAAGCCATGTTCGTGGCCGGGTCGACCGGAATCGTCATCAAGGACAACGAGTTCACGCTCAACGCGACCGGAGTCCTGCTCCAGGCTTCGAGCGGCAACACCATCAAAGCGAACTTCGCGCACGACAACAGCGCCAGGGCATTCATGTTCCGGCAGAACATCTTCGGCGTGGTCTCGACCAACAATGACATTGTCGACAACCTGCTCGTCGACAACCCCACCGGCATTTTCCTCATCTCGCAGCCGGGAAATACCTTCAAGGGGAACACGATTTCGGGCGCCACCGTGGCGGCGATCGATCTGACCAATCCACCGGGCGCGACCGGCAACGTGATCAAGGGCAACCTGCTGACCACAAGCGCCGTGGGCATCAAGTTCGCGACCGGCTGGGCCGGGAACACGGTGCTCGGGAACACGCTACAGGCGAATACCTGCGCGTTTCAAGGACCGGCAGCGGACAACACGCTGCAGGGGAATACGCTCATCGCAAATTCCACGGACTTCTGTCCCTAGATCCCACAAGGCGAGCGGCTCGTCCCGTGGCGAGCTCGGCGCCACCGTTTCCCGGAGTTGCCACCGGCTCCTGCCGGAGTCGGCCACGACCGGCCTGACGGTTCAGAACGCTGCGTCGCTTGGACAAAGCACGAGTCTCCGTGCAGTCGCCGAGTCCTGATCCTCGAACCGCGTTGCAGCGTCGGGCCTCGGACCGTAGCTTCGACCGGGCATAGCCTGCCCCGAGGCGCCCCTGCCACGGCTCAGTGTCGTGACCTGAGACTCGGAGCGGCATGGGGGCTGGAGACTCGCATGATCTGCCTGCGCACGTTTGGCGCGCTCGATCTGCGCGACGCCGAGGGCTCAGAGGTTCGCGCTGTTCTGGCGCAACCCAGGCGCGTCGCGCTTCTCACCAAGCACACGAGCCAGACGCCCCCGAATTTCCGGGAGACGGTGGGCGCGAAGTCCTAACGCGACGAACCGCGACGTAGATCACCGAGTATGGTGGCCCCATTCCGCGCGCGCCTTGGCAGATCACCAGGATCTGACCGCTTGACACACGGCCGCCGGCTCCTGCCGTTCGATCCAGCATACTCTGAGAGACTTCGTGCGCCGAGCCCGTGGCGGCGGGTGAGCCCAACACCGACGGTCAGGATGCGTGGGTGGGTGATGCGGTCGGCGAACGGCGCGCGCGGATTCGGCGGTTCCGCATTCCTACCGGAGGGGGTGGTTCGCGCATGCGCGCGGAGCGCCCCCCGTATGGCTCGCTGCCCTGGAATGGCGTACCTTCTACGGTCTGCCACGCCCACTGCGTACCATGAACCTGCTGCATCGACTGCGATCCGCGCTCGAGGAGCGTTACCTCATCGAGGGGGAGGCGGGAGCGGGCGGTATGGCCACGGTTTACGTGGCACGTGACGTGCGGCACCAACGCCGAGTGGCGCTCAAGGTCCTGCATCCCGACCTCGGTGCCATGCTCGGCGCTGACCGGTTCCTGGCCGAGATCCGCGTTACGGCCAGCCTGCAGCATCCGAACCTGCTGCCGCTCTTCGACAGCGGTGAAGTGGATGGGCTGCTGTACTACGTCATGCCGTTCGTGGAGGGGGAGACCCTCCGCGCGCGACTCGAACGCGAGCGACAGCTTCCCGTCGAGGAGGCCGTGCGCATCGCCGTGGCGGTCACTTCTGCGCTCGACTACGCGCACCAGCTCGGCGTCATTCATCGCGACCTGAAGCCGGAGAACATCCTCCTGCAGCAGGGGCAGCCGGTGGTGGCGGACTTCGGGATCGCGCTGGCCGTCTCGAACGCCAGCGGGAGCCGCCTCACGCAGACGGGTTTGTCGTTAGGCACGCCGGCTTACATGAGCCCGGAGCAGGCCACGGGCGACGCACACATTGACGGCAGGGCGGACATCTATTCGCTCGGCGCCGTTGTCTATGAGATGCTCGCCGGCGTGCCCCCCCATGCCGCGAACTCGGCGCAAGCTGTCATTGCCCGGATCCTCACCGAGCGCCCGGCGTCGGTGCGGATGCATCGTCCGACCGTGCCGCCTCACGTTGACACGGCGGTGGCGCGTGCGCTGGAGAAACTCCCCGCCGACCGGTTCAGCACGGCGCGGGAGTTCGCCGATGCGCTGGAGGGGCGGGCTGCGCCGTTGCCCACGTACGGCACCTTCACCTCGGCCGCGGCAGCGTGGAATTCCAGGGCGCGAGGCTTCCGCCGGGTGCAGAACTCGCCATGGTGGATCGTCGCCTTCGCGGCGTCGGCGGTTGTGGCCATCTGGGCCCTTGCGTCGCGACCAGATGGGACTGGCGTCGCGACCGACGGCATCAGGCGCTTCAGGGAGTTGCTCCCGGAGGTCCAGGGGTTCTTCAGCGACGTGGGTGTCAGACTTGCGATTTCACCGGATGGTCGAAGAATCGCGTTCGTCGGTCCGGGGGCCAATCCCGACGCGACACGGCTCTGGGTCCGGTCGCTCGACGATCTGCATCCGAGGTCCGTCGAGGGGACTGATGGCGCAGGCTCGCCAGCGTTCTCTCCTGATGGCGAGTGGCTCGCGTTTATCACGTTCACGCGCGCGTCACGACGCGTGCTCCGCATTGTTCCGGTTGCCGGGGGCGGCGCCGTTACGCTCGCCGATTCGGGAGTCGGACAGTCCGGCGTCTCCTGGGGGAAGGATGGCTATGTGTATTTCGACAGCCAGGGTCGTGACGCTGTCAAGCGCGTCCCAGAAAACGGCGGGGCCGCGGAGGTAATCTCGCGCACCGACTCCGCCCGGCGGGAGCTCGGTCACTTCCAGCCGAACGTGCTGCCTAACGGGCGCGCGGCACTCATCACGATACGGCGCAGCGGCGGACTTGGGGAGTACGAGGTCGCCGTGGTCGATCTCGAGAGCAGGGAGGTCCACGTCCTCGGGCCCGGCATTGGCGCCTGGTACGCTCGTTCAGGTCATCTGCTCATCCTCAATCCGGCGGGAACGCTGCTGGCAGCTCCGTTCGACCTCGACCGACTGGCCATCGCGGGAGCCTTCGTGCCCGTCGCTACCGGGCTTTCCGTCTCGCAATTCGGCATTGGCGACGTGGCGGTCTCGGAGACGGGTGTGCTCACCTACGCCGCCGGGCGGAACCTCACGGGCAACCGCGAGCTCGTCTGGGTGACGCGCGACGGCTCCGTCAGCCGGGTCGACTCTTCGTGGAGAGGATTCTTCGGCGGCCGCGTCCGGCTCTCTCCGGACGGTCGAACGCTGGCCACGACGCGAGAAGGCTCGGGCACGGCGCAACACGTGTGGGTAAAGCACCTCGATCAAGGACCTGCCATGCGGCTCGCCGAGGTGGGCGCGACCGATGCGGGATGGTCACCGGATGGTCGAACGCTTGCCTTTGGATCTTCGGGCGGCGTCTGGATTGGACCTGCTGATGGCAGCGTCCCGCCCCGGCGCCTGTTCCAGACAGCCAGCCCCGCTCGTCGACCGGAATTCACGCCGGACGGAGCCTGGCTCGTGTACGACATCGGGGCCGCTCTGTTTGCGCACCGCATCCGTGGCGACAGTACGACGCGCGAGCTCGTCAGGTCCGGGGCAGGCACCACGGCCCCGGCGATTTCCCCCGGCGGACGCTGGCTCGCATACAACTCGACCGAATCCGGTCGCTTCGAGGTCTATCTTCGCCCGTTTCCCAATGTGGACTCGTTGAAACGGAAGATCTCCGTCAACGGCGGCCTGTCGCCGCGATGGTCACGAGATGGCCGAGAGTTGTTTTTCCTGGATAGTCGGCAGGACATGGTCGTCGTGCCGATCCGGACAGAGCCGACCATCACGATCGGCGAGCCACGACGTCTGTTTGGCGCTGCGGATTTCACGTATCCAGGTGGTCCTGGATTCGACGTCAGCCCGGACGGACAACGCTTCCTCATGACTCGCCTGGTCGCGACTGCGGGAGGACCGCGCGAGGAACTGATCGTGGTCCAGAACTTCTTCGAAGAGCTGCGCGCGAAGGTGCGTCCGCGTCAATAGCGCCCAGATCGGCTGGTGCCGTTCCAACTTTTCTCAACGAGAGAGGGGTAACTTCAGCCGGAGACCTGCATGATCTGCCTGCGCACGTTTGGCGCGCTCGATCTGCGCGACGCCGAGGGCTCGGAGGTCCGCGCTGTGCTGGCGCAACCGAGGCGCGTCGCGCTCCTCACGTACCTCGCCATCGCCACACCGCATGGCTTCCAGAGACGAGACACGATCCTCTCGCTCTTCTGGCCCGAGCGCGATACAGAGCGTGCCCGCGCCTCGCTCAATCGAGCCGTGTACTTCCTGCGGCGCGAACTTGGCGATGACGTGCTCCAAAGCCGCGGTGACGGTGAGATCGGACTCAACCGCGAGCGTTTCTGGTGCGATGCCTCGGCATTTGACGAAGCCGTGGACCAGCGGTGCTGCACCGATGCGGTGGAACTCTACCGTGGCGAGCTGCTGCCCGGCTTTTTCGTGTCGCAGGCGCCCGGTTTCGACGAATGGCTGGAGAATCAGCGGACTTCCCTCCGCGCACGCGCTTCTGATGCCGCGTGGGCGATGGCTGAGCAGGAAGAGTCGGCCGGTAATGTCGCTTCAGCGGTGCACTGGGCGCGACGGGGCGTCGACCTGGCCCCGTTTCGTGAAGCCGCCTTCCGCCGGCTTCTGGTGTTGCTCGACCGCTCCGGCGACCGGACGGGCGCGGCGCACGCGTACGAACGATTTGCCAACGAGATGGCCACCGCCCTCGACGTGTCGCCGTCGCCCGAGACACAAGCGTTGATCGACAGCATCCGTGCGCGTACGCGAGGCGTCATCCCGCCGGAAGCGTTAGGCGTTATTGCCGCTGCCATTCCGCATCGCGAAACGGTCGAGACGTCCGCATCAGCTCTGGCAAGCGTGGAAGCGACGACTTTGCGGCCACGGGCCCGCCGAACCGCGCCCCGGCTGGCTGCGGTGGCGGCGGTCACCCTGGTTGCGAGTTTCGGCGTGATGCGCCTCGGAGCGAGGGCTGGAAGCATTGATCCATTGCGTGTTGACTTCGCTCGCTGGGAGAACCAGACCGGAGATCGGTCGCTCGACCGGCTCGGCGTCCTGGCAGCGGACCGCATGCTCGCTGGCGGCCGGCAGTCCGGCACGGTGCAGGCGGGCGGCGTCCTCGTTTCACCTCGCCGGACGAGCGATGCAGGTACGCTGGTGACGGGAGCGTTCGATCGTCGTGGCGGGAAGCTCACCTTCCGCGCGGTGATCACCGACGTCTGGCGCGGCGGCAAAACGTGGCCGGTTGCCGCAGTATCCGTGGCGCCGGATCAGGCCGAGCAGGCACTCGACTCCATTCGTTCGCGCGTCCTGGCGGCGATCGCCGTTATGCGTCATCCACGGTTCGCGACGCTCCTTCCCGCAGCGACCGGGCCCCCGGCCTTCGATGCCTATCAGGAATTCCTCCAGGGCGTGACGCTGCAGGCCAAGGGGCAGATTCACGATGCACTCCAGCATTACCGCTGGGCCGCCGCCATCGACACCGTGTTCACGTGGCCCCTGGTCCATGCCGGCCTGGCCAGTCTCCACTGGTACCGAAGCGATCTGACCGCGCAGGCCGATTCGTTCATCTCCCAACTGAACGGTGTCCGGGACAGGCTTCGTCCACTTCAGCGCCACCTGCTGGACCACCTCGCGGCCGTGAGAGCGGAAGATTGGGAAGCATCGTACCGCGCAATGCGAGCGGCCGCCGCGATCGCGCCGCGCGAGTTCGGTCTGTCGTTCGCCATTTCCGCTATCGGGAGGAATCGCCCTCGCGAAGCCGTCGAAGCGCTGACGCATCCCGGGCTGGACAGCATGTACCGCGAGGACATCCAGGGCTACTGGCGCACGCTCACGTTTGCGCTGCATTTGCTGGACGAGCACCGGCACGAGTTGGAGAATGCTCGCCGCGCTCGCCACAATGCACCGCAGAGCGCAAAGGCGATGTTTCAGGAGTTGGCGGCGCTGGCCGCCCTCGGTCGCATCTCCGCCGTGCAGGCGCGCCTGGATACGCTGGTCACGCTTCCCCGGGACGGTTGGTTCACACCGTCCGTCGCCATGGAAATGCTCGCGACCGAACTTCGCGCTCATGGACATGCACAAGCGGCGTTGCCGGTATTCGCTCGCGGGATAAGCTGGCTCCAATCGCGACCGGCGCAGGAACGCGGGACACAGGAACGGCGCGAGGACCTGGCCAGGCTCTTATACCTCGCGGCGCGATTCGACGACGCCGACACGCTCTATCAGGCACTCGTTAGGGACTATCCGACGAGTCGCGGGTATCCTGACAACGTCCTGTATCTGGGATATCTGGGCCTGATCGCTGCGCGACGCGGAGACTCGATCCGCGCGAGGGACCTCTCGGCGCGGCTGAAAGCGCGGGAACGCGCACAAGGGTATCCGGGACAGGAAGCGGTCGTATTTCGAGCGAAGATCGAGGCGCTGCTGGGGGCCAACGACGAGGCGATGCGACTCCTTGTGGATGCGTACGGCGCGGGCGGCGCCAATGAGCTTCATAGCGACATCGATCTCGAGGTGCTCAAGGACTATCTGCCCTACCGACGGTTCATGGCGCCCAGAGGCTGATTGGTGCCCGGATTCGAAACGGGAGCCGAAGGAGAACGGCCGAGCGGCGGAAGAGTACCCGTGGCGATCCCGCGTGTGGTCCGGCAGCCCTGACTTCATCAGTGGCGACATCTCACGCGACGGCCGCTACCTCTCACGGGTAAACCGGGTCAGTGGCGACCTTCAGCTTGTCGATCCCGGATCCGGTGAGCCTCGGGACCTGACAGGGCAGGGATACGCAGGCGGCCACGCGTGGACGTCCGCGTTCGCGCCCGACGGTCGACACCTCGCGGTGGCATGGTATCTCGATTCGGTGAACGCCCACGAGCTTCGCATCATCGACCTCGATGGCGGCCGCGCGCGAACCATCGTCTTAGCCGACGCGGATCGCGGTGAGGTCCGAATCATGTGCGTTGATCAGAATCCCGGCGAGTCGAAAGCCAGGCTACTGCCTGACACTGGATGTCGCGTCATCAATCACGCGGAAGGTGGCTTGGGCATTGGTCTGACTAGACTGACCAGATTATCGACAGCATGCCCGACGAGTACTCCCTGTACGAGGCCAAGGCCCGCCTGTCGGCTCTCGTGCGCCAGGTGCGGGAGGGGCGATCCGTCATCATTACCGTGCACGGCGTCCCTGCCGCCGAGCTGCGGCCCATCGACCAGAATGTGCGTCCCCAGACGGCGGATGAACGACTGGCCGAGCTGGACGCGCGGGGTGGCCTAACGCCGCCGCGACGCTCACCCGGCGAGGTCGGCGCCTTCCCCATCGGCCCAAAGGTCAAGGGGGGCCTCAAGCGGTTCCTTGACGAGCGCGATTGGCAATCGCTTACGTCGATACCTCGTGCATCGTCGCGACGGCGTTCGGTGAGAAGGACGCGGCAGCGATCGCACGCCGACTGTCCCGTTTCTGGCACCTGGCGACCGCGCTCTACGTGATGCCGGATCCGTCACAACTCGCCTTCGTCACGCTGGACGCGACGCAGCGGAAGGTCGCCAGGGCGCTTGGTTTCAAGACCTGACTACTGACGGTACAGGCGCTGGCCGCCCTCGGTCGCATATCCGCCGTGCAGGCGCGCCAGGATACGCTGATCTCGAGGTGCTCGGGGACTACCCGCCGTACCGCCGGTTCAGCCGGTGATCCAGGCACGGCACCATTGCGATGGCATATCCCTTTGGATATACTGAGGGCATGAATGCGATCCGGGCGTTGAGGCAACGGACAGCGATGACCCAGGAGGCCCTGGCGCGGGCCGCCGGCACGTCGCAGCCGACAATTGCCGCCTATGAAGCCGGGAAGAAGAGCCCGACGCTGGATACCGTACAGCGCCTGGCGAGGGGCGCCGGACTCGAGGCTGAGGTCGTGTACCACCGGCCGCTGACGCGTGAAGACCATCGGTCGCTCGAGTTGCATCGCGCCATTGCGGCGCGCCTCGAAGCGGATCCGAAGGCAGTCCTGGCGCTCGCGCGTCGTAACCTGACCACTATGCGCGCCCACCCCGCGCAGGCGATGCAGCTGCTCCGGGAATGGGGCGTTATTCTGGACCGTCCTCTGCCCGCGTTGCTCCCTGTGCTCACCGATCCCGGCGAGTGGGCGCGCGAACTGCGTCAGGTCACGCCATTCTCCGGCGTGCTCTCTGCGGCCGAGCGCAACGCCACCTATCGCGCGTTCGCCGACGCGGAACGGCGGGTGTCGTGAAGCGCGAACAGTTCGAGCACGCCATCCGCGCCGCCGGCGCCGTCCTTGGCGCGAGCGAGGTCCTGGTCATCGGCAGCCAGGCGCTCCACGCGAGCATCGCCGGCGAGCTGCCCGTCGAGGCATCGCGCTCGGTCGAGGTGGACGTCGCTGCGATGCGAGACGATCCGGACGGCAGAAAGGCTGACCTGATCGATGGTTCCATTGGCGAGGCGTCGATTTTCCATTCCACGTTTGGATACTACGCGCAGGGCGTCGTTGAATCGACTGCGCAACTGCCGGCTGGCTGGCGCGACCGGCTGGTGCGCTTCGAGACGCCTGCCACGGCGGGAGTCGTGGCGTGGTGCCTTGAGCCCCACGACCTGTGGGTGTCGAAGGCCATCGCTGGTCGCCCGAAGGATCTCGACTTCTGCCGGGCACTGGTCGAGCGAGGCCTGGTCCACGGTAGGCAACTGCGGCAGCGCCTCGATCTGGCGGCAGAACTCGACGATCGCGTGCGCGGCGCGGTACTGGCCCGGATCCCGACGAGGGCGTGAACGCGGTCAAAAAATCGACATCGGGGTCATTCCTCCCCCTATGGCAGCGTATTCAAAGAGGCGCTGATTCACGCGAACCGCCCGCCTCGCATGCGGTTGTCTTCCCGCGGCGAAGGACTTGCCACTCAGAGTGTCTTTACCGACGTCATCGTACTCGTCAGGCAGTTCATTGTGAAAGCATTGCGCGAATCGGATGCACCCATCACCGGAACCAGCTGGAGTTCCTTGTCGGTAACGAAGCGGCCAGCGAAGCACAGAGCGTCGCCAAGGCAGGCTGCTACGGTCGGCCACGCCGTCGTCGCCGACGACACTCAGTGCTGGAGGTCGATATGGCGTTGGACCACATCAAGGCTGGAGCGGCAGGTGCCGTCGACACGATCGCCGGGGAGAACCCGAAGCTCTTTCCGGACGTGAACAAGCTGGCGCAGAACTGGTCCGGTGGAGTCTCTGGACTCGCTGCTGTGCCACCGCGTAGCCGATGACGGCATAGAGCCCGATGGTCGCGAGGCTCAGCGCCGCGAGCCCGAGGACGGTGAGGATCCGGCTGGCCACGCGAATGGGCAGGTACGGGACCGAGCTGTACGACTCCAGCGTGGACGGGCTCGTGGCCGTGAGCCGCGCATCCGCGCCCACGCGGCGAAGCGCGGGGATCAGCGCCAGCGGGTCGCCGGGTGTTCGGGCGTGCAGCGTCACGGAGATGTCGGGCCACTGGGCGAACGGCAGGTAGATGAACGGCGGCGACGGGTCGTCGAGCGGGCCGGAGGAACTCGTACTTGCCATCCGCCGCGACCCCCACGACGTCCACGTCTGCCCCACCGGAGCCGGATGCGCCGGCCCACGGCGAGCCGTCGCCCCAGAAGCGGCGCGCGAAGGCCTCGTTGACGACGGCCACCGGGCGCGACTCCGCGCGGTCGGTGGCGTCGATGGCACGCCCCGCCCGGATGGCGATGCCCATCGTCTCGAAGTACCGGCGGCTGACCGCGTTGGCCAGGAACGCCATCGGCTCGCCCGGGGCGGGGACGTGCCCCTAAACCTCGGTGTCGACCTGCCGGTAGTCGAGGAAACCTAACGGGACCAACGTCGCCACGGCGGCATCCTGCACGCCGGGAATGGCCGCCAGGTCGCCCACGAGCCGGTCCACCAGCTGCTGCCGGCCCGGGTTGTCGTGGATACCCGCGAGGTCGAAGTCCACCGTGGCCAGCAACACCTGGTCGGGGTCGCAGAAGCCGCGGTCCACCTGGATGAACAGGCCGGCGTAGCGGATCGTCACACCATCGGCGGACGGCACTTCGGCGTTGTGGGAGGACGTTTCCGCGTGTAGCTGGTGTCCATCCTGAAACTCGGAGCGCGTGAAGGAGAGGGAGGGAAGAGAGCGACGCATCTTCTCACCACTCAGGCCAGATCGCTGAGTGCTCAGTACTGGGTGCTCGAACTGGGTGACACGTGCTGGCGCAGGGGTTTTGGCTCAGCACCAGCTCCAGGACCAGGAAGCAGGTCGAGCATCCAGCACTCACGACCAAGGTCGGCTTCTAGCTAGCTAGTGTCCGTCCTGA
>Ga0214471_10000901_pt1 | contig 24036 bp, 24 predicted proteins | sample RVTome_5_FD_207665 | JGI IMG/M metagenome (GOLD analysis project Ga0214471, IMG submission 207665) | Soil microbial communities from uranium-contaminated site in the Upper Colorado River Basin, Wyoming, United States - RVT142D155 | ecosystem: Environmental > Terrestrial > Soil > Contaminated >... | reverse complement strand
CGCGCCTCGACCAAGTTGTGAGGACTGCGACCGAACATGTAGCTCACCGCGATGTTCTCCCGGGGAGTCATGGTGTGGAAGGGCCGGGGGATCTGGAAGGTTCGCGCAATGCCCAAGGCAGCAATGCGATGCGCAGCGAGCTCGCCAACGTCATTCCCGTCGAAGACGACCAGGCCCTTGTCAGCGGGATAGAAGCCGGAGAGCAGGTTGATCAAGGTCGACTTTCCCGATCCGTTGGGCCCGACCAGGCCCAGGATCTCCCCTCGTTCGACCTGCAGGGAGATCTCGTCGACGGCCACCACCCCGCCAAACCGCTTGCCGACCGAGGTCACCTGGAGAATGCTCAAGGCCCGGTCCTGGTCAGGTCCTCGGCCCCAATGGGCTCTTCGGCGGGATGTGATCGGCCGAATAGTTCCCCGAACCGCGCCCAGACCCGGTCCGGTACCAGCATCATGACCACCGTGGCCACCATGGCGTAGGCGAAGTCGCTGATCAACGAATCGTTGAGGTCGAGAAGCCTGGCCAGTCCCAGGACGCCGAAGAACGAGACCGCGGTGGTCACCCATCTCCGCCTCATTCGCACGTAGACACCTTCACGCACCGCGAGAGCGAGCACCACCAGCATCCCGCCGATGATGATCTGGTTCACGTCGGTGAGACCCGCGCTGTTGAGCCGGTCGGTGAGGGTGGTGATGATCACTGCCCCGATCACGGGACCCATCCAATGCTGCATCCCGCCCAGGACGCTCATCAGGATCACGAAGAGGGGGACCCGGATGTTGAACACGTCGTCGACGGTCACGAAGCCGAGTTGCAGTGCCCAAACCCCACCCATCAGCCCGGCGAGCAGGGCGTTGGCTCCCAATGCCACCATCTTGTATCGGAAGGTGGGGACGCCGAGCCCCTCCGCCACCGGCTCGTCGTCGCGGATGGCGAACAGGCCCCAGCCCAAACGGGAGTCATGGATCAGGTAGGCGACAACGACGGTTATGAGGGTTATGGCCAGGGTGAGTCGGTAGGCCGCCGTGGTGAACTCCCCGAGGAACCCAGGAAGCGGCGTGCCGGTCATGAAGATGCCCGTCCCACCGTCGATGGAAGGGCTCAGCCGAGCCACCGAGGCGAGGACGAAGGCGATGGCCAGCGTGGTCAGGGCGAAGATCTCCCCGGTGAGCCGTCGCACTCGGAACACCACCAGACCGAGGAAGAGCCCGGTCAGCCCCGCCAGGAGACCGGCCACCGGCAAGGCTGTCATGAATGACCAACCCTGTTTCACCACGAGCACCCCGACCGTGTACACGCCGACCCCGTAGAAGGCCCCCTGACCGAAACTGAAGTAGCCCGAGTAGCCGGTGAGGATGTTCCAACTGGAGGCCTGGGCGATCCAGAAGAACATGGTGAACAGGAAGATCAAATAGAAGCGGGGGAACTCGAGGCTCTCTTGCATGTTGGGAGCGAACCCGAGGATCAGGGCGACCGCGCCGAACCCGACCAGGGCCCTGACCCGAGCGCTCACGCAATGCTCCGCTTGGTGATCAGCCCCTCAGGCCGGAAGAGCAGGGCCACGATGAGAATGGTGAACGTGACCAGCGGCGCCGACAAAGGGCCCCAGAGCACACTGGAGACGCCGGCGGCCACCCCGATGATCACCCCGGCGGTGAGGGTCCCCAGGCTGTTGCCCAGCCCTCCCAGGATGACGATGGGGAAGACGATGCCGAACCAGGCCACCGCCAGCTGAGGGAACATGGTCTGGCCGATGGCGATGAAGACACCGGCCAACGCAGAGAAAGCCGTTGACAGCCCCGAGAGGATTACGGCCACACGACGGGAGTCGATCCCGAAGGCGCGCGCCATCTCCGGGTCTTGAGCCACGGCACGCACCGCCTTGCCGAAGTAGGTGCGAGTGAATGTGAGCCACATACCGCCGGCGATGAGAAGGGCGACGACGAAAGCGACGAGCTGGGGAAGTTGGAATGCGATGCCCGCGACGAAGAACGACTGGGTCTCGTAGGGGTTTAGGACCGGCCCGATGCGGCGGAAGTCGGCGCTCCAAATCGTCTGCATCACACTTTGGAAGATGATGAAGAGCCCGAAGGTGACGATCAGAGACTTGAACTCGTCGACCTTGGCCAGATGAAAGAACATCTGCACCAGCACTCCGAGCATGAAGAACAGTGGCGCAACGACCAGGACCATCAGCAGGGGGTCGACCTCGAAGCTCACCGTGAGCTGGTAGACGATGTAGGCGCTGAGCAGGATGAAGCTGAAATGGGCCAGGTTGATGATCTTGAGGGCTCCCCAGGAGAGGGAGATCCCGATCGACATCAGCGCATAGAGACCGCCCACCAGGATCCCGGAGACGATTCCTTGCGCGAGTAGTTCCAACTGTCCTTCCCTGGTCGCGGTCGAGGCTATCCCGCCCGGCGGGGGCCGGGCGGGATAGCTGCAAGGATCAGCCCCCCGGGCTGAATTCGACCGAGCGGTCTGGGGCGGCGAACTCCTCGGGGTACACGGTGTACCACTCACCGTCCTGGACCTGCTTGATCTTGGAGAGATCCTCGAAGTAGTTCTGCTCTTCGGGGAAGAACTCGATGTCTCCGTGGAACAAGGTCTGGGCACCGTTCTCGACGAGCCAGTCACACATCGCCTGCTGGTCCAGGCTTCCTGCTCCTTCGGCAGCCTGCTGCAGGTACTCCCAGGCGGTCCACGAAGCGGCAGCCTGGGTTTCCACCTTGGCATAAGGTACCCCGGCCTCGGTGAGCGCCGCATCGATCATCCCGGCCACCTCGACCGCTTCTGGGTCGTCGGTGAACGGGGGATGCTCTTCGAAGATGGTCACCGACATCATCCCGTCGGCTCCCTCCGTCGCTAGCACCGGACCTGGGGCGGGCCACTGGACGAACATGCCGTCAGGGCTGTAGTCGATCGCCTGCATCGCCGTGACCAGGTTGGGAGCGTCCACACCCAATCCGGCGATGTAGAGGAAGTCGGGATCGGCATCACGCACCTGGGCGGCCAGCGGCCCCCAGTCGGAGGTCGCGGTCGGGAAGGTGACGTCGAGCACCACCTCCCAGCCCCGCTTTTCAGCTTCCGCCACTGCACCGCCCTCGTCGGTGTCGGGTTGCCCGTAGGAGATGAACATCGTGCCCGGGAACTCGTTGACCACGAAGCCGATTGTCTCCGGGGGGGTCCCGGTCGACTCCAGGGCGTCGTAGAGGAGGTTGGGGTTGGTGATGTTCGGGTGCAACCCGGTCGACCACGAGCTGAATTGGCACTCGTAGGTGTAGGCATAGGTGAGGCTGGCGGTGTGATGGGGGAACGCATATCCGTACCGCTGGGCCACGGCCATCGCCGCGGTGATGTTGCCTGTTCCGTAGGGCCCGAGGATCAGGTCCACCTCGTCCTCGGTGATCAGCCGCTCGTAGGCGGCGGCGGCCAGGTCAGGGGTGGACTCGTCGTCGAGGAGAACCCACTCCACCGGTCGTCCGAGCAGTCCTCCGGCCGCATTGATCCGGTCGACGAACACCTCGCCAGTGACCTTGTGGATGGCCGCGGTTGCGGCGAGAAAACCGGTCAGGGCCAGGGTGCTTCCCACCCGGATCGGCTCTCCGCTGGCAGCCGTGGTCTCGGTGGCGGCCGTCGTCTCCGTCCCCCCCTGCGTGGTGGACGACGCCACGGTGGTGCCAGTGCCCAGGGTGGTTGTGCCCCCGCCTTCGTCGCCGCCACAGGCGGCGATGACCAATGCCAGGGCTGTGATCAAGGTCAGATAGGTCCAACTCCTGCGTGGTCTCATCGGATTCTCCTCCTGCGTCCGTGAACGCTCGATGACCGACAGTGTTCAGTGAAGCTACTCACTTTACCGATAACGTGCAGCCCTACTTAAGCGGGATGTGTCGAGATCGACACCGGTGTGTGATGCCACTCATCCGCCGAGGCAGCGAGGGTTAGGGTGCGGGGTTGTCGCAAGGAGCAAGGATGCAGATCGAAGCGATACATGTCGAGGGCAACGACCCGCGCTGGAACATGCCCTACACACCGGCGATCAAGGTGCGTGGCGGCTCCCTGGTCTTCGTCTCCGGAGTGACCGCGGCTCCGGTCTATCACTCCCATCCACACGTCCCGGCCGAGTTCGAGCAGATACCGGATGACGCCGGGCTGCAGGCGGAGATGACGATGCAGAACCTGGGAGCGGTCCTGACCGCATCCGGGGCAGACTTCGGTTCGATGGTGCAGTTGATCAGGTTCATCGTCGACATCGATCTGAACCAGGACGCGATCAACCGGGTGATAGCCGAGCATCTGGGTGAGCACCGGGCCGCCAGTACAACTGTGGAGGTAGTGAGGCTGGCCACCGATCCCCGCCTGGTTCTGGAGTTGCAGGCGATCGCGGTGGTTCCCGAGTAGTTGTTGCTTGGTACTTTGGGCACATGACCGGCAGCACCGCGTTCAACGTGATCCTGGCCCTCGCCCTCGGATACCTGATATGGCGAGGGTCGTTGGCTGTGATCCGGATGCTGTCGACTCCGCCACCTGAGGTGAACCCCGAGGATGTGGTTGCCGTCGATCAGGACTTCAAGTGCTCCGTTTGCGGGGCAGAGCTGACGATGAGGGCGATGAACGTCCAAGACGACGCGCCGCCACGCCACTGTCGGGAAGACATGGATCCGGTGTGGCGGCCGGCCTGACATCGACTAATCACAGAGGTGTAGTTTTCCCACGAGTTCTCCCCAGGATGTGGAGAACTACATGCGTGTAACTCAGCTGTATCCCGGTTTCTGAGCGACTACGCTCGATTTCGTGCCCGAGTCGAAGAGACGCAAGCCCAAGAGCCCTCCCTCATCGGCCAAGGCGGCAATGGCGTCGGTCAAGGCCAAGGAGCCCAGCCCCACCTGGTACGTGGGTGTGATGGCCGGTCTCATGGTCCTCGGCGTGCTGTTGGTGCTGCTCCGATTCGTGTTCGAATGGAGCCAGCTGGTGCTGGTGGCAGGGCTCGTTGCCATAGCTGCCGGCTTCTTGATGACCACCAACTACCGCTGAGGTCGATCAGGGCGCGGTCGTCGTCGTTGGTGTAGTCGTGGTGGTCGTCGTCGAAGTCGTGGTGGTGGTGGGCGGCGGAGTGAACTCGCCGAGCGTCACCCGCACAATGTCACCGGGGAAGACGGTGGCGCCGACCGAGGGGACCTGGGAGACGACCACACCATCCTGACCGGGGTCGGCGACCGGCTGGGTTGTGCCCGACACCTGCAACTCCAGACCCAGGTCGTCGAGGATGTCCTCTGCCTGTCCGGGGGTGAGCCCTGCCAAGTTGGGTACCTCCACCGGTGGCGGGCCCTGGGAGATGACGAGCAGAACCGTGTCCCCCGACCGCATCTCGGTGTCGGCCACCGGATCGGTCCGGATCACGAGGCCCTCTGCCACCGTGCTCGAGTGCTCCTCGTTCCCAAAGGTGAAACGCAACCCGAGTTGGTTCAGCACGGCGACAGCATCACGCTCGCTGAGCCCGGTGAGATCGGGGAGGATGACCAGCTCGGGCCCGGTGGACACCACGACGTTGACCGGCGCCCCGCGTCCCACCTCGACCCCGGCCGACGGCGTCTGCTCGATGACAATGCCCTCGGCGCGGTCGGGGTCGGGTCTCTCGTCCACCGTGCCCAATGTGAGATTGGCCTCCTCGAGCAGCCGCTCCGCGTTCTCCAGGGTCTGGCCGACCAGAGGGGGAACCGGGAACTCCTCGATCCCCGAAGAGATGAAGACGTCGATTGTCGAGCCGGACTCGACCTCGGTTCCGGCCGGCGGCTCGGTTCGAGTGACCGTGTCGACATCTTCGGTGTCGCTGGGCTCGAAGAACACTCTCCACTGGAACTCGTCTAGTTGAAGTCGGTCGAGAGCCTCCTGCTGGGTAAGACCGGTCAGATCGGGTACTGAAATCAGCTCAGGTTCGTCCTCCCCACCTCCGGCAAGTCGGAACAGGAAGAACAAGAGGATGCCCAGGGCGATCAGCAGCCCGAAGGCGGTGAGGATGAACGGCATCTGGGAGCGTGGCTCTTCCTCGAGACCGCGGTAGACCTCGTCGGGCGGCATAGTGGCCGGTGGAACGGTGCTGGTCATCAACCTGGTGGAATTGTCGCCGTTGCCGGGGTTCGGGACCGGGACTGGGACCGGCATGCCGACCGGCTCGCCCCTGAGCACCGAGTGCAGATCCGCCCTCATCTCGTCGGCCGTCTGATAGCGGGCAATCGGGTCCTTGCGCATCGCCTTGGCCACCACCGAATCCAGCGAAGGCGGCACATCAGTGTTGAGTGAGCTCGGCGGCGCCGCTTCGGTCGAGACATGCTGGAAGGCGACCGACATCGGGCTGTCGCCGGTATAGGGCGGGCGCCCGGTGAGCATCTCGTAGAGAACGACTCCCAGGGCGTAGACGTCGCTGCGAGCGTCGGCGGCCGCCCCTTGCGCCTGCTCGGGGCTGAAGTAGGTGGCGGTGCCGATGACTGCCCCGGTGCGAGTCAATTCCTGGCTGTCATCCCAGGCGCGGGCGATTCCGAAGTCGGTGACCTTCACCGTTCCGTCTTTGGCCAGCAGGATGTTGCCGGGCTTGACGTCGCGGTGGACCAGACCCGCTTGATGGGCCACTGAGAGGGCGGCGGCGACTTCGGCGGTGATCTCGGTAGCCCTCCGTGCCAGGAGGGCGCCGTCAGACCGGAGCACATCGCGCAAGGAGCGGCCGTCGACCAACTCCATCACGATGAAATAGGTGTTCTGGGCCTGGCCCCAGTCATAGATGCCGACGATGTTGGGGTGGCTCAGATTGGCCGCGGCCTGCGCCTCACGACGGAACCGCTTCACGAAGGCCTCGTCGGCCGAGTACTGCGAGTGGAGCACCTTGATCGCCACCCTGCGGTTGAGAAGGGTGTCGATTCCCTCGTACACGTCAGCCATCCCGCCGCGGGCGAGGTGCGAGCTGATCACGTAACGATCGGTGAGGGCTGTCTGGGATTCCATGGAAGTCGATGGATTGTAGGAACGGTTGATATCCAACCTATGGGGATCTCTGAAACCAGACCTCAAACAGGCGGGCCGCGATGGGTGCTGCGACCGCGCCCCCGGAGGCGGACTCGCCCAGATCTCCACCGCCCTCGATGAGGACCGCGATGGCGATCTGAGGATCCTCGACCGGTGCGAAGCCGATGAACCAGGGGTTGGGCAGACCGTCGGGGCCCATCGAGGTCCCCGTCTTTCCGGCGACGCGGACACCACGAACTGCCGCAGCCCTGCCGGTTCCCTCGGTGACGACTCGTTCCATCATCTGGGACATGATCGAGGCTGTGGCCGGAGCCATTGCCCGGCCGATCGGGCTTGGTTGAAACGACTCCACCGTGTTCCCGTCAGCATCAAAGATGCGGTTGACCAGATAGGGGGTCGGGGTTACTCCATCGTTCGCCACCGCCGCCGCCACCATCGCCATGTGTAACGGCGCGGCCCGCACGTCACGTTCCCCGATGCCGCTCTGGGCCAGGGCGGCATCATCCTCGGCCAGGTCTTCGATCGGGTAGGCCGCCCGGGGAATCGTCCAGGCGAAGGGGATATCGGTGTTGAATCCGAGGGCGTTGGCGGTGATGCCCACGTTCTCGGCGCCGAGACGCACCGACAGGTCGGCGAACACCGTGTTGCAGGAGACCACGAATGCCTTGAGCAGGGTTATCCCCTGCCCGTCGTTGCAAACACCGCCACCTGCGTTGGAGATCGTTGCCGTCGAGCCGGGGAGCTCGAACTGGCCCGGGTCGGGAAAGACGGTGCTTGGTTCGGCCTCGCCGGTATCGACCGCCGCCGAAGCCACCACGGTCTTGAAGGTCGATCCGGGCGGGAAGATCTCCCTGGTCGCCCGGTCACTCAGTGGCCGGTCGGGGTCGGCCAACAGGCTCTCCCAGGCTGTCGCGGTGTCGGGTCCGAGCAGAGACTCGGGGTCGAAGGACGGTGACGAGACGGAGGCCAGGACCGCTCCGGTCCTCGGGTCGAGGGCGAGCACCGCACCCTTCTGTCCCCCCAAGGCCTGGTAGGCAGCCAACTGCAGCTCGGAGTGAATGGTCATCTCGACGCTCTCCGGGCGGAGATCCCTGCCCAGGATGACCGTTACCAGGTCGCTGATGGTCAGGTCTCGTTTCGATCGCAGGTCCCCGGCATGGGCGTTCTCCAGACCGGACGAGCCAACCAGGAAGGAGTTGTACCCGACCACATGGGCGAAGGCCTCCCCGGCGGGATACTGGCGGATGAACGAACGCGGGTCGTCCGGGTCTTCCACTGACTGGGCGACGACGACCCCATCGATAGTCACTATCAGACCTCTCTCTTTGCCCCGGTCGGCGAGGGCGGGGCGTGAGTTGCGGGGGTCGGCCTTCAGAGCGTCGGCATTGATCACCTGGATCCACGTCACCGCGACCAACAGGACGAAGAAGGAGGTGAAGATCCCGACCGAGAGACGGCGAATCGGGCCGTTCATGGTGCTTCCTCGTGGCTGATGCGCAGCAGCAGGGCGATCAGGATGAGATTGCCCACGAGTGCGGAGCCTCCGTAGGACATGAAGGGCAGGGTGATGCCGGTGAGGGGGACCAGGCGGACTATCCCGCCGATGATGAGAAAGGTCTGAACGGCCAGGACGAAGGTGAGACCCGCGGCGAGCAGCTTGCGGAACGTGTCACGGCTGCGGAAGGCGATGCCGAGCCCGACGGTCACGACAAGAGCGAACAGTGCAAGTACCGAGACAGTGCCGGCGAACCCCAGTTCCTCACCGACCGCAGCAAAGATGAAGTCCGTGGACGCGTTGGGGATCAGGTCGGGTCTCCCCAGCCCCGGGCCTGAGCCGGTGAGGCTGCCGGTTCCCATGGCGAACAGCCCCTGGGCGATCTGATACCCCTCGTCCTGGTAGTGCTCGAAGGGTGACAACCAGGCGAGAACCCGGCGTTCGACATGACCGAAGGCCAGGAACGAGGCGACGGCGGCGACCAGCCCGAGAAATGTCCCCGTCACCAAGTACCCGGTGGTTCCGGTGGCGGCATAGAGCAGGAGCACAAAGCCGACAAACAGGAGAAGAGACGCCCCTAGATCTCTTTGCGAGATGAGGATCAGCACACTGATCCCCCAGGTGACGAGGAGTGGGATCAGTTGGCGTGGCTCGGGGAAACGGATCGGCCCCAGATGCCGGCGAGCTTCGCGCAAAGCGCGCTGGTGGTCGGCCAGATAGCCGGCGACATAGGCAACCAGCCCCAGCTTGGCCAGCTCCGCCGGTTGGAACTGGAGACTGGTGAATCCCACGTCGAGGATGATCCACAATCTCGACCCGTTCACTTCGAGGCCACGGAGCGGGAAACCCCAGTCGGAGGGGAGATTGGGGAGAAGGAGCAGGATGAAAGACACCATCAGCGTGATGTTTCGGTAACGGCGGAGCACCGAGATCGACCTTCGCGCCAGCAGGGCGAGGGTGAGAGCAGCGACGCCGGCCCCGATCAGGATCCACCATCTCTGCAGCCCGGCCCGGTTGGTGCCCAGCGCCAGGTCGAGCCGGTATACCTGGAAGAAGCCAAGGGCGGTCAAGGCCGCCACCGGGGCCAGGAGAAGGGGCGTGGCCTTGGGGGCGAAGGCACGTACCGCCAGGTGGAGGCCGCCGAACGCCATCAGGAATACCAGGAAGGTGAGCGCGATCTGAGCGTCGATGCTTCGATCGCGGGCGAAGTTCACCAAAGAGACGGCAAAACCGGCAAGCACCGAAGCCGCCACGATGGTCGCGCCCTCTGCGTTACGGGTCATAGGTCAGGAGAGGACGTCGATGAGGATGATGGAGATGTTGTCATGGCCGCCGGCCTTGTTGGCCAGCTCGATAAGCCTCCAAGCCACCTCGTCTGCGGTTCCTTCACCGAGAGTCTGGGAGATGGTCGCTTGGGGGACCATCGAGTTGAGCCCGTCCGAGCAGAGCAGGATCCGATCTCCCGGCTCCAGCTCGAGCTCGATCTCGTCGACGTTCACGAAGCGGGTGAGACCCAGACAGCGGACGATCATGTGGCTGCGCGGGTGGTCTTCTGCCTCTTCGGCAGTGATTTGGCCCAACGCCACCATCTCGGCGGCGACGGTGTGATCCGCGGTCAGCTGTTTCAGGGCGTCGTCGCGGAACAGGTACGCCCTGCTGTCTCCGACATGCCCGAAGTGGGCAACACCCTCGGGGGTGAGCTCGACCAAGGTCATGGTGGTGCCCATTCCTTCCAGATCCGGTCGACGAGCCACCTCCTCGCGTATGGCGCGATTTGCCGCCGCCACCCGATCGCCAGGTTCCAGGCTCGACGAGGCCGCGGCGTTCACGGCAAGCCGCGAGGCGACTTCGCCGGCCACGTGGCCGCCCATCCCGTCGGCGACCATCAGCACCACTGGACCTTCTGACTCACCGGATTTCTCCGGGTAGAGGGAGTCTTCGTTGTTCTGGCGGACCATCCCCTTGTGGGTGGCGGAAGCCCAGACGTATTTCATCGGACCTCCATGACCGTTTTGCCCACCTGGATCGTATCCCCACGGCGCAGAGTGGTGGGTGCGGTCACGCGTCTCCCATTGATATAGGTCCCGTTGGTGCTCCCCAGGTCGTGAAGAACCAAGCCCTTCTCGTTGGCCACCAGCCTCATGTGGAATTCGGAAGCGTAGGGGTCGTCCAACAGCACGTCGGCCTCGGCCGAGCGGCCGAGCACAGTCACGTCCTCGACCTCCAACTCGGTCCCCTGTTGCGTCTCGGACTTGACCATGACCAGCTTGGTGCCCTCCCGACGGCGTCGTTTGAGTGATATTCCTAGATGTGAGCCGATAGCGCGGGCCACCTGCCAGACAAAGAGGTACACCAGGCCCAAGAAGATGATTCGGAGCAGGGCGAGGATGATGTCAGGCACGGACTAGCCCTCGAGGAACCGGTAACGACGACCAGCAAATGTGATGGTGGTGCCGTGGGACAATGGCACCGGCCGATCGCCCACGGCGTTCCCGTCGACCAGGGTGCCATTGGCCGATCCCAGGTCGCGTATCCAAGCCTGACCTTCGGCCCGCCAGATGAGGGCGTGTTTGCGTGACACTTCGTCGAAGGGAAGCACGAGATCCGCCTCGTCGGAGCGCCCGATGGTCACCCGATTGGCGCCGATCTCGAAAGTCGAGCCCGAAGCGGTGAGCCGCGCCCAACGGGGCAGTCTTCCGGGCTCGACCGACGGCTCACATTTGAACTGCCCGGTGGAGACCGAGTCGGAGGTCCGGATTCGGACCGTGGGCGGCCCCTCGAAGAGGAGCCCGGTAGAGGCGGCATGCTCGGCCAGGGCTTTCTCGAGTTGGGCCTCCAGCGCCGACGGGTCGACATCGAGATCGGACGAGTTCACCGTCAGGAGGTATTTGTTGGCGGTAGCCGGTCCCGACTCGTGGCGGTAACGGCTGAGATCGGCCTCCCGGGCAATCCGTCCCGCCAGTTCCGAGGGATGGAGCCGACCCGAGAAGACCCGACCGGTGGCGCCCTCGAATAGGCGCTCCAGGGTTCTCTCGAGACTTCGGACCAGACTCACGGGTGAGAGGTTACGGTGGGTGGGGGACAGTGTCGCCGACTACCGGAACCAGTGCCTCAACGGTACGATTTTGGGTCGCACCAGGGCGAGTGGCGGAATTGGCAGACGCGCAGGATTCAGGTTCCTGTGATCGCAAGATCGTGGGGGTTCAAGTCCCCCCTCGCCCACCATGGGTTTCGACCGGTAAGGGGTTTCTGCCCGGAGTCGAGAAACCCCCGATTGCAACCCAATTGCAACCCTTTCAATCGCACGAGTGTTCGATCGGGGCTGGCCGAGTCCGTCAATCGAGAGTCAGGAAAGCCGCGGTCTCGTCTTCAAGAAAGGCCACGATCCTGTCGTGGCCGCGGTGGATCGCCTGCTCGATGTCTCTGGTCGTGCAGTTGCCCAACCGCACCCAGATCACCTTTGGAGGTGGCCCGGACACCAGTGCTCTCTGGTGAAAGTCTTCATCCTTCGAAACGATGACGAATCCTTGATCGAGCGCATATCCCCATATTTCGTCGTCGGTCGCGTCGCCAAGGCCGAGCGGGGCCACATGAGACGAGTCGGGGAACGACTCAGAGATTCGGGGTATCAGCAGACGTGAGATGTTGGCATCGAGGAGCAGCTTCACGCGCCGGAGACGAGCTTGCGTTCACGATCTGCAGCAAACGCCAAACAAGCACGAATGTCCTCCTGCTCGAGCTCGGGGAAGTCGCGGAGGATCTCTTCTTCGCTCATCCCTGACGCCAGGTAGTCGAGGACGTCGTAGACGGTGATACGCAGCCCGCGGATGATTGGCTTGCCTCCGCGCTTTTCGGGCTCGGTCGTAATACGGTCCTGGTAGTGCACCATCTCACGCAAGTCTAGGTGGTGGTTGCGGATCCAGGCACCTCCACAACGACCATCACGCCATCATCCCCTCAGCCGACGCCGGTCACGCCCAGGAGCTGGTCCCATCACCCTGGCGGACGACACGGGGTTAGGTCATCACAGGAGCTAGCTTAAAAACATGAGCCGCCGATGGCTTGCTGCGCTGCTGGTTGTTGGCCTCATTGGGGGTTCAAGTCCGACCTCGCCCACTGTGAGATCGTGAGGGACTGCGATCCCTCCCCAATGTGCACCATAGGGTGCTCTGGAAAGGCCTTTATGGTTCGCGCTCGGTCCCATCAAACCCGCCCCCCGTGATTTTCGACCCGCCCCGAACGCGGCGTAGGGTGCTCGGGCGCCTCCTGTGGCCGGCTGTTTTCACTGCGGCCGCAGTGGTCGCTGTCGTGGTTTCCGACGCCGGGACCGACACGCGCGCCGAACTCGACTATCTCACCACCATGCATGGCCAGGCCTCGGATTTGGCGACCAAGGGAGAGTCGCTTCGGCTCGTCATCTCCCGGCTGGCCCGAATCGAGCGCACCGAGTTGGTGACGGCCACCGACGCCATCCATGCCGATCTGGAAGTGGCGGTGGAGCTGGTCGAGGCCGGGCCCCCGTCGGCGTCGCTTGTGGCGGCCAATGCCCTCTACCGGCAGGCTTTGGAGTCGTGGGCCCAGGGAGTCACCAGATTCACATCGGGAATCCTCACCGCCGCCGACGAAACGAGCAACACGGTGGTGGTCGACAACGTAGCGAACGCCATGGCCGAGCTCCGGGCCGGTGACCGTCTCTATTTGGACCTGGTGGCCCTGCTCGCCACCGAGGAGGTGCCGGCGCCGGTGGCGCCGATGCCCGCTGTCGTGATGATGCCTGCCGATGGCGAGCTCCTCAGCCTCTCCCAGGCCTATGTGGTGGCATCGCGTTCGGTCAACAGCAGGATCGCACTGCGTCCCGGCCTCACCGTGAGTCAGATCGTCTCCACTCCTCTGTGGAGCGTCGACCCTGATAGCCAGGCGGTCGTCCCCGCCACCGAGACCATCTCGTTCTCGGTGGTGGTCAGCAACCTGGGCAATGTCGCCAATGAGGCCGAGCCCATCGAGCTCACCCTGAGTGGGGTGGGCGAGCCGTTGGTGCTCAGCGAGACGGTCCCGACCCTGGAGCCGGGGGAGCAGACCACAGTGCTGTTCGCGGGTCTCACCGTCCAGCCAGGTGAGGTGTATGAGGTGGTCGCCGAGCTCAAGGCGCTGAACCTGGACCTGGACTTCGAGGACAACATGTTGGGTTTGACCTTCAGGGTCAACGAGGATGAGAGCGGCTGAAGAGTCACCGGTACCATTCGCTGCCATGATCGATCCCCGACTCCTCAGAGATGATCCCGACGCGATCCGCGAGTCGCTGAGGCGTCGTGGTTCCAAGGTCGATCTCGACGCCCTGATCTCCACCGAAGCCGAGGTTCGCGCCGCCCGTCAGCGTGCCGAGACGCTGCGGGCAGGCCAGAAGGAGGCGGGCCGGGAAATCGCCAAACTGGACGGCGAGGCCAAGGACAAGGCCATCGCCGAAGTTGCCGAACTCGCATCACAAGTCAAGGAGGCGATGGCGGAGGTAGACCGGTTGGAGTCCGCGTTCGAAACGGCGTGGCTCGAAGTGCCCAATCTCGTGGCGCCCGATGCGGCTGATGGCTACTCCGAGGAAGACAACCTCGAGATAAGGCGGGTGGGGGCGGGGATGACCGAGGGGAGCGATCATTCGGCCCTCGGCGAGTCACTCGGGATCATCGACACCAAACGCGCCGCCAAGGTGTCAGGGAGCCGTTTCGGCTACCTGAAGGGCAAGGGGGCCATGCTCGAGTTCTCCCTGGTTCGCTGGGCGATGGACCAGATGCTGTTGGAGGGCTTCACACCGATGATTCCGCCGGTGTTGGTCAGGGAGGATGCCCTGGTCGGGACCGGCTTCTTTCCCGAGGCGCGTGAGCAGGTGTACGAGATCCCCCGTGATGAGCTGTTTCTGGTCGGGACCGCCGAGGTCCCTCTGGCTGCCTATCACGGCGACGAAATCCTCACCCCGGATGAGGTGCCGTTGCGGTATGCCGGGTTCTCCACCTGTTTTCGGAGGGAGGCCGGGACCTACGGCAAGGACACCGCGGGCATCTTCAGGGTTCATCAGTTCGACAAGGTCGAGATGTTCGTCTTCACCAGTCCCGACGAGTCGGCGGCTGAGCACGACCGTCTTCTGGCGGTGGAGGAGAAGTTGGTGGGTGAGCTGGAGATTCCCTATAGGGTGGTCAACGTGGCGGCCGGTGATTTAGGTGCGTCCGCCGCCAAGAAGTACGACATCGAAGCCTGGTTCCCCGGAGAGCAGAACTTTCGCGAGATCACATCCTGTTCCAACACCACCGACTATCAGGCGCGCCGGCTCAAAGTGCGGCTGCGGACCGAGTCTGGCAATGAGATCCTGCACACCCTGAACGGGACCGCCTGCGCCGTGGGGCGCACCATTCTCGCCATTCTCGAGAACCACCAGCAGACCGATGGCTCGGTGGTCATACCGGAGGCGTTGCGGCGTTATACCGGGTTCGACATCATCGAACCGTGAGTGAGGTCTCCGACCCGATATTCGCCCGGATCGCCGCCCGCTACGACCTGATCAACCGGATCCTCTCCCTGGGCCAGGAGCGAAAGTGGAGGGCGAGAGGCATCGGCATGCTGGAGCCGGGCTCGGTGCTCGATCTGGGCTGTGGAACCGGCGCCACTGACTTCGACGGCCGATCGGCGGTGGGTCTCGACCCCGTGATCGAGATGTTGCGTCTCAGCCCGGTGCGCGACCGGGTGGTCGGCGTGGGGGAGGCTCTGCCATTTGGCGCGGCCAGTTTCGACGGGGTGTTCAGCGGGTTCGTCTTCCGCAACCTCGCCTCGGTGGAGAAGACCCTCGCCGAGATCCACCGGGTGCTCCGACCCGGGTCCTCGGCGGTCGTGGTCGACCTGACCCGCCCCCGAAACGGCCCGCTCCATGCCCTCCACCGCGTGGGCACCGCAATCGTCCTCCCGTTGGTCGGGCTGTTCTTTGCTGCCGCTCCCCGGGAGTACTGGTACTTGCACAAGTCTCTCGACTCCCTCCCCCCACCGGAGGTGCTGTTCGCCGGTCACGGTCTGATCGTTGAAGAGGTCTGGCGCATGGGCCTGTTCGGCTTCGTCTACGGGGCCCGTTTGCGCAAACCGTAGCGATTGGGGGACACGCTGCACCAGCGCCGGGTTGATCGTGACCCCGCCTTCGAAGCCTTGTGAACGCCGCCGACTATGGGTCGTGGACTCGGGTCAAGCTCCCCTGCGTCACCCGGAACGATCCGCTTAGGGCTGCTTCCTTCCGGATCTGACCCGATTCGTGGTGCTCCGCCGCGCAGGACCCAACCGTCAACGTCCCGTGTCCATCGTCAGGCGACGCCACGTGGCCCCTCGGGCGGGGAACTCAGCCCCGCATGTAGAGGATTTCGGGTTCAGGGCACCCCTAGCGCCCCGCCTATCACGATCGGGTCGAAGGCTACCGGGGCCGGACGGCTACCGCGACAGGGGTCGCGCTCCATTGCAGTACCGTCCGGCGGCTGATGTCCGATCGCTATGGCCCCAACTTCGGCAAGATCTTTGCCGCCGCCTTGCTCCAGGAAGTGTCCTTTGTCCTCCTGGTCCATTTTCCCGGGTATCTCTCCGGGTTGGGGGTCACCGAGTCGCTGATCGGCGTTCTCTACGCGGCGGCCGCAGTCCTTGGTCTCGCCTCCCGTCCGGCACTGGGCAGGATTCTCGACCTCACGCACCGGCGGACAGTCTTGTTGGTGACCGGTTTGTTCAATGCCGGAGTGGTCCTCGCCCTGGCCACCACGACCATCTGGGGTCCACTGCTGTGGGTGTTGTTCCTCTCCCAGCGAGTCCTGCAGATCGCTCTCTTCACGACGATGCTCACCTACGGCGCCGACTCGCTACCCATAGAGAATCGGACCCAAGGTCTTGCCCTGTTTGGTCTCTCGGGGTTGTTCCCGATCGCCCTCGGTGGGGTGGCCGGCGATCTGGTGGTCAACTCCTACGGGTTCCCGGCCTTGTTCATCCTCGCCTCGGCGGCGAGTGTCACCTCTTGGCTGTTGGTGTGGCGGCTCCCTCTCTTGCCGGTGCTTGGTCGCCGCCCCCGACGCGGCTTTTGGGCTTCGTTGGTGCAGCGAAACCTGCTGCCGATGTGGTGGGTCACCCTCTTCTTCAGTATCGGGCTCGAGACGCTGTTCACCTTCACCCGGACGTACGTCAACGAACGCCAGATCGGGTCGACCGGTCTCTTCTTCGGGGCATATGGTCTGGCGGCGGCCGCGATGAGGATCTTCGGCGGGCGCTACTACGACCGGATCCCGCAACGACAATTCGTGGTCAGCGCCCTGGTGGCATACGGGCTCAGCCTGGCCTTCCTTGCGGTGGCCGGCTCGGTGCCGTTGCTGGTCGTTGCCGCCGTTCTCGGCGGTGTCGCCCACGGGGCAGTCTTCCCCATTCTGACCAGCCAGGTCGTGGCCCGCGCCCGGACCGCGGAGCGAGGGTCGGCGATGTCGATCTTCACTTCGATCTTCGACATCGCCCTGCTCATGGCTGCTCCCGCCGTCGGGTTCCTGATCGACGGTTTCAACTACCGGGTGGCGTTTGGCGCGGTGGCGATTGCGCTGGCGGTGGGGGCGGCGGTGTATTCGATCTGGGATCGAAGATTGGTAGCGGCCGCCGCCGTAGCCTGAATCAACGCCGCTCTGCGAAGAACTCGGCCAACAGCGCGGCGCACTCATCTCTGAGAACCCCTTCGATCAGCTCGACTCGATGGTTGAGCCGTCGGTCCTGGGGGATGTTGTACAGCGACCACGCCGCGCCCGCCTTGAGGTCGGCCGCTCCGTAGACGATGCGGTCGAGCCGCGCCAGCACCGTTGCCCCAGCACACATCGCGCAAGGCTCGAGGGTGACCACCAATGTGTGACCTGTCAGACGCCAATCACCCAATTGCCGAGCCCGCGCCGAGAGCACGAGCATCTCGGCGTGCGCAGTCGGATCCGACAGGTCCTCGCGTCGGTTGCGATCGGCTGCAACCACTTCTCCGGTGGCGTCGAGAAGCACCGCTCCCACGGGGACGTCACCGCTGGATCTGCTCTCTGAGGCGACTGTCAACGCCTCTCGCATTGCTTCGATGAAGCCATCGGGGGAAATGGGATGAGTCACGAGTGTGGATTATCCTTTGTCTGCCTGCCGGGCCCGGTAGGCGCTCAGGAGGGGTCGCATAGTCTGGTCTAGTGCGCGGCACTGGAAATGCCGTTGGGGGTTTACGCCTCCTCGAGGGTTCAAATCCCTCTCCCTCCGCCGGCGCCGCCGAAGGCGGTGCCTTGTTGCGTTGAGTGTTGTGCGTCGGCCCGACCCAGAGGCATGATGCTTAACGTACAACCGGCGGTGCCCACCACCGCCCCCGGAGGGGTCGCATAGTCCGGTCTAGTGCGCGGCACTCGAAATGCCGTAGGGGGTTGACGCCTCCTCGAGGGTTCGAATCCCTCCCCCTCCGCCATAACCCAAGGTGACTGTCGAGGTGTCCCGCCTACGTATTCTCGCCACGGACAGAAGCTCGGGTGCCTGTCGACGAGATCGGCCATCAAGCCCGCAAGACAACCGTCCAGTAGACGACAGCTAATCCGGTGAATCCCGCGATGAGCAATGCGTGGGCGAAGAGGTAGCGAAGCCCTTCAGGCCAGTCGCGATGTCGGTACCAAAGGACGTCGATGCCCAGCCGTACGGTCCACCAGACGCCCATGAATCCTGCGATGACTACGGCTGACTGCTCACCGGAGAGCATGGCGTCGTGTAGCAGTGCTGTGATGGCGGCGAAGGCGAGAAGTGACATGGCTACGAATCCGGCATAACCCCATAGGACTTTCGCGGTGAACGAGTCGAGGTGTTGCATTTGGTGGCGCCACCGATATCGGACCGGGACTTGGAGGCCGGCGGCCAATAGTGCGGCGTTGGTCCCTGCGGCTATCCAGAGTCCGAGATCGAGGAGAGGTTCGACTGTCATGACAACACCTGGCCGATGACCTCGAGCAGCGGAACGATCAGTTCGGTACGGAACGCCTCGTGGAACAGGAGGGGAAGGGGAATGACAACGACGAGCACTGTCCACGTTCGAGCCAGCCAGAGAGGCCGGTTGTGGACGCGAACGATGGTGCGCTCGGCGTAGACGGCGATGCCATGTATCCCGAAGTAGGCCATGGGCTTTCCGAAGCCGGAACCGGCGGGATAGCTGATCGCCAGCTCGTGAAGTACCCCGGATATCAGAAAGACGCCGAAAGCGGCGGCTCGTGGGTCGAGCCAGCGTCGAAGTATCGGAAGGAACAGGATCCGATCCATTTCGACGAAGGCGACGTTCCAACGTCTTGTCCAGAACTCAGCGAGCGAGCGGCTTGCCCAGGGACGGTCGAAGAGAGGGCGCACCGCGTATCCACGGTCTCTTGCGACCCAGGTGAGCAGGTCGGCGTAACCGAGGTGCACGATCAGGAGAATCCCGGTGACGCCCAGCCATGCTGCTGCCTCACCCCACTCGTCGAGATTCGACGCTGCGACCATCATCACAAATGTCCCGGCCAGTAGTCGGACGCCCCCACCCACCAGACGGTCCTGAGAGCTCCCGTCGTTCGTCCGGGTCTTGAATCGTCCTGCGTCGAAGCCGGGCCACGGCAGCCCAAACAACAGTTTCGCCTCAGATGTCAAGGCCACGAACTCCGTCCGCTGGGGGCCCGCTATCGCAGCCAGCTTGAAGAGCACGTAGCCACCCCCGGCGGCCCCAGCCAAACGCCAACCGGGCCCTGTGTCCCTCAACCGCCACAACAGGGCCGCCAGGAGCAAGGCAGCACCACCCACCCACACAGCCAGGGGGCGAGAACCCGAGCTGTCGTGTGATCGCTGCTTCGATGTCGGCTTCAATCTTGTTAGCATGTGCTAACACAGTGTAACCTATTCGTTAGTAAACGGTCAAGAGGTTCTTTATGGCAGTACAAGTAGGTGAGCGGTTCACCATCGATGGACTCAGCGAGGCTGCCGGCGTCAAGGTCTCCACGATCCGCATGTACCAGCACCGCGGCCTGCTCCCCGGACCCGAGATCGAGGGCCGAGTCGGCTACTACGGCCAGACCCACCTACAGCGGCTACGACTCATCGCACGCCTCCAAGACGAGGGCTATTCCCTCGCCGCAATAGGCAGGCTCGTTCACGCCTGGGAGACTGGAAGAGGTCTCATAGACCTGCTGGCAAGTGGTGAACCGGTCACTGTGTCCCGAACTGAGTTCGGATCACTCTTCCCGGCCATTGCCGCCAACGAAGAGCTTCTCCAACGGCTCGAGGCCCTTGGTGCCCTGAGTCAGAGAGACAACCACCTCGAGCTCGCCGATGACAGACTTCTCCGCATCGGCACCGCACTGGCCGACACAGGCATCGACCTCACCGCGGTCATCACCGAAGCCGAACACACCGCACAGGTCACAGACGATCTCGCCGACCGGTTCGTCCGGCTCTTCAAAGAACACCTCTGGGAGCCGTATGTGGAGTCCGGGTTGCCGGCAGAACAGCTCCCCACAATCATCGAACAGCTCAACCAAATCCAACCCCTGGCCATCGAAGCCGTGGCCGCCTCGATGCGTAACTCGTTGATACGGGCCAGCGAACAGGCAATGAGGGCAGCCGTAGAGGGTTTTGCCAATCCAGCGGTCGTGGATTCCGGACCAAGTGACCGAGTGTCCGACCTCGAATGAATGCAGCAAGGACAGCCCGAGTGCGCTCATCGATCATCACCGCCTGGGCCTTGTGGGGCGCCATGGTTGGAGCAGGTCTGATGGTTGCGGCGTATCTATCAGCGATAGTGTCTGGCGTGGTAGGCGCGGCCTTCAAGGATGCCGTGGACGGGCAGCCCGTATTGCCGAGACCGAATAGCGTGGATCCCATGCGCCGCTTTCTGTTGCCGGTCCTGATTCTCGGTCTGGCTGCCGCCGCATGCTCCACCGGTGACGGCGAGGTCGTTCGGGACTTCTCCGAGATCGCCGCTTCCGATCCGGTGATCGAGTTCGACCCGTCCGGAACCGCTGCCACCTTGAAGGTGACCACCAACGTGGATGCGGTGTGCGCGGTGGCCTACGGAACCGATGGCCCGTCCGGGTCGATCGCCACCGACCAGGACATGGGCGGCGGAGCCGGTCACAGCGATCATCGAGCGGTGATGACCGGTCTCCAACCCAATACCGAGTATCAGTACCGACTCCAGGGTGTCGCCGCCGACGGCAACATCTATCGGAGCGAGGTGTTCACTTTCACCACCCCATCGGCGGCGACCACAGGGGATTTTGGGCCCAACGTTGCGACCGGCGCCAATGTTGTCGATGTGAGCTCTGAGTTCTCTGCCGACTTCGCTGCGGCCAACGCCGTTGACGGCGACCTGGCCACCGAATGGTCGTCGAGAGGCGACGGCAACGATGCCTTCATCACGATCGATCTCGGAGAGGTGACCGATGTCACCGCCGTCAGTTTTCGCACCAGGTCGATGAGCGACGGGTCGGCCATTGCTGAAACGTTCACGGTGGAGGTCGACGGCACCATGTATGGGCCGTTTCCGGCCGGGCCGACTGCTTCCGAAGCCTCATTCACCGGCCGCATGCTCACGTTCCATGTCGAGTCCTCGAGCGGAGGCAACACCGGAGCAATCGAAGTCGAAGTCTTCTCGGGCTGAAGTTCGCCGGTGGTTACGCTGAGTGTCTACACCCACATTGTCGAGGACGCCTACGACTCAGTGATGGACCGCTTGGCACCGACCACCGTGACCTGGTGCGGCCCAAATGCGGCCCAAACGTGTCGAGCTTCTCGAACAGAGGCGGTCACAAGCCACTGACAAGGGGGTTAGACACCTGGAGGGGTGTCCGAGCGGTCTAAGGAGACGGTCTTGAAAACCGTTGGGCCCATTCGGGTCTCGTGGGTTCGAATCCCACCCCCTCCGCCAGCACGCGTTCACGAATGTCTGAGAAAAGAGGCGAGGTCGGGGCGGCGGTTGCTCCCAGACTCCCGTGGCTCCTCAATTCGAACGCAAAGGCTCCCCCGCGAAGTTCTCTAGTCAGAACCTTGGTTGAACACCCGGCTGGCGATTGGTGGAGCCTGAGCAGACGTTTCTGATCACGGTCAAACGTCAAGCGCGCTCGAAGTCATGTGACTTCACAGATCGACGGGTCGGGAGAGGCTGTAACCCTGGGCCCATTCCACACCCACGCTGCTGAGGACCGAGAGGTCGCTCATCCTCTCCACCCGCTCGGCAATCAGGCTAATCCCCGCCTGCTGACACCATGCCGAGCCCTCGGCGAGGTTGAATCGCGCCATCTGGCTGTCGGCGAGCCCGGTGAGCACGTCGACCTTGATGCAATCGGGCCGCAAGCGGAGCAGAGTGGGGCGGAGCGCGTGTAGGTCATCGAGAGGCACGTCATCGATCGCGATCCCGGCGCCACCCTGACGGAGGGCGTGGAAGAGGTCCTCGGCTCGTCGGTCATCGACTGAGACGTAGGGCAGGTCGATGAGCAACCGGTGCCGAAGGGTCTCGGGGATGATGCCGATGAGATCTGGCACGGTCACCAACGAGGCGTTGACACAGAAGAAGGCATCCTCTGAGAGCCTCACCGCCGCCGCGAACGCGGCACGGATCGCAGCCAGCTCCAACTCCTTGAGCATCATGAGGTCACTGGCGGTTCGGAACCACAACCCGACGGGGATGAGCGGAGCGACCGGAAACCTCGCAAGGGCCTCGAAGCCTCGCGCCACGGGCTGACCCTGATGAAGCCGGTAGATCGGCTGAAACAGGACACTGATGTCATCTTCGCTCAGGACTCGGGGAAGCACGTTAGCGATGGTCCGCTCCCACTCCCAGTATCGGGCGATTGCCATGAGGTCACCGGGAGAGGCCCGCAAATGGTGGGGAGAGATCAGGGCCGTACTCACATCCCGGTAATCGACATCGGCCGTCCGGAACTTGAATCTGGCGGGCGCGACAGAATCCCCGACACCGCGCCTCGGTCGAATTGTCTCAAATGGCGCCAGACGTTTCCACGGACCGGGAGACCTATCAAGCATCGAGCATGGATGGTCGATGACTCCGACGATGCCCATTTTTCAAGTGAAGACCGACCGGAAACTGCAAGACCGAGATCTGGCGGCCGAACTGGAGAGGGAGAAAGAGCTGCGTCGTCAGAAGGACCTCTTCCTCAACGCCGCCTCACATCACATCAACAACCCGCTGGCTGCGCTGGTGGGCTTCTCTGAGATCCTGCGCGACAGGTCTCGTGACCTGAGCGCCGGTGTCAGAAACGAGATCATCGAACTACTGGCGATCCAGGCCAACGAGACTGCCCAAGTGGTGGCGGATCTTCTCATTGCCGCCCGCTTCGACTTGGCTGACATCGAGATCGATTCGGCAGCGGTCGATCTGCGAGCGGTAGTAGAGAACGCCACTCAAGACTGGGCCAGCCAGCAGCGAGCACGCCTGACCGTCAGCGGCAACGCAGTCGCCAGTGCGGACGGCCACTGGGTCACCCAGGTCGTCCGCAACCTGCTCAGGAATGCCGTCGCCTTCGGCGGTAACAACATCTGGGTTCGGATCGGCGAAGGTTTCAGCAAGGTCGTCATCGAAGTGGTCGACGACGGTGAGGGGGTCGCGCCAGAAGAGGTCGACGACCTCTTCGAGGCATACCACTCGGCACGGCAGTCGGATCGTCTCCTCCCCTCCCTGGGTCTCGGTCTATCTGTCGCCCGGAGACTGGCTCGAGCAATGGGTGGAGACGTCCGGTATCTGCGTGACGAAGGCGAGACCATCTTCGAGCTGTCGCTGCCCCAGGTCAGCCTCGAGTTCGACAGCTACTCCGAGGCTCCTGATGTCGTGATCGACCCACACGCCGGTCGTCCGACCAAGGAGGCGATCCAAGAAGTGTTGAGGATCGGCGGGCCGGAGATGGTCTACCAACCAATCGTGGACATCGCCTCCCACCGGAACGGCGAGGAGCGGGTAGTTGGCTACGAGGCCCTGGCCCGTTTCCCGTTTGCCACGCCTCCACAGTGGTTCGAGGTGGCCGGTTCCTCGGGTCTTCGCATCGACCTGGAGCTGGCTGCGATGAGAGCCGGGATAAAAGGATTCGCCCCTTCCAATCACGACGGGTTCTTGGCCCTGAATCTCTCCGACTCCAGCCTCACTTCTTCTCTTCTCCTCGACGCGGTGGCCGATCTCGACCCGGGTCGTCTCATTCTCGAGCTCTCCGAAGTGGCGGTGATCAAGAGCTACGAGGTCACCAAACGGTTCGTCGACTCGTTGCGCGATCGGGGGATCAGGCTTGCGGTGGATGATGTCGGCTCAGGGGAGATCGATCTATGGCACATCCTCAGGCTCGAGCCGACGGTGATAAAGGTCGATCTCTGCTTGGTGAGGGACATCGAGCACACCCCGCGCAATCGGGCGCTCATCCGAGGGATAGCCGCGATGGCCGAGGACTTGGGGATCATGGTCGTGGCCGAAGGCATCGAGGCTCCCGAAGAGGAGGAAGTCCTCCTCGAGC
>Ga0214471_10000898_pt1 | contig 24058 bp, 40 predicted proteins | sample RVTome_5_FD_207665 | JGI IMG/M metagenome (GOLD analysis project Ga0214471, IMG submission 207665) | Soil microbial communities from uranium-contaminated site in the Upper Colorado River Basin, Wyoming, United States - RVT142D155 | ecosystem: Environmental > Terrestrial > Soil > Contaminated >... | reverse complement strand
TTCAGGAAAAAGAGGCGTGAAACGGTGAAACGTGTTCCATCCGTTACGGGAACGACGGACACGGACACGGACACGGACACAAAAGGGTGTGGGGGAGAGGCCCCCAAGCCCCCCGCCCCCCCTCCCGCTCCGATCGTTGATCTGTCTCTGTGGGAGGCGTTCCAGGCAGCGAAGGGCAGGGGGACCGCGGCGCAGTTCGGGCGGGAGGTCGAATCGTGCCTCGCTGCCGGGGTCACGAAGGAAGCGATCCTCACGTTCATCGCGACACATCCGGGCCTGGACGTGTTCGACCTCGGGAAGGGGCTCATCCCGCGAGTGAAGCCCGGTAGGGGGAACGGCCAAAAGCAGGGACCTCCGCCGCCCACGCCGCGGCGTGACTGCCCGGAGTGCCACGGCACCGGGATGCGCGACGGGACGGTTACGCTCCGGGACGGGTCGGTTTCCGCGGTCGTGGAGTTGTGCCCCTGCCGCGATGTCGCCCCGGCCCCCCAGGCGAAGACGGAGGCCAGCTAATGGACGGACTCCGCGAGATCGAGATCCGCAACTACAGGGCAGCGATTCGGGAGGGAGACCGGCTCACGAGAGGAGGTAAGCCCATGACGCCCGAAGCCAGCGCAGTCCGGATCCCGCTGCCGAACTCCGCCGGCGGTCCCGCAGTGGCAGTGCTCGGGCGTGAAGGGCCCTTCACACACACGTACTGTGAGCCGATGTGCTCGGTGCACCAGGCCATCGCCGACACGATCCGCGCCTCGGTGGAGGATGCCCGCGCCGAGGAGCGGGATGCGTGTGCGAGACTGGCGGAAGCATTCATCCGCACGGATCTTTCCGCTGCTACGAACCAGTGTGCTCGGTGGATCGCGGGAGACATCCGCTCCCGCTCCCTCGGGGGCGAGCGCCGCGACGGCGGGAAGGAGCAGGCATGAGCGCCGCCGCTCATTCGGTGACGGGTGGGGTCCACGCCTGGCGCGAGCTTGCGCTGCTGGTACGCTGGTGCTCAGAATGCGGGGCCGTCCAGATCCGCGTGGGGCGCAAGCGGGAGATCCGTGTGCCGATGTGGGCCATCATTGGGAAGCGGGAGGTCAAGCCGTGCCGATGAACCCCCGCGACTACCCGGCTCAGTGGGTCGCCCTGTCGAAGCGCATCCGGCTGGAGCGGGCCGGCGGGCGCTGCGAATGCACGGGCCAGTGTTCGGCGGACCACGGCGGCCGATGCGAGGCGCGGAACGGCTGGGGGCTGACTCGTGGCTCGGGGAAGGTCGTCCTCACCGTGGCGCACCTCTGCCGCCCCGAGGACCACGACCCGCCGGGGAAGTGTAGCCAGGAAGATCACTTGCTGGCGATGTGTCAACAGTGTCATTTGAAACTGGACCACCCGATCCACGTCCAGCACGCCCGCGAGACGAGGGAGCGGCGCGCGGGGTTCCAGGAGCTTCCAGGGTTCACGAAAGGAGCCGACCATGCCCCGACTGTGCAGGAAGGACGACAGCCCCTACACGCGGCCGAGCCTCGCCACGAGGAGGAGGAGGAGCCGCGCGAAGGACCGCTCCGCGAAAACGTCCCGGCGGAGGAACCGGCGCCGCTGATCGGCCCGACGAGGGAAGCGCCGTTGCCGCCATTCGCTCCCCTCGTCGCGGTGTCGGACGGGTCGCAGGACGTGAACGGTGTCGCGCCGCTCTCCGGAACGCCGCTGCCCGCCGGGTTCCGCCTCGTGAACCTCCGCGACGGCTGGACGCAGAGCCAGGCGATCGAGGTGTGCCGGGACTGCCGGCACGGGACCGTCCAGGTCGATCCGCAGGGTGTCTCACGTCACCGAAGTTGCAGCGGCGCCGCGGGGGCGAGGGGGAGCGAATGAGATACCGCGGGATTCGTCGGCTCGTGCTGGATCTGCGGGGTGATGTGCGGGGCCAGCTCCGAGAGGTGTCCGCGCACGTATACGGGCACATGGGCGTGCAGACGGCCGGGCGCGAGGATTCCGCCTACGATGCCGCGCGCGAGGTGGAGCGGCTGCGATGCCTCGACGCCGGGCTAACTTGGTATCTTGCACGCGCGGGGGCGAGGGGGGAAGCGTGAAGCCGCACTGGACGAACGGGGCCGCGACGCTCTACCACGGCTCGGCCCTGGACGTGCTGCGCTCCCTGCCGGACGGGTGCGCTCACACTTGCGTGACCAGCCCTCCCTACTTCAACCTCCGGCGATACGAGGACTGCGACCCCGCCGAAATGATCGGCCTGGAGGCGACCCCCGATTGCCTTGCGTGGGCCCGGTCGGAACCGCCGTGCGGGGCGTGTTTCGTCTGCAAGCTGCGCCTCGTGTTCGCGGAGGTGTTCCGGGTGCTCGTTCCCGGCTCGTGCGCCTGGGTCAACCTCGGCGACAGCTACGCGGGGAGCGGCCGCGGCCCGACCGGCACGAACGGGATTCAGCACGCGGAGGATCGGCAGGGGTTCACGAACCGAAATGACCCGCGAGGACCGCGCCGCAACAAGACGGACGCGCAGCCGGGTTACAAAGCCAAGGATCTGATGGGCATCCCCTGGCGCGCCGCGTTCGCCCTCCAGGCCGACGGCTGGTATCTCCGCGATGATATCGTGTGGGTCAAGGGGGCCTCGTTCGGTCCCTTCCACGGCACGCCGATGCCTGAGAGCGTGACCGACCGCCCGACCCGCGCGCATGAGTTCCTTTTCTTGCTGGCGAACGCGCGAGAGTACCACTACGACGCCGAGGCCGTGAAAGAGCCGTGCAGCACTACGACGCACGCCGTAGTGACCGACTCCCGCGGCGCGAAGAACGGGTCAGGCACGGCCGGCGAGGTGCGCGGCGCCGGGGCGTTCGAGGGATACCGCCCGGAGCGGCGCAACCTCCGCGACTGCTGGACCCTCCTCCCGGACCGCTCCGAGGAGGACCACTACGCCGCGTTCCCCCGCTCCCTCGTGCGCCCCTGCGTGCTGGCGGGGACATCGGGGCGGGGAGTCTGCGCCAAGTGCGGGAGCCCGTGGGAGCGGGACACCTCCGAGCCTCCGAACATCCACCCCGGGGATTCGGGGAAGAATGACATGCAGGGGACGGTACAGCGCGGGAAGGGACGGGACGGGAAAGCGATCGGCACGATCATGCGCGAACGGTTCGAGGCGGGGCGCACCAGGTCAACCATTGGCTGGTCCCCCTCGTGCCGATGCACGGATGCGGGCGAGCCTGTGCCGGCCATCGTGCTGGACCCCTTCGCGGGTACGGGGACAACCGGCGTTGTGGCGCTGGAGGAGGGGCGGCGCTTCATGGGGATCGACCTCTCCGCGAAGTACCTGAACACGATCGCCCGTCCCCGCCTGGAAGCCGCGCGGAAGGGGGTTACCGTGCGTGAGGAGCGTGCGGGTCAGGCCGTTCTTTTCTAGGAGTGAGCGCACATGTCGAGGATCTACGTGGCGGGGCCTTTGAGTCGCGATCCTCTCGGGGGCACACGCGCGGCAGTCCTCGCCGCCTCGCGCCTCATGGACGCCGGCCATACCCCCTACGTCCCCCATCTTTCCGTCCTCTGGGAGATGATCTCGCCCCGTCCCTACGAGGACTGGATCAGGATGGGCCTCGCCTGGGTCGCGCAATGCGATGCGCTGGTCCGCCTCCCCGGCGAGTCACCCGGCGCGGACCGTGAGGTTGCCGAGGCTCGGCGGCTCGGGCTGCCCTTGTTCGAGGGGGTCGATGCGTTCCTCGCCGCTCAGGTCCCCGACCCGTTCTGACGTGAGCGCACACCGCCGGCCGCGCCTGGTCTCCACGGTGACGCGGGCCCGTCGCGGCCGGCGTTGCGGGTCGGTGCGTGAGGCACGGGCCCGGTACGAGCGGGCGGCGGAGGCGCTGGAGGGATCGTTGCGGCTGCTCCTCGAGACCGTCGCCCGTGTCGGCTCCCTCGCCTGGCTGGACGCGGACCTGTGGCGCCGATGCTGGCAGGCTCACGACCGGTTCCGCGCGGCCCGCAACGCCCTCTGGGCCGTCGAGCACGGGCCGGGGGATGCGATGGGGTGGAACGGCGACGTGAGGCAGTGGTGAGGGGCGGTCTATCGGCCCCGTTTGCGTCGCCGGATCGCCTCCAGCCGGCGGATCGAGCGGAGGAGCGCCCGGGCCGTCGCCACGTCGCCCAGGCGAAGCGCGCGCTTGCGAAGGGACCGCAGGACCGTCGCCGCCTCGCGGAGGTCGTGCGGGTTGTGGATCGTGGGTAGCATCACTCCTCCGCGAGCTGGGGGACCGCCGCCAGGAGGGCCTTCCGTTGCAGGCCTCGCGGCTGGTCGCCGTGAATCCAGCGGTAGACCGTCCGCCGGGATACGCCGACCTTGAGCGCGAGGCCGTCCACGGTTTCCCCGTTCTTTTCCAGCCATGCCTGGATCGCCCGACCGAGTCCCTTGGCCCGGCCTTCCATCTTCCTACCCATGTTCGGATGTCTCCTTCTGCTTCTGATAGTAGGTGCGGATCGCCGCCTCGGCAACCCGGAAATCTCGCGGGTCGGTGTGCTCCTCCAGCTTGTACGCCCCCTCCTTGCTGAGGTACACGCACCAGCGGCGCATCCCGACCCGGTAGCACATCGACTCCATCGCGCACTGGATCGGGTAGTGGGGGTATCGGCCGCCGCTCTTTAGGTTGATCGTCCCCTCGGACCCGTTCAGGACGACGCGACGGTCAACCCTCGTGGCGAACCTCCGCAGGCGATCGCAGACGAGTTCCTCTACGGCGAGGAGCTTGACCCCCGACTCGCGGCGGAACTTCGCCCACGCTTCGACGTAGGGCGCGACCACGACCGGGATCGCCGTGCCCGCAGGAACCTGCCCGAGGTCGATCGCCTCGGTCCACTCGTGTACCGCGAGGCCCCGGATGCGGTACTTCTCCGGTATCTGGTCCATCGCGGACCGGTCCAGGATGCCCGCCGCGCCGAGGACCTCCGAGGTCCCCGGGACCTTCACTCCGTCGATCCAGTACGCATGGAGATCGGAATCGAAGCGAACCTGAGGCCCCTTGGCGCGGCGGGTTCCCATGCTACTTCCTCCCCTTCTTCGGCGCGGGCTTCGCGGCGGCGGCCTTCAGGGCAGCGAGTTCCGCGCGCGCCGCCTCGAGCTCCGCCTGCACGGGTCCGCTCGAGGTCGGGGTCTGTTCCTGGCCGTCCACGATCTGACGGATGCGGATCCCGCTCACGAGCTTCCCGCCGTACTCGATGTCGTGCCGAACGTACATGGTGATCGTCTTCCCGACCCAGCCCTTGTAGTCCGCCCCGAACATGGTTTCGAGCACGTTGCAGGACACGACCCCGGCCCCAAACGGCTTGATCTTCGTATCCGTGAACGAGAGAAGGGCCTTGAAATCGGCCTTCCCGTTCCGGTCGAATGCGGCCTGCTCGACGCCCGCGATCGTCGCGGTGAGGTCGCCTGCCTCGAAGAGCTTGTCGGCGTGCTTCAGGTACCTCGACGGGATCAACTGCCTCCAGTGCGGCATGGGTTCACCTCCTATAGTAGTAGAACAGTTTGCGGGGCTCGACGGCGCCCCGCGGGCCGCTGCCTCGTCCTCAGGCAGGAGGGGGGCCGCTCCTCGTGGGCCCCTCGTCACCAGCACGCGCGCCCCTCGCCCCGTCACGCAACGAGGCGGAAGGCGGGCGGCCCTCTAGTACCCCCAGGCCCGCGTCACCTCGGCGCGCATGTCGCGCGTGAGCTGACGCAGATTGCGGCCCCTCTGGAGGCCGAGGCGGACGAGCTCCAGGACGAGGAACCGTGCCCGCTGCCGCATCTGCCCCCGCACGTACTCGCTCATCGTCCGATCCTCCGTGCGACCATTCGCGCCTGACCTCTCGCACGCGCCGTGCCATGAGTCACAATTGCGCGGAGCGTCAAGACACTTGGCGGAAAGCGCGCTCTCGGACTCTGACCGTCCAGTCTCGTTACACGCGCTCACTGTAGCGAGTGTCACAATATCGTAACGATGATTACGGCGCGGTGACATATGGCACTATCGCAACCCGTCAAGTCTCGTGACGATCCGCGCCGCACACCGCCGAATGTGTCAAGGATTGTGACGCATGGCGCGATTCCGCGACCTGGCCGATCCCGTGCGATAGAGTAGAGCGCCGCAAGTGTGCGGCCGTGGAGGATAGAACATGGCGGAGAAGAAGTCCGAGAGACAGATGATCCTGGCCGAGAAGGCCACGCAGGTGATCGGCGGGACGGTCGTGTTTCCGAACGTGGCGCACCTGGAAGCGAAGGCGTCTACGCTCATCACGCGACGCAAGGAGATGGGCAAGACGACCACGGAGGAGAAGTACCTCCTGAACATCGACATCGCAAAGGAAGCGAAGGGCGTGCGCCGGGAGTTCGAGGACGAGTTTGACGCGGTGCTCGACGTGTACCGCGGCAAGGTCGACGTGGTGAACACCGAGAAGCGGAAGCACGTCGCGCCGATGGACACGCTCGAGCGGGAGCTGAAGAGCGAACAGACCGTCTACGAGGATGAGAAGGCGCGGAAGGCCGAGGAGATTCGGCGCAAGGCGCAGGCCGAGGCAGACGCGAAGGCCGCCGAGGAGCGGCGCCGCATGGAAGAGGAGCTCCGCCAGCAGCGCGAGGCGCGCCTTGCCGCGGAGAAGAAGGCGACCGAGGAGCGCATTGCGGCCGAGCGGCGCATCGCGGAGGAGAAGGCGAAGGCGGACAAGGCGGAGGCCGAGCGGCGACGGCTCGAGGCGGAGAAGCTCGCCGCCGACGCGACATCGAAGAAGGCCGCCGCGGAGGCCGCGCGGAAGTTGGCCGAAGCCGAGGCCGCGAAGAAGCGCGCCGAGGACGACGCGAAGCGCGCACGGGCCGAGGCCGAGGCCGCGAAGAAGGCAGAGGAGGCGCGGATCGAGGCCGAGCGCATCCAGGCGGCCGAGGACGAGAAGCGCGCGGCAGAGTCGGCTGTGCAGGCGAAGATCATCGAGACGCAGCCGAACCTGCCGAGCGTGCAGGGCAAGTCGAGGCGCGAGCAGTGGTCGGCCGCGATGGTGGACCGCGTGAAGTTCGTGCACTGGCTGGCCGCCCAGCCGAACGACGTGATCGGCGAGTACATGACGCCCCGCGTGGTCGATGCGTTCCTCGTGCCGCTGAATCAGCAGGCGAAGGCCCTGAAGCGCGCGATGCACGTTGACGGCGTGCAGGCCGTGAGCGAGACCATCCAGAGCCTCCGCCGCACGCGCAAGCCGGGCGAGGTGGAGATCGACGAGGACGACGACGGCCAGGGCGCGGTCGTGCGGATCGCGTAGCATCCTCCACGGGAGGCGAGGGGGGCGCCGCGGCTCCTCTCGCCCGCCCCGCGAGGTCCCCTCCTGCTGGGATCGGTCGGAGCCGTGACACGGCGCACAAGGCGGACCAGTCACCCGCCACGCCGACCAGTCGCAGGGGGCCTCACGGGGCGTGCACCACGGCGAGATGACGTGGGGCGAAAGCCTGTCGGCATGGAGAGGGCAGCGACGAGCGGAGACGTCCGAGCGTGTCATTGCGCCCGTGCAACCGATCGCGGGTCAACGGGCACCCACCCTGCGGCGCGCGACATTGGTCAAATCCGTGGGGTAGAAACGCTGTAGCCGACGAAGCCGGGGCAGGACCGGCCACGCCCATTCAAGGAGGTGCATCATGGACCACTGCTACCGATTCGAGTGCGCGGACGGGCTCGCCGCGGGGAAGTGCAGATGTGATTGCCCGGCCTGCTGCGACGTCAGGCGCGAGGCCCCGCGACGTGAGGCCGAGCTGAGGCGACGGGCCGAGGATGCACGGAAGCGGGCCGAGGAGGAGAAGCGCCAGGCGCACGACCAGCACCGCGCCGAGAAGGCCGAGATGGACCTGATGGACTTCCGCGACACGGTGCGGGAGTACAACCGCGAGAAGATGCGATAGGAGGAGACCATGCCGAACACGCTGAACGACCGTGCCCGCGAGTGCGTCTCGACGATGATCGGACGCGGCACGATCACTCCCGACCAGGCGCCGGGCGTCGAGGCCCACATCGAGGCCGCCATGCTCGCGGAGGGGTGCCGCGCCGCGGACCAGGTGCGGGCCGAGCGGCCGAAGCGCGACGACAGCGGCCCGGCGTTCCCGACCCACCCGCCCGAGCGCAACCAGTACCATGAGGTCTGTGAGACGACGGACTCTGGGATGTCCCTGCGCGACTGGTTTGCGGGCCGCTTCGCCGCGGAAATGCTCGGGGCAACGCTGGTTCGCTCGGAGGCGGATACCCGCGGGGAGGCCCTCTACGGAGACCGCGGGATCATGGCGCGGGCCGGTGACGTGGCGGGAGTCGCCTATCGCGTCGCCGATGCGATGCTCGCCGAACGCGCGAAGGGAGGGAAGTAGGATGGGACGCTGGTACGAGGGGCCCCTTGCGGGCTTCGACCTGGAGACGACCGGCCCCGACCCGATGACCGCGCGCATCGTGAGCGCGGCCGTCCGCAACTTCCGCGGAGACGGCAACGCCGGGAACATCCTCGCGCGTGACTGGATCGTCGCCGTCGAAGAGGACATCCCCCAGGCCGCGATCGACGTCCACCACATCACGACCGAGCGGGCCCGGGCGGAGGGGCGGCCCCTCGCGGAGGTCCTCCCGGAGATCGTCGCAGCCCTGACCGCGGCGTGGGGGCGCGGGCCGGTTGTCGCCTACAATGCCTCGTTCGACCTCACGATCCTGGCGCTGGAGTTGGAGCGGGCAGGGCTGCCCCGCCTCGAGATGGGGCCCGTGGTCGATCCGATGGTCCTGGATCGGCACGTCGACAAGTGGCGCCGCGGCTCGCGCAAGCTGTCGGACGTCGCGGCCCACTACGGGATCGCCGTTGAGCAGGCCCACGACGCCGGGGCCGACGCCCTCACCGCGATGCGCGTCGCCTGGCAGATCGGGAAGCGGCACCCGGAGATCGGCGGGATGCACCTGGCCGAGCTGCAGGGGATGCAGATCCAATGGGCCCACAACCAGCGCGCCTCCCTGGAGGAGTACTTCACGAAGATCGGCAAGCCGCAGAAGGTCGATCGCGGCTGGCCCCTGACCGACGCCTACACGAGCGGGAGGAGGTAGCACATGCGGCCCGAGCTGATGCCCCCTGGGAAGACGTGCGACGGCTGGACCGTTCTCCTCCACGACGAGCGCGGCCCGGGGCGGGTCCTCGCCGGGACGGGCGCAACCCCCCTGGACGCCCTCAAGGCCGCCTACCGCGAAACCGCCGTGACGTGTGGGATCCTCGCGCACGCCGTGATCCGCGAGGCGCACCCGGACCCCCTCAAGGGCCTGGACGCCTACACCGCCTTGCACCGCGTTGCGTCCGATTTCCTCGCGGGCGGGGTCAACCTCGAGGCCCTCGCCGCTGCCTGCCATGCCGTAGAAGTGGCGCGCGGGACGCCCCAAGTGTAGGATCGGCACGGCAAGGACGGAGGCCCCCATGCGCTGCGAACACACGACCGACGACAAGCCCGACTGCACGGCCCTCGCGTACAGCTACACGAAGGACGAGCACAACCCCGCTGGCGTCACCTTCTGTTGCCCGGTGCACATGGGCTGGACCCGCCCCGCCCCGCCCCCTCCGCCCCGGGCCGCGATCCCGTCCGTGGCAGCCCCGCGCGCCGCGGTGCCGACCGGCACGAATGGCGTTGCACGGGTCGCAGCCCTGGAGGTGCTGCACCGCAAGGTGACGGCGTTTCTCTCCGGAAACGCTACGGTCCTTGACCTCGGGGCCGCAAACGCTGGTCTCATCCAACCCGGGCCTGACGCTGCTACTCTCGCCGCCGAGCAAGCGGCCCTGGACGCCGCCGCATACGCTGACTCCGAAGCCTCCGCCGCGACTGTCCCACCCGCCGCCCCGTAGAGTTGCCGTCTCCTCCCTTTGCCCGGCGGGGCGACCTGGGGATTCCCCGGGCCGCCCGGCCCCCTTGCGGGTCCTCCTCGCGGATGCCTGGGCATGGCTCCGGGTCCGCCTCTCGCGCTGGCGCCCGTTCTGGTGGATGGGCTGGCCGCACGTCGACCGCTCGCCGGCCTGGTGGGATGTGCGCCGGGTTCATCTCCGCCGGCAGCCCGTGTGCGAGGCCTGCGGGACCTCCCGTACCCTCCATGTGCATCACGTCATACCCGTCCACCTACGCCCCGACCTGGAGGTGGACCGAGAGAACCTATTGACCCTCTGCAAGACCTGTCACCGATCCATCGGCCACGCCGGGGACTGGTGGGGATGGGTCCCCAGCGCGCGGGAGCTGGCCGCCCAGGCCCGATCGGACTCCCGCGGCCCTCAGGAGGCCTACCGGCTCGCCCTCGCCGCACGGCGATACAGTGCGTAGGGCATACCGTACGGGGATGCACACCCCCTCACCGACAGGACCGCCGATTCCGTGCCGGTCTGGAACGGAAATCGGATTCCTGTTGACGTTGACCGTGCGGAAGTGTACAGAACCCATGTAGCGCAACATCGCGCTACGCAGTTTTGAAGGAGAAAAGGAAATGGCTGGTTCCAACATGCGGCCCCTCATCCCGGCCCTGGCCGCCTCGATCCAGGCCGCGTTGTTCAACGCGGGCAACCGGGGTGTCGGACAGCAGCCCAGCGACGGGAAGACGAACGCGGTTTTCGTAAACACGAGCGCGTTCCTGCGGATGCGGCAGGCGTGCTCCGCGATCGTCCAGGCCGCTCTCGCCGCCCAGGGCTGGGGTCCGTACTACGCCGCGACGATCCTGAGCTACGCGGTGTCGATGCTGAAGCTCCGCCAGCAGTCCCGCGGGGATGACGTGCAGTTCGCCACGCTCCTGAACAAGAAGGACGTGGATACCATCGCCGGCTGGCACGTTCCCGCCGCGTTCCTCGCCCCGTTCAACGCGGCGATGACGATCCTCCTGAACACGGTCGCCACGCAGGCGATCGCCCAGGCCGACGCGATCCAGAACAGCGCGCCTACCGACGTGGCGAACGTCGCCGCGGCGCAGCTCATCGTCTCGCAGGGCAACATCTAGACCGTTCGACCGCACCGGGGCGGGGCGTGTTGCTCCGCCCCTGGAACCTTCAACCTCGTGATTTGGAGTGCCTTCAATGGCCGATCCCGTCAACGACATGCAGTACACGCTGAGCGTTGTCCCGACGCTCAACGACGCGGTCCAGGCCGCGTTGATGGTCACTTCGGGCAACAGCGCGAACCAGGCGGGCCTGGCGCTGACCGCGCACACCCTCGCCGTGGGCGCATCGACCCCGGTGATCTCGCTCCCCGCCGATGGCAAGGGGTTCGGTGCGTTCGGGACGGGCCGTTTCGACGTGCGCCTCCTCGCCGGTGGCACGTCCACCACGGTCCCGCTGCACCAGTACCCCGAGACGAACACGCCGGGGAGCCCGTACAAGGTCGCTTTCTTCCTGCCTGGGATCGTGTCCCAGGTGCAGTACATCAACCCGGACCCGGACGACTCGGTCGACCTCATCACGATCGGCTAGTCGGTTCTCGAGCGGCATCCTTCCCCCGGTCTTCGCCTCGCGGCGGAGGCCGGGGGTTCCACATCTTGAGCGGGGCGATGAGTGTCCGAGTTCACTTACGACTTGGCCGTAACACCCACGCTCAACGGCGTCCCGCAGGACACGATCCAGGTCCACGCAGGCGAGAGCGAGTCCCAGCCCGTGTCGGGGATGATCTCCGTTCATCTCGAGGCGGGCCAGTCCGCGGAGTTCAGCTTCCCCGAGGGTGGGCGCGGTGCTGGCATCTTCGGAACTGGACCGTTCACGATCGACATTGGCGTTGTGATCCCGCTCAAGGAGTTCCCCGGCACGGCTGGCCCCTACAAGGTCGGATTCTTCCTGCCAATGCTAGTGCCGCCTGGCGCCACGATCATCGTCACGGCGCCGTCGGATGCGGCCGTGGCGATCTTCGTCCTGGGCGCGATCACCGTACACCCTGAGCCTTCTCCATCTGAGGTGGATGTGGCAATCCTTGGCTGGTCGGACGGCGTAGTGAACGGCGGGCAGACCCGCGTCGGGATGTGGTCCGCGCAGCGGGATCCCGCCGTTCCCTTCTCCGCGCGAGCCTCCGTGCCCGTTGTCGTGGGGGGAACCCTGCGCCGACATCTCGTCCACGTAGACGAGAATACGACCCTCTTCCCGACGACGTTCCGCGTCTTTCAGGCCACGATCCTGTCGCAGATCATCACGGTACCCGCAGGCGCTACCGGCTCGTTCGGCCAGGATGTGCCTGGAGAGTCGATCGTGGTGACCGAGACGCCGATCCGCTTCGTGGCGGTATCGGGAGGACCTGGTGGGCTGATCCGATTCGCAGAGTCCGTCGAGTACCTTCCGGCGTAGGGAGGCAACGAATGCAGATCGCAACAGGAACCTACGGAGGGGACGGATCGACTGTCGATCGCCTCATTACTACGGGGTTGAGCGGCCGCATTCGTCGGCTGGATCTCTTCAACCGCACGAGCGCAAGTGACCCTAACTGGAAAAACGATCAGATGCCCGGCAAGAGCTGCTGGAACTTCGGAGGCACGCCCGTCGCGTGGATTGCTTTCGTTGGCGCCGACTTCACCGTGGATTTCGACCCCCTCAACTCCGGCAACCCGAACCAGGCGGGGCAAACCTACGACTGGACCGCGTGGAGCGAGTAGAGGAGTAACCCCGTGGTCAAGCGCGCATGGTGGGTCCCCCCCGTGCAGGCGATTGGGATCGTCCTCGCGATCCTCGCGCCCGTGTGGCTGTGCGGATGCAAGTCTGGCTCGCCGGGAGTTCGCGTGTCCGTAGGGTTCCTGGGCGCGGAGGTGTCGGTGCAGATCGGAGGCGGGGACCTCGCGCCACACGCCACGATCGAGACTCCGCCCCCGACCGATGCGACCCCGCCGACTCCGACCGAGGACCCGAAGGACGGGGAGGGTGTCACCCCGAAGCCGGAGGGACCGTAATGCTCCGCGTCCGAAAGGAAGCGTTCCTCCCGCTCCCGCTCCGGAACGACCATCGTGCGGTCCTGGACGCGGTACAATTGTGCGAGGAGGTTCGCGCGGAGTGCGCCACGGCAGCGCGCGACCTCGAGTCCGTCCTCGCCCAGGCCCGCGCCCGCCTCGCCCAGAACAGCGAGGCAATGCAGCTTTTCAACGACACGATCGACGCTGCGAAGTTCGCGGGGTAGCATGGACCCGATTTCCGCAATCGTTGGTGCCCTGGCCGGTGTGGCGTTCCCGTCCGCGATCGCCTGGCGGCTACTCCGGTTCATGGAAAAGCGTGTCACGGTCGCAGAGACCACGGCCGATAAGCGCATGGCGGCGATGGAGTCGAGCCTGCGCCAGATCGTCTTCCTCCTCGCAGCCCAGGCCCCGCCCGAGACGCAGGCGGCGTGCAAGGGGATGGAGAGCGGGAACGGGCTCACGCAAGCCGGGTAGCGTCCGCTTGAAGTCCTGGATCGAAACGGGTAGCATCGTCCTGGAGGTGAGTATGTCCGCCGAACAGATCATCAACGAACAGTGGGGGCTCGCAATCCCGCCCATCCCCCAGGCGTTCACGCAAGTGATCGATGTGGCCGCCAACGGCTTCAACGCAATCAAGGCGGTCCCGGAGCTGCTCGCCCGGTGGTCCCAGATGAGGACCGCCTTCGACAACTTCCTCCAGACCCGGGTAGGGCACTCCCTCGATTCGTACTACCGGATCACCAAAGAAAACCAGCTCGCGGCGGTCATCCTGATGAACCCGACCGCCGGCCAGACCCAGCTTTTCGATATGTGCGTGGGCGTCCAGGCCTGCCGTCCGGTGACTGTTGCTGAGCTCCAGACCGACGCGGTGAAGGCGGATCAGCTCGATCAGGCCGTGACGGATCATACCGCGTTCGGCGAGGTCCCCCAGGGGCACTAGCGGAGTCAGGACATGGCCGACCCGATCGAACAACTGACCGCCTACCGGGACCTGGTGCACGCCGTCATCGGCAAGGACACCGCTGGCAGCTCGGGCGCGCTCACAAAGGCCCCCAAGGTCAAGTACAGCGGCGCGGAGAGCAAGGCCCTCGCCGCCGCGCGTGACCTCGAGTCCGCGATCGATTCGCTCATCACGGCGTTCGCCGGGGCAGGGTCAACGAAGAGCGCGGCAACTCGCGTCAAGCTCGCCGTGGGCCAACTGGAACTGATCCAGAAGCAGGCGAAAGCCAAAGCGCAAGGGGCTATCACGAACGCCGGGGACCTGAAGTCGATCGGGATGGCCGTGGACGCGGGCAAGAAGGCGCTGGCCCTTGCGGCACCGGGCGGAACCTCCACAACCATCGACGCAGCGACCGAGGCCGAAACCCTGGCGAAGATCATCCCGCCCGACCTGGGCAAGCCGAAGTCCCTCGCGTCGCGACTCAAGGGCGCCCTCACGACCGGGAACCCGAACGCGATCGCCCAGATCGAGGGGGAGATCAACCTGGAGCGGTCCAAGCACGACCTGGGTTCACCGGGCTACGATATCGCCGATGCGCTCCTGTCCCTCATCGTAGACGCGCCCCCGCGGCCGGACTACATCGACCCCGACGTGTGGGAGCATGAGAAGGTCGAGGCGTCCAGCGCCGTCAACACGGTCGAGGATACGTGGAGGAAACTCTCCCAGGATCGCACGCTCCGCTCCCTCGCCGCCCAGGTCGTGATCTTGATGTGGCGCATCTCGCGCAACCCGGCCGACACGATCGCGAAGGAGAAGCTCCAGGGAACCGCGACGGAGCCGGGACTCATCGACGCCCTGAGGAGCGAGGCGAAGACCAGGAAGGGCAGTAAGGACGTGGCGCCCCTGACCGATCTTGCGAACACGGCCGAGGAGCTGGTCGAGTCGATCCGTGACGACGGCTGCGCCGATTGGATGGCCCCGCACCGCAAGGAGCGTTTCGCGCCGATGGGCGGGCCGCTGATGGAGCCCGTGGGGCCGTCCCCGATGTTGCCCCAGCCGGGGCCGCCCCCCGAGGCCGGGCCGATGGGGCCGCCACGCCCGGAGACCGCCGCCGAGATGATCCAGCGCACCTACCGCGATGCGCTGCACCCGCGAGGAACCGCACCCGTGATCCCGCGCGAGTTCGCCCCGCCCCGCACGACCGGGGGAGGCCCTGAGCTGGTGCCACCGCGGTACCACTACCCGCCGATGGTCCCGATGATGATCCCGCCCGTGGGGAAGCCGAAGCCCATCCCCCCGATTCAGTCCGCAGAGTTCGAGGCGTAGAGGAGTCCGACCATGCCCTACAAAGGCCAGCCCTCCCCCGATGGCCGTCACACCTTCAACGGCTCGACCTGGGTCCCCGCCGGCGAGTACGGCGCCCAGGCGATCGGCACCGCCCCCGTCAAGCGGTACGGGATGCCGGCACCGGGCGCGCTGGGCGGGCGTTACTTCCCGCCGCCCCCCGGCGTGGGGTACCGCGCCCCGAGGCTGCGCCCCGCCCCGCCGGGCGCGCCCCCGGGCTTTGTCCCGGGAACGGAGCCGGGACCGCTGCCGGGCGGTACCCGTCGTGTGGTTCTCCCGCCCACCAAGGGCAGACCCTTGGGCGAGGTCGGGCTGGTGCCGGATGGGTACGAAGGAATCTTCATCGTGCCGGGGTGAACGCTTATCGGTCCCTGGTGGTCGGAGATCACCGTCCGTGATCGTGCCACGATGGAAATCATCTCCAAGATCCCCGCTGGCAAGGTGGGGCATCTCCCGCCGAATGCCAGCGCCGACATGCCTCCTGTCAAGAACGTGCAGGGTCGGATCCTTGTGTCGGGGGAGTAGATGCCCGATCCCGTCACGAAAAACGAGATCGCCGCGACGATCGACATGGCCCGCCTCATTGCCCGGGAGGACCCGGCAGAGGCCGCGCGCCAGCTCGCCTACATCCCGCCTGCCGAGGCGATCAAGGCCCGGAAAGACCTCGGGCTACAGAACCACATGGCCGCGGAGATGCAGGAACGCGCCGCGATCAAGGCCCGCGAGGCCGAACCTCTCCAGGTCCGAATCGGCAAGCTGCCGACCCTCAAGCCCGAGGTCGCCCAGCCCGGCACGACCCCGCTTGCCTGGTGGGGCTCGTGGGAAGAGGCGATCGAGCGCGCGAAGGAGCGGGGCGAGACCGACTATGCCGCGAAGCTCCGCGAGATGGCGATCGCCGAGGCCGTGGACGCGATCAACAAGGGCTACGGCTCGCGGTTCGTGTGGATCCAGACCGAGCTCGGGGGCCGGATGTACCCTGAGCTATACGCCCGATTCTCCCCCGAGATCGTCACCGTCGCAATGGCGCGTGCGGACAAGGAGAAGGCGCGCACTTGGGGACCGGAGCGGATCGCCCGCATGTCTGCACTGCTGGCGTACAAGGTCGATGCTGCCGCCCGTCTACCCGAGGTCGCACCCTGGCCGCACGCATGGAGGCCGACGCAGCAGGAGGAACGTGAATCCACGCTCGCCGCTCAAACGGTCGTGTGGTCGCGACAGGCGGCCCCGTTCATGGTCCTGGACGCCAACAACCTGAACACCGCGCTGACCTACGGCTACCGCCTGGAGGAGTGGGACAAGGTGATGCGCTGGCAACAGGTCAGCATCACCGTTGCTCAACTCGCGTCCACGCTCGCGCTGTTTGGGGTGTCGAAGCTCATCACTTCCGGGCTGCGTCTCGCGTGGGCTGCGCCTGGTGCGCGCATGCTCACCGGCGCGGCGCCGGCGTGGATGGAACTCCTCGCCAACCTCGCGGCGTGGCGCGCGGTGAGCTTACAGCACCGGATCATGGGGCGACTCGTCCCGATCCCGCATGGGGCCGAGAAGCCCTACGCGAAACTGGTCGAGGCGCTCAAGGATTTCCTGTTCTCGGTCCCGTCGATCCCCGGGCTGGCCGTGTGGGGGCTCATCATCGCGGACTATCTCGGGTACCTGGAAGTCCCCATGCCCGAGGCTCCTGCGCCCGAGCCCGCACCGCTGACCGATGAGGAGTCGGACCTGTATCTGAGGTATGTAGATTATTCTCCGCGCCAACTCGCGCAACTTCCCGCTGGCCTTGTGGAGCGGATCTACCACATCCGTCAGAAGGCCGAAGCCCTGATGCCGCCCTCGCTCCGCACAACCCCTGTGAGACAACCCTGATGGCAGGCGAACTGGAAAAAGAGGCAATGAGGCTCCTGAAAGAGCTACGCAAGACCCTCGGGAAAGAGGCGTCGCGCGAGGTGTCGGAACTGATCCGCGCGGAGGCCCTCCTGCGACTCGGGCGCGGCGGGGAGGCGGTCAAGATCCTGCGCGATGTCGAGATGACCATGCCGGCCGTCAGCAAGGCCCGCGCCGCCGCCGAGCGCGTCCCGAGCGCGGTTCCCGCCGCTGCCACGGTCGAGGGGGCCTGGTCGCCCGTTGCTGGTATCACGAAGCAGGCGCATACCGCGCGGGTCGGCCGATACTCCCTCATCGCGGAAGAATCGCTCCTCTACCCCGGCAAGTGGGATTGGAGCGTAGCCGACACCGTGACCGGGCGCGCCGTCGCCAGCGGCGTTTCCGCGCGGGAGATGGTCGCCAAGTCGGACGCCTACGGGGCGGCAACGCGGGCGCTCAAGGGCGAGGCCGCCGCTGCTGAAGTCGCTGGAGTCGTGACCGGTGCCGCGCCGGTCCGCTGGACGATGACCTATGATGTGCATTCGTTCGTCTTCGGCTACGGGATACCCTTCAAGATCGAGGTGGAGGCCCTCACGCTGGAGGAAGCGGTCGCCAAGGTGAAGGCCCACAACTCCCTGGCCGAGAACATCGCGGGTACCTCCTCCGCGCCCGCCGTCGTCGCGCCCACGCTCTCACCCGAATCGATGGAGGCGTTGCGATACGAACTCCGCACCCAGCCCCGCGGGTGGACACTGGATCAGAAGGCCGCGCCGCTCGTCAGGGAGGGGTGGACCCCTGACATGCTCCGATCGGCAGGCCGGGAAGACCTCGCCGTCGAGGTGTCGCGCCAGCGGGTTGCGCTTGGATTGAGCGCCGAGGCCGCCCCTCTTCTGCCCAGTGCCCCCGTCGTCGCGCCCCGGGCCGCTGCGCCTGCCATCCTCGCGCCCGGCGTGACCCTGCCCCCGTACCTGGTTGGAACGGAGATGGAGGCCCTCATGCGACGCGAGGCGCCCGAAGTTTCCGCACGCTTGAGCAAGGCGAATCCGTCATCTTTGCGAGAACAGAAGGCGGTCGAACAGCGCATCACGGACAAGGTCGGAAGCGTCACATCCGCGAGCGTAACCAAGAGCGAAGTGGCCGCGAGCAACCGACTCCGCAAGGAAACCGGGCTCGAATGGGATGGAGTCAATCGGGTGTGGCGGCTCGCAGAGTAGACCCTCAGGCTAGGGAGTGTGTCGTGTCGTACCGCCGCGAGACCTGGCGCTGGTGGAGAACCCCGGAGGCGGTCGGGATCGTCCTCGTGTTGCTCGCGCTGGCGGTCGTAGCCGCGCTATGGAGGTAGCACCATGCCAAACGGCACGAAAGAGGCGGTCAAGGAAGGGCTCGCGTTGCTGGGCGAGGCCTTGAAGGTCCTCAAGCCCACGTCCCGCGAATACAAGGTGATCGCCAAGGAGGTTCGGGAAATCACCGTCCTGAGCAACACGAAGCGGATCGCGGAGGCCGAGCTGCGCCTGGGGCCGGCGCTGGAGTTCGCCTCCATCGCTCCCGAGGCAGGCTCCCTCCTCCGCCCCCCGATGGCCGTCGCGGCGGAGGAGATGGCCTCCCGCGTCCCGATGAGCGTCCCCGAGGCCGCGAAACCGAAGCCGCTCACCGTCAAGTTGGGGTGGACGCGCGACGTGGACAGCTACGGGTCCCTGGTCGTCTCGCAGGTGCGGATCTGGGGGATCCCGGTGCGGCGCATCGTCCGCGCCCAGCGCATCAATTTCGTTGCGCGGATGCGCGCCGTCGTGCCTGGCGAGATCGAGAGCCTGATCCCGCACGGCAAGAAAATCGATCTCTCCCTCACCGGGAAGAAGGGCGTAGGCTTCGACTATGCCGCGACGGAGACGAAGGGGATCGAGGCGGCCGAGCGCATGACGGGCATGGCGGTGAAGTCTGGCAAGCCGCCGGCCCTCCGCTTCAAGGAAGGGGGCATGATTGGGACCCTGACTCCCCAGGGCGGCAAGTTCTCCGTCGATGTGCGATCCGCACCGGGGACGCCGCCTACGTCGCCCCTGCGCGCGATCGTTGACACCTACGAGGGGGCTGTCGAGTTCATCCGGCGCGTCCTGTTCGGGAAGCGCGTACCGACCGCCGCCGCGCCGGCCGCGCCTCCCCCCGATGTCCCCATGCGGACCGCCGCTCACACGCCGTTTGAGAAGGCCATTGCCACACAGATCCTGAGCAGGCCGGGAAAGATCGTGATCCCCAGCCTGTCGGCAGCCCAGGAGGAGGGGGTGCATCGGGTCCTCGCCGAAGCCGAGCGGATCGCGATCGCCGAAGAGGCCCACCTTGCACCGGGACGGTCCTACCTGGTGCCGATCGAGTTCGGCGGCAGGGCGTACCGGGTGAGCTCGTTCGGACTGCCCGCGTCCCTCGCGGCGGTCCTGGTCTCCCTGGGCGTCCCCGAATCGACTCTGTACCAGGAGTAATCCGCGATGGGCGCGCCGAAGGAAGTGAAGGAAATCGCCGAGCTGATCCGCGAGTTGCGCGGGGCGAAGCTGACCAAGGAGGAAGCGGAGGAGTTCCGCGGCGCCGAGGAGATGTCCCGCGTCGGCATGGCCCGGGAAGCTCTCGACTCCCTCCGCTCCCTGGCGAAGAGTGCCCGGGCTGGCGGACGGTCCGCCGGTCGCCCCGCCCCGATGCCCCCCGAGGCCGGCCGCGTTCCGGAGACCGTCCCGCCCCCACCCGCCGCATACCCGCCCCCGCCTGGCGCTGTGCCGTCTCCGGTCCGCGCAATGACGCCCCGGGAAATGCGGGAGCAACTCCGTCAATTGGGCCAGGATCGCATACTGGCCGAAAACGCCGGGGACCTCCGCGCCGTAGCGGACCTGAACCGCCAGATCGACACGCTGAGCGAAGTGATCTTGCGCCGCTCTCCCTGGTGGATGCGCTCCGGGGCGCGCGCCTTGCAGATCATCCAGAAGCACCCCGTTGCATCGGTGTTTGGGAGCCTCGCGGGACTGTGGGCGCTGTACTCCGGGAAGTTGACGAGCTTTCCCGCGTTCATCTTCGAGGAAGCAATCCAGCAAGCCGCCTTCAACCTGTTCGGCTACACGGATCGGAGCACGATCGAGCGAATCACCGATCCCGACATAACGAGCGACGCCGATTTCGAGGAGTGGCGCAAGGGGGCCACGGAACGGCTGGAGATCCTGAAGCAGACCAACGTCGCCGCCAAGGCGTACAACGAATCCCTCGCAATGGACCTGGCCCCGATGGCGACCCCATCCTACGAAGCATTTGTCAAGACCGGCGAGGAACGCGCCAAGGCGATCCAGGAGATCATCGACCGAGCGATCGCCACACGCAACCGCCGCAAGAAGGGCGAAGCCGTGGACGCCTGGGACGTAATCGACTCTCAGAAGATGGTCAAGGCCGGCTTCGACCCCCTGATCGGCCTGGGGATGGCGATCGACGCCCTGATCAAATCTCGCGCCTGGACGGACGCCGCAACCGGTCGTCGTCAGTACGAGTTGAACCTAGCGATCGCGGAAAAGGCGTACAAGGATCACTTTGGTGACCTGAGCGAAGGTTGGCGGGCCGTCTACCAGGGGCAAATCGACGCCGCAAAACACCGTCTCGTAATTTGGAGTCGGCTGATCGAGATCAAGGGCGAATCGCCCGAGGAGCCTGGCATCCCGTCCGCCCTGGACGAAGCGGCCCGCGCGGCCGGCCTCCTGCCCGGGCAGTAGCGCATGGGGATCCTCGCATGGGCGCGGAAGCTGTGGGGGCTGGTCCTCCTCGTGTCGGCTGGCTATCTCTGGGGCCAGCGCGGCCGGCGCTGGTCCTGGGCGTGGAAGGTCGGGACAGTGACCTGCATCGTCCTCGCGCTCCTCGCCCTGGCCGTCCTCGCAGGCATCCTCCGCTGAGTCGTCATGCCAGCCCCCCCGGGTAGCGTTCCACGGCTCGGAACCGCTCCCGTGGGGGCGCCCCTCGCGCGAAGAAAAAGATCCAAGTCCACCCGCATTTCCCGTTGACGCGAGCCCCGCGCGGCGTAGAATTCGGGCGTGAACACGGAGAACCTGATGCCTCCCGCCCTGGGCCGTTACGGGCCTCCCGAAGTCCCCTCCCGGGGATACTCCGTGTTCACACCCGTGACGGTTCGGGGCTGGACGCATCGGAGGGCCACCCATGACTGACCGCGCCTCTGATCTGGCCGGCCTCGCCGAGCACCTGACCGCCGCGCACCAGCTCGGGATCCGATGCGAGCTGGCGCACGAGCTTGCGACGTTCCCGCTGAGCGTGCTGCGCAAGATCGTCGCCAGCGTGATCGAACACGAGGCCCCGCCCATGCCCGCGTCTGCGCTGCACCAGCTCCCGACCGAGCCCGCCCAGCCCCACGAGGACACCCGCCGGACCGACGCCCGACAGGACCGCGACCAGACCTGACGGCCCCCCGCCCTGCGCTCCGCCGCTCCCGGGCGTACCGGAGGCGGACACCCCGGAGCGTGGGGCGAGGCGCCGTAACACGAAAGGAGACGGACCATGCCACGACAGACCGCAGAGGGGATCACCCAACTGGAGATCCCCGGGACCGCCACGAAGCAGGAGAAGATGCTGGAGGAGATGATCGACGGCTACGACGACTGCGCCGGGCGGATCGCGGACATCAAGACCGTGAAGCAGGCTCACAAGAAGAAGGTGGAGGAGCTCATGGTCAAGATGGGCAAGAAGCTGGTGCGCAGGAACGGTGGCCGGTGGGAACGGAACATGAAGCTGACCCGCACCGAGGAGAAGGACCCCGACGCGGAGAAGGACGCCCCCGACTCCGAGAAGGGGAAGGCGAGCGCGGAAGAGAAGTTCGAGCCCAAGGCCGCCAGCGCCGCGGCATCGTAGAAGCTGACGGACCCCGCGCGCAGGGCTTACAGCACCCTCTCACTTGCGCGCGGGGCGAGTCATTCACTCCGGAGGGAACCATGCACAGAACGTGGACCATCGGGGCTTGGACGTTCCAGCTCTGGCACGCGAGGCGTGTGCCGCTCGGGTTCGGCCTCGGACGCGCTCCCGGCCGCTTCGGGCTGGTGTGCGCTCACGCCGGACGCTGGTACCTGTGCGCCGGCCGTCACGATGTCCGGATCACCCTGGCAGCGTAGGGAACAGGATCCATGAAGGCGATCACCCTCTGGCAGCCGTGGGCAACCGACATGCGGCGCGGGCTCAAGCTGGTAGAGACCCGCTCCTGGCCCACCGACCACCGCGGGCCGCTGGCGATCCACGCGGGCAAGCAGATCGACCAGGTCGCCCTCGCCTACAGCGGGGAGATCACCTACCCAACCGGTGCGGTCCTGGGCGTCGTGAACCTGATCGAGTGCGTCTACATGACGGAGGCGATCATCGCGGCGCAGACGATGCGGGAGCGCCTGGAGGGCGACTGGAGGCCCGGCCGGTTCGCCTGGATCACCCTCCCTCTGATCTGGTTCGGCGACCCCATCCCGTCCCGCGGCTATCAGAAGGTGTGGGACTGGACCCCGCCTCAGTGGGTTCTGGACCGTCTGACCGCACTTCCCGTCACCGAGGTCCGCTGATGCCGACAGACCCGGCCATGTTCGACTCGCCCTCCTGCGGTCGGTGCGGCTCCGATTGCGACTGGAACGAGTGCGAGCACTGCGCCGGAGAAGGCCTGGACGGCCACGACTGCGGGGAGGACTGCTGCGCCTGCCTGTACCCCGAGGACAACCGCCAGTGCGACATGTGCCGCGGCGCCGGGGGCTGGTGGACCTGCTCTGCCTCCGCCGAGTGGTGCACGGCCAACCCGATCACAGACCGGGCCGCCATTCGGAGGACATGTTGATGCCGCTCGACCTCGTGCAGCTCGCCGCGACGGAGCGAGATCGCGCCGTGCGACCGCTCGACGCCCCGATCCCAGGCGTGGACCCCGAGGCCGTCGTCGCCCGGATCGTCGTGCGCGGGGAGCCCCAGCCCTGGCAGCGGCCGATCGTTGCACGGGCGCAGGTCTCCGAGGTGGAGGCCCGCCGGCTGGTCGATGCGCTCCTGACCTCGCCGGATCCGCCATCCGAGACGGTCCGCCGCTGGCGCGAGGACCATAACCGCCTGGTCCGCACCATCACGCCCCAGGAGACCATCGACGCGGAGGAACTGATCCGCGCCCATCTCCGCGTAGACATGGACGCCCGCGGGATCTCCCAGGGGAGCCTCGCGGGGGCCGCGCTTGGGCTGCGCTGCCGCTTCCACATGGGGCACCGCCTGCGCCCCGACCTCGATAACCTCGTGGCGATCGTCATGGAGGCCGCCACGGGGAGCCTCGTGGACGACGATCGGCAGATCGTAGAGGTGTCCTGCGCGAAGGTGACGCACGACCCGGACCCGAGGACTGAGATCGTCTTCTACCGCGCCGGCGTCTACCGCTGATTTTCGTTGACCCGCCGCCCCGCACGAGTACGATCCCGAGTGCTGACCTGGGGTCCACGATGCTGCCCCTCATGCGTTCCCCGGTCCCACCGCTCCCGTTCTGGGAGAGGATCCAGGTCAGCACCCGGGGAGCGCAGCAGGGGCGGCATCGACGCGCGGAGGACCCGTGAGCAGCTACTTCCCCCAGGACCGAGACATCCTGACCTCAAGCATGTGGGCAGAACCCCCCCCTACTTTCAAGGTCTGGTGTTACCTCATGTGGACCGCGAACGTCAGAACCGGGATCGTCACCGATACGATCCCGGCGATCGCGATCCGATGCGCGCTCGACCTCGGCGTGGTTCAAGCAGCCCTGACGAGGTTCAGCGAGCCGGATCCATTCTCGCGGACGAAACGCAAGGATGGTAGACGGATTGAATTCTGCCCTGAGGGTATCCGACTCATAAACTACAAGCGCAAAAGGGATAAGGACTATTCTACGCCGCGGGTCCAGCGGTTCAGGAAAAAGAGGCGTGAAACGGTGAAACGTGTTCCATCCGTTACGGGAACGACGGACACGGACACGGACACGGACACAAAAGGGTGTGGGGGAGAGGCCCCCAAGCCCCCCGCCCCCCCT
>Ga0214471_10000897_pt1 | contig 24079 bp, 18 predicted proteins | sample RVTome_5_FD_207665 | JGI IMG/M metagenome (GOLD analysis project Ga0214471, IMG submission 207665) | Soil microbial communities from uranium-contaminated site in the Upper Colorado River Basin, Wyoming, United States - RVT142D155 | ecosystem: Environmental > Terrestrial > Soil > Contaminated >... | reverse complement strand
TGATCGGCGGTCCACGTGCGGGCATGGACGCCGTTGGTGACGAATCCGATCTCGTCGCCGATCCCTACGCCGGCGAAGAGCTCCCGGCTCACCTCACCATGCAGTTGAGAGACGCCGTTGGCCGCCCGGGCACTGCGCAGGCAGAGCGCTGCCATGTTGAACGTCGCAGGCTCATCGGTGTCGGCACCCAACTCCCAGAGCTCGCTCACGGGGACGCCCCATCTCTCCGCCCATGGGTGCAGGTAGGGGAGCATTATCTCGGCGTCGAAACGATCGATGCCGGCCGGCACCGGTGTGTGGGTGGTGAAGACCAGCCCGCTCCTGACTCTCTCACGGGCCTCAGCCAGGCCGATGTCACCGATTACGCGGTCGATCAGCTCGAGGACGATGAACCCTGCATGTCCTTCGTTGAGATGATGGAGGTCGATGCTCCAGCCAAGCGCGGCCAGGGCTTTGGCGCTCCCGACTCCGAGGACCATCTCCTGGCAGAGGCGGTGCAGCCTCGATCCGGCGTACAAGCCATCGGAGATCAGGCGGTCTTCCTCCGAGTTCGACTCGAGATCGGTGTCCAGCAGGACGAGCGGGACCCGGCCGACATCGAGACGCCAGACCCGGGCTGAGACGTCTCGTCCGGGAAAAGGGATGTCGACGACAATCCCCGTGTCCAAGGCGCCGACCAGCTCCGGTACCACCGGGTTGTAGATCTCTGTCTGCTGACCATCCTCGATAACCTGTCGGAAGACACCCTCCCGGTAGAAGAGCCCGACTCCGGCGAGTGGCAACCCGAGATCACTGGCCGTCTTGAGATGGTCTCCTGCCAGCACGCCCAACCCGCCGGCGTATTGGGGTAGGGATGCAGTGAGGCCGAACTCCGGTGAGCAATAGGCGATGCTGGGGTCACGGGCATCCGAGAGCACCGATTCCAGGTCGCCTATCTCGAACGACAGCCTCGCCACGAAGTCGTCATCGGCCGACAGCTCTTCGAGCTGGGTGTCGTCGAGGGCGGCAACGATGGCGGCGGGATGCGATCGGGGCTCGAAATCTGGTAGATCGGTCAGGAGCCGACGGCAAGACGGTGTCCAGGTCCACCGGTGGTTTGCCGCCAGACGCCAGAGGTCGTCCCTCAGGGCTTCGGGGCTTAGACTCACGACTCTCCTTCTCGCGATGAAGGCCACCGAGGGGTCCTCACTCGATGGCCGGTGGCGGAGTCTAGGTCAGGACGTGGCCAACCGCTCGGCCAGAGTGCCCAGCATCGCCATCGCCACCTCGGGTCTCTCCTGGAGAATGGCTTGAAACTCGGCGCTGCCGAGGACGAGAGCCCGTGCCCCTTCGGGACCCGCCATCACATCGGCTATTCGTGGTTGCCCGCGGAGCAAAGCCAGCTCACCGACATATTCACCGGGCCCAAAAGTCCGGATGTTGACGATCTCGCCATCGCGAAGCCGACGGGCGACGACCTGGCCACCGACGATCAGGATCATCTCGTCACCCTCCTCGCCCTCGCGATAGATCAGCTCATCCGGCTGGAAGTGACGCTCGGTCGTGACCGCCGCCAGTCGCTCCAAGTCCTCCGGGTCGATCTCGGCGAACATGGACACACGGCTGAGCGAGATCACGCACTCGATGGTGTCGAGGGTTCGGGATTCCTGCATTGTCGGTAGCTCCCATCGTGCCAGACCCTCCCTGACAAGAGGGGACGGGTCGTTCGCTGCGGCCCCGGCGAGACGCTCGAGGTCGGTCCGAGTCTCGTCGGCGAGACTGCGCACCGCCAGCGCGCGTACCCAGTGGTCGAAATCCGTGGCCAGGACCCTCAAGGTGGAGCGTCGATCGCCGGCGGCGGCACCCGGGTCCGATTCGATGAGTGAACTCAGTCGACGGGCCATGGTGCGCTCCGCCAGGCTGTCCAGGGCTTCCAACGCCTGCGCTCTGGTCTCCAGGTCGTCGTACCACATCCCCCTGGTGACGGTGGTCATGGCCTCCTCGGTGTCCCTCCGGGTGAGGGCGAGTATCGCCCACGTCTCGAGGCGGCGCTCCCTGGCTCTCAGGACCTCGACGAGATAGTCGCCCGCGCCCGAGGATGACTCGTCGCGCTCGAGCACGCTGCGGTTGGACCGCAGATGGCTCGCTCGCGTGATCTCTCGGGATGCCCACGAGGCGAGGCGATCGTCGGCGATGCCTGCGTCGCGGAGAGCGCGAAGGGCGGCATCGGTGGCTCGAACCGAGCCTGTCTCGAGCACGTCGAGGAGTACATCCGCTCCTTCGCCGTTCTTGGCGAGGGCGGCGGCCGCGGCATGTCGGGTGGGCACCGAGGCATCATCGAGGAGACGTCGTACCTGATCCATTGGGCCCCCTGCCGCGACCATCGCCGGCCCGACCGCCTCCCGGACGAAGCGATCGTGATGGTCGATGAACCTGGTCAGATCCAATTCATGGCCTTCGGGGCGGATCCTCACGGCCCTGAGACCTGCTGCTACCTCGTCCGGGTCGTCCGAGTCGACGAGCGCCGCGATGACCCTGTCGGCACGCGGACCGCCGACCAGTGCGGCGGCCAGGGCCCGGACCGCCGGCTGCTCGTCCTCCAGGGCCTCCTCCAGCTCGGGGGGAGCAACAACCCCGGTGTCTTGGATCATCTCGAGGGCGCGTTGACGGATCGTGGCATCGGGGTCGCGGAGGATCGTTGAGATCTGCGTCAGGTCCGGGGCAGGCCATTGCCTCATGGCCTCGATGGCGGCGAGGCGCACCAGGGGCTCGCTGTCACCCAGCGCCCGGCTCACCAGCTCACGTGCCCGGTCGGGGTCGAGTCTGGCCAGCATGGAGACCCCCATCTTGCGGGCCTCGGGGCGCTTGTCCTCGAGACTGACTGCTATGGCATCGAGAGTGTCTGCATCGAGTGAGGCCGTGCGAACACCCGTTGTCGGCGCAGTGAACACCTCGATCATGCCCGCTTTGACGGCATCGACGAGGGCGAGGCCGTATGCGGGTCGCATCCGCCAGATCACCAGGAGCGTCACGACACCCAGGAAGAGCCCGACCACGGTCCTCACCTGTTGACTCATCGCAGCGCCCGCCAGGAGGATGGCGCCGGACAGCACCGTCCCGAGCTGAGCCGGGCCTGCGGTCATGAAGGCCATCACCTGGCCGCGTCTTTGTCTCGACAGCACGTTGAACAGTGAGCTCCATGCGGTGGCGCCGAGTGCGTTGACTGCCACCCATTGCAGACCTCTGACCAGGGTGGCAGTGGTCAGGTTGAGCCAACCCACCCAGACCGCGAAACCAACGACATACGCGATGGGCACGACTGCCAGGGTCATAACGACGCCGAACCTGGCCAGCAGGCGGTTGGCAACGATCAGAGAGACGAGGAACGTGGCAGCCGTGGCGAGGGCGGCGAACCCTCCCAGGTATGCGGCCACGTCCTCCTCGGTGTCGAATGCCGCGGTGACCACCTCGCTGAACGGGAACACGACCAGGAAGAAGAGAGCGTTCAGGGCCAGACCCGCCAAGGCGACCAGGCGGAGCATCCGGCTGCGGAGAGTGAGTGCTAGACCGCTCCCGAGATCGGACGCGACCGATCCGCGGGCAGCAGGGGTGTCCTGGAAGAAACGACGGCCGATGGCCATGGCCATGGCCGCTCCCACGGCGAAGAGGATGGCCTGAGCCACCAGAAGGTTCTCGGTCCCGACGAGACGTGCCAATGGCCCGGTCATGACGTTGCCGATGACACCGCCGGCTATCCCTGCCGAGGCGAAGATCGGATAGAGCCGCTTGGCCTGCCTGGTGGTGCACACCTCCCCTGCCATGACCCACATCGACGTGAAGGCCACGACGAGGATGGCCTGACCCGTGAGCCACACGGCCGGGTAGATCCCATGGGCGTCTCCTGCTATCAGAATGCGTTCGACCCCCAGGGCCAAGGTGCAGCTCGCGAAGACGATCGGTAGCCACTTCCTGGCACCTACTCGCCCCAGCCCGGCGGCAAACACCGTGGTCCCCAACATCACGACCGGCCCCGAGAAGAGGATCATCGTGGGCAGGAACTCGACACCGAAGCGAAGGAAGAAGAGCGTGTCGGCAGCATTGGCGCCAACGCTGATCCCGGCGACCGAGACTGTGAAGAAGCCAACCGTCCACGCAACGGGGCGCTCCTCCCCCTGTCTGATCCCTAGTCTCCGGGCGAGGCGCTTCTCGACACCGATTCGATTCGCCCGCGAGCTCACGGATCGAGACTATCCGCCAGTGGTATGTCGGCACCCGTGCCCGGTATCGTCAGTGGTCGATGCCCGTTTCGGGCCGGAGGAAGGAAATGTCCGACACGCTGCTGAGGGCCAGAGGGGCCTATGAGCACCACGATTGGGATGACGCCCGTGCGGCGTTCACCGCCGCCGATGATGAGAGCCCCCTGCCTGCGGAGGATCTGGAGCTCCTCGCCGAGGCCTCGTGGTGGGCCGGTTTCCCCGACGAGGCCGTCGGCCTCCTCGAGCGCGCCTATAAGAGACACATCGAAGAGGGTCGGCACCGAGCGGCTGCGTTGGTGGCGGTGCAGCTGTCCTATCTGGCTTCCCGTCGCAACAACGGAGCCGTGGCATCCGGCTGGCTGGCCAAGGCCGAACGTCTCATCGGGTCCGAAGCCGAATCGGATGTGAATGCGTGGGCTGCCCTGATGCGGGCGGCCCTCGGCATCTTCAACGGAATCGATCCGGAGCGGGTCCCGTCGAACCTCGAAGATGCCCTGGCTCTGGCGGAGAGACACGATGCCCCGGGAGCGCGGGCGCTCGCCCAGAGCTTCAAGGGTTTCGGCCTGGTCAACGCGGGGATGTGGCGCGAAGGTCTCACTCTCATCGACGAGGCCACCGCGGCCGCCGTCTCCGGCGAGCTGGACGATCGAACTGCGTGTGACGTGTACTGCAACACGATCGCAACCTGTTCGACGATCGCCGATTACGGGAGGGCGGCGGAGTGGACCGAGGAGGCCGAGCGCTGGATGCACCGCAACTCCCTGGCCGGTTATCCCGGGATCTGTCGGGTCCATCGTGCAGAAGTCAAGAAGCTCAATGGTGCATATGCCGAGGCGGAACAGCAGGCGAGGTCGGCGTGTGACGAGCTGGAGCGTCACCACATCATGGACGGAGTCGGTTTCGCCTTCTATGAGATCGGTGAGATCAGGATGCGCATGGGCGATCTCGACGGTGCCGAGAAGGCTTTCAGCCAGGCCTATGCGAACGGAAGCAGCGCCCAACCCGGCATGGCGCTGCTGATGCTGGCCCGTGGAGATGCCACGGGTGCGGCCAGGGCAATCGCCTTGGCCGTCGGCCCACCGGGCGATGGAGAGGTTGAGACGGCCCCCCGGCTGAGCCGGGCCCGCCTCCTCCCCGCTCAGGTCACAATCGCTCTCGCAGTCGAGGATCTGGACACCGCACGCAGCGCCACAGAGGAGTTGGAGGTCATCGCCGAGCATTACGACCGGCCGGCTTTGCGCGGACATGCGCTTACCGCCAGGGGGGCTCTCGAGCTGGCCGAAGGCCGACACATCCAAGCCACCGAGGCGTTGGACAAGGCATGGCGGACCTTCCGCGACATCGAGCTCCCATACGAGAGCGCCCAGGCCAGGCTCCTATTGGGCCAGGCCAAGAGGTCGGCCGGTGACGATTCGACCTGGCGACTCGAGATCTCCGCGGCGCGCTCTGTGTTCCAGCGGCTCGGGTCGGCCCTCGACGTCAGACATGCCGACGAGTTGCTCGGAGACCCCACGGTCCCGATGCCCAGCGACCGCCGGGTGACCAGGACATTCATGTTCACCGACATAGTCACATCCACCGACCTGGTGAGTCTGATCGGTGACCAGGCATGGGACGACCTCCTGCGTTGGCATGATCGAGTGGTGCGGTCCGAGTTCGCACGCCACCAGGGCCAGGAAGTGAAACAGACCGGTGACGGGTTCTTTGTCGCCTTCGAGGGTGCCCGTGACGGGGTGAGCGCAGCGGTGGCCATTCAGAGGCGGCTCTCCGAGCACAGAAGGGAGCACGGGTTCGCCCCGTTGGTCCGGATCGGCCTGCACACTGCCGAGGCGAGCATCGAAGGCTCCGACTATGCAGGTCAGGGCGTTCACATCGCTGCACGTCTGAGCGGTGTGGCGGGAGGGGAGGAGATCGTGGCCTCGGCTGACGTCATTGATTCGGCTCAGGCGATCGGCCACCCGATCTCCGAGGCGAGAACCGTGAGCCTGAAAGGTGTCAGCGACCCGCTCACCTACCACCTGATCGACTGGCGGTGACAATCGGCGTCAGGACGAAACCGCCAGGGCCATGGCCTCGTCCGCGCTCATTGCCCGACCCTCTGCCAGTGCCCGGATGATCTCCGGCCGTGTGTCGGCCGACAACCTCTGCAGGGCGGGGTACTTGTTTATCTCCATGTCGGTGATGAGTGCCCCGGTCTGGGCCTGGAGGGTCTCCGACGCCCCGATCATCCGGGCTGCGATCTCCTCTTCTCCGGCAGAGAGGACTATCTGGGCCTTGAGATCGAGCACCAGGACGATGGCGGAGAGGTCACGGGCGGCGACGAAAAGCGGCAGCGCCGTATCGATGAACGGTCGCGCCTCTTTGAACGAGCCTCCGAGGACGAGAGCATGAGCGGTGAGAAAGCTGGTCCAGGCGAGGTCGAACGGAGCGTCGACCTTTTCGAATTCCGCCGCGGCCGGCTTCAGGTGGTCGATGGCTCCTGCAGGATTCTCTCGATAGATGTCCTGGTCGGCGAGACCCCAATGGGCGCGCCCGATCCCATGATGATCATTGGCCCGCTCGGCCAGTATCCGTGACTCCTCGAGCATCTCGAGTGCCCCATCGTGGTCGCCGCTGAAGCCAATGGGGAAGGAGGCGTTGTAGAGGGCGTTGGCCAGGTCGCTCTCGGAGCCGTGCTCGCGCATGATTGCCAGGGCCTCCTCATAGGGGGCCTTGGCCTCCAGCCACTGGCCACGCCAGTAGGCAACGCCTCCTTTGGCCTCGAGGGCCTTGGCACGCGACCTGGGGTCTCCCCCCGGCAATGCGAGCGCGGTGTCGACTCGCTCGGCTGCCTCCAGGAGATGCCCGCGGATCTGCCAGAACCGCCAGAGATTGGACACCATGTCCAACGCCATGTCAGTCGCCTCGTTCTCCACGGCCCACTCCAGCGCACTACGGATGTTGTCGTGGTCGCGATCCAGCACGTCCAGCCAGTGCCTTTGCCGGCTCGACAGGAGCCACGGGCCTGCGGTGCGGGTCAGCTCGGCGAACAGCTGGGCGTGACGCCGCCGAATGCCGTCGACCTCGCCACGGGCGACCAGGGCGCCGTAGGCGAACTCCCTGACGACCACGAGCATCTGGAACCGCGGTTCGCCGTCGATGGTGGTCGACTTGAGGAGGCTGTTGTCGACGAGGGTGCCAATACCGTCCAAGATGTCGATTCCAAGCTCGTCGCGGCCTCCCGCCACCGTCTCGATGTCGTCCAATCCGCCGCCCCCCATGAAAACAGAGCATCTCTCGAAGAGTCTTTGCGCCGGCGCTTCGAGAAGGTCATAGCTCCATCCGATCGTGTTGATGATCGTCTGCTGTCGCTCCGGTATGTCGGCTCCCGGGTTGGCGAGCAGACGGTTGTCCAATCGGTCGAGCATTGCCTGAGGAGTGAGGAGTCGCATCCGTGAGGCTGCGAGCTCGATGGCAAGAGGCAGGCCATCCAGTCGTTCGGTCAGTGCGGCGATTGCGGGCAGGTTCTCCTCGGTCAGCCGAAATGCCGGTGCCACTGCGGCCGCCCGGTCGGTGAAGAGCTCGATTCCCTCGAAGGCGCTGATGTCCGTCGGGTTCGTGGGACGGCTCGCAGAAGGGGTCGCCAGGGGTGGAACCGGGTATTCCCGCTCGCCTCGTAAGCGAAGAGGAGCGCGCGAGGAGACGATGAATGTGACCTCCGGCGCCGCCTGCAACAGGTCCCCCACCATCCCGGCCGCATTGAGGATGTGCTCAAAATTGTCGAGCAGGATCAGCATCTCCTTGTCGGCCAGGTAGCCGCGCAGATGGTCCGTGGGCAGGACGCTCCCTGCCGTCTGCCCCAAGCCGATGCCTGCCAGGATGGCCGTCGGGACGAGGTCCGGGTCGTTGATCGTCTCCAGTGGGACGAAGTGTGCGCCGTCGGCATAGTTCTCGGCAGCTTTCTGCGCAGCCTCGATCGACAGGCGGGTCTTGCCGGTCCCCCCCGGGCCGGTCAGTGTCACCAGCCTGGCCGTGTCCAACAAGGCGAGCACGTCGGCGATCTCACGCGAGCGTCCGACGAAGCTGGTCAGCTGGGGAGGAAGGCGGTTGGTCGATGCCCCCTTGGCGCGGAGGGGTGGGAACTCGTGGTTGAGACCTTCGACGTCGAGCTGAAGGACGTTCTCTGTCCTGGTCAGCCCTTTCAGGCGGTGCTCGCCGAGATTCCTGATCGTCAGGTGAGCCGGGAGAGACTCGGCGATGGTGTTGGCGATGTCGGAGGAGAGGAGAATCTGGCCCCCGTGAGCGGCGTCGGAGATCCGCGAAGCGCGGTGGACGTCGAGACCGACGTAGTCGTCACCGCCAACGACACCCTGGCCGATGTGGAGCCCCATTCGCACCCGAATGGGGGACTCATCGGGCCATTCGGTCTCCTCGAGCGTGCATTGCGCCGTGGCCGCCGCTCGGACCGCATCCATCGGTTCGGTGAACACGGCGAAGAACGAGTCACCCGTGACCTTGACCACGACCCCCGACTCTTCGACCGCGCCCCGCACGATCTGGTCGTGGCGCGCCAGCGTCTGGGCATAGCGGCGATCACCCAGGGCTTGAAGTATCCGGGTCGATCCCTCTATGTCGGTGAAGAGAAAAGTGACTTTGCCGGTCGGTAGCTCGGGTGTCGCCACCGTTCGATGTTACGTCTCACGGGGCTGTGATCAGTCGGCTAACTTTCCGGCACCGAGGAGGACGATGAGCCGGTTCCCTTGCCCCCATGTGGAGCGAATTCAAGACGTGACGCCGTCGGGCAGCGGGTGTGGCCAATGTGTGGCGATGGGTGACACCTGGGTGCATCTCAGGCTTTGTCTCATCTGCGGATTGGTCGCATGCTGCGAGGACTCCAAGAACACCCACGCCATGAAGCATGCCCACGCCACCGATCACCCGATCGTCCGGTCCTTCGAGCCGGGGGAGTCTTGGCGTTGGTGCTACCCCGACTCGATGTTCCTCGACTGATTCATGGCCAAACCCGTGATCCTCACCGTGGATGATGAGCCGGAGGTCCTTGCCGCCGTGCGGCGTGACCTGCGCTCGCACTACTCGGACAACTTCCGGGTGATCGGTGTCGCATCCGGTGACGAGGCGCTCGAGGTGCTGGCCGACCTGCTCGCCGCGGACGAAGAAGTCGCGCTGTTGCTCGCCGACCAACGCATGCCCAAGATGACAGGGGTGGAGTTGCTGCGACGCGCCCGCGACCTCTACCCGAAGGCGCGAAGGGCCCTGCTCACGGCCTATGCGGACTCGGACGCCGCCATCAACGCCATCAATGACGTGTCTCTCGACTATTACATCATGAAGCCGTGGGACCCACCCGGGGAGAAGCTCTTCCCGGTGCTCGATGATCTCCTCGACGACTGGTGGGCCACATACCGGCCGAGGTTCACCGGAGTCAAGGTCATCGACCACCGTTGGTCAGGTCCCGGTCACGACATCAAGGCGTTCCTCGCCAGCAACCAGGTCCCCTATCGGAGTATGGACGTGGCCGACGATCCCGAGTCACTGGCCTTGTTGGAGCGGGCGGGGGCGGGGCTCGATGATCTCCCGGTGATCGTGCTCTCAGACGGCACCGCCCTGAAGAAGCCCGACAAGATCGAGCTGGCGCAGGAGCTTGGCCTGCAGACTCAGGCATCGGAAACCGCCTATGACCTCGTGATCGTCGGGGGCGGCCCCTCGGGCCTAGCTGCTGCCGTCTATGGGTCCTCGGAAGGTCTGAGGACGTTGCTGATCGAGGAGAGCGCACCGGGGGGCCAGGCAGGCCAGAGCTCGAAGATCGAGAACTACCTCGGGTTCCCGCAGGGCGTGAGCGGGTCCGACCTGGCGCGGCGGGCGGCGACACAGGCCACCCGTTTCGGTACCGAGATCCTGGTTCCTGCCCGGGTCGAGTCGGTGACCCGGAGTGATCCCTACCGGGTGATTCACCTGATGGACGGGAGCAAGATCACTTGCAAGGCGCTCCTGGTGACCACGGGCGTCTCGTACCGGAAGTTGGACAAGCCGGGTCTGTCCGAGCTGACCGGGGCCGGGGTCTATTACGGGACATCGCGCTTCGAGGCCGTGAACCATCAAGACGAGCCGATGTTCGTGGTGGGAGGCGGCAACTCCGCGGGACAAGCTGCCATGTTCCTGACGGCCTTCACCGAGATGGTCCGGATCGTGATCAGGGGGAGCGACCTCGGAAAGTCCATGTCACGGTATCTGATCGACTTGATCGAGGCACAGGATCGGATCGACGTGATGTATCGGACCCAGCTCGTGGAGGCGCGAGGCGAGAACCGACTGGAATCACTGTTGCTCGACATCGACGGGGAGGAGCAGCGAGTTCCGGCGGGTGCCGTCTTCATCTTCATCGGCCAGGCCCCCCGTTCCGAGTGGATCTCCGACCTCGTCGAGACCGACGACCGCGGCTTCATCCTCACCGGTTCCGACATCACTTCCTTGCAGGGCTGGACTGAAGAGCGTGATCCTCTGCCGATGGAGACCAGTGTGCCGGGAATCTTCGCCGCAGGGGATGTCCGTCATGGCTCGACGAAGCGAGTGGCGACATCGACCGGTGAGGGTGCCACGGCGATCAGCTTCGTCCATAGACACCTCGCCAGCTTGTGACCGACGCCGGCGAGCTTCTCCGCAGCCTGCCCTATTTCGAGTCCCTGCCCGACCAACAGCTGGAGGGCCTCGCCATCGCATCGGAGGAGGTGACCTTTGCCCCCGGCGACCCGGTCATCCGCGAGGGGGAGGCCGGAGATGCGATGTACGTGGTGCTCGAGGGCGAGCTCGAGGTGACGAAGCTGTCCGAGGGCCGTCAGGTGGTCCTCAGCAGGGTCGCACCTGGCGAGGTCCAAGGTGAGATGGCGCTGCTCGAGGACTCACCGCGCGCCGCCACCGTGACCGCGCTGACCGATGCGAGGCTGCTGCGCGTGCCGGTCGCCACCTTCCGCGACCTCGTCGAGGATCCCAGATTCCTCCTCTCCATCCTGAAGACGGTCATCAGGCGTCTTCGCTCCACCGAGGCCACGCTTCGACACGAGGAGCGCATGGCCGCCCTGGGCAAGATGGCGGCCCAGCTCATGCATGAGCTCAACAACCCGGCTGCGGCGGTGGGACGGTCCGCCGAGGCCCTTGTGGAGGCCTATGCGAGATTGGGTGATGCGGCCATTCGGCTTGCCGGTGTCCGTATCGACCGACTGACTGGGCCTACGGGCGAGACGCCCCGCTCTGCCTTGGCCGGGGCCGATCGAGAGGACGAGCTTGGTGAGTGGCTGGAGAGGCTGGGGGTGCCCGACCATTGGGAGCTGGCCGCCTCGTTGGCCGGAGACCGGTGGACCACCCAGGACCTCGACCTCCTGGTCGAGGGCCAATCCCGGGAAACTGCGGCGGCGTTGGCCGAGTGGGTCGGTCTTCGCGGCCTCGCCGGACAGCTCATCCGCGAGGTCAGGGTCGGGGCGTCCCGGATCTCGGAGCTGGTGCGAGTGGTCAAGGGTTACTCATTCTTGGACCAGGCCCCGATCCAGGAGATCGACATCCGCACCGGCATCGACGACACCCTTCTTCTCCTCCGCCACAAACTCGACGGGGTGGATGTGGTCGTCGACTACGCGGACGACCTGCCCGCCATCGAGGCTCCGGGCCGGGACCTGAACCAGGTCTGGACCAACCTCATCGACAACGCCGCCCAAGCGCTGGCCAACACCGGCGAGCTTCGGATCCGGGCGGAGACCGTGAACGACGGCGTCGCGGTGTCGATCGCCAACACCGGCCCGCCGATCCCCGACGACGTGCTGCCCCGCATCTTCGACCCTTTCTTCACCACCAAGGAGCCGGGTGCGGGAACCGGGCTCGGCTTGCATACCGTCCACACCATCGTCAACCGCATCGGTGGGGATGTGGAGGTCTCGTCGGGGGACGATGGCACCGTGTTCACGGTGAGATTGCCCCTTGGCGGGGGTTGAGACGCAGCGAGAGTGCAAATCGCGTCGGATAGCGCCACGTTGTGCACGCTCGACGACGTGGGGGTTGATTGCGGCCCGCGGGGAAGGTTGTGTTCAACGGATGGGGGAGCTTCGTCTCATCAACACGTTCGCCGCCCGGCAATATGGTTGCTTCAACGTCGGCCAGGCGCGGGAGGCGGGGTTCGATCGCAACGCGGTGGGCCGTCGTCTTGCTAATGGGTCGTGGGTGCGGGTGGCACCACGTGTCTACGCGGTGGCATCGGCGCCGCCGATCTGGGAGAGACAATTGGCGGCGGCCGTGCTCAGCGCAGGCTGCGCCAGAGTGGCCGGGGCCTCCGCTGCCCGTCTCCACGGGTTCCATGGGGATTTGCGGGGCGGGCCGGTGATCATGGTCCCATCCAATGGCAGCGCCCGATCTCCGGTGGCAACCATCATCAGGTCCGACTTCTACGACGCGATCGCGACACATCGCGTGAAGGGCTTCGAAGTGACCTCACCTGCCGAGACTGTCTTCACGCTGGCCTCCACCCTCGACCTACGTGCCCTTTCTGCAACGTTGGATGATGTGTTGCTCACCGGGAAGGCGACCGTGGGTGAGTTCACTCCGATCTTCGACAGGGTCGTAGGGAGACGCGCTCGAGGAGCCGGCCGGTTGAGACGGCTCATCGAAGAGAGGCATCCCGATGAGTACGGGGTCGATTCCACGTATCTCGAGCGTCTGCTCGAGCGTGTTCTCTCGAACAGCCGGATACCACCGGCCACACGGGAGTTTCCGATGACGATCAACGGCTCGCCATCGAGGGTTGACGCGTTCATAGCGAGGTGGGACCTCGTTGTCGAGGCGGACAGTCGACGCTGGCACGCCCGTACTGCCGACTTCGAAGCGGATCGGGCCCGCGACAACGCTTTGGCCGCGGCGGGCATACAGGTTCTGCGTTTCACCTATCGGATGCTCAAGGATGACCACGATCGATGCATTGACACCATCCTGGCTGTTGGGGCACACCAGAGTGCAAATCGCATCGGATAACGCCACGTTCAGCACGCTCGACGCGCCCTCACCCCACCAGTAGCGGGATCTCCACCTCTTCAGGCATGAGACCGCCGTGATAGCACCGGAGACGTTTGTCGAAACCCCGCGGCAACAAGACCTTGCCGCCGGGCGCCAACAAGAGCCGCTCGCCGAGATGGGAGACTGTCTCCTCGGTGGGATCGGGACCCAGCAGTGCCCAGGAGTCGATCAGGTCGCCACCGACGGACGCGGCCAGCTCCCTCATCAGCATCTCATCACCCCAAAGGTGAACCCCTCTCGCATCACCGGCATAGCGGAGATCGTCGAAATGCTTGTCCCGGATCAGGATCTTGTCGGTCTCGGCCACCTCGATGAGGCCATGATCGGCTGTCCCCAGCAACGCGGTCCCGCTGGGGAGAGCCGATGCAATGCCTTCCCAGATGGTGGCGGCGGTCTTCATCGCCTCCCCGAACTCCTCTGAGCTCTGGCCGGACACATGCCCGGCAACATCGACGAAAGGCACATAGGTGAAGACCAACCGTCTCGGCTGGCCAGCAAGCGACACCGTCGCCTCGACCAGGTCGAGGGTGTCCCAGACCCCCTCGAACCTGGCACCCCTGTAGAGCAGCCGGGACAGTGGTGTGCCGGCGAAGCCACCAGGCTGAACGGTGATCGGCTCGACCCCCGATGCGCGCAGACGCTCCCACAGGTTGGGTCGAGGGAGCAGCGACGGATAGTCGTATGCCACGTGCTCGCCTGTGATCGTGACCCATTTCAGGGTGTTGACCACCTGTCCGAGATCGGGGTACCACGTCAGATGTGCCACCTGGCCGTGTTGGGACGGCGCTAACCCGGTGGACACCGTGGCCAACGACACCGTCGTCGTCGACGGGAATCCCGACTGGAGGGCTCCCGCCATCGAGGCACGGAGGGGCCCGGCCGACACGTGCTCGAGCTGAGCGACACCGAGACCATCGAAGAGCACGAGAACGATGGTCTCGGCATCCGGTATCGCCGATGGGTCGGCCAAAGGCTTCGCAGGCGATGAGCCGATGAGCCGTCGCTCGATCTCGGCGACCAGGTTGACCAGGCCGGAGCCGTCGTAAGCAGGCGATTTCTCCATTGCGACCAGGCTAAACCCCGGCTTCGACCTGATTACGGGGCATGCGTATACTCGCCCGCGCCCAGTCCCCGACCCCAAAGAGGCATGAGCCCATATTTTGAGAGCTACCTGACGGTTGGCGCATTCGCTGCCCTTGGAGCGGTGTTGGTCCTCGTCATGCTCGGTGTGGCGGCAGTCCTCAGGCCGGTGAAACCCAGCAACGCGAAGCAGATGACCTACGAGTGCGGGGTCGATCCGGTTGGGAGTGGTTGGAGTCAGACCTACGTCCGCTACTACGTGTTCGGCCTCCTCTTCGTCATATTCGACGTCGAAGCGGTTTTCATCTTCCCGTGGGCAGTCAGACTCGAGGCGTTGGGCGTCTTCGGGCTCGTCGAGATGCTCGTGTTCATCGCCATCCTGGTCCTCGGGCTGGTCTACGCCATCCGCAAGGGAGTGCTCCGGTGGGATTGATCCAGAGATTCGGAGCACCCAAACCCGTGTCCTGGCTCCTCAACTGGTCCCGTCAGTACTCGTTGTGGCTCTTCCAGTTCGGCCTGGCTTGTTGCGCAATCGAGATGATGGCCGCATCCGGGCCCAGGTACGACTTCATGCGGTTCGGGATCATCCCCCTTCCCGCCTCCCCCCGTCAGGCCGACCTGATGGTCGTGGCAGGCACGGTCACCGACAAGATGGCTCCCTCGGTCCGTCGTCTCTACGACCAGATGCCCGAGCCCAAGTACGTGATATCGATGGGCTCCTGCGCCAACTGCGGAGGGCCCTACTGGGACTCGTATTCGGTCACCAAAGGTGTCGATCAGGTGATCCCGGTCGATGTCTACGTCCCCGGTTGCCCACCCCGTCCCGAGGCGCTCATGGACGGCATCGTCTTGTTGCAGCAGCTGATAAAGCACGAAGACCTGAAAGAGAAGTGGAATCAGCGTGACCTCGAGCCCGTCTGATACCCAGGCCCATCCACTCCAGTCATTTGCGGACCGGGTGGCAGAGGCAGTGGGGGGGACCGCCGAGATCCATTTCGACACCGTGAAGGTGACTGTGCCTGCCGAATCCTGGGTCGAGGCGCACACCAGGGCCCGTGACGACCTGGATCTGGTGTTCTTCTCCTGGCTGTCCGCCACCGACTGGGCGAACGATGTCCAGGCAGGCGAGCCGCTCCGTGACGAGGTCGAGGAACGGGTCGAGCTGATATCCGCCCTGTCCGACCTGACGGACGGCCGCATCGTCTTGTTCTCGACGAGCCTGGACAAGGACGAGCCCAGGATCCCGAGCTTGGTCGACGTGTACGCCGGGGCGAACTGGCACGAGCGCGAGGCCCACGAGATGTTCGGCATCGACTTCGAGGGCCACCCCAACCTCATCCACCTCTATCTGCCGGACGCCTTTATCGGCAACCCATTGCGCAAGAGCTATCCGCTCCTCAGCCGCGAGGTGAAGCCGTGGCCAGGGACCGTCGACGTCGAGGCCATGCCCGGGAGGGCCGATGAGCCGTCGACGGAGAACCCGGAGAGCTGAGATGACGATCGACGCCGACACCATTCATCATCTGAGTGAGGTACAGGTCTCGGTCGAGCTGCAGACCGAGGACATGACCCTCAACATCGGGCCTCAGCATCCCTCGACGCACGGTGTTCTCAGGCTGGTGGCCCGGGTCGACGGGGAGCGATGCTTCGACGTCCAGCCGGTCATCGGGTACATGCACCGCGGCTACGAGAAGCTCTCAGAGGTTCGGACCTACCCCCAGGTCACCACCATCATCAACCGCATCGATTGGGTGTCCGGGTACGCCAACGAGGTCCCATTCATCGTCGCGGCCGAGAAGCTCATGGAGCTCGAGGTGCCCGAGCGGGCCCAGTTCATACGCCTGATCCTGACCGAGATGGCCCGGATCTCCTCCCATCTCGTGTTCAACGCCTCTTATCCGCTGGAGCTGGGGGCGGCAACGCCGCTCTTCTTCGCCCTTCGGGAGAGAGAGCGCGTCCTCGATCTGCTGGAGAGTGTCACCGGGGGGCGGTTCCACCCCAACTTCAATCGGATCGGAGGAGTCAAACCGGCATACGGGTCCGGCTCGACCACCCGCAAACAGCTCCAAGACCTACCGGCCGGCTTTCTCGGTGGGACCCGGAATGCCATGGAAAAGGTGCTCGAGTCTGTGGATCAACTCGAAGCGCTGGTGGCCGATAACGAGATCATCCTCGCCCGCACCAGGGGCGTGGGCGTGCTCCCACCCGAGGTTGCCGCCGCCTATGGGGTGTCCGGGCCCAACCTTCGAGCCTCCGGTGTTCCCTTCGACCTACGCAAGACCCAGGACTACCTGCCCTACGACAGGTTCGACTTCAAGGTCGTCACCGCCGAGAACGGCGACTGCTGGGACCGGTGGTGGGTGCGTCTCCAGGAGATACGTGAGTCGGCCAAGATCATCCAACAGGCCATCGACTCGATCCCCTCGGGCGACCTCCAGGCCAAGGTCCCCAAGGTGATCAAAGTCCCCAAAGGCGAGACCTACGTCCGAGCCGAGAATCCGAAGGGCGAGATGGGCTATTACCTCGTCTCCGACGGCGGTCAGGGTCCGTACCGGTTGAAGATCCGCTCGGCCAGCTTCTCCAACCTATCGATCCTCCCGTGGATCCTCGAAGGCATCCTGGTGCCCGACATCATCGCCATCATGGGATCACTCGACTTCGTGTTGGGTGACGTGGACAGGTGATGGACCTCCTGGCCGACCTCTTCTCCAACTTCTGGGTTTCCCTGGGGGGAAAGCTCCTGCTCGTCGCAATGATGATCCCGTTGGTGGGAATGGTCATCGGGTTCGCCGAGATGAAGCTCTCCGCCAAGATGCAATATCGGGTCGGCCCCTATTTCGCCGGCGGCCGTTGGGGCTGGGCCCAGCTGATCGCCGACGGTGTCAAGTTCTTCCAGAAAGAGGACATCATCCCCGACGACGCCGACCGGCCCGTCTTCAAGTTCGCCCCGATCCTCGTCCTCATCGGGACCGTCGCCCTTCTCGTCGTGATCCCGTTCGGCCCCAGCCTGATCTTCCGAGATCTCGACGTGGGGATCTTCTACGCACTGGCCATCTCCTCGTTGAGCACGATCGGCATCTTGATGGCCGGCTGGTCGTCCGCCAACAAATACTCGCTGATCGGTGGTCTCCGTGCCGCCGGCCAGCTCATCGCCTACGAGCTGCCATTGGTCCTGGCCGTGGTCGGCTCGGTGATCCTTGCCGGCACCATGAGCATGCAGGGCATCGTCGAGGCCCAGATCGAGGCCGGCTATCCGTATGTGATCTTCCAGGTGGTCGGGTTCGTCATCTTCATGATCGCGGCCCTCGCCGAGCTGACCCGTATCCCCTTCGACATGCCGATCGCTGAGTCCGAGCTGGTCATGGGATATCTCACGGAGTACTCGGGATTCAGGTTCTTGTTCTTCTTCCTGGCCGAGTTCGCCAACATGTTCACGATGTCGGCGATCGCGGCAACCCTGTTCCTCGGTGGCTACTGGCTCCCCGGCATCCCCGAGGACGTGCTCGAGTTCGCCGGACCGATCATCCTCATCGCCAAGGTCTTCCTGCTGGTCTTCGTCATGATCTGGTTTCGCTGGACCTTCCCCCGCTTCCGTGAGGATCAGCTGCAGGGCCTGGCATGGCGATGGCTGGTCCCTCTCGCCTTCGTGAACATCGCAGTGACCGCAACTCTGAAGGTGCTGCTCTGATGTCCGTCAACGGCAACCGCCCGGTTCTCGGCATGGGGATGGCCAAGGGACTGTGGGTCACCCTATCAGCGATGTTCAAGACCATCCTCCTGCCCGGCAGGTACCTGGCCACCGTGAATTACCCCAAGGTCAAGGAGACTCCGGTGCCAAGGGCGCGCGGCGTGATCGCCCTGGATCAGGAGGCCTGCACGGTGTGCATGCTCTGCGCACGGCAATGTCCCGACTGGTGCATCTACATCGAGGGCCACAAAGAGGAGTTGACACCCGACAAGCCCGGCGGCCGGGTCAAGATTCGATCCAAGCTGGATCGCTTCGACATCGACTACGCCTTGTGCATGTACTGCGGGATCTGTGTCGAGGTATGCCCCTTCGACGCCCTGTTCTGGAGCCCGGAGTATGAGTACTCGGAGCAGAAGATGGGCGACCTCATGCACGACATGGACCGTCTCCAGGACTGGATGAAGACGATCCCCGAGCAACCGGCGTTGGAAAAGTGACGTTCACCGACTGGATAGGCGAGCCGGTGAACTGGTTCTTCACCGCCATCGGCTTGGTGGTGCTGTTCGCTGGTCTGAGGGTGGTCACGGCGAAGAACGTGGTGCACTCGGCGCTCTACCTGGTGGGGGCACTGGGCGGCACTGCAGGGCTGTTCGTGCTCCTCTCCGCCGAATTCGTCGCATGGGTGCTCGTCCTGGTCTACATCGGCGCGGTCATCGTCCTGTTCCTGTTCGGGATAATGATCACCCGGGCGCCGACAGGGCTCGACGAGGGATTGGACGCAGAGAAGAAGGTGTGGCCGGTTGCCCTTTCGGTGGCCGTGTTCGTCGCAATGGCCTGGTCATCGATCGAAAGCTTCGAGCCAACGGTGTTGCTAGGAACGGGCGAAGCGACCTCCACCGAGCTGGTGGGCGAGTCCCTGCTCGGTCGTTTCGTCATCCCCTTCGAAGTCGTGTCCTTCGTCCTCCTGGCGGCCCTCGTCGGGGGAATAACCATCGCCCGGCGTGACCTCACCCCGGTCGAAGAAGAGGAAAGGGCCGCGGTCTGATGATCGTCCACCAATTCCTCATACTCGCCGCGGCACTCTTTGCGATGGGGGTCTACGGCCTCTTGGTTCGTCGCAACATCGTCCTGATCCTGCTGTCGGTGGAGCTCATGCTCAATGCGGTCAACATCAACCTGATCGCATTCGAGTCGATGCTGGCCACCCCTCAGGCGATCGGACAGGTGTTCGCCATCTTCGTCATCACCGTGGCTGCCGCCGAGGTCGGAATCGGCCTAGCCATCGTCTTGATGATCTTCCGCAATCGCCGTTCCGCCAACGTCGACGATCTCAACCTGATGCGATGGTGAGGCTCGCATCGCTTCGCCCGCCCACGGCAGCAGGCGGCTGGTACCGGGAGGTCACGAGGTGAGCTTCTTCGTGGACACCGCCGGCATCATGCTGGTTACCCCTTTGATGGCATTCCTCGCCATCCTCGCCGTCGGGAAGCGGATGAAGCACAAGGGCGGTGAGATCGCTGTCGCCGCGCTGGCCGTCAACCTGGTCTGGGCCACCGTCCTCTTCGTGATGAACATGACCGAAGGCGTCCTCGACCAGACCACCTTCGAGATCGCAAGGATCGGAAGCGGCCTCGTCTTCGAGCTGGGGTGGGTGGTCGACGGTCTTTCGATCATGATGTTCTTCCTGGTCAACCTGGTCGGTCTGCTGGTGTTCATATACGCCCTCGGATACATGCATGGAGATGTCCGGGTTCCCTGGTTCTTTGCCGCCTTCTCATTGTTCGCCGGGTCGATGCTCATCCTGGTGGGCGCACCCAACCTGGTCCAGCTGATCATCGGATGGGAGGGGGTGGGGCTCGCCTCCTATTTCCTGATCGGGTTCTACTGGGACGACCTGGACAATGTGAAGGCGGGAAACAAGGCCTTCCTCACCAACAAGGTCGGTGATGTCGGCCTGGTCCTTGGTGCGATCATCCTCGGCGTCACCATCGGCACCTTCGACTTCGCCAGCCTGGCGGAGGCGGCAACCGAGCATGCCGAGGCCCTGGGCGCCGTCGCCGTCGTCGGAGGCTTGCTGCTCTTCTTCGGGGCCATGGGCAAGAGCGCCCAGTTCCCGCTCCACATCTGGCTTCCCGACGCGATGGCCGGTCCCACCCCAGTCTCCGCCCTCATGCACGCGGCAACGATGGTCACCGCCGGCATATACCTCATGGCCCGGGTCTTCCCGCTCTTCGAGAACCTGGCCGAGGAGGTTCGGCCCCTGATGGTGGCCATCGGGGCCATCACGCTGTTCGCCATCGGCCTGCTGGCCCTGGTGGCCAATGACATCAAGAAGGTGCTGGCGTATTCGACCGTGTCCCAGCTCGGTTACATGATGACCGCGGTGGCTGCGGGCGGATACACAGCAGGCCTATTCCATCTGTTCACGCATGCATTCTTCAAAGCACTCCTCTTCCTCGGAGCTGGTGCAGTCATCCACGCCGTGCACTCCAACGACTTGAGTGACATGGGAGGGCTTCGCAAGCACATGCCCACCACATACTGGACCTTCCTCGTCGGGTCCCTGGCCCTGGCCGGGATCTTCCCCTTCTCCGGGTTCTGGTCCAAGGACGAGATCCTGGCGACCCTCGGCACCGAGGGATACACCGCGGTGATGTGGATCGCCATTGCCGGCGCCTTCGTCACCGCCTTCTACATGACCAGGTGCGTCGCCCTCACCTTCTTCGGCACCTTCAAGGGCCACGGCACGCCACATGAGGCCCCGCGTTTGATGACCGGTCCGCTGATCGGTCTGGCCATCCCGTCGATCCTGATCGGGGCGGCGAACATCCCTGGTGTTGATTGGCCGGGGATCGGCAACTTCACCGATTGGCTGGGGGTTCGGGTGGTGGCCATGGGTGACCACCATGCCGAGGGGATCGATTACGCCCTCGCCGGCATCGGCCTCGGCGCGGCACTCGCCGGGATCGCCATCGGTTGGCTGATCTACGGGAAGGATCGCTCGACCCAGGAGGAACGTGACCGCTTCGAGGTGCCCGGTCTCTTCCCCTTGCTGCGACGCAAGTACTACGTCGATGACGTGGCGTTGGGGCTGGTCGGGGCCACATCGGGCCCGGTGGCCCGATTCGTCGATTGGACCAACACCTACATCCTCGACGGCATCGTCAACGCCGTGGGCGGAGCCACCAAGTTTCTCGGCGGCATCGTCTACAACGGTGTGGACCAGATCGTGGTGGACGGGATCTTCAATGGTCTTTCGGCGGCGGCCGACGGGGCCGGATCGGTGCTACGCAGGCTTCAGACCGGTCGTGTCCAGCAGTATGCCTCGGGTTTCGTCGGAGGTGTGTTGATCCTCGTCGTCCTATTCGTCTTCGTCATCTAGGAGGCTCGTATGCGATCTAAGAGAGGCAGCTAGCAATGGAATGGTTCGAGACCTGGGGACTGACGGTCACCGTCTTTGCCCCCGTGGTGGGCGCCCTGCTCCTCGGGCTCATCAACAGAGACAACGAGGGCGCCCTCAAGTGGACTGCTCTGGTGGTGGTCGCCCTCGCCTTCATCGCGTCGATACTGGTGGTGGCAGGGTTCGATTTCGGCGGTGGTGGCTACAACAGCTATCAGTTCGAGGTCAACGAGACCTGGATCGGTGCCATCAACGCCAACTACCACGTCGGAGTCGACGGGATCAGCCTTCCCCTGTTGGTCCTCTCCACCTTCATCGTGCTCTTGTCGGTCATCTACTCGTGGAATCATTGGGACGAGCCGAAGAACCCCAAGGCCTTCCTCATCCTGATGCTGATCCTGGCCACAGGCATGAATGGCACGTTTGTCGCCCTCGACCTGGTGCTGTTCTTCATCTTCTTCGAGATCGTGTTGTTGCCGATGTACTTCATGATCGGCATCTGGGGCGACAAGACGCCCCGGAAGGTGCCCGGATTCACCAAGGTGGTCGAGACCCGGCTCTACGCCGCCATCAAGTTCTTCCTGTTCACGCTCTTCGGCTCGGCCTTCATGCTCCTGGGCTTTCTGGCCCTCTACTTCGAGTCCGGCAACCACGGTGGCCTCGGGCGGACGTTCGACATAACTCAGCTCACCGAGCTGGGGGCGGCCGGAGCCTTCACCGGGAGGTTTGCCTTCTTCGTGTTCGGGGCGATGTTCCTCGGTTTTGCGGTCAAGGTGCCGATGTGGCCCCTGCACACCTGGCTCCCCGACGCCCACACCGCTGCGCCCACGGTGGGCTCTGTGTTGCTGGCAGCCATTCTCCTGAAGCTCGGCTCATACGGGTTCATCAGGATCTCGTTGCCGATCCTTCCCGAAGAGGCGAGAAACTGGGCGGCCTTCATCGCGATCCTCGCCGTGATCGGGATCATCTACGGATCGCTGGCTTGTCTCGCCCAGACCGACATGAAACGTCTGATCGCGTTCTCCTCGGTCGGTCACATGGGCTTTGTGATGCTGGGCATCGCCACCATGACCGACGTCGGCATCAACGCGTCGATCATCGGGATGGTCGCCCATGGCCTGATCACGGGGCTGTTGTTCTTCCTGGCGGGTTCGATGTCACACCGGTATCACACGAGGGAGATGTCCCGCCTCGGCGGCAACATCAAGCTGATGCCGGTGATAGGTGGGATTTTCGCTTTCACTGCGATGGCATCGCTCGGCCTACCTGGCCTGGCCGGGTTCTGGGGCGAGTTCATGTCCCTGGTATCGGCCTACAACCCGCTCGACGGGCTGTCGCTCGGTGTCTTCCGAACCGCGATGGTGTTGGGGGCCGTGGGGACGATCTTGACCGCGGGCTACATGTTGTGGATGCTGCAGCGGGTCAACCTCGGTGAGCCGAATCGTGAGTGGGACGGTCGTGAGTTCCACGATGCCGACCGCTTCGAGCTGGCCGCCTGGGTGCCGGTGATCGTGCTGATCGTGATAATCGGCTTCTACCCGAAGGTCGTCTTCAACTCGACCACCGACGCCGTGACGGCACTCGTCGACATGGCTTTCGGCTCGGACGCGACGGCTTCGATCTCGAGTCTGGTGAAGGGCGGATAGTGACGTTCGAGATCGACTATCTCGCACTCGCCCCCGAGCTGATCGTCGTGGCCACGATGATCCTGGTGTTGGCGCTCGACCTGGTTCTGACCCGCGCCCAGAAGTATTGGACGGCGACGGTGTCGGTGGCGGGGACGGCCCTGGCATTGATCCCGCTCGCTGTCCTCGCCCTCAAGGACGAGGTCGTATCGATGTTCGATGGCTCCTACGTGGTCGACGAGTTCGCCCTCGTCCTCAAGGGCCTTTTCCTGGTGGCGGCCTACATCGTGTTTCTGATGTCCCATCACTACATCGAGTCGGACCGCTACTACCAGGGCGAGTATTACTTCTTGTTGCTGGCCTCGATCCTCGGGTCCTTGGTCATGGCCTCCTCCCGTGACCTGATCGTCCTGTTCATCGGGCTGGAGCTGGTAACCGCACCGCTCTTCCTCCTCACCGGCTGGCGGAAAGGTGACGTCAAGTCGAACGAGGCCTCGATGAAGTACTTCATCCTGGGCGTGCTGTCGACTGCCATCTTGTTGTACGGGATGTCGCTGCTCTTCGGCCTTACCGGTGAGGTCGCCTTCGCCGGCATCGCCGAGGCCACGGCCGGCATGGCCGACGAGCCGGCGTTGATCATGGCCATTCTGTTCTTGATGGTGGGGTTCGGGTTCAAGGTCGCCGCCGTGCCGTTCCACTTCTGGGCGCCCGACACCTATGAGGGGGCGCCCACACCGATCAGCGCCTATCTGTCGGTCAACTCCAAAGGAGCCGGGTTCGTGGCCATGCTCATCGTCATGTACCAGGCCCTGCCCGGTCTGTCGGACGTGTGGGCCCCGGCATTGTGGCTGCTTGCCGCATTGTCGATGACCATCGGGAACCTCTCCGCATTGCGCCAGTCCAACATCGTGCGGCTGCTTGCGTACTCCTCGGTCGCCCAAGCCGGGTTCATGCTCGTTCCATTCGCCGCCGCCGCCGTCGCCGGTGCCGACCTGCAGGA
>Ga0214471_10000895_pt1 | contig 24093 bp, 20 predicted proteins | sample RVTome_5_FD_207665 | JGI IMG/M metagenome (GOLD analysis project Ga0214471, IMG submission 207665) | Soil microbial communities from uranium-contaminated site in the Upper Colorado River Basin, Wyoming, United States - RVT142D155 | ecosystem: Environmental > Terrestrial > Soil > Contaminated >... | reverse complement strand
AAGGTGGCGGTCGCCGCGCGGCGCGTGAATCTCCTGGAAGAGCTCGCCCGGGAAATTGTGTCGGCGCGCGGCGCCGAGCCGCTGATCATCGAAGCGGACCTGTACCAGGAGGGTTCCGCCGAGAAACTGGCGCAAGATTCGGCCAAGGCCCTCGGGCGCATCGACATTCTGGTGAACGCCGCCGGCGGGAGCCGGCCCTACCCCTTCGAAGCGACCAAGGAGCAATGGGCAGAGGGGATCCTGGTCAATTTCATCCGGCTCCGCGAGCTCTCCCACGCGGTGATCCCCGGCATGATTGCGAGCCGCTGGGGCCGCGTCATCAACATCACCGGCAGTTCGGAGCCGCGCGGCCTCAACGCTGCCAACTCGGCGAAGGCCGCCGTTCACGCATGGGCGAAGGGGCTGTCGCGCGAGATGGCGAAGCACGGCATCACCATCAACTCGATCCAGCCCGGCCGCATCATGAGCGAGCAGATCGTGCGCTTCCATCCGACGGAAGAGGACCGCCGCAAATTCGCCCAGGAAAACATCCCCATGGGCCGCTTCGGCGAGCCGGAGGAGCTCGCCAACCTCGCGGTATTTCTCGCCTCGCCGCGGGCCGCCTACATCACCGGCACCGTCACTCCGGTGGACGGCGGGATGAGCCGCTTCGCGTTCTGACGGACCCCTCACCCCTTCCCCCTCTCCCGAGTGGAGAGGGGAAATGTACAGCGGCAAATGAGCTGTCAGTCATTTACCGAAGGCTCGTCAGGCAGGCGCGCGCTGCCGGGCGTGAGAAGGCAGCCAGACTGACGCGGTGAACATCACCAGCGCCATCGCGGCCAGAGCGAAGAAGAGGTACCTGAAGTCGCTGCTGTAGCGGTGCGTTGCCGCCACCAGCGGCAGCGCCAGGGCGCTCGCACCGAATGACACCACGTAACGCAGCGCATACATGCGCGCGCGCCATGCCTCGTTTGTGTAGGCGGCGACCATGGCGTCGTTGATCGGGATCTGCCCGAAGACGAAGAACATCATCGCCATCGCCACGACCAGCAAGAGGGTGTTGTCGAAGAAGGCAGCGGCCAGCAGCAGCGGCACCTGCAGGCCGAGCACCGTGACCAGAACCGATTTGAGCGCGCCGCGGTCGAGAAGATGGCCAACCACCAGCTGGGCGGCGGCGGCGAAGGCGTACACCAGCGAGACCAGGATGCCGATCCCCAGTGTCGTGTTGGCGAGCAGGGACAGACGCTCGTCGAAGATCTTCGGCATGGCGACCGTAGTGGAATTGAAGATGACGCCGCCGAACATCGTGGTAACGGTGAGAATTGCGAAGACGCGGGCGAGCAGCCCCCGGGATAAGCCCGCGCCCGGCCCGCTCCCGGCCCGTCTTGCCGCCGCACCTGCATCAGGCACCGTCATGGCAAACGCGATCCCGACGGCGATCGACAACAAGCCCGGAACGATGAATGCGGCGCGCCAGTTGACCCAGTATGCCAGCGCTCCGGCGATCAGCGCGGCGAACGCCACTCCCAGGTTTCCGAAGACGCCGTTCACTCCAAGCACCTTGCCCACTTTCTCGCGCCCGCTCACGAGCATCGCGATGCCGACAGGGTGGTAGATCGCCCCGAACAGCCCCACCAGGGTAAGCGCCGCGGCAATCTGCCATGGGGTGTTCGTGAGCCCGGTCAGAATCGACGCGGCCCCGATGCCGATGAAGAACACGATCATCATGCCGCGCCGGCTCCAGTGGTCGGCGAGCCACCCGGCGGGCAACGACCCGGCGCCGAAGGCGATGAATCCGCCGAGGGCGAGCGGCAGCATCTCGCTGTAGGACCGCCCGAACTCGGGCGACATCGCCAGCACGACCGTGGGGTAGATCAGAAGAAAAAGGTGATCGAGCGCATGCCCGATATTGAGGAACAGCTCTCCGCTTCTTGCGCGTCCCACGCTCATGGCTCGGTTCTCGGCATCAAAGTCTTACCACCGCTCTCCCGCGTATCTGCCCCTTCAACATCTTCTCGAAATAGGCGGGCAGCTCCCCGAGCGTGATGTCGTGCGCGATCTCCGCAATGTGGCGCGGCTTGAGGTCGGTGGCGAGCCGGCCCCAGACCTTGCGCCGCAGCGGCATCGGCGTGTCACCGGTATTGACCCCGATCAGGCGCACGCCGCGCAGGATAAACGGCAAGACCGTGGTCTTCAACTCGATACCCCCGGCATTGCCGAAGCTCGCAATGAGCCCTTCCGGCAGCATGGTGCGCGTGAGCCAGGCGAGGCTCTCCCCGCCCACCGAGTCGAACGCCGCCGCCCAGGCCCCTTTCTCCAGCGGGCGGTTTCCCATCTCGAGCTTGTGCCGCGACAGCACTTCCGCCGCCCCAAGCCCCTTGAGGAACTCGTGCTCGCCAACCTTGCCGGTCACGGCGACGACTCGATATCCGAGCTTCGCCAGCATGTCGATCGCAAGGGTCGCGACGCCTCCGGTGGCGCCATTCACCAGCACCTTGCCCTTGCCGGGCGCCATGCCATTCAACTCGAGGAGCTCCACCGCCAATCCCGCCGTGTATCCGGCGACGCCGAGCGCCGCGGCCTCGTACAATGCCAGCCCTTTCGGCAGCGGCACCACCCAGTCCCCGGGCACCCTGCAGTATTGCGCGAAACCACCGTCGTGGGAGACGCCGAACTCGTAGCTCGTGCAGATCACCTCTTCGCCGGCGTGGAAGCGGGAATCCAAGGATGACTCCACCGTGCCCGCCGCATCGATCCCCCCGACGCGCGGGAACGACCGGATGATCCTGCCCGCCCCGGTGGCCGCCAGTGCATCCTTGTAGTTCACGCTGGCGTAGGCGTTCCTGAACACGACCTCCCCTGAGGACAGCTCATCAAGCCCCATCTCGGTCACCCGCCCGCTGACCTTCTCCCCTTCGCTGAAAATCCGCAGCGCGCTGAACTTTTTCATTCGGAGGGCCCCTGCTCCTGCCGCACGAGCGGCTGCTCGAGATATTCGCGCGTCTGCATCTCGGCAAGCCGGCTCGCGGTGCGGTTGAACTGAAAAATCATCGCCTGCAGCTGCGCATCGCCGCTGCGCGTTCCGCGCAACAGCAGTGAATCGGGCTCGGCTTCCGCCGACAGCACGAGTTTTACGCGCTGGTCGTAGAACACGTCAACCAGCAGCGTGAAGCGGCGCGCCTCGTCGGCGCGGTCGAGCCCCAGGCGCGGCACCCCCGAGACGACGACGGTGTGGAAGCGCTTGGCGAGGTCGATGTAGTCGTTCTGCGAGCGGCCCCCGCCGCAGATCGCCTTGAAGTCGAACCACACGACACCGCCGGCGCGGTGCCGGTAGGGAATGACGCGCCCCTCGACGTCGAGCTCGTGGCGCTCCTCCTCCACTTCCGCGATGCTCCTGAACGCCTGCATCAACGCGCGGTCGGTGTCGGGCGCGAGCGGGGCGTGGTAGACCTTGAGCCTCTGCAGCGCGCGCTTGCGGTAGTCCACGCCCCCGTCCACCCCGATCACATCGAGCCGCGACTTGATCAGCTCGATCGCCGGCAGGAAGTCCTCGCGCTTCAAGCCGCCCTTGTAGAGCTCGTCCGGGTGATAATTCGAAGTCATGCAGTAGACCACGCCTTTTTCCAGGGTGCGCCTGAGCAGTCGCCCGAGTATCAGCGCGTCCGCCACGTCCGAGAGCGCGATCTCGTCGAAGCAGATCAGGCGGTAGCGTTTCGCGATCCGCCCGGCGAGGGCGTCGAGCGGATCCACCGTGCCCTTCAGGTCGTCGAGCTCCCGGTGCACGTCGCGCATGAAGTGGTGGAAATGCACGCGGCGCCGCCGCACGAGTGGCAGGCACCGGTAGAAGCTGTCCATGAGAAAGGTCTTGCCGCGCCCCACCGGGCCCCACAGGTAGACGCCGCGGGGCAAGGGCGGATGCACGACGAGGCGGCGGAGCGCGGTGCTGCGCTGGCGCTTGTAGTCGCTCCACTCGGCGTAGAGCTGCTGCAGCCGCTGCACGGCTGCGTGCTGCGAAGCATCCGGCTCGAACCCGCGCCGGCGCAAGCCCTCCCGGTAGAGTTCCAGGACCGAGGACGGCTCAGTTGACGCCGACGGGGCGGCTTCGGATGAGCGGGTAGTGTTTTTAGGCATCAACCGTCTCCGCCCCCCGCACAAGACGCTCCTTCCCCCCTTGCGGGGGAAGGTGGGGATGGGGGGACGAGTGGGCGGCGCATCTGACCCCCCACCTCAATCCTCCCCCGCAAGGGGGGAGGAAGCCGATTTACGCTCCCCCCTTTCAACAAAACACCCACGATAGACCCGGAACGTTCAGATATTAAGGCTGCGGCCCGCGACGGCGAGCGCAGCTTCCTTCATCGCCTCGGCGAGCGAAGGATGGGCGTGGCAGATCAACGCGATGTCCTCGGACGAGGCACCGAACTCCATCGCGACCACCGCCTCCGAGATCAGCTCGGAGGCCATCGCCCCGATGATGTGCACGCCTAGAATGCGGTCGGTTTGCGCGTCCGCCACGAACTTCACGAATCCGCGAGTGTCTCCGAGCGCGCGCGCGCGGCCGTTCGCCAGGAACGGGAACTGGCCGGTTCGACAAGGTACGCCTTCGCTCTTCAGCTGCCGCTCGGTCTTGCCGACCCAGGCGATCTCCGGAGCGGTGTAGATGACCCAGGGAATCGTGTTGAAGTCGACGTGCCCGTGGTGCCCGGCCACGCGCTCGGCCACCGCGACGCCCTCCTCCTCCGCCTTGTGCGCGAGCATGGGTCCGCGCACCACGTCCCCGATCGCCCACACGCCGGGGAGATTGGTGCGGCACTCCACGTCGACCCCGACCAAACCGCGCTCATCGAGCTTGAGGCCGGCCGCCTCGGCGTTGAGTCCCTGCGTGTTCGGTACCCGACCGATGGAAACGATCAGGCGGTCGCACGCGAGCCTGCGCTCGCCACCACCCTTCACCGAGTACTCGACGGTTACGCCCTTCGTTCCCGTCGTCACGCGCGCGATGTCGGCGCCGAGCACGATCTTCAATCCCTGCTCCCCGGTAAAGATCTTCCACGCCTCCTTCGCCACCGCCTCGTCCGCGGCCGGCAGGAACGTTTCCAGCATCTCGAGCAGCGTGACCTCGGCGCCGAGCCGCCGCCAGACGCTGCCCATCTCGAGCCCGATGACCCCCGCGCCGATAACGCCGAGCCGGCCGGGGACCTCCGGCAGAGCGAGTGCGCCTGCATTGTCGAGGACAAGCTTTCCGTCGAAGGCGACCCCCGGCAGCGGCCGCGGATTGGACCCGGTCGCGATGATGACGTTGCGCGCCGTGATCGACTCGTTCGCGGCTCCCGCCACCCTGACCGTCCATGAGCCCGCCTCGCCTCCGCCGAGACTGCCGCGGCCGTGGAAGAAGGTGACCTTGTTCTTCCGGAAGAGGTAGACGATGCCGTCGTTGTTCTGCCGGACGACCTTGTCCTTGCGTTTCTGCATCTGTGCCAGGTCGAGGCTCACGCCCTTTACCTGTACGCCGTGATCCGCGAACGCGTGGGCTGCGAGATGGTAGTTCTCCGAGGACTGCAGCAGCGCCTTGGACGGTATGCAGCCGACGTTGGTGCAGGTGCCGCCGAGCGCGGGCTTGCCCCCGGCCCCCTGCCAGTCGTCCACGCAGGCGGTGGCGAGCCCGAGTTGCGCGGCGCGGATGGCGGCGATGTAGCCGCCGGGGCCGCCGCCGATCACCACTACGTCAAAGGACTTGCCCATTCAGACGTCGAGCAGGATGCGGGCCGGGTCTTCGAGGGCTTCCTTGATCGCGATCAGCGACAGCACGGCCTCGCGGCCGTCGATGATGCGGTGGTCGTAGGAAAGCGCGAGGTAGTTGACGGGGCGGATCACCACCTGTCCGTTTTCGGCGACCGGCCGCTCGCGGGTGGCGTGCACGCCGAGTATCGCGCTCTGCGGCGGGTTGATGATCGGGGTGGACAGCATCGAGCCGAAGACGCCGCCGTTGGAAATCGAGAACGTGCCACCGGTCAACTCCTCGATCGTCAGCTTGCCCTCCTGCGCGCGCTTGCCGAAGTCCGCGATCCGCTTCTCGATCTCCGCCAGCGTCAGCTCGCCCGCGTCGCGCAGGATCGGCACCACCAGCCCGCGCGGGCTCGCGACCGCGATGCCGATGTCGTAATAGCCGTGGTAGACGATATCGGTGCCGTCGAGCGAAGCGTTGACGATGGGAAATTTCCTGAGCGCATGCACCGCGGCCTTCACGAAAAACGACATGAAGCCGAGCCGCACGCCGTGCTCCTTCTCGAAGCGTTCCTTGTAGCGGTTGCGGAGATCGATCACCGCCTGCATGTTGACTTCGTTGAAGGTGGTGAGGATCGCCGCCTCGTGCTGCGACTGCACCAGGCGCTCCGCGACGCGCGCTCGCAGCCGCGACATCGGCACGCGCTGCTCCGGACGCTCTCCGGGCGCGGCTGGAGCGACGGCAGGAACCGCGGCGGATTGCGGCGCGGGGGCCGCCGCGGGCTGCGCCCTGCCTTCGACCGCCCGCAGCACGTCCGCCTTGGTGACGCGCTCTCCGCGTCCCGTGCCGGTGACGGCGCCCGTGTCCACCCCTTTCTCGGCCGCGAGCTTGCGCGCCGCCGGCATCGCTGCCGGAGCCGCCGGCTTTGCGGGAGGCTTCGGCGCTGTCTTCACTTCGGTCTTGGCCGCGGCGGCGGGAACCTCCCCCGCTACGGCCTCGGTATCGATCTGCGCGATCACCTCGTTGCTCACCACGGTGCCGCCGTCGCCCTTGATGATCTTGATGATCACGCCGGACTCCGGCGCGGGCGTCTCGAGCACCACCTTGTCGGTCTCGATATCGACGAGGTTCTCGTCGCGCCGGACGCGCTCTCCCGCTTTCTTGTGCCAGGTGAGGAGCGTCGCTTCGGCGACCGACTCGGAGAGCTGCGGAACCTTGACCTCGATCAGCATGGCGTCAAGATCTGCGGCGGCTTCACTTCACCCCGTCGGCGCGTGATACGACGCCCACGGAGAGCGCGAGCTCCACCAGCTCCTTCTGCTGCCGGTCGTGCAGCGACTTGTAGCCGGCGGCCGGCGTCGCGGACGAGTCCCGGCCGGCATAGATCAGCTTCTGGTGGGACAGCATATGGCGCTCGAGGTAGTGCTGGATGCGGTGCCAGGCACCTTGATTGCGCGGCTCCTCCTGGCACCACACGATCTCGTTCGCCTTCCGGTAGCGTTCGATCTGGGCCTGGAAATCCTCGTGCGGGAAGGGATAGAGCTGGGCGATGCGCGCGAGCGGCACGTCCCGGAGCCCCTGCGCCTTGCGCTCCGCGCGCAGGTCGTAGTAGACCTTGCCGCTGCAGAACACCACGCGCCTCACCTTTTCGGGATCGATATCCTTCGCCTCCCAGTCCTCGTTGACCGGTCGGAAGCGGTCGGCGGCGAACTCCTCGAGCGGCGACACCGACTCCTTGTGGCGCAGGATGCTCTTCGGCGTAAACAGGATGAGGGGCTTGCGGTACGGCCGCACCATCTGGCGCCGCAGCAGGTAATAGAGCTGGACGGGCGTCGCCGGGATGCAGACCTGCACGTTGTAGTCCGCCGCGAGCTGCATGTAGCGCTCGATGCGCGCGGAGGAATGCTCCGGCCCCTGCCCCTCGTAGCCGTGCGGCAGCATCAGCGTGAGCCCGCAGAGGCGGCCCCATTTGGCCTCGCCCGAGGCGATGAACTGGTCGATCACCACCTGCGCGCCGTTGGCGAAGTCGCCGAACTGCGCCTCCCAGATCACGAGCTCGTTGGGCGCGGAGGTCGCATAGCCGTACTCGAAGCCCAGCACCGCCTCCTCCGAGAGCAGCGAATCGATCACGACGAAATCGCCCTGCTTGTCGCCCACGTGCTGCAGCGGCACGTAGGTGCCCTGGTCCCAGCGCTCGCGGTTCTGGTCGTGCAGCACGGCGTGGCGGTGAAAAAAGGTGCCGCGCGCGCTGTCCTGGCCGGAGAGGCGCACGGAATAGCCCTCGTCGAGCAGTGTCGCGAACGCAAGGTGTTCCGCCATGCCCCAGTCGAGGGGGATCTTTCCCTGCGCCATCTGGCGCCGGGCCTCGATGATGCGCTGGACCGAAGGATGCAGCTTGAAATTCTCCGGAACGGTCGTGATCCGCTCGCCGAGCCTCTTGAGCGTCTCGACCGGCAGCCGCGTGTCGTCCGCCTCGTTCCAACGGGTGCCCTTGTAGCGGCTCCAGTCGATCTCGAACGGAGGTTTGTAGTCGGCAAGGATCGTCGTGTTGGTGTGGGTGCCGCTGTCCAGCGCCTTGCGGCAGGTCGCGACCCTCTCATCGCCGCCGTCCGCCGCGATCACGCCCTCCCGCGCGAGGCGGTCGGCATAGAGCTGGCGCGTGGTGGGCAGCTTCGCGATCGTCTTGTACATGAGCGGCTGCGTCACCATCGGCTCGTCCTGCTCGTTGTGGCCGAGGCGCCGGTAGCACACGAGGTCCACCACCACGTCCTTGTGGAATTTCATGCGATAGTCGAGCGCGATCTCCGTCACGAGGCACACCGCGTCGGGGTCGTCACCGTTCACGTGCAGGACCGGCACCTCCAGCATCTTCGCGACATCCGTGCAGTAAAGCGAGGAGCGCGCATCGCGCAGGTCCGAGCAGGTGAATCCGATCTGGTTGTTGACGACGATGTGGACTGTGCCCCCCGTGCCGTAGCCTCGCGTCTGCGCGAGCTCGAAGGTCTCCATGTTGACGCCCTGTCCCGCGAACGCCGCGTCGCCGTGGATGAGCACCGGCAGCACCTGGTCCCCGGTGTGGTCGCGGCGGCGGTGCTGGCGCGCGCGCACCGACCCCTCGACCACCGGATTGACGATCTCGAGATGGGAGGGATTGAACGCGAGCGAGACGTGCATCGGCCGGCCCGGCGTTGCGACGTTGGACGAAAAACCCTGGTGGTACTTGACGTCGCCGGCGAGCAGGTCGTCATGGTGCTTGCCCTCGAACTCGGCGAACAGGTCCTTCGGCATCTTGCCCAGGGTGTTGACCAGCACGTTGATGCGGCCGCGGTGGGCCATGCCGATGACGAGCTCCTGCACGCCCGCCCTTCCCGCGTTCTGCAGCAGGTTGTCGAGTTGCGGTATCAACGACTCGCCGCCTTCCAGCGAGAAGCGCTTCTGGCCGACGTAGCGGGTGTGCAGATACTTCTCGAGCGTTTCCGCCGCGGTCAGGCGCTCGAGGATGTGCTTCTTGTACTCCGCGTCATAAGCCGGCGTCGAGCGGATCGATTCCACGCGCTCCTGCACCCAGCGCTTTTGCGCCATGTCGGTGATGTGCATGTACTCGACGCCGATGGTGCGGCAGTAGGTGTCCTTCACGAAGCGCAGGATGTCCGCGAGCTTCATCTCCCGGGGGCCAACCAGCGTGCCGGTGTTGAATACCGTCTCCTGGTCGGCCGCCGTCAGCCCGTAGAACGCCGGGTCGAGCTCGGGCACATTGGGCTTCTCCTGGCGCTTGAGCGGATCGATGTCCGCGTGGCGCACCCCCAGGAAGCGGTGCGCGGAGATCAACTGCAGCACGCCGAATTGCTTCTCCCCGAGCTGCGGGCGGGTGATGACCACGGTCGTGCCCGCCGCGCGAGGCGCCTTCGCCAGCCGGGCGAAGCGATCCTGCACGTCGAAATGGGACACGTCCGCGGCCCCGCCCTCGATCCGCTGCAGCTCGTCGAAGTAGTCGCGCCAGCGCGGCTCGACCGCAGCCGGATCCTTGAGCCAGGCGTCGTAGAGCGCTTCGATGAACGGCGCGTTCGCGCCGAACAGGTGGGAGTTGGCGAGCAGCTCTTTCATCATGGGATCACTCGCGTGACCGGTAACGCGTATCAGGATTTACTTGCGCCTGGCCATGGGCAGGAAGTCGCGCCGCCCGGCGCCGGCGAAGAGCTGACGCGGGCGGCCGATCTTCTGGTCGGGATCGCCGATCAGCTCGTTCCACTGCGCGATCCACCCCACGGTACGCGCGAGCGCGAAGATGGCGGTGAACATGCTGACCGGGATGCCGAGCGCCTTGTAGACGATGCCCGAATAGAAGTCCACGTTGGGGTAGAGCTTGCGCTTGATGAAGTAGTCGTCCTCGAGCGCGACCTTCTCCAGCGCCATCGCCAGCTTGAACAGCTTGTCGTCCATGAGGTGCAGTTCGTCGAGCACCTCGTGACAGGTCTTCTGGATGATCTTCGCCCGCGGGTCGTAGTTCTTGTAGACGCGGTGCCCGAAGCCCATCAGCATGGCATGGCCGTCCTTGTCCTTGACCCGTTGGATGAAGCTGGAAATGTTGTTCGCGTCGCCGATCTCCGCCAGCATCTTCAACACCGCCTCGTTGGCGCCGCCGTGGGCCGGTCCCCACAGGCTCGCGATGCCGGCCGAGATGCAGGCGAAGGGGTTGGCGCCGGTGGAGCCGGCGAGACGCACGGTCGAGGTCGAGGCGTTCTGCTCGTGGTCCGCGTGCAGGATGAGAATGCGCTCCATCGCGCGCGAGAGCACCGGGTTGGGCTTGTACTCCTCGCACGGGGTGCCGAACATCATGTAGAGGAAGTTGTCGACGTAGGCAAGCGCGTTCTTCGGGTACATGAACGGCTGGCCGGTGTTGTACTTGTAGGTCATCGCCGTGATCGTGGGCAGCTTGGCAATCAGGCGAAACGCCGAGATCTCGCGGCTGCGCGCGTCATGGATGTCGATGGAGTCATGGTAGAACGCGGACAGCGCGCCGACGACGCCGCACAGCACCGCCATCGGGTGCGCGTCGCGCCGGAATCCCGAATAGAAGCGCGTCAACTGCTCATGCACCATCGTGTGGCGCGACACGATCCCGACGAACCCGTCGAGCTGTTTCTTGTTCGGCAGCTCGCCGTTCATGATCAGGTACGCGACCTCGAGGAAGCTGCAGTGCTCGGCGAGCTGCTCGATGGGATAGCCGCGATACTCGAGGATCCCCTTGTCGCCGTCGATGAACGTGATCTCAGAGCGGCAGCTCGCCGTGGACATGAAGCCCGGGTCGTAGGTGAACTTCCCGGTCTTGGCGTAGAGCGCGCGCACATCGATCACGTCCGGGCCGACGCTGCCGGTGAGTACCGGGAAATCGACCGGGGGTGTGCCGTCGGTGAAGGTCAGGGTCGCCAGTTTTTCCGCCATGTGGGTCTCCACTCTATATCGATCGTTTTACACGGATCGCAGCGCGTCCGCACCGCCCGCCGGCGCCGGCCCACTGCCTGCGCGCAGCATTTCCACCACCGCCCGGAAGCGCGGCTCGGGCTCGCGCCGTCCCAGCACCAGGTCGAGCAAGTCGTTGTCGGGCCAGTCGAGAAGCTCGTCGAACAGCCGCCGCTGCGCCGCGTCGAGGCGACCGTAGCCGCGGCCCAGGAACGCCGCCAGCACCAGATCGAGCTCGAGCAATCCGCGGCGGCAGCGCCAGCGTACGCGGTCGAGGTCTCCCATGCGTCACGAACCTGGCGAATTATCGCCCGGCTCATTCCTAAATGGTGCGTTTGACGAGAAGCTCCTTGATCTTGCCGATTGCCCGCGTCGGGTTGAGCCCCTTCGGACACACGTCCACGCAGTTCATGATCGAATGGCAGCGGAACAGCCGATAGGGATCCTCCAGGTCGTCGAGCCGCTCCCCGGTCGCCTGGTCGCGCGTGTCCGCGATGAAGCGGTAGGCCTGCAGCAGGCCCGCTGGGCCGACGAACTTGTCGGGGTTCCACCAGAACGACGGGCAGGCGGTGGTGCAGCACGCGCACAGGATGCATTCATAGAGCCCGTTCAGCGCCTCGCGCTCTTCGGGCGTTTGCAGCCGCTCCTTCTCCGGTGGTGGATCGTTGTTGATGAGGTACGGCTTGACCGAATGGTGCTGCTTGAAGAACTGCGACATGTCCACGATCAGGTCGCGGACCACCGGCAGACCCGGCAGCGGCCGGATCTCCACCGGCTCCTTCAGGTCGGCGACGCGGGTAATGCAGGCGAGGCCGTTCTTGCCGTTGATATTCATCCCGTCGGAGCCGCACACGCCCTCGCGGCACGAACGGCGGAACGCAAGCGTGTCATCGTGGGCCTTGATGCGCACCAGGGCATCGAGCAGCATGCGGTCGGTGGCCTCGAGCGCGATGTCGTAATCCTGTATGTGCGGCCGGTCGTCGGACTCAGGGTTGTAGCGGTAGATTGAAAATCGCATTCATGCCTCCAATTCAGTACACGCGGGCCTTGGGCTCGAACGACTCGACCGTCAGCGGCTTCGTGTGCACCGGCTTGTACGCGAGGCGGTTGCCCTCCTTGTACCACAGCGTGTGCCTGATCCAGTTGGCGTCGTCGCGCTGGTGGTAGTCGGCACGGTCGTGCGAGCCGCGGCTTTCCTTGCGCGCGTCGGCGGAGACCATCGAAGCGACCGCGGTCTCGACCAGGTTGTCGAGCTCGAGCGCTTCCACCCGCGCCGTGTTGAAGGTCCGGCTCTTGTCCCGGATCTCGGTGTGGGCTGCGCGCGCCGCCACTTCCTTCAGCTTCTGAACGCCCGCCTCCAGCAGGTCCGGAAACCGGAATACCCCGCAGTGCAGCTGCATCACGCGCCGCATCTCGTTCCCGACCTCCGCGACGCGCTCGCCGTTCTTCTGGCCGTCCAGCCGCGCCAGCCGCGACAGCGTCGGCTCAGCGGCATTCGCGGGCATGTCGCGATGGGCCAGTCCCTCCCCGCGCAGGTCCTGAATGATCGTTTCCGCGGCGGATTTTCCGAATACGAGCAGATCGAGCAGCGAGTTGCACCCCAGGCGATTCGCGCCGTGCACCGAGACGCACGAGCACTCGCCCGCCGCATAGAATCGAGGCACGACCGCTTCCAGATTGCCGTTCGCGGGAGCCACCACCTGCCCATGGTAATTGGTCGGGATGCCGCCCATCTGGTAATGGCAGGTCGGGACCACCGGGATCGGGTCCCGCACCGGGTCCACGTTGGCAAACTTCTTCGCAATCTCGCGGATGCCGGGCAGCCTCCGGCTGATCGTCTCCTCCCCCAGGTGGTCGAGCTTGAGCAGGATGTAGTCGCCTTCGTTGCCCGCCCCGCGGCCCTCCTTGATCTCGGTCGCCATCGCGCGGGACACGATGTCCCGGCTGGCGAGATCCTTCGCGTTCGGCGCGTAGCGCTCCATGAAACGCTCGCCGTTCTTGTTGAGCAGGTAGCCACCTTCCCCGCGCACGCCCTCCGTGATCAGCACGCCCGCGCCCGCCACGCCGGTCGGATGAAATTGCCAGAACTCCATGTCCTGGAGCGGAATTCCGGCGCGCGCCGCCATGCCCAGGCCGTCGCCGGTGTTGATAAACGCATTGGTGCTGGCGGCAAAGATGCGCCCGGCGCCGCCGGTGGCGAATACCGTCGCTCTTGCCTGCAGTATCATCACCTCGCCCGTTTCCATCTCGAGCGCGGTCACGCCGAGGACGGTGCCGTCCGGATCCCGGATGAGATCCAGCGCCATCCACTCGACGAAGAATTGCGTGCGCGCCTTGAGATTCGCCTGGTACAGCGTGTGCAGCAAAGCGTGCCCCGTGCGGTCGGCCGCGGCGCAGGCGCGGGGCACGGGCGACCGGCCGTATTCCCGCATGTGCCCGCCGAACGGCCGCTGGTAAATCCTGCCGCCGGCGAGGCGGTCGAACGGCATGCCGAAATGCTCGAGCTCGTAAACCACTTCGGCTGCCCTGCGGCACATGAACTCGATCGCGTCCTGGTCGCCGAGGTAATCGGACCCCTTGACGGTGTCGTACATGTGCCAATGCCAGTTGTCCTCCTCGATGTTGCCGAGCGCGGCCGCCACCCCGCCTTGCGCCGCAACAGTGTGCGAGCGGGTGGGGAACACTTTCGACAGCACCGCGACTCTCAGATCGGCGCGCGCAAGCTCCAGCGCGGCGCGCAGCCCTGAGCCGCCGCCGCCGACGATTAACGCGTCAAAGGAGCGTACCGGCAGCGCCATCACAGGCCCCACAGTATCTGCACGGACCAGACGGCGTACCAGAAGAGCGCCCCGATGACGAGCACGTAGAGCGTGAGGCGCAGCGCCGGGTCCTTGATGTAGTCCATGAAGATGTTGCGCACGCCGATCCAGGCATGCAGCAGCAGGCACGCCATGAAAAGTGCCGTCGCGTAGCGCACCAGCGGGGTCTGCCACAGCACCTTCCACTTCCAGTAATCCATCTGCGGCAGGCCCGCCAGCGTCGAGAGGATGATCACCGTGTAGACGATCATGATCACGGCGGTTACGCGCTGCGCGAGCCAGTCGCGCAGGCCGTAATGGGCGCCGACGACCTGACGCTTCACCATATCATCGCACCCACGACGATCGTCAGAGCCACGCTCACCGCGAGCACCGCCCAGCTGCTGGCACGGGCCATCGCCAGCTCAGATCCGTAATCCAGATCGAGCGCGAGGTGACGGATGCCCGCGCACAAGTGGTGCAGGTACGCCCATACAACTCCGGTCAGGATCAGCTTGACGGACCAGTGCGAAGCGAACGACTTGAAGAACCCGAACGTGCGGGGAGATTCGAGGCTCAGCTCGAACAGTGCCAGCAGGAAAGGGATCAGCAGGAACAGCGCCGCGCCGCTCACCCGGTGCAGGATCGACACCACGCCGGGTAGCGGCAGCCGGATCTGGATCAGATTGAGATATTTCGGCCGCGGCCTGGACATCGATCGTTGCGTCTCGCGCAGGGCACCCGGGGATCATTCCGTGCACCCGGTCCCCGCAATGGTATCCTGCCAGTTGACCGTTGAAATTTTAGCAGTTTCCGCTGCAGCGCATAAGCCGCATTGCGCGCCGTCCTCGGACCCATGCCGCAGCGACTCGACGTGCAGCCCCGCCTGCAAGCATTCAGTAGGTATGGACTGCCACCCCGGCCGGCGGCTGAATGCTTGGCTTGTCACTGCGGCTGCCGCTTCGTTATCATTCCGCACGATCGAGCGCGCGTGTTTCGTCCCGCACCGCGCCGCCCCTTCCCGAAAAGCAAGACAGCGCCCGCGATCCAGGAGTCCACACCATGAAACGCCCCATGTGCGTCGCAGTCACCGGCGCCGCCGGCCAGATCGGCTACAGCCTGCTGTTCCGCATCGCCAACGGGGAAATGCTCGGCAGGGACCAGCCGGTCATGCTCCAGCTGCTCGAAATCCCCGATGAGAAGGCGCAGAAGGCGCTGAAGGGCGTGATGATGGAGCTCGACGACTGCGCCTATCCTCTCCTGCACGGGATGGTGCCCACGGCCGATCCGATGGTCGCCTTCAAGGACGCGGACGTTGCATTGCTCGTCGGCGCGCGGCCGCGCGGCCCGGGCATGGAGCGCAAGGACCTGCTCGAGGCCAACGGCAAGATCTTCGCCCCCCAGGGAAAAGCGCTCGCCGCAGTCGCGAGCCGGGACGTGAAGGTGCTGGTGGTGGGCAATCCCGCCAACACCAACTGCCTCATCGCCATGAAGAACGCTCCGGGCCTCAAGGCCTCGAACTTCACGTCCATGATGCGCCTCGATCACAACCGGGCAATGAGCCAGGCCGCGCAGAAGGTCGGCCAGCCGGTGGAGGGCGTGCACCGGATGACGGTCTGGGGCAACCACTCGGCGACTCAGTATCCCGATATCTTCCAGGCCCAGATCGACGGAAAGAAGATCTGGCCCATGATCAACGACCACGCGTGGCTCGAGAAGAGCTTCATTCCCACCATACAGAAGCGCGGCGCCGCGATCATCGACGCCCGCGGCCTGTCTTCCGCGGCGAGCGCGGCCAACGCGGCGATCAATCACATCCGCGATTGGGTGTTCGGCACCCGCGAGGGCGACTGGGTCAGTATGGGCGTCCCCTCCGATGGCAGCTACGGCGTCGCCGAGGGCGTTCTCTACGGCTACCCGTGCGTCTGCCGCAACGGCCGCTACGAGATCGTCAAGGGCATCGAGCTCTCCGATTTCAGCCGCGGCGCCATGCAGGCCACGCTGAAAGAGCTGCACGAGGAGCGGGATTCCATCCGGCACCTGCTCGTCTGAGGCGCCTCCACGTCCCAGCGCGAACCCATGAGCGAAGCGCAATCCGGGCCAAAGCCCAAGAAATCCGTGGCGCTGTCGGGCGTCGCCGCGGGCAGCACGGCGCTGTGCACCGTCGGGCGCAGCGGCAACGACCTGCAATACCGCGGCTACGACATCCTCGACATCGCCGAGCAATGCGAGTTCGAGGAAATCGCTCACCTGCTGGTGCACGAGAAGCTGCCCACCCGTGCCGAACTCGCAGCCTACAAGGCCAAGCTCCGTCGGCTCCGCGGCCTGCCGGCGCCAGTCAGGACGACACTCGAGCAGATTCCGGCGTCCGCCCACCCCATGGACGTGCTGCGCACCGGTTGCTCCGCGCTCGGGACGGTGGTTCCCGAGAAGGACGACCACAACCTTGCCGGCGCGCGCGACATCGCCGACCGCCTGATGGCCTGCTTCGGCTCGATGCTGCTCTACTGGCACCATTACAGCCGGGATAAGCGCCGCATCGAAGTCGAGACCGGCGACGATTCGATCGGCGGGCATTTCCTGCACCTGCTGCACGGAAAACCCGCCAAGCCTCTCTGGGTGCGGGCCATGCATACCTCGCTCAACCTTTACGCGGAGCACGAGTTCAACGCCTCGACCTTCGCCGCGCGGGTGGTGGCCGGGACCGGCTCCGACATGTACTCGGCGGTGACCGGCGCCATCGGCGCGCTGAAGGGCCCCAAGCACGGCGGCGCCAACGAGGTCGGCTTCGAAGTGATGAGCCGCTACGAGTCCCCCGACGCCGCCGACCGCGACATCACGGCACGCGTCCGGAACCGGGAGGTGGTGATCGGTTTCGGCCACCCGGTCTACACCATCGCCGATCCCCGCAACAAGGTGATCAAGGAAGTGGCGCGGCGGCTGTCGCAGGACGCGGGCGAGATGGAGAGGTTCGAGATCGCCGACCGTATCGAGCAGGTGATGATGCGCGAGAAGAATATGTTCGCGAACCTCGACTGGTTCTCCGCAGTCTCCTACCATCGCATGGGCGTGCCGACCGCGATGTTCACGCCGGTGTTCGTCATCGCCCGCACCAGCGGCTGGACGGCGCACGTCATCGAACAGCGCATCGACAACAGGATCATCCGGCCGACGGCGGTCTACACCGGCCCCGAGCCGCGGGCGTTCGTTCCCATCGATCAGAGGAAATGAGCGCGCCCGTATCCAACGTCCGCCCCAAGCCCGATAAGGTCCTGACCGACATCGCGGACTACGTCGCCGGCCACCGTATCGAGAGCGAGGAGGCCTACAACACCGCCCGGCTGTGCCTGATGGACACGCTCGGCTGCGGTCTGGAAGCCCTGGAATACCCCGCCTGCACCAAGCTGCTCGGCCCCATCGTGCCGGGCGCGGTGGTGCCGAATGGCGCCCGCGTCCCGGGCACGCCCTGGCAGCTCGACCCGGTCACCGCCGCCTTCAACATCGGGGCGATGATCCGGTGGCTCGATTTCAACGACACCTGGCTCGCCGCCGAGTGGGGCCATCCCTCGGACAATCTCGGCGGCATCCTCGCTACCGCCGACTGGCTCTCGCGCACGCGTCTCGCGCAAGGCTCAAAGCCGCTCGTCGTCCGCGACGTGCTGACGGCGATGATCAAGGCGCACGAGATCCAGGGGGTGATGGCGCTCGAGAACAGCTTCAACCGCGTTGGGCTCGACCACGTGGTGCTGGTGAAGATCGCCTCCACCGCGGTGGTAACGCACATGCTGGGCGGCACCCGCGACGAGATCGTCAACGCGCTGTCGAACGCGTGCGTGGACGGCCAGAGCCTGCGCACCTATCGCCACGCGCCCAACACGGGCTCACGCAAGTCGTGGGCCGCGGGCGACGCAACCAGCCGCGCGGTGCGGCTTGCGCTGATGGCGCTGAAAGGCGAGATGGGCTACCCCTCCGCCCTCACCGCGAAGACGTGGGGCTTCTACGACGTGCTCTTCAAGGGACAGCCGTTCAAGCTCGCCCGCCCCTACGGCGCGTACGTCATGGAGAACGTGCTGTTCAAGATTTCGTATCCCGCAGAATTTCACGCGCAGACGGCGGTCGAAGCCGCGATCCGGCTGCATCCGCAGGTCAAGGACCGGCTGGACGTCATCAAGCGCGTCGTGATCACCACGCACGAGTCGGCCATCCGCATCATCGACAAGCGGGGTCCACTCAGCAACCCCGCCGACCGCGACCATTGCATCCAGTACATGGCGGCGGTGGGCCTCATCAAGGGGAGCCTCACTGCGGCCGACTACGAGGACGCGGCGGCGGCGGACCCCCGCATCGACCGGCTGCGCTCGAAGATGACCTGCGTGGAGAAGAAGCAGTGGAGCCGCGATTATCTCGACCCCGCCAAGCGCTCCATCGCCAACGCCCTCCAGGTGTACTTCACCGATGGCAGCCGCACCGACCAGGTTGCGGTCGAGTACCCGCTTGGTCACCGCCGCCGGCGCCGCGAAGGCGTGCCGCAGCTCGAGGCGAAGTTCCGCGTGAATCTCGCGCGCCGCTTCCCGCCCAAGCAGCAGCAGGCCATCCTGGCCTTATGCCTGGACGCCCGGCGGCTCGCGCAAACGCCGGTCAACGAGTTCGTCGACCTGTTCGTCGTCTAGAGGCTGATTTGAACCGCCAAGACGCCAAAGAGCAATCAACTACACACTACAGGGCCACGTAGGGTCTCGCTTGGCCGCTATTTTCTTGAATGCCTTTTGGCGGCATGGCGGTTGATGTCTGAGCAGTCAGGCGGCACGGGAAGCGGTGCCGATCGCGGCATTGACAGCGGGCATCACCTTCTCCGCCATCAGCTCCATGGACCGGCGTGCGAGCTTCGGCTCGGCCCAGTCGTGGCCGCAATAGAGGAGCGTGCCGAAATCGCCCACCGACTCGCGGAAGGCAAGCAGCTGATCCACCACGCTCGCCACGCTCCCGCATACCACCAACCGGTCGAGAACGTATTCGACCGTCACCGCGGCGTCGGGCAGCGCGAAGTCGTGCTTGAAGATCTCCACGCCGCCCGCGCTCCTGCGCTTGGTGAGCAGGTTCCAGAAGTAGAACCCGTAGGGTCCTTCGAGGCTCTTTGCGTAGCGGCGGGCGGTCGCATCGTCGTCGGCGACGAAAATGCTCTTGCACACGCGCCAGTCCTGCGTGTCGGCGCGACGTCCGCCGCGGCTCGCCCCCTGAACGTACATCGGCCAGTGCGTCGCCACCCAGCGCGGCTGGAGAAAATTGGCCGACACCGGCGTCCACCCGCGCTCCGCCGCGGCGGCGAGCCCTTTCGAATGCGGGACGACGACGGTCACCACGATCGGCGGATGCGGCTTCTGGTAGGGCTTCAGCATCACGCCCTGCCCCGCCTCGCGGATCAGCGTGCGCGCGGTGGAAATGTTCCAGAACCGGCCCTTCAGGTCGTACGGAGCGTCGCCCGCCCACAGCGCGAGTATCTGGTTGATGGACTCGACGAACATCGCGTTGCGGTCGGCGTCGAGGTTGCCGCACGCCTCCATGTCTGAGCGCAGCCCGCCAGGGCCGATGCCGAAGATGAAGCGGCCCTCCAGCATGTGGTCCACCATCGCGACATGCGCCGCGACCTGCGCGGGGTGGTTGTTGGGGAGGTTGACGGTGCCGCTGCCGAGCTTGATGCGCTGGGTGTCGTGCGCGAGGCTCGCGATGAAGGTGAGGCACGACGGGATGGTCTCGCACACGTCCGTGATGTGCTCGCCGATGAATGCCTCGCAGTAGCCGAGCCGGTCCGCCAGCAGCACTGCCTCCCGGTCCTCCTTCAGCGTCTGCGTGTAGTCGCGCCCCGGAGGATGCATGGGCATGGTGAAGAAACCGAGTTTCATCGGTAGAATTGAGAGCCTATCTCAATAGTAGGCACGTGTGCGACGGAGGCGATGTGGGATGCAGTTTTAGGAGGATAGCCCGAAGCAATATGTCGATATTGCAAGGGCTACCGACAACAAAATGCGCCCAGATCGCCCCGTCCCTGCGGGTTGCGGCCAGGACGGGCGTCTGCATTGTTGCCCGGCTTGACCATATCGACATATGGCCTGCGCCGTGCGCCTCGCATCCATCCCGTCCTGGCCGCAACGCATCACGCGCCTACTATTGAGATAGGCTCTAGCACAAAGCTCATTCCGACCAGCTCCCGTGTCCGTCGTCGCCCGATTCGAAATCCGCTACTCGCAGTTCCTCGACCCGCGGAGCAAGGTGGTCGCGCCGCTGCCGGAGTTCACGCGCAAGACGGAAGACCTGGCGAAGCTCTACCGCTGGATGGTGCTGATGCGCGCCTACGACGCGAAGGCCATCGCGCTGCAGCGCACCGGCCAGATCAACACCTTCGCCTCCCTGCTGGGGCACGAGGCCATCAACGCCGGCATCGCCTCGGCGATGGCCAAGGACGATGTGTTCCTGATGACCTACCGCGAGAACGGGGTGCAGCTCATGCGCGGGGTGACGCTGAAGGAGCTGTTCCTCTACTGGGGCGGCGACGAGCGCGGCTCGGACTATGCCGGTCCGCGCGGGGACTTTCCGATCTGCATCACCATCGCCGCCCATGCCGCGCACGCCGTCGGCGCCGCGTACGCCATGAAGCTGCGGCGCGAGCCGCGCGCCGCAGTCTGCGCGCTCGGGGACGGCGCCACCTCCAAGGGCGATTTCTACGAGGCGATCAACGCCGCCGGCGCCTGGAAGCTGCCGGTCGTATTCGCCCTCACCAATAACCAGTGGGCGATCTCGGTGCCGCGCGCGAAGCAGAGCGCGGCGCAAACCCTCGCTCAGAAGGCGATCGCGGCGGGCATCGAATGTCTGCAGGTCGACGGAAACGACGTCATCGCTGTGCGCCACGCCATGGACGAGGCGCTCGAGCGCGCACGCTCGGGCGGCGGCCCGACGCTGATCGAGATGCTCACCTACCGGCTCTCCGATCACACAACGGCGGATGATGCGACGCGCTACCGCAACCCGGACGAGGTGGCGGAAGCGTGGAAGCGCGACCCCATCGTGCGGCTGCGCACCTACCTCCTAGCCGCCGGCGCGTGGAACAAGGCGGCGGAGGACGCGTTGCTCAAGGACTGCAACGAGCAGGTCCAGGCCGCCGCCCAGGCCTACCTCGATACGCCGCCGCCGACGGCAAAGCAGATGTTCGACCACCTCTACGCGCAGCTGCCCGCGGTGCTGCATAAGCAACGCGCCGCCGCGCTGGGCGACGACTGATGAGTGACGACTGACGGGTCATGGCGCAGATCACCCTCGTTGAAGCCGTCAACCTCGCGTTGAAGCGCGAGATGGAGCGCGATCCCGCCGTCGTCGTCCTGGGCGAGGACGTGGGCGTGGACGGCGGCGTGTTCCGCGCGACGCTCGGACTCATCGAGCGCTTCGGGCCGGAGCGCGTCATCGATACGCCGCTCGCCGAGGCCCTCATCACCGGCATGGCGATCGGCATGGCGGTGGAGGGCCTCAAACCCGTCGCGGAAATCCAGTTCTCCGGCTTCGGCTACACCACAATCGACCAGGTCGTGAATCACGCCGGGCGCATGCGCCATCGCACGCAGGGGCGGCTCTCGTGCCCGCTGGTGCTGCGCATGCCGTGCGGGGCGGGGATACATGCTCCCGAGCACCATTCGGAAAGCCCGGAGGCGATGTTCGCCCACGTGCCGGGCATCCGCGTGGTCTACCCCTCGTCGCCGCGCCGCGCCTACGGGCTGCTCCTTGCCGCGATTCGCGACCCCGACCCGGTGGTGTTCTTGGAGCCGACGCGGCTCTACCGCCTGTTCAAGGAAGAGGTCGCCGACGACGGCGAGGCGTTGCCGCTCGACGCCTGCCACACGGCGCGGGAGGGCAGCGACGTCACCGTAGCCGCGTGGGGAGCGATGGTGCACGAGTCGCTCGCCGCGGCCGACGCTCTCGCTGAGCAGGGCGTCTCCGCCGAGGTGCTCGACGTCGAGACGCTGAAGCCGCTCGACCTGGACACCCTACTCGCCTCGGTCGCAAAGACCGGCCGCTGCGTGATCGTCACCGAGGCCGCGCGCACCTGCAGCTTCGCCTCCGAGATTGCCGCCGGGCTCGCCGAAGAGGGGCTCCTCAGCCTGCTCGCCCCGGTGCAGCGGGTCACCGGCTACGATGTCGTAGTGCCACTGCCTCGCTTGGAGCGTCATTACATGCCGGACAAGGGGCGGATCGTCGCCGCAGTTAAGAAAACGCTCGCCTTCGGCTGAAAGACATGAAGATATTCAAACTTCCCGATCTCGGCGAAGGCCTGCAGGAAGCCGAGATCGTCAAATGGCACGTGAAGGTCGGCGAGGAGATCAAGGCCGATACGCCGATGGTGTCGGTCGAAACCGCCAAGGCCGTGGTGGACATTCCCGCGCCCTATCCCGGCAGGATCGCGAAGCTCTACGGCAAAGTCGGCGACATCGCGCACATCGGCGCGCCGCTGGTGGGATTCGAGGGGGAGAGCGACGCGCGCGACGCCGGCACCGTGGTCGGCGTCGTCGAGGTCGGGCAGAAGGTGGTATCGGACGCGCCCGCCGCGCCGGCACCGGTCACCGCGGGCATCAAGGCGACCCCTGCCGTGCGCGCGCTCGCGCGCAAGCTCAACGTGGACCTCGCAATGGTGACGCCGACCGGCGTCGACGGGTTGCTCACGGCGGCCGACGTGCAGCGCGCGGCGCGGATCCTGGCCGAGACCGGGCCGATCGAGATGATCCGCGGCGTGCGGCGCTCCATGGCGCAGAACATGGAGCTCGCGACCGCGGAGGTCGCTTCCGCCACCATCATGGACGATGCCGATATTGATTCGTGGCCGGCCGGAACGCACACCATGCTGCGTCTCATCCGCGCGCTGGTCGCCGGCTGCCGTGCCGAGCCCGCGCTGAACGCCTGGTACGACAGCGAGAAGATCGGCCGCTGGGTGATGAAGCGAATCGACATCGGCATCGCAGTGGACACCCCGGACGGACTGCTGGTGCCGGTGCTGCGCAGTTGCGGCGAGCGCGATGCAACGAGCCTGAAGAGCGCGCTGGAGAAGCTGATCGCGGATGCGCGCGCGCGCAAGGTTCCGCCCGAGGAGCTGCGCGCCAACACCATCACGCTCTCCAACTACGGCTCGATCGCCGGCCGCTATGCTTCCCCGGTGGTGCTGCCGCCGACAGTCGCCATCCTCGGGGCCGGAAGAATCACGAAGCAAGTCGTTGTCGTGGATGACAGACCGGCAGTGCACCGCATGCTGCCGCTCTCACTCACCTTCGACCACCGGGTGGTCACGGGCGGCGAAGCCGGGCGCTTCCTGAACGCGGTGATCGCGGACCTGCAGCGGGCGACGTAATCCTCATACACGAGAACTTCTTGATTCGTCTGACATCTTGCCCCTCCTCGCCGCCTAATCTGGATATTCCTGCGCGCTTCGCAGCCTATTCTGGCCGCAGACCGTTACCACGACACCGTAACCGCCTAATTCCCCGGGGATGATGACAGCGTGAGTATGCTGGGTGTCTAATTAGTCGACTTTTCGGAAGTTCACTATACGTTGGGTGGCAAGAACAGAACAGCGTAGAATTGCCGCAACAATTCGAGGTGACGCATGAATTTCACGATCGAGCACGAACGCGAAGAAGACGGCCGCTGGCTCGCGGAAGTTCCTGAATTGCCGGGTGTTCTTGCCTATGGCGCCACTGCCGCGGAGGCGATGGCGAAGGCCGAAGTCCTGGCGTTGCGCGTGCTGGCCGAGCGCCTCGAGCATAACGAGACGGGACCTCAGTCCATCTCGATCGCAGTTCCGGCCACATGAGTTCATGGCCTTCGTCGAAGGCCCGTCGTGTTCTTGCCGCACTCTTCCGGATAGGCTGGACGCTCAAGCGCCAATCTGGTTCGCACAAAACTCTCGCTCGTCCTGGTTGGCCCGATTATGTCTTCGCCTTTCACGATGGCGAGGAGATCGGCCCCCGGATGCTCGCCCGCATCGCCAAGCGCACGGGGCTGAAGCCTGAGGATCTATGAGCGCTCGCGCACCTTGCCACCCAACCGCGCCGTAGAAACCGACGCGCCAGAAACAGCGCGCGGTTCACGGCGGACGTT
>Ga0214471_10000893_pt1 | contig 24106 bp, 21 predicted proteins | sample RVTome_5_FD_207665 | JGI IMG/M metagenome (GOLD analysis project Ga0214471, IMG submission 207665) | Soil microbial communities from uranium-contaminated site in the Upper Colorado River Basin, Wyoming, United States - RVT142D155 | ecosystem: Environmental > Terrestrial > Soil > Contaminated >... | reverse complement strand
GTGCGCGGAGACGAGGTCATCCACGAAGCCCTCGCCGACTGGTCGCGGACCCTGAGCCACTACGAGCCGGAGCCGTTCCGCGCATTCGGTCGCGAACCCGGATCGTAGGGCGGGCCTTCAAGCGGGCTCCCTTACGCTCGCCCGGGCAACTCACATCGCGTCGATGAGACGTACCGTTGTCACCTGTCGAGGAAGGCCAAGTGGCATCGACGTCTCGAAGTAGATCGGGTCGATCTCGGACAGGGTCACGAAGTCGCGGATCTCGATCGTGCGCGTCGCCTCGGGCTTCGCGGCCTCGAGCTCTTCGGGCGTCACGATGACGTACTCGCCCTTGTCGACCTCGAAGCCCTTCACCACGTCTTCGTATTCGACCTCTGCATCCGTTTCCTCGGCGACGCGCTTGTGGTGGATCCGGCGACCGGTGCCCGCCTGGAACTCGTGGAAGCGGACGTCGCGTTTCTTCGTCGCCGTGTACAGCGGGACCGGGATGCTGACGAGGCCGAAGCCGATAGAACCGCTCCAGATCGCGCGCGCCATGCGCCTACCCTGTCGCAAGATGGGACTCTTCGTCCAGGGGTTCCCGGGCCCGCAGGCCCGGCAAACAGCGAGGAGAACGACCGTGGCCGATCAGCTCGAGGGCAGGATCGACGCGCTCTACGCCCTGCCCCTCGACCGCTTCACGCCCGAGCGCGGCGCCCTGGCCAAAGAGCTCCAGGGCGCCGGCGACGCCGAGGCCGCCAAGCGAGTCAAGGGGCTGCGCAAGCCGGTCGTGGCCGCCTGGGGCCTGAACGCGCTTGCGCGTGAAGACCCGGAGGGGATCCGCGAGCTCCTCGAGCTGGGCACGCGGCTCCGCGACGCACAGCGACGAGCGCTCTCGGGCGGAGACGTCGAGCCGTTTCGCGAGGCGACCGATGAACGCCGGCGTCTCGTGGGACGGCTCGCCCGGAAGGCCTCGGCGATCTTGGAACGGGCGGGGACCTCGGCCGGCTCGCACGAGGACGACCTCTCGTCCACGCTCGACGCGGCGGCCGTCGACGAGGAGTCGGGTGAGCTCGTTCGTTCAGGACGCCTGACGAAGCCGCTGCAGCCGCCCGTGTCGTTCGGCGAGCCGGGTCTGCGGGTGCTCGAGGGCGGGAGAGGTGCGAAGCCGGCGGCGGCGAGCGCGGGCCGGAACCGAGAGGACGCTACCGAACGCGACCCCGAGCGCGAGCAGGAGGCGAAGGGACTGCGGCGAGAGCTGGCCGAGGCCGAGCGCCGCGAGCGTTCCGCGGCCGCTGCGGCCGATCGAGCGCGGCGCCGTCATGAGGAGATCGAGGCGCGTCGCAACGAGTCCCGCGAGGCCCTTCGCGCAGCCGAGAGCGAGCGTCGCGGTGCCGAGCTGGAGCGGCGGCGCCTTGCGGCTCGGCTCGCCAAGCTGGAGTCCTGACCGCCGGGAACCTCACGATTTGGACCCCATCGCGCGTCGCGCGACCGATAGACTTCGCCGCCATGCGCATCCTCGTCGTCGGGACCGGGGGAGTCGGCGGGTCCGTCGCGCCCATCGCCGCGCGACGCGACTTCTACGAGCACATCGTCTTCGCCGATCACCACCCGGGACGCGCTCAGGGTGTCGTCGACCGGTACGACGGCGGCACCGGGAGGTTCAACGCCGCGGTCGTCGACGCTTCCGACCCGGCATCGGTCGCCGGTCTGGCGAAGGAGCACGGCATCGACGCCATCTTGAACGCCGTCGACCCGCGCTTCGTCATGTCGGTGTTCGAGGGTGCCTTCGAGGCCGGCGCGACCTACGTGGACATGGCGCTGTCGACCTCGGAGCCGCACCCCGAACGGCCGTACGAGCTCGTCGGCAAGAAGCTGGGGGACGACCAGTTCGCCCAGGCGTCGCGATGGGAGGAGGCCGGCCGGCTCGCCCTGGTTGGGTGCGGTGTCGAGCCGGGCCTGTCCGACGTGTTCACCCGGTACGCCGCGGACCACCTCTTCTCCGAGGTCGCGGACGTGAACGTGCGCGACGGCGCGAACCTGGAGGTCCATGGCTACGACTTCGCGCCGAGCTTCTCGATCTGGACGACGATCGAGGAGTGCCTGAACCCGCCGGTGATCTGGGAGAAGGACCGCGGGTGGTACACGACCGAGCCGTTCAGCGAGCCCGAGCGGTTCACGTTCCCGGAGGGCATCGGCACCGTCGAGTGCGTGAACGTCGAGCACGAGGAGATCGTTCTCGTGCCGCGATGGATCGACTGCCGGCGCGTCACGTTCAAGTACGGCATCGGCGAGGAGTACATCGAGATCCTGCGGACGCTCCGGAAGCTCGGCTTGGACCGGACCGAGCCGGTGGAGGTCGGCGGGGTGGAGGTGTCGCCTCGCGACGTCGTCGCGGCGGTGCTGCCCGAACCGGCGACGCTCGGCGACAAGATGACCGGCAAGACCTGCGCGGGGACCTGGATCACCGGGACGGGGATCGACGGCGGTCCGCGCGAGGTCTACCTGTACCACGTCGCCGATAACGAGGAGACGTGGCGGCGGGACGGCGCACAGGCCGTCGTGTGGCAAACGGCGATCAACCCCGTGATCGCGTTCGAGCTCCTCGCGACCGGCGTCTGGAGCGGCGCGGGAGTCCTCGGGCCGGAGGCGTTCGACCCGATGCCGTTCCTGGATCTGTTGAAGGAGTACGGCTCGCCCTGGGGCATGGAGGAGCGGGCGCCGGCGCGCTGACCGCCTCCCCGGTCCGCGCTTAGCGGTTCGTTACCATTCCCCGCGATGCGTCCCTACGATCCGACCCAGATCGAGCCCAAGTGGATCGAGCGGTGGGAGTCCGAGGGCCTGTACCGGGCCTCGGAGGATCCCGACGACCCTCGGCCCCGCTTCTACGCCCTGGACATGTTCCCGTACCCCTCGGGCGACCTGCATCTGGGCCACGCCGAGGCCTTCAGCGGTGGGGACGCCATCGCCAGGTTCCGGTGGATGCAGGGGAACAACGTGCTGCACCCGATCGGGTGGGACTCGTTCGGACTCCCCGCCGAGAACGCCGCGATCAAGCGCGGCATCCATCCCAAGGAATGGACCTACGCGAACATCGACCAGCAGCGCCGTTCCTTCCGGCGTGTGGGGATGTCGTTCGACTGGACCCGCCAGCTGCACACGTCCGACCCCGAGTACTACCGGTGGACGCAGTGGCTGTTCAAGCGGTTCTTCGATCGGGGCCTCGCCTATCGGAAGAAGGCGGCGGCCAACTGGTGCCCCAATGATCAGACGGTCCTGGCGAACGAGCAAGTGGTCAACGGAGCCTGTGAGCGGTGCGGGACGCCGGTGGTCCGCAAGGACCTGACGCAGTGGTTCTTCAAGATCACCGACTACGCGCAGCGCCTGCTCGACGACACGCAAGAGCTCGAGTGGCCCGAGCGCGTCATCACGATGCAGCGGAACTGGATCGGCCGCTCCGAGGGCGCGTCGGTCGTGTTCGAGATCGCCGAGACCGGCGACCGCGTCGAGGTGTTCACGACGCGGCCGGACACGCTGTGGGGCGTCACGTTCTTCGTCTTCGCGGTCGAGCACCCGCTCGTCCCCAAGCTGGCGGAGGCCGGCGGTGTCCCGGCGGAGGCGGCGTCGATGATCGAAGCGCTCCGCTCGACCCCGCTCACCGTTCGCGAGGAGGCCGACACGCGCGAGGGCGTGAACCTCGGGGTCCACGCCCTGAATCCGGTGAACGGCGAGCGGGTGCCCGTGTTCGTTGCGCCGTACGTGTTGATGGAGTACGGCACCGGTGCGGTCATGGGTGTGCCGGCGCACGACCAGCGCGACTTCGAGTTCGCCCGGCATCACGGGCTGCCGATCCGCGTCGTCATCCAGCCGGAGGGCGAGCAGCGCGATCCCGACTCGATGCCCGAGGCCCACGACCACGAGGGCGTGATGGTGAACTCGGGACCGTTCGACGGGCTGCGCTCGCCCGAGGCGATCCCCGAGGTCATCAGGTGGCTCGAGGAACAGGGCAAAGGCCGGGCCGCGGTCACCTACCGCCTGCGGGACTGGCTGCTCAGCCGTCAGCGGTACTGGGGAGCGCCGATCCCGATCGTCCATTGCCCCGAGCACGGCGAGGTGGCCGTACCCGAGGATCAGCTCCCCGTCCTGCTGCCGGACGACGTGGACTTCACGCCCGGCGGCGAGTCGCCCCTCGCCCGACATCCGACGTGGAAGCACACCACGTGTCCGACCTGCGGCAAGGAGGCCGTCCGCGACACGGACACGATGGACACGTTCGTCGACTCGTCCTGGTACTTCTTCCGCTACTGCTCGCCCCACGAGGACCGCCAGGCCTTCGACCCGGAGAAGGTTGCGCGGTGGATGCCCGTCGACCAGTACACCGGCGGCGTCGAGCACGCGATCTTGCACCTGCTCTACTCGCGCTTCTTCACCAAGGTCCTCAAGGACATGGGGATGGTGAGCTTCTCCGAGCCGGCGCTCCGCCTGATGAACCAGGGGCAGGTCATCTTCGCCGGCGCCTCGATGAGCAAATCCAAGGGAAACGTCGTCGAGCCGATGCCGCTCGTCGAACGATGGGGCGCCGACTCGATGCGCGTCACGATGCTGTTCGCCGGGCCCTTCGAGGACGACATCGACTGGAAGCTGATCGAACCCGACCCCAACCGCAGGCCCGCCGCGAACGCGTGGCTCGGGCGGGTGCACGCCGCCGTGTGGGAGGCCGCCGAGCGCGAAGGCGAGGAACCCGAGGAGCTCCGGCGCCTGACCCATCGAACGATCGAGGCCGTGACCTCGGACCTCGAGCGGTTCCGGTTCAACGTGGCCATCTCCAAGCTGCAGGTCCTCACGAACGACCTGCGCTCGACCCTGGATGCCAGCGGGGGCGGGCGCGAGGCCGCCACGGCGCTGGTCCAGATGCTGGCGCCGATGGCCCCGTTCGTCGCCGACGAGCTCTGGCGCGAGGCGCTCGGGAACGCCGAGAGCGTGCACGTCTCGCGCTGGCCGGCCTTCGATGAGGCGCTTGCGAAACGGGACCGGGTCACCTTGGTCGTCCAGGTCGATGGGAAGGTCCGCGACCGGATCGAGGTGGATGCGAGCGCCTCCGAGGACGAGGTCCGGGACCTGGCGCTGGGTTCGGACAAGGTGAAGCGGGCGCTCGACCGCCGGGAGGTCCGCCAGGTGATCGTGCGTGCGCCGCGCCTCGTGAACCTCGTCACGGCCGACTGAAGCCCGGGAGGGCCCCTCCGTCGGGCTCGGAACTGTCGGACTGGCGGCTCAATCCGCGGCTCATCGGGTCCGATAACCATCCCCGAGGCCATCGGGAGGTGGTCCGTGTCCCCAATGGAGGTGGGTTGGAAGCGATGAGCGCCGCCGGCTCCTTGTTCCCGGCTCAGGTCCCGGTTTCCCGCGGAGTCGGACTCACCACGCTTCGCAGCGAGCGTTCGATCGCGCTGATCCGCCTGGTGGTGGTCGCGGCCGTCGCCGCCATCTACGTGAACTCCCTCGGGATCCGGCGCGCCCTCGGCCCCACCGCCGTCGTCGTCCTGACCCTGGCGGCGCTGTACGGGGTCACCAGCCTGTTGGCGCTTGCGGGAGATCAGCTCCCGTCGTATCGCATGCGCTTCGTCACCCTGGTGATCGACATCTTGCTGATCACGCTGTGGGTGCAGTCGACCGGCGGTGCGCGGAGCGAGTTCTGGACCCTCTACCTCATCGTGGTGGTCTCGGCAGCTCTGCGGTTCCGCCTCGCGGAGACGCTCGGTGTCGCGCTTGGTCTCACGATCCTGCACGTGTCGGCGACGATCCCCAGCGGGATCGCGAGGTCGCAACTGATCTACCGGCCGACCGTGATGCTCGCGACCGGGTTCGCGGTCGGGCTGCTCTCGTACCAACGCGCGGAGCACCGTCGCGAACGGCACGACCTGGAGATGCTCGCTGAGTCCCGGGAGTTCGAGCTCGGGGAAGAGCGCGCCGAGGTCGAGCGCCTTCGCCGCGTGGATCTCAAGCGTTCGGAGTTCGTGGCGATCGCCGCGCACGAGTTCCGCACGCCGCTCGCGGCGATCATCGGCGTCATGAGCACGCTGAAGGCTCACGGCACAGCGATCCAAGCCGACGTTCGCGAGGAGCTCATCGACGGCGCGTCCTCGCAAGCCCAGCGTCTCGCGCGTCTCGTCGAGGACCTGCTCACGGTCTCGCGGATCGACGACGGCGTCCTGCGCCTGCACCTGGAATCGGTGGACGCCCGGGAGCTGGTGAATGACGCCGAACGAGCGTCGGGGACGACCGGGCGCGTCGACCTCCGGATGCATCGCGTCGACAAGGTGGTCTGCGACGCCGACGCGGTCGTGCGCGTGCTCACCAACCTACTCGACAACGCGAAGAAGTACTCGCCTGAGGAATCCCGGATCGCCGTCGAGATCACGCGCGACGAACTGGCCATCCGTTTCGAGGTGCGAGACGCCGGCTACGGGATCGGTCTGAAGGACCGTGAGGCGGTCTTCCAGCGGTTCCACCGTCTGAGTGGCACCGGGAAGCCGGGTGCCGGGCTCGGCCTGTACATCTGTCGCGGGCTGATCGAGGCGCAGGGCGGGACGATCGTGGCGGACGAGGCGGCCGAAGGTGGCGCCGCGTTCCGATTCACGCTGCCCCGCCGAGTCGCTCCCGCCGATGACGCGCGTGCCGGTGCCGTGACCGGCATCGCCGCCGCCTCCTCGACCCGGCTGTGACCCAGATCACGGCGCCGTCGCTCGACGCTCGCTAGCTTCCTTCGCGTTCCCGCTCGCTCTCCCTCGTCGTTCCGCGGAGCAGATCGCCGCGCGAGCCGATCGGAGGAGGTACGCGTGTCGGGTGAGTCCATCCGCGATCGGCTCTCGGCGCTGTCGCGGGCGGAGATCGTCGCGCTCATCGGCGTCGTCGCCATCACGGTGGCCGGAGCGGGGACCTGGTACCTGCGTTCGCTGCCGAAGCCCGTCGAGGTCCGCGCCTCGCCCGAGCAGCCTCCGGCACCGGCGCCCGGGGCGACGGCCTCACCCGCAGCCGTGATCCTCATCGACGTCGCCGGCTGGGTTCGCCGGCCCGGCGTCTACGAGTTCACCGAGGGCTCCCGGGTGATCGATGCGGTGCAGGCAGCCGGTGGCCCGCGGCCGGGCGCCTTCCTGCAAAGCCTGAACCTCGCCGCTCCGCTCGTCGACGGCACGCAGATCCTCGTGCCCAAGGAAGGGGCCCCGCCGCCGGCTCCGGTGAGCGGCGAGGTCGGAGTAGGAGTCTCGACCGGAGGTCTGGTGAACGTGAACACGGCCACCGCGACCGATCTCGAGGCACTTCCCGGTGTCGGAGAGGTGATCGCCCAGGCGATCGTCGACTACCGGACCCAGAACGGCCCGTTCAGCTCGGTCGACCAGCTCCTGGACGTCACGGGGATCGGCGACGCGACGCTCGAGAACATCCGGGAGCTCGTCACGGTGTGAGCGGGTGGCTCCTTCCTGGCGCCGCGACCGGCCTGTGGCTCGGACTCCTCGCTCGACCCGCGGTCGGCGAAGGCGCTCCGGTCGCGGTCTGGCTCCTCGGCGCCGCCCTGCTCGTCGGGTCGGCCGCATCGATGACGCCGGGGCGTGGCGAGCGCTCGGATCCGCTCGCGGCGCTCGCGCGGGCGCTCGTTGCGCCCGAGGTGCAGGCGGTTTCGCCGCCCGTGCTGGTGCGACGGACCGCTCCGGTCTGGTTCCCCCCGCTCCTAGCGCTACTCGGGACGGTCGCTTTCGGCGTCGGCTGGGGGAGTGCGCACGCCCACCGGATCCAGGGCGCCGCGCTCGCCGGTTTCGCGCCGGCCAGGGTCGTGGCCGACGCCGTGCTTCGAACCGATCCTTCCGTCAAGACCGATCGCTGGTCGGCGGTCGCCGACGTCCGGTTGGTGCGGACCGACGGCGAGGTGTTGTCCGTTCACGAGTCGGTATGGCTGAGCGGTGAGGAGGACCCGCTCCGAGCGGTGCGAGGCGACCGGATCCGCGTGGCGGGGCGGCTGTCGGTGCCCGAGGATCCGGACTTCGGCGGGTTCCTGCTCCAACGGGGCCTCGCCGCCGAGCTCGAGGTCGACGAGGCCGAGCGGCTCGGTCCCTCCGACGTCGCGATCATCCGATGGGCACAGGCGTTCCGCAGGCTGGTCGGGGGATCGATCCGCGAGCTCTTCCCGTCGCGCGAGGCGGGTCTCCTGCTCGGGCTCTCGCTCGGCGACGACACGCTGCTCGATCCGGCGCTCGAGCGCGACTTCCGGGCGAGCGGGCTGTCGCATCTGCTCGTCGTGTCCGGTGGCAACGTGGCGATGGTGCTCGCGCCCGTCCTCGCGCTCGGCTCCCTGCTCGGGCTCGGGCGGTGGCCGAGGTTCGCGCTCGGGCTCGGCACGGTGGTGTTCTTCGTGGTGCTCACCGGCGCGGAGCCGTCGGTCCTTCGCGCGGGGACGATGGCCGGTCTCACCTTGCTCGCCGTCTTCCTCGGGCGGCCCCGAAGCGCCGCGTCGATCCTCGCCGCGTCGGTCCTCGTGCTCCTCGTGATCGACCCGTCGCTCGTGTGGCAGGTCGGGTTCCAGCTCTCGGTCGCCGCGACCGCGGGGATGGTGGCGCTCGCGACGCCGGTCGCCGACCGCCTGCGGTTCCTGCCGAGACCCGTCGCGCTCGCCGCCGGTGCGACGGTTGCCGCGCAGCTCGGCGTCACTCCCGCGCTGCTCTACCACTTCCACGAGGTCCCGCTCGCGACGTTGGTGGCGAACGTCCTCGCGTTCCCGGCCGTTGCGCCTGCGATGCTCCTCGGCCTGACGGCCGCGGGGGCAGGTCTCGTGGCACCCGGCGTCGGCCGGTTCGTCGCCGCGCTGGCGCTCGTCCCGATGCGGTACCTGGAAGGCGTCGCCGACCAGGCGGCGAGAGCGCCGGTGCCGTGGATCACGGGACGTGGGATCGCGACGCTCGTCCTCGGGTCGCTCGTCGTCGTCGCGCTCGCATGGTGGATCCGTTCGGGTCGCGGAGCCCCGCGGCCGGTCCTGATCGCGGGTTCGCTCCTCGCCCCGCTCGTGATCTGGTCGATCGCCCTCTCCTCGGGGCCGCCGTCGAGCCTCACCGTTCGGTTCTTCGACGTCGGGCAGGGAGACGCGGCGCTCCTCACGTCGCCCGCGGGCGTCTCGGTGCTCGTCGACGGCGGTCCCGATCCTGCCCAGGTCGCGACCGAGCTCGTCGCGCTCGGCGTGAAGCGGCTCGACGTCGTGGTCGCGAGCCATCCGCACGCCGACCACGTGATCGGGCTCCCCTCGGTACTGTCGCGGATCCCGGTCGGCTTGTTGCTCGAACCGGGCTGTCCGGCGGATTCTCCGGACGCGGTCGCGCTGGCCGAAGCCGTCGAGGCCGAGGGCGTGCCGGTCCGCCACCCTCGTGCCGGGGACGTCCTCGTGGTCGGCGACGTGCGGTTCGAGGTTCTCTCGCCGGACCGATGCTGGACCCACACCGAGTCCGACACCAACAACGACGCGATCGTCCTGCGCGCGAGCATCGGCGAGGACTCCATCCTGTTCGCCACCGAGCCCGAGGAGCCGGCGCAACAGGTGATGCTCGACGCGGGGATCGATCTCTCGGCCGACGTGTTGAAGATCCCGCACCACGGCGCGGCGACCTCGATCGAGGCGTTCTTCCAGGCGGTCGACCCGGCGGTGGCGGTCGTCAGCGTGGGGCCGAACACCTACGGGCATCCCGTCCCCGAGGTGCTCGCGTGGATCGGCGCGACCGGCGCCGAGGTGTTCCGGACGGATCGAGACGGCACGGTTACCGTCGCGTTCGGGGATCGGGGCGTCCTTGTAGAGTCCGGCGCGTGACGCCGAAGGCCGCTCGGATGCCCGTCTCCTTGCTCTGGGGGCAGGACGAGTTCCTGCTCCGCGAGGCCGCGCTCGAGATCCTCGGCGATCTCCGACCACGTGAGGTCGACGCAGCCGAGTGGGAGGGCGGCGAGACCGCGGACCTCATGACGCCGTCGCTGTTCGGCGAACGGCGCGCCCTCCTGGTCTCGAACGCGAAGGCGCTCCCCGATCAAGCCGTCGCCGAGCTGAAGCGCTACCTCGAGGCGCCGGACCCCGACGCCCCGCTCATCGTCACGGCGACCGTGGGTGAGCGAGCGAAGGCGCCCGCCGCGCTCGCGAAGCTCTTCGAGGGCGTGGGCTCGGTCGTCGAGGTGAAGGTCCAGCGCAAGGACCTTCCGGGCTGGCTGTCGCAGCGCGCGCGCGCCAAAGAGCTGAACCTCGCGCCGGAAGGAGCGGCCGCGCTCGTCGACACGCTCGGCGAGGACCCGGCCGCGCTCGAGCAGGCGCTCGAACAGCTCGCGTCGGCCTTCCCGGGCGAACGCATCACGGCCGAGCTCGTCGGACGGCAATTCCGGGGTCTGGGCGAACAGAAGATCTGGGATCTCTGCGACCGAGCGTTCGCGCGCGACCTGCCGGGCGCGATGCGATCGCTCCGCACGATCATGGAGGGACGCGGGGAGGGCCTCATGATCCTCGGCGGCCTCGCCGCACGGCTGCGCGACCTGATGCGTGTCCGAGCGCTGTCCGAGCGGATGCCGCCCGGTGAGCTTGCGAAACAGGCCGGTCTGCGTTTCGAGTGGCAGGCTCGTCGCTATCGCGACCTCGCGAAGCGCTACACGCTGGAGGAGCTCGCCGCGGTGCACGAGCGGATCGTGTGGGCCGACCGGGCATTGAAGTCGGGCGCGACCGACGACGTCGTGCTCCCGATGGTGGTCACCGCGATCGCGGGAGATCCCGCCGCGGTCCCGGTCTGACGTTCGGGGAAATTACCCCGGGGCGGCGGCGCGGTTCGCGGCCTTTGCGAGACGCGACTTGTTCCGGGCCGCCGTCCGCTTGTGGACGATGCCCTTGCCCACGGCCTTGTCGTAGGCGCGCGAGGCGTCCCTCCCCTTGGTCTGCGCGGTCTCCGCGTCGCCCTCGGCGGCGGCCGTCCGGACCTTCTTGGATGCCGTCTTGAGCGACGTGCGCACGTCCTTGTTCCGCTGACGGTGCTTCTCGTTCTGACGGTTCCGTTTGATCTGAGACTTGATGTTGGCCATGGACGACCGAGTGTACCAGCGGCTTTGTGCGTGCCCGGGCCCAGACCGCGCTCGAGGGCGGCCCGTCCACGGGCCCGTACCATGACGCCGTGACCGACCCCAGCCGCATCCGGAACTTCTGCATCGTGGCGCACATCGACCACGGGAAGTCGACGCTCGCCGACCGCCTGCTCGAGCTCACGCACGCGGTCGCCGACCGCGACATGCGCGAGCAGTACCTGGACAAGATGGACCTGGAGCGCGAGCGGGGGATCACGATCAAGGCTCAGGCGGTGCGGCTGACGTACGTCTCGGGCGGCACCGAGCACCAGCTGAACCTGATCGACACGCCGGGGCACGTCGACTTCACCTACGAGGTCTCCCGCTCGCTCGCGGCGTGCGAGGGCGCGGTGCTCCTCGTGGATGCGGCGCAGGGGATCGAGGCGCAGACACTCGCGAACTTCCACCTGGCGCGAGACGCGGGGCTCACGATCGTGCCCGCGATCAACAAGATCGACCTGCCGAATGCCGACGTCGAGGAGACGCGGCGGGAGCTCGCCGCGCTCGTCGGGTGCGCGCCCGAAGACGTGCTCGCGGTGAGCGGGAAGACCGGCGAGGGCGTGACCGAGCTGCTCGAGCGCGTCATCGCGCTCGTCCACCCGCCGTCGGGCGAACGGAACGCGCCGCTCCGAGCCTTGATCTTCGACTCGAGCTTCGACGCCTACCGCGGCGTCATCGCGTACGTCCGCGTGTTCGACGGCGTACTGCCCTCGAGCGCGAAGGTGCGGTACATGGCGACCGGCCAGGAGTCCGAGGCCGAGGAGGCCGGCGTGTTCGCGCCCGAGGCCACGCCGGTTCCGAAGCTCGAGGCCGGAGAGGTCGGATACCTCGTCACGGGATTGAAGGACGTACACCAGGTGACGGTCGGCGACACGATCACGCATGCGGGCAAGGATCAAGCGGTCGAGCCGCTGCCGGGCTACCGGGAGCCGCTGCCGATGGTCTGGAGCGGGCTCTATCCGGCCGAGGGCGGCGACTACTCGGAACTGCGTGAGGCGCTCGACCGCTTGAAGCTGAACGACGCCGCGCTCGCGTTCGAGCCGGAGACCTCGCTGGCGCTCGGGTTCGGGTTCCGGTGCGGGTTCCTCGGCCTGCTCCACATGGACATCGTGAAGGAGCGACTCGAGCGCGAGTTCGGCCTCGAGCTGATCGCGACGGCGCCGAACGTCGAGTTCCACGTGATCCGCGGCGACGAGGCGATCGTCGTCCACAACCCGAGCGAGATGCCGCAGCCCGGCACGTACGACCGGGTCGAGGAGCCGATGGTCCTCTCCACCGTCATCACGCCGAGCGAGTACCTCGGCCCGATCTTCGAGCTGTGTCAGTCGCGCCGTGGAGAGCTGATCGACATGAGCTACCTGTCGCCCGAGCGAGCCGAGGTCCACTACAAGCTCCCGCTCGCCGAGATCATCTTCGACTTCTTCGACCAGCTGAAGTCCAAGACGAGGGGCTACGCCTCGCTCGACTACGAACCGCTGGGCTACGAACCGAGCGACCTGGTCCGCGTGGACGTGCTCCTGCACGGCGAACAGGTGGACGCCTTCAGCAGCGTCGTGCACCGGGCGAAGGCACCCGTGTATGGACGGCAGATGGTGGAGCGCCTCAAGGAGCTGATCCCCAGGCAGATGTTCGACGTCGCGATCCAGGCCTCGATCGGATCGCGGATCGTCGCGCGCGAGACCGTGAAGGCCAAGCGCAAGGACGTCCTCGCCAAGTGCTACGGCGGTGACATCACGCGCAAGCGCAAGCTCCTCGAGGAGCAGAAGAAGGGCAAGGCGCGGCTGCGAAGGGTGGGACGCGTCGACGTCCCGCAGGAGGCGTTCATCGCGGCGCTGCGGGTGGACAACTCGTCGAAGGCGGGGACGCGGCCATGACCGCGGGCGTGTACGTCCACGTGCCGTTCTGCTTGACGCGCTGCGGCTACTGCGACTTCAACGCCTACGCCGGGCTCGACCACCTGGCCTCGAGGTACGTCGCGGCGCTCCTTCGAGAGGCCGAGCTCGCCGCACCGGGCTGGGCGGAGGAGGAGGTCGTGAGCGTGTTCCTCGGCGGCGGGACGCCGACCACGCTCGAGGTCGCGGACCTGAAGGCGCTGCTCGCTCGCATGCGCGACGGGTTCTCGATGGACGCCGGAGCCGAAGTGACGATCGAGGCGAACCCCGACACCGTCGATCGCGCGAAGCTCACCGGGCTGCTCGAGGCGGGGTACACGCGGCTCTCGATGGGCGCGCAGTCGTTCGACCGAGCCGTGCTCGCGTCGCTCGAGCGGTTGCACGACCCGGAGTCCGTCCGCCGGGCGATGCGCGACGCTCGCGCGGCTGGCTACGCGAACGTGAACCTCGACCTGATCTACGGTGCGAACGGCGAGGAGCTCGAGTCGTGGGACGGGACGCTGCGCGAGACGATCGACCTCGGGCCGGAGCACGTGAGCGCGTACGCGCTCACGATCGAACCGTCGACGCCGCTCGGCCGCAAGGTGCAGCACGGGGCCGTGCCGCCGCCCGATCCGGACCTGCAGGCCGACATGTTCGAGCTCGCGTGCTCGCTGCTCGGCGACGCGGGGTACCACCACTACGAGGTCTCGAACTGGGCGAAGCCCGGGTTCGCATGTGTGCACAACCTCGGGTACTGGGAGCGCCGGCCGTACCTCGGCCTCGGCGCCGGCGCGCACTCGTACCGGGACGAGCGCCGTTGGTGGAACGTCCGCCCGCCCGAGGAGTACCTGACACTCGTCGAGTCGGGACGGCTTCCGGTCGGCGGCGAGGAACACCTCGAGCCGTCGGACGCCTACCTCGAGGAGGTGTTCCTGCGGCTCCGGATCCTCGAGGGCGTGCCGTCGTCGTGGGTCGAGCCGGAGAAGGCCGCGCCGTTCCTCGAGTCGGGCCTGCTGCGCGAAGACGACGGCGCGCTGGTCCCCACCGAGCGGGGCATGCTCCTGCTTAACGAGCTCGTCCTCGCCCTCGCCGGCTAGTACAGCTCCGACCATGGAAGGGGGAGCGCCGCGCCGCAGATCCGGCCGTTCTCTGGACGGGGCAGGAGACCCCCGATCGTTTCGTAGTCGCGGGCGGAAACCACTTCGAGTTGGCGCCCTACGAGCTGGAATGTCGTCTCGTGGACATGCCAGGGTCCTGATTCCGGCGGACGTTGAGACGCCGTCGACGAGATGAAGACGGGATGGATGCCGCCGACGATCGAGCAGGCTAGGTCATCGTAGTTGAAGCCGTCCCCTCCGAACCAGAGTTGAGGCGGTTCGTCGGCCGGGAAGAGGTCGATGTCACCAGGTGACGCCACCGTCACTAGCACGATCTCCGCAGGATCAAGGCGAACGTCGTAGAGCAGCAATCCGTTGATGCTGAACTGGATGTTCTGGACCAAGAGCTCGTCGGTTCCGTCCCCGTCGACGTCGGGAGCGGCCCAGGCATTGCACCACTCCTCGCATTCGAGGGGCCCGTACGACGCGTCCGCAAGACCGTCTCCCGAGATGTCGACGGCGAGGACCTGGAAGCCCGCGGGGGAGCGCCGGCACTCACCCGTGTCTCCCATCTTTGTGGCGACGAACGCAGCCCCGTCGACCCCGGGCGCGAACACACCCGACACACTCGTCACGTTGCAGACCGGGAAGCCGAGCCCGATGTCCTGGTCTTCGCCGACGGACGGCGTCGGCGACGGTGTCGGCTCGGGAACGACGACGCCTCCGATTGGCGGCTGCCAAGCGGGCTCGCCACCGCGAGCATCGGGAAGAGCGGCTACCCCGGTACCGTCCGTGCCGACCGTGAAGATGCCCTCGCTGCCGCCTTCAAAGGCGATCGCCGCGCCGTCCGGAGACCACGCGGGATTGGCGGGGGCGAATTCACCGCTGTACACGGTCATCGCATCTCTGCCGGTCGAGGCCATCGCGAGCAGCGCCCCCTCTGCGGGGCCGACCTCGATGAACGCGATCCGGTCGAGGGTCCAGGACCAGGCAGGCATGATCTCCGAGTAGTTAGGCGTTCCCGTCAGGTTCGTCATCTGAGAGCCGTCGAGCCGAACGGTAAAGATGTCCCAGCTCTGGTCTGGGTCCGTATCCGCGTCGGTCGACGCTTCGAACGCGATGCGGCTCCCGTCCGGCGACCATGTCGGGCCGCCTACACTGATCTCGTCCGTTCCTGGAACGAGTCGTGCGTCACCGGTCTCGAGCCCGACCACGTAGATGCCGAAAGGCCCTCCGGGCGATCCGGCGAATGCGATCCGTGTGCCATCGGGGGACCAGGTCGGGTCAAGGACCACCCAAGTCTCTTCGCTCAGCCACGTCGGAGCGCCGCCATCGATGGGGATGGTGGCCAGCACGGACTGTCCTGGTTCGAAGCTCGGGATCTCGTGCACGACCAGGATTGTCCTTCCATCGGGCGAGATGTCTGGCGACCGGTATACGGCACGCCCCTCGGGCGTTAGACGTTGTGCCTTCGACCAATCGGGCGAGGCGGCGAACAGGTGCTCACCCTCACCGGGGATCTCCCGTGAGAACACGATCAGGCCGTTCGAGATGCTCGGCGTGGCCGGCTCGCGGGGTGGGGCTTCGCGGAAGATCCGAGTGAGCGTGTAGAAGCCGCCGACTGATCCGAGAAGCACGACCACGGCCAGGACTCCGCTCTGCACCCTTCGCGCGATGCGGCGGCGTTCGCGGCGGCGGATCAGGTGTTCGTACAGGCCGCTCGGATCGGCGGGCTGCGCCGCCCGGTCGAGCTCGCGGCGCAGGCGCTCATCGAGTGCCACGGTCGTTCGCCTCCTCGGTATCGGTCTCGCCAAGCGCGCCGGCAAGCGCGGATCGCGCCCGGGACAGGCTGCTCTTCACGGTCCCCTCGTGGACGCCGAGGACCTCGGCGACCTCGCGAGTGTCCATCTGAAGGTAGAAGCGAAGGACGGCGACTTCGCGCTGGCGGCGGGGGAGTGCCGCGAGCGCGCGCTCGACGTCGATCCGATCCCCCGACGTTTCGGGAACGAAGTCGCGGCCGAGGCGGGACCGAGCTCGCCGCTCGGCCATCAGGCGCCGTAGGCCGCTCCTCGCGACGTTCAGCGACACCGTCGTCACCCACGCGTTCAATGCCTCGATCTCCTCGCCTTTCTCAGAGCGCTCCCATGCCCGCAGGAGCGCTTCCTGCACCGCGTCCTCGGCGGCGGGCCGGCTCCCGCACACGAGGGCGACCGCGGCGACCAGCCTCGGATACCTCGTGTGAAGGAAGTCTCGGATCGCGATCTCGTCGACCCGCATCGTCATCCGAAGGGTAGGACGCCCGAGCGTCCCGATCGGTTGTCAACGCCGACCGGATCCGAGGTGCGCGGGCACGCGGTTGCTAGCACTCTCCGGGGTAGACTGCTAACAGCCATGGACCAACCCGAGCTGGGATCGCGCAAGGTCGCCGTGCTCCGCGCCGTCGTCGAGGAGTACGTGCGCAGCGGCGAGCCCGTCGGCAGCGAGACGATCGCGGAGCGTTCGGGCCTCGGTGTGTCGGCGGCGACGATCCGCAACGAGCTGGCCGCGCTCGAGGAGCTCGGCTACCTCATGCACCCGCACACGTCCGCGGGCCGGATCCCCACCGACATGGGCTACCGTAAGTACGTCGACACGCTCCCGCCCGGTGGACGGCTTCGCGACGCCCAGCGCCGGGCGATCGCCGGCTTCTTCGCCGAGACGATGCTCGACCTGGAGGAGGTCCTCAAGGGGACGACGCAGCTCCTGTCGCGCGTCACCCAATACGCGGGCCTGGCCGTTCCGCCATCGGGGTCGGAGGAGGCGATCCTTCGGACCGAGCTGATCGAGGTGGGGAACGCATTGATGTTCCTCGTGATCGGCCAGCACGGCCGGGTCGACAAGGCGATCGTCGACCGACCCGAGCGGCTCGACTCGGAAGGGCTTGCCGCGCTCGATCGGAAGCTCGCAGATGTCTTCCGCGGACGGAACGCGGCCGAGGCGCACACGGAGGCCTTGAAGTCCGCCGCGACGGCGCCCACGGGCGAGCGCCCGGTGTTCCTCGCCGCCGCGGACACGTTCGCCAACATGCAGATGGGGGCGGGCACCCACCACGTCGTGGTCGGCGGCGTCGCGAACCTCGCCGATGAGGCGGCGCACTGGAGGCGCGAGACGGTGCGCCGGCTCTTCGAGGCGCTCGAACACGAATCGGAGATGCTCGTGCTCCTGCGCGACGTGACGCCCCACGAGGACGTCAACGTCACGATCGGCGCCGAGCATCCCCAGACCGGCGAGTGGGAGGCCTCGATCGTCTCCGCGCCGTTCCATGCCGGGCTAACGTCGCTCGGCACCGTTGGTGTGGTCGGTCCCACCGCGATGGACTACGTCTCCGTCATGGCCTCCGTCCGCGCCGTCGCGCGACGGCTGTCCGAGCTCGCGACGGAGCTGGACGCCTAGCCGCTCATGGCGACGATCCGCGACCTGTACGAGATCCTCGGCCTCGGCCGGGACGCGTCGGACGAGGACATCAAGAAGGCGTACCGGCGCCTCGCCCGCGAGCACCACCCGGACGTGAACGCGGATCCCGGCGCCGAGGAACGTTTCAAGGAGATCTCGGCCGCCTACGAGATCCTTTCGGATCCGCAGAAGCGGCAGCAGTACGACCTCTACGGCTCGGGCCGCGGCCCGGTGGACTTCCCCTTCGGTGACGTCGCCGACATCTTTGAGGCGTTCTTCGGACAAGGGACGTTCGGCAGGCGGCGCACGACGTCGCGCCGAAGCCGAACGCAACACGGCGAAGACCTCTTCAGCGAGGTTCCACTCACCTTCCGAGAGGCGGTGTTCGGAGCCCGGCACGACCTTCGGCTCGGCAAGCTCGAGCCGTGCGATCGGTGTGCCGGATCGGGATCCGAGCCGGGAACGTCGCCCGAGCGCTGTCGCACGTGTTCGGGCACCGGGCAGGTGCAGGACGTCCGCCGGAGCATCTTCGGAACGGTGATGACCGCACGCCCCTGCACCACCTGTTCGGGAACGGGGGAGGAGATCCTCACGCCGTGCGATCGGTGCGATGGCCGTGGGCGCGTGGCGGTGGAGGCGACGGTGCCGTTCGACGTACCCCCTGGAGTCTCGGACGGGCTCGAGCTGCGCATCGCCGGCGCGGGGCACGCGGGGCGAGCCGGTGGTCCCGCGGGCGATCTGTACCTCACGCTGCACGTCGACGAGGACGAGGTGTTCGAGCGCCGCGGCACGGACCTGTTCGCCGTCCTCGAGGTGCCGATGGTGCAGGCCGCGCTCGGAGCCGAGGTCGAGGTGGAGACGCTCGACGGCCCCGAGCGCATCGACGTCGAACCCGGAACCGCGTCCGGCACCACGCTCCGGTTGCACGGCAAGGGCGTGCCGAACCTCGGGAGGAGGGGCCGCGGGGACCTGTTCCTCACGATCCGCGTCGCGACCCCCAAGCCGGGTTCGAAGCGGGAGCGCGAGCTGCTGGAGCAGCTCGCCGCGCTGCGAGGCGAGCCCGCCGGCAAGAAGGCATCAGTGAAGAGCGCGCTCCGGCGGCCGGGACCGGCGGGTCCCTCGTGAGCACGAGCTGTCCGTTCTGCCGCATCGTCGCGGGCGAGGAACCGGCGGACGTGCTGCACGAGACCGACACGGTCCTCGCGTTCCGCGACCTCCGGCCGCAGGCGCCGGCACACATCCTGTTGATCCCCAAGGAGCACATCGAGGACCTGACCGAGGTCGGCGACGAGCACGGAGCGGTGCTCGTCAACATCGTGAAGGCCGCGGCGCACCTCGCCGAGACCGAGGGGATCCACGAGAGCGGCTGGCGGCTGGTCGCGAACGTCGGGCCCGACGCCGGGCAATCGGTGTTCCACCTGCACTTCCACCTGCTCGGTGGGCGCCCGATGGCCTGGCCCCCCGGCTGAGGGTTCGAGCAGGCACGCGGTCGCCCGAGAAGAACCCGAGATGCCGCATCGCGCACCCCCCTCGCGGGTAGAATCCGATGCTCCGGAGCCGAGGGCTCCGGTCAAGGGTCGAACGGCGACCAGGACCGAACGAGGAGGAACGGGGCACCCACCCCAAGAGCACCGTTTGGCGAGAGCCACGACGCAAGTCAAGATCTTGGTGCCGGGGGACCAGAGCATGGTCGCCCTCCTCGGTCAGCGTGATGAGCTGCTGAAGCTCATCGAGGCCGCTTTCGCCTCGCAGATCGTCGTCCGCGGCAACGAGATCACGATCTCCGGTCCCGAACGCGAGACCGAGCGCGTCGCCTTGCTCTTCGAGGAGCTCATCGCGCTGCTCGCGAAGGGCCACGAGCTCAACGCGTCGGCCGTCGGCCGCTCGATCGAGCTCATCAAGGGCGAGGAGGCGCGCCCGACCGAGGTGCTCGGCGACGTGTTCCTCACCGGCCGCGGGAGAGGCGTCGCGCCGAAGACGCTGGGTCAGAAGCAGTACGTCGACGCGATCCGCAACGCGATCGTCACCTTCGCGATCGGCCCGGCCGGGACCGGCAAGACCTACCTCGCCGTGGCGGCCGCTGTCCGAGCGCTCGAGGACAAGCAGGTGTCCCGTCTGATCCTCACGCGGCCGGCCGTCGAAGCGGGGGAGCGCCTCGGCTTCCTGCCGGGCACGCTCTACGAGAAGATCGACCCGTACATGAAGCCGTTGTACGACGCGCTCTTCGAGATGATGGGCGCGGACGCCCTCCCGAGGTTGTTGGAGCGCGGGACCATCGAGGTGGCGCCCCTCGCATTCATGCGAGGGAGGACGGTGAACAACTCGTTCATCATCCTGGACGAAGCGCAGAACACGACCCCCGAGCAGATGAAGATGTTCCTCACGCGGCTCGGGTTCGGATCCAAGGCCGTCGTGAACGGCGACATCACGCAGATCGACCTCCCGAGCGGCCAGACCTCGGGCCTGGTGATCGTCCAGGAGATCCTCCGAGACATCGACGGGATCGAGGTGGCGCATCTCGGGGCTCGCGACGTCGTCCGTCACAAGATCGTGCAGGACATCGTGGAGGCGTACCGCGTGTTCGGCGAGCAGCGGGCGCGTGCCGATGGGTGAGGGCGAGCATCGCCTGCCGAGGATCCTGATCGACGATCGTCAGGACGACGTGCCACTTGACCTCGAGGGGCTGAGCGCGCTGGCCGAGGAGACGCTCGTGGGCGAGGACGCGGCGAACGCGGAGCTCTCCGTCTCGTTCGTCACCGAGCGCGAGATCGCCGAACTGAACGCGCGGTACGCCGGCGAGGGTGCCCCGACCGACGTCCTTTCCTTCCCGATCGGCGACCTCGACGAGGACGGGGTCCGGATCCTGGGCGACGTCGTCGTCGCGCCGGCCGTGGGGGCGCGGAACAACGTGGACGATCCCGCGGGGGAGCTCCGGTTGCTGATCGTGCACGGGATCCTGCACCTCCTCGGGCACGACCATATGGACGATGCCGACCGGGCCGAGATGTGGGCTCGTCAGGAGCGGTACTCGGGCGTGGCGGTGGGCGCAGGAACGGACAGCGCCGGAGAGGAACGCGCGTGAACTGGCTCTGGGTGCTCGTCGCGGTCCTCGTGGCGATCGGCTCGGTGCTCGCGATCGCCGAGGCCTCGCTGACACGGATGTCGCGGGTCCGGGCGCTCGCGCTCGTCGAGGAGGGGCGGCGCAACGCGGTCCTGCTCGATCGCATCGAGTCCGATCCGCCCCGGTACCTGAACGCGGTCTATCTCGCGGTGATGCTCTGCCAGAACGGGTCGGCGATCCTGGTCGCGATCATCGCGGAACGGGCCTACGGCGGGCTCGGGATCACGCTCGTCTCGATCGGCTTCACGCTCCTGTACTTCGTGCTGGTCGAAGCGACGTGCAAGACCTTCGGCGTGCTGCACTCGGACCGCGCCGCGCTCGCCGTCGCGCCGCTCGTCTGGTTCCTCGGGCGCGTGCTCGCCCTTCCCACGCGCGCGCTGATCGGCCTGGCCAACGTCATCCTGCCGGGCAAGGGCTTGGCCACCGGCCCGTTCGTTTCCGAGGCCGACTTCCGCACGATGGCCGACCTCGGTCACGAGGAGGGCTCCATCGAGCGCGAGGAGACCGAGCTCATCCACTCGATCTTCGAGTTCGGCGACACGATCGTTCGAGAGGTCATGGTGCCCCGCCCCGATATCGTCGGCATCGAGGACGACAAGACGCTCCGCGACGTGCAGGCGATGGTGCTGCAGCACGGGTACTCGAGGATCCCGGTCTTCGACGGCGATCTCGACGACATGGTCGGGATCGTCTACGCCAAGGACGTGTTGAAGGCCCTGCACCAGGGCAAGCATGACTCCCCGCTCCGCGAGATCGTCCGCGAGGTCCATTTCGTGCCGGAGTCGAAGAAGGTCGCCGACCTCTTACGCGAGATGCAGCGCGACAAGTTCCACATCGCGACGGTGACCGACGAGTACGGGAGCGTCGTCGGGCTCGTGACACTCGAGGACCTGCTCGAGGAGCTGGTGGGGGAGATCGCCGACGAGTACGACACCGATGAGCCCGAGATCGAGGAGGTCGGCGACGGCATGTACCGCGTCGACGGCAAGATGTCGATCGACGAGGTCAACGAGATCCTCGACGTGGAGCTGCCGGCCGAGGAGTGGGACACGGTCGGGGGGCTGATGCTCGGACTCCTGGGCTCGATCCCCGAAGAGGGCCAGGAGGTCACGTTGCACAACCTCACCTTCAAGGCCGAGCGGGTGGTCGGGCGGCGGATCTCGAAGATCCTCATCACCCGGAACGAGGAAGAAGAGTCCGAGACGGCCGACTCGCAAGGCGTGGGCACGCCGTGAACGTCTCGAAGGACGTCGTGGACGGCCTGGTCGCGGCCGCCCGGGAGGCCAAGGAGCGCGCCTACGCCCCCTATAGCAACTTCCACGTCGGCGCGGCCCTGCTCGCAGGCGGCAACGTGTATCACGGCGCGAACATCGAGAACGCCTCGTACCCGCTCAGCGTGTGCGCGGAGCGGAACGCCGTGGCCGCGGCCGTCATCGCGGGAGACCGCGCGCTCGAGGTCATCGCCGTCGTGGCCGACGAGGACGAGCCGACGCCGCCGTGCGGGGGATGCCGGCAGGTGCTGAACGAGTTCGGACCGAGCATGCTGGTCGTGTGCGAGAGCGCGAGCGGCAAACGGGTGGAGTGGCCGCTCCCGGAGCTGCTCCCGCACTCCTTCGGCCCATCGAACCTGTTGCAGTGACCTTCCGGAGCGGTTTCGTCGCCGTCGTCGGACGGCCGAACGTCGGCAAGTCGACGCTGGTCAACTCGCTCGTCGGACGGAAGGTGGCCATCGTCTCGGACAAGCCGCAAACGACGCGCCACGACGCCCGCGCGGTCCTGACCACCGAGGGCTATCAGATCGTGTTCACGGACACGCCGGGGTTCCACAAGCCGCGGACGCTCCTCGGCACGCGATTGAACGACCTCGTGGGAGCGGCGACGCAGGGCGTGGACGCGATCGTCATGGTGGTGGACGCGAAGGACGGGGTCGGCCGCGGCGACGCCTTCGTGTACGAGCGCCGGGTCCGGCCGGTCGGCGTGCCGGCGTTCTGCGCGGTGAACAAGCTCGACCTGCTCCGCAACCGCGAGGAGGTGCCGCAGCTCCAGGCCGCCGCGGATCTCGGCGACTTCGAGGAGATCGTGCCGGTCTCCGCGAAGACCGCCCGCGGCGTCGGCATGCTCCGGGACCTCCTGCTCGAGCGCCTCCCGGAAGGTCCTGCCTATTACCCGGACGGCGAGTTCACCGATCAGCCGCTCGAGATCCGCCTCGCCGAGATCGTGCGGGAGAAGGCGCTCGCGGTGACCCGGCAGGAGGTACCGCACTCGATCGCGGTCTTGGTCGAAGAGCTGGAGGAGGGGGAGGGCCTGACGAAGATCCACGCGAACCTCATCGTCGAGCGCGACTCGCAGAAGGGCATCGTGATCGGCAAGGGCGGCGAGACGCTCAAGACGATCGGCACGCGGGCACGAGAGGAGATGGAGCTGGTCCTGGGCCGCAAGGTCTTCCTCGACCTGCGCGTCAAGGTGCTCAAGGAGTGGCAACGGGACCCGAAGGCCCTTCAGCGCCTGGGGTTCTGACCTCGAGCGGCTCCCCCGCCCTGCGCCGTACCATGGGTTCGATGTCCTCGGCAGCCGAGATCGAACGCTCTCGTCCCGGACTCGCGCTCTACGCGCCGAAGGATGCCGCGCGCCTCGTCGGCCGTGTGACCCCGGTCGACGCGGTCGGGCTCACCGAGCGGGCCGCCTCCCTTTCGAAGCGTTCGATCAAGCGCGAGTCGAAGCTATGGGCGCTGGACCTCGCGATCCGGTGCATGGACCTGACGACGCTCGAGGGCGTCGACACGACGGGCAAGGTCGTGGCTCTGTGCGCGAAGGCCGTCCGGCCGAACCCCGTCGACGCCTCGATCCCGTCGGTGGCCGCCGTGTGCCTCTACCCGCAGCTCGTCTCCATCGCCCTCGGTCACCTGAAGGGCACGAACGTCAAGGTCGCGAGCGTGGCCGGCGGGTTCCCCTCGGGGCTCGCCCCGCTCGTCGCGCGTCTGGCCGAGATCCGCGAGGTGGTGGATCTCGGCGCGGACGAGGTCGACATGGTCCTGAACCGCTCGCTCTTCCTCGGCGGCCGCTACGCCGAGTGCTTCGAGGAGCTCATCGCCGCGCGCGACGCCGCCGGCCAGGCCCATCTGAAGGTGATCCTCGAGACCGGCGAGCTGGGCTCCTACGATCGCGTTCGGCAGGCGAGCGTGCTGGCCATGGCCGCGGGCGCCGACTTCATCAAGACCTCGACCGGCAAGATCGCCGTGGGTGCCGAGCTCGGGTCCGTGCTCTGCATGATGGAGGCGGCGCGCGACTTCTTCCACGAGACCGGACACCGCGTCGGCGTCAAGGTCGCCGGCGGCGTCCGGCAAAGCAAGCAGGCGATCCAGTACCTCGTGCTGCTGTACGAGACGCTCGGTCCGGACTGGATGATGCCCGACCTGTTCCGGATCGGTGCCTCGACGCTGTTGAACGACGTCCTGATGCAGATCGACAAGGAACGGACG
>Ga0214471_10000891_pt1 | contig 24116 bp, 15 predicted proteins | sample RVTome_5_FD_207665 | JGI IMG/M metagenome (GOLD analysis project Ga0214471, IMG submission 207665) | Soil microbial communities from uranium-contaminated site in the Upper Colorado River Basin, Wyoming, United States - RVT142D155 | ecosystem: Environmental > Terrestrial > Soil > Contaminated >... | reverse complement strand
CGGCCGAGCGGCTCGGTCATCACGCGCGGCAGGAATCGCGACGGCACGTCGAGCGCGTCGCAAAGCGTCTGCGACCACATGTCGCGACGCACGTCGAAGCACATCGTTTCGGCGGCCTGGGTCGGGTCGGTCGCGATCTCGCCGGTCAAGCGGAACGCGATCCAGTCGCCGAACGACAGGGCGTGCGCGGTGCGGTTGGCGATGTCGGGCTTGTTGCCGCGGAACCAGGCGAGCCGCGCCGGCAGATATTTGAAGGCCGGCAGACGGCCGGTGGTTTCGTAGATCAGGTCGCCGTGCTCGCGCTCGAGCGCGATGCCTTCGTTGGCGGCGCGGCCGTCCGAGTCCGGACCGGCGTAGAGGATCTGGCCTTTCGAGTCCAGCAGCGCGACGCCGTTGCGCTGGCTGGTGATGCCGATGACGGCGATCGCTTCGGGCCGTGCCAGCGAGGAGCGCACGGCTTCGCGCGTGGCGCTGGCGAGCGACGCCCAGACGCTTCCCGTGTCAAGAACAGGAAAACCGTCCGGATCGGTGCGATAGCGCCACCGGCGTTCCGCCGAGCCGATCCGTTTGCCGCCCGAGTCGGCGATAAGCGCCCGCCCGCCGGACGTGCCGACGTCGAGGGCAAGAACGAGGCTCATAGCGGCGGTAAGGCTACCGGGTGGGGCGCGGGAACAAAAAAACGACCCCCGAGGGAGGTCGGGGGCCGTCTATCGGCCGCTGTTGCCGGGCGCGTCGCCGCTGTTGCCGGGCGCGCCGGGCCTTCCGCCGTCGCGCCGGCGCTCCTGGTTTTCAAGGCGTCGCTGCTCGGTGCGCTCCTGCTGGCGCTCGGCGTTTTCGATGGCGGTCTCGAGGCCCTTCTGCGCCTGCTCGGGGACGCTGCCAAGGATCTGGTTCAAGTGCGCGATGTGCTGGCGCGTGCGTTCAAGGATCCGGGCGAACGCCTCGTCGGAGGCGAGGGCGCCGGCAGCTTCGAGTTCTTCGGCGAAGTCGGCAGCCAGATCGGTCACGTCCTTGCCTTCGGCGGCGAGCGCGTCGATCTCATCGATCCGGCGTTCGGCGAACTTCAGGTGCAGCGCGGCCTTGGATTCGGGCGAGCGTCGCATCGCCACCGCGATCCGTTCGGAGGCGCGCTTGACGCCGTAGAGCGCGTCGCCGGGTTTGGCGTCGGTCGAGGCCGCGATCGCGCTGCCCGCGCCCAGCGTGAGCAGCATCGCAGCCGCGATCGCTGCGACGACGGCGCGCCGCGCGCCGGTGCGACGGCTGCGTGCCCGCCCGATCGGGACGATGTCGGCACCCGGCCGCGTGCCGTGGTCCGGATAGCGCTCGGGCGAAAACGCCCGGATCGCATCCAGATGCCGCCGCGCCGCCTGGGCCGGCATCTCGCGTTGCAACGCTTGACGGATTGCCGCCTCCAAGGGTCGGTCGAGAGCCTCGGCGTCCGGACCGAGGCTCTCGCCGTGCGTCGCGACGGGCCCGGATGCGGGATCCGAAGCCGGGCCGTCGAATTGCCTGGGAGGGGCCATCACGATTACAGCGACACGGGAGGATCGCCGGGTACGCCCCCCGATCCTAGGGGGACGCTCTGAGGCTTTTGCTTGCCGAGCGCCTTGGCCAGGTTCGCGAGCGCGCGGTGCTGGAGCGCCTTGACGGCGTTTGCCTCCTTGCCGATCACCTGGGCGATCTCGGTGGAGGAAAGGCCCGAGCCGAGCCGCAGGGCGATGACTTCCCGCTGCGCGTCGGGGAGGGCGTCGACGGCCTGCCAGACGGCGCGCCGTTCGATCGCGGCGATCGCGGCCTGTTCGGTGCCTTCCTCGGCCGGGACGTCGGCCGCGGTCTCGAGGGGCTGCTCGGGCCGCCGGGTCCGGCGGCGGCCGAGGTCTACGGCCCGGTTGCGGCCGATGCGAAACAGCCAGGCGCGAAACGCGGGCGCGTCGCCGCGGAACCGGCCGATGCCGCGCATCGCTTCGAGGAAGACTTGCCCGACGAGATCTTCGGCGTCCTCGGCGCGGCGAACCTGGGTCGCGAGGAACGACAGCAGCGGCCCCGCGTAGGCACGGTACAGATCTTCGAAGGCCGTCAGGTCGCCGGCAAGCGCACGCTCGACGGCGCGCTCAGCGTCGCCCGGCGGGCCGTTCAACGACGACGGAAGTAGCCGTTGGGATCCAGCATTCGGAGCGTGCGGATCTCCGACGGGGTCGGCGGCGGAACCTTTTCGACGATGGGCGCGACACGCAGATCCCAGCCACAGGCCTCCACCGCGGCCTTGACGCCTGCGTCGAGATCGTCGTCGTGCACCGCGGTGAGGACGAACTCTCCTTGATCCTTGCGGTAGACACCGTGCGTGGTCGCCATCGCGACGATGCGATCGCCCGGCGAGGTGATGTATTCGACGTTGTCCACGAACCGGTCGCGCTCTTGGGTGGCGGTCACGATGCTGCACGAGGCGGCGGTCGCGACGTCGTTGGCGCCGCCCGAGCCCATCAGCATGCGGCCGGCGATGCGGGTGGTGTTGAGGTTGCCGCGCTTGTCGATCTGCGCGGCGCCGAGCGCGGCGACTGACTTCGCGCGGGCGCCGCCCATCAGCACGCCGAGGACGGTCTCGATGTCGCTCAGCATCGAGCAGGACGGAAAGTTTCGGTGGTTGAAGATGAACGGCTCGCCGGCTTGCGGCCGGTAGCCGACCAGGCCCATCTCGGCGACCAGGTCCACGTCCACGCCCGCCTGCGCGCACTCGGAGGCGGCGAGCCATGCGGCCAGGTTCGACATGCCGGCACCGGCGAGCATGTGGGTCAGGCCGTCGGTCTCGATGCGTTCGGCCAGCAGCCGCGCGCCGGCGACGATCGCGCGCTCGACGGGCGTTGGTTCCTCGTCGAAGTCCACGGCCGTGATCGCGTCGGTGACGTATGGGGGCACGATCGCGGGATCGGCTTGCGCGGTCAATTGCTTGAGCCGGTCCCGGCCCAGCTTGTCCACGTATGCGGCGCGATCGGGCGGATCCAGGATCCATTCGCGGATCCATGCGTCGAGCACCTGGTCGTTGCGGCAGGCGGCGCGCATGTCGTGCCAGAAGGGATAGTCCTCGCCGTAGCCGGTGATGGCTTGGATGTCGCGGGCGAAGACGCCGCCGGGATGCGCGCCGAACGGAACCTCGCAGACGGCCGCGACCACGTGCCGCGGAATCTTCACCATCGACGAGTGCTCACGGATGATGGCTTCGTCGACGATCTTTTCGACGGTGACGATCGCGCCACGCCGAGCGGCCAGCGCGCCCCAGACGTTCTCCAGCAGCGGCGGCGGGACGAGCACGTTGCCGGCCGCGTCGGCCGCGGGTGCGTGGAAGAACGACACGTCGGGCGTGAGCGCGCGGATGAGCAGCAGCCCGTCGTCGATCTCGCGGATGTCACCGGCGTTGTCGGTTGCAAGGTCGGATCCTTTGAGGGATTTCGTGGTCGTCCACGCAAGGCCGCGCGCGGCCGCCTGAAGTCGCTGCGGAAAGGTCATGATCGACCAGTGCCGCCACTCGACGCCGTTCGCGTGCGAGCGAGTGAAGACCGGGTTCGGGCCCGGCGAGTAGTAGGCGTCGCCCGCCCAGGTGGTCACGACACGGTTCGCGAGCTTTTCGTGGATGAGCGGCGCGAGCGCCGTGGACATCGACAGCGACTGGATCTCGAATCCCGGATCGGTGCCGCGGAACTGCTTGAGGATCTCCCACGCCGCCGCCGCGCCGCGGATGTGGGTCGCACCCAGATGCAGCGCATCGCCCGGCCGCACGTGGGTCGCGATCGCCTCCGCGAGGGCAGAGGTCTTGTCCCGTGAGGCCACGGCGAACCGCTTCGGAAACTCCCGGGGCTCGGTCACGGCCGCTCATGCTAGCGGGTCGTGAGCCCGCACAGTAGTGCAGCGAGATTGTCGCAAACGAGAAAAATCGCCAGTCTAGGCTGCTCGGCAACAGGAAGGATCCGGCCGACGGCGAACGGACGGGATATGAAATCGATAACACGGTTCGTGGCGGCGTTGGCGGTGTTGTCGCTGATGGGTATCCCGGGTCACGCTTCCGCAGTGCCCGGAACCATAAGCAGAATCGCCGGGGGTGGTGCCGGAGACGGGCTTCCCGCGCTCACTGTTGCCCTGAACGTCGGGAGTATCTGGCCGTCCCCGAGCCGCGGTCTGCTTTTCGGTCATCTCTGGCGAGTTCGCCAGGTATCCGAGGACGGGGTGATCTCGACCATCGCGGGCACGCACGTGCACGGATATGACGGATTCGCGGCCGAGCAGATCGGTGTCGATCGTCCCGCGATTACGGCCAAGCTGGGGTATGCCATTGGGGCGACGACCGAGGACGGTGCCGGCAACGTGTACTTCAGTACGTTGAACTACATCTTTCGCATTGATGCATCCTCGGGAACGCTTCGCCACGTCGCCGGCACAGGAAGTTATGCCTTCACGGGGGACGGGGGCCCCGCGCGAAGCGCGTCGCTCTATCAGCCAGGAGCCATGCTCTTCGATCATGAAGGCAATCTGCTCGTCGCGGATACCGGCAACAAGCGAGTCCGAAAGATCACTCCGTCGGGCCTTATCTCAACTGTCGCAGGTAATGGCCAGGATGGAGCGGATGGTGACGGCGGACCGGCGACGAACGCTGCTCTGGGACCCGTCTTCGGCCTTGCGGTTGATCGGACGGGCAATGTCTACGTATCCGGCAGCGGCTACACCAATCGAATCCGTAAGATCGACCCCTCCGGTCGAATCTCGACGGTCGCCGGTAATGGGACACCGGGGTTCTCGGGTGATGGGGGCGGCGCGGTTTCCGCCCAACTTCACGATCCGATAGGCCTATGGGTCGATAATGACGGCGGCCTTCTGATCGCCGATTCCGCAAACTCAAGGATCCGTCGCGTCGATCTCAGCACCGGCATCATCGGGACGATCGCCGGCACCGGGCAACCTGTAGCGACAGGCGACGGCGGCCCGGCACATTTCGCAGGGCTCGGTCATGTGAATTGGGTTGTGCAAGACCAAGCGGGGCACCTCTTTGTCTCTCACTCGGATGGCAACTCGTACATCCGGCGAATCAACCCCGACGGCGTGATCACGCGATATGCGGGCACGGAGCGTGCCTGCTGCTTTGCCGACGGGGTTTCCGCCTTGAATGCAGCGTTGGGTGTGGTCAAAGACGTCGCGACGGATCGTTCCGGCAACCTTTTCATCGCTGCCGGGTTCAACGTCTGGCGGGTGGATGGCCTGAGCGGCATCGTTACGCGCTTTGCGGGGAACGATTGGATCGACTACTCGGGTGATGGGGGTCCGGCTCGCAACGCAGGGCTGGCGTATCCAGGAAGCGTCGCCGTTGACAAGCAAGGAAATGTGTACATCGCCTCCGGTGACAACCGTGTCCGGATGGTCGATGCAGACACCGGCATCATCAAGACGATCGCGGGCACAGGCGCCCCCACGATCATGTGTACCCCCAACGGCCCTCGTGGTGATGGACTCCCGGCTATCCTCGTGAACCTCGCATGCGTGGCCGACATTGCGCTGGACCGCATAGGCAAGAATCTTTATTTCTCCGAGATCGGACGGGGCCGGGTCGCAACAGTGAGCTTAGAAACAGGAATACTCACCACGGTCGCAGGCGGTACGCAAAGTCTCGTGCAAGGGGACGGGCTTCCTGCGACACTCGCCGAATTGCACTTTCCCCGAGGCATCGATCTCGACCCGGCCGGAAATCTGTATATCGCGGAATCGGGACGCGATCGGGTCCGCCGGGTCGACGCCATTACCGGGATTATCTCGACGATCGCAGGAACCGGCGAGTGGGGCGAGCCGATTACTGGACAACGCGCGAGCAGCGCCAGGCTTGCGATTCCACTCGATGTCGAGGTCTCGAACAGCGGAGTCGTGTATGTCAGCTCCTTTGTTTCCAGAAAAGTCTGGTCAATCGATGACGCGGGCATCATTCACCACGTCGCCGGATGCAACTGTGGCGATGTGGTCGGCTCAAGCGGTGGCGACGGTGGACCGGCCACCGAAGCGAACTTCGACGGCGTCCCATCCCTCGCTCTTGACGCGAACGGAAACCTATTCGTCGGCGAGTTCGACGGGGGTATAGTCCGCAGGATCGAGAAACCGATGTGAACGGCGACCGGTCTGGGGCGACGCCTTTCTATTGGAAACGATAAGTATCGCCGAAAGCGTGCTGGTTGTTGTCTTTGATTCCCCCGAACATGAGAACATGGCCAGAACCAACATTCACGAAGGCCATGAGCGCACGGGGCAGTCCTGAGCCGTTCGACGATGGGTTGTTACAGGTCGCGCAGAGGGCTTGGCTTGTTGGATGGAGACTTGAGCGTCCACGTATTCGTCGACGCGGAGTACGTCCACGTCTCTTGTGATACATCAGCTGTGTCGCAAGGATTATCCGTGAATCCGCCAGCGGCGGTGCATCCGCCAAACATGACCGCAACCCCCCGAGTTGCGTCCCATGCCGCCGCAGCACCCCACCTCGCCTGGGGGCTCGTGCTCGGAGTCAACAACGCCCAACTTGTCGCAGCCCAAGATGGAAGAGCTGTGGCAATGCTCATGACGCAGATGCCACCCACGATCATCATGCGAAAACGTGCCCGACCATTGTGACCCATTAGCAGCCCCTCTCGACGCCTCGTCATGATCGTCCTAGGGCGTGCCCACACCGTGCGTGAGTGCAGCCCCGACCGTGACAATGTTCAAATGAGGGCCGAGTATTTTACGCTGCAGATGAATGGTCAAGGGGTACGTGGTTTTTCAGCAAGCTGAATTGACCCAACTGAGTGAATGGTTGACAAAGATAGCCCGGTCGGCGCACCGCCGCTCACACCAAGTAGTCAGCGCATGAATCACTCTTCGGGATGAGGCGAACTAGTTCACGTTAGCCGGGTTGGGTTCGCAGATGGCGCAGGGTTTGTAGCCTTGCTCGGTGGCTTCGGCGAGCGTCTTGGGGGCGGCGTCTTTGCCGCCGGCGAGCGGGCATCCGGGACGGTGATACGTTGCGCCGCCCGGCACGGTCACGACGAGGCCGGCATCGTCGTCGGCGGACGGAATGCGCGCACCGGCGCTCATGAGCATCTGCTCGAGCGCGCGTTGCTGGCGGCGCGATGCGTGATGGACTTGCGCGACGAAGTACGAGAAGTAGAGCGCACTGCCGATCACGCACAACGCCAAGCCGAATACGCCGCCCGAGATCAGGTACGGAATCTGATCGGTGACGTCGCGCGTGTGTGCGGCGCCGAACCAACCGAGGAAGATCGCGGCGACGCCGGTCGCCATGCACAGGCCGCCGGCGATGAGCTGCCAGAAGACCTTCGCGAACTCGCGCGGCAGCCGGCTCACGGCGCGGTCTCCCAGATGCCGAACGCGACCAGGCCGGCCGTGCCGGCCAGGATCGCGACGAAGACCAGCAGCGCGAGCGCGGGAGGGATGGGCTGCGAGGCCGGGATCGGCGACGCTGCGACGGCGCGCGTGCCGAGAGGCGGGCGCAGCGGCGGCGCGTCCGGACGCGGCGCATCGCCGGCGGGCACGCCGCCGATCGATCCGGGCTCGCCGCCGACGGGCCCGGCGCCGAAATCGTCGTCGATGCGCGCGCCCCCGCCGCCGTCGAGCGCCTCGCCGTATCGCGCGACCGCCGCCGCCGCCGCGCCGCCGACGTCGAGCGAAACGAGCGTGCGTCCTTCGAGCGAGTTGTCGGCCGCGAGGTCGATGCGAATGCCCGCAACGCGGGCGGCGCGACGGTCGGGGGCGATCGCGACGGCCGGTCCGGCTGCGGCGCCTCCGGCGGCGACGGTCTGGCCGGCGGCGTCGGCGGGCTCGGACGGGATCGAGACCGCGAGCATCGTGAGCGCCTGGTCGAGCGCGTCGCGAAGCTCGGCCGGCACCGACGCACCGGCGACGGTCACGCCGTCGCGACCGATCGTCGCCTCGCACGGCGCGGCGGCCGAACACGGCATGCTCGCCGGCAGGCCGGCGAGTGCGACGCGGACGCCGGCGAGCTGAAGCGAGCCGCCGGTGAGCCGTCCGTCCGAGGACGCCGTCGCCGTCGATCGGAGCGAGCCGATCGTGAGCATCGGAACCGACGGATCGGCCGAGGCGATGAGAAGATCGTCGATCTGCACGCTCGTCGTCGCGATCAGCGTCCCGCCGTTCCAGTCGGTGCTCGCGATCGCGGACACGGCGCGCGCGGCGATGGGGCCGAGCGCGAGATCGGCGACGGTGGACTGCGCGGCGTTGCGGTCGGCGGAGGCGAAGGCGGCCGCCATCCCGGCGTCGGGCGCGCCGCCCGGCGGGCATGCCTCGCGCGGCGTGTGCCACGGCTCTTCGGGAATCGCGCCGGGCGCTTGGCACAGGACCGTGCGGTCCGACTCGTCGGCCTCCGACGACGACGGATACTGCGCGACGGACCAGAACGGATAGTCGGGCAGCGCGCGGATCAATCCGCCGGTGCGCTGCCCGCGCGTCGGTGATCCCGCGTCGCTATCGATCTGTCCGGCGAAGATCTGCTTGAAGCTGGCGCTGCCGCACGGGTTGTCGCTCGGATCGGGAATCGCGATCTCGCCGCCGGCGGGATTGGGAATCGCGGCGAGCGTTCGCGGCGTGTCGCGTCCGGCTTGCCGATCGGCGCACGCGGTTTCGTCGGCGCCCGGATCCAGGCCGACCAGGCCGAGCGATTTCACGTCGGCGACGGTCTCGCCGGGCCACAGCCACGACCCGATCGCGCGTCCGAGCGGCGACGAGGACGTCTCGGCTCGCGCGAACGGGATCGCGAGCGTGGCGAACTCGTCGGAGGTCGGCAGCGCAGCCGGCTTGACGACGCGAACGCGAAACGCGGCGGCCTCGGCCGCGGCGTCGTAGGACTCGGGCCGGTTCGATGCGGTCGCGACCGGCGAGAAGGCGGCGGCCAGCGCGCAGGCGGCAGCGGCGGCCGCAAGCAGGCGGCCGGACCGCGTGCGCCGCGAAGCGCTCATCGCTCCTATCATCGCAAACCGGACGGTCGCGGGGAAGGATCGGATTCCGGAAGGAGCGCTTTGCCCGTCACGAGGCCGCCACGCGGCCGAGATACTGCTCGACCAGCGAGGGCGCATGGGCCAGCTCGCCGGTCTCCCCGAAGAAGGCGAGGCGGCCGTGCGCCATGACCGCGACGTAGTCGGCGACCGACAATGCGTGGGATGCGTATTGCTCGACGAGCAGGATCGCATGCTCGCGCGCGCGCAGGTCGCGGATGGCGTCGTAGATCTCGGCGACGAGCCTGGGCGCGAGGCCGAGCGAGGGTTCGTCGATCGTGATCAGCGCCGCGTCGGAGGCGACGGCGCGCGCGAGCGCGAGCATCTGCTGCTCGCCGCCCGACAGCGTCGCGGCCTGCTGGCCCATGCGCGTCGCGAGCGGCGGGAACGCGGCGGTGACGCGCGCGATCCACTCACGCTCGCTTTCGTCGCCGGCGGCCATGCGCAAATTCTCGGCGACGGTGAGCGAGCCGAACACGCCGCGGCCTTCCGGGATCGTGCAGATCCCGCGCCGCGCGATCGCGTGCGCGGGAAGGTCGTGGATCGGCTCGCCGTCGAAGACGATCCGGCCGTCGCGCGGCGCGAGCCCGGCGATCGCACGAAGCAGGCTCGACTTGCCGGCGCCGTTCGGGCCGAGCAACGCGACGCAGCTCCCGCGCGGCACCGCGAGCGACACGCGATCCACGGCGCGAATTTTCGCGTACGCGACCGTGAGGTCTTCGACCGAGAGCAGCACGCTCACGAGGCGGCCTCGGTTCCGAGATACGCGGCGCGCACGGCGGGGTCTTTTCGAACCCGGTCGGGTGTGTCGCGGGCGATGATGCGGCCGAAGTCGAGCACGAACACCTCGTCGCAGACGGCCGCGACGAATTCGATGTCGTGCTCAACGAGCAGCACGCTGATCGACAGCTCGTCGCGCATCCGGCGGATCAGCGCGGAGACGGCGCCCGATTCGCGCTCGTCCAGGCCGCTGGTCGGCTCGTCGAGCATGAGCAGCGACGGCTCACCGCAGAGCGCGCGCCCGATCTCGAGCAGCCGGCCGGCGCCCAGCGGCAACGACGACGCCTCGCGATCCCGCGCCCACTCCAGGCCGACGATCGCAAGGATCTCCTCGGCGGCGGCGCGCGCGTCGCGCTCTTGCGAACCCGAGCGGCGCGAGGCGAACAGGTCGTCGGCGATCGTCGCCTTGGACCGTCGCACCTCGCGCGCGACGAGCAGGTTCTCGATCGCCGTCAGCCGGCTGAACAGCTCGAGCCGCTGGAAGGTGCGGCCGATCCCGGCGGCGGCGCGGCGGTGCGCGGGCCAGCCGGTGATGTCGCGGTCGCGGTAAAAGACGCGGCCCGCATCGGGCCGGACGAAGCCGCCGGCGACGCCGAACAGCGTGGTCTTGCCGGCGCCGTTGGGTCCGATCAGTCCGGTGATCGATCCTTCGCGCACGTGCAGCGTGGCGCCGGCGAGCGCGACCACGCCGCCGAAGCGCACCGATGCTTCGTCGACGACGAGCGCGTCGGGACGCGGCGCGCGCTTACCCACTGCGCGCCTCCTGCGGCTCGTCGACGGGTTCGTCGAAGGGTCGCAGCGCGTCGCTCATCCAGCCGGCGACGGCTTCGCGCACGCGGCGCGGCACGGTGACGATGCCGCGCGGATTGCGGGCAAGCAGGATCGCGGCCCCGCCGAACAGCACCGGAATCATGTCGCTCGCCGCCGGATGACCGATGCGATCGAACAGGAACGGCACGATCGAATAGACCAGCCCGCCGGCGAGCGCGCCTGCCCAGGTCGAGATGCCGCCGATCACCGCGACCGCGAGCCACACGATCGAATAGAAGACGATGAACTGTCCCGCGTCCACGCGCTGGAACGCGGCGACGTAGGTGCTACCGCCGATGCCGGCAACGAAGGCGGCCATCATGAACACGATCAGCTTCGTGCGCGTCGGCGAGATACCGATCGAACGCGCGCCGGTTTCGCTGTCGCGCATCGCAGCCAGGATCCGGCCGGTCCGGCCGCGCCGCAGATTGTGCAAGCCCCAGGCGAGCACCGAAAAGATCAGCACCAGGACCACGCCGAAGCGGACGTCGGATTGCAGAATCTCGGGACGGCGCACCGCGATGCCACTGGAGCCGCCGGTGATCGCGTCGCGCGTGAAGATCGCATTGTCCATCAGCAGGCTGAACGCCATCGTGGCAAGACCCAGGAACAGCCCGTGCAAGCGCAGCGCCGGATACGCCAGCAGCGCGCCGACCGGCACGGCGGCCAGGCCCGCGACCGGCAGCGCCGCGAACCAATTCCAACCCAGGTTCGTGACCAGATGCGCGGTGACGATGCCGCCCACTCCGGCCAGCGCGGCCTGCGCCAGCGAGATCTGCCCCGCGTAGCCGACCAGCAGCACCAGCGACAGGAACAGGATCGCGTGCACCAGCGCCAAGTCGACGGCGAAGGTCACGTCGGCTCCCAGGCGCGCGAGCGTGATCATGCCGGCCGCGATCAACCCGACGGTTCCCAGCCGCCGCTTCCCCGACCATTCACGGCGGAGCGGTTCCATGAACGCGCCGGCGCCTTCGGCGGCGCGCGGCTCGCGCAACGGCCGCTTCCGCGGGATCAAGAGCAGCCCCAGCAGCAGCGCGAACGGCAGCGACGGACGCACGCCGGCCGCGATCCCCTGCGGCAAGAACCGGCCGACGAGCGCCTCGCCGACGCCCAGCATGACGCCGCCGGCGAACGTGAGAGGCAACGATTCGAGCCGGCCGACCATCGCGGCCGCGTACGCGGTGATCACGATCAGCGTGAGCGTGTAGACCTCGAGCGAGACCATCGGCGTGAGCAGGATCCCCGCGACGGCCGCGAGCGAAGCGCCCATCGCCCACGACGCGGCCGAGATCCGGTCGGCGCTGTAGCCCATCGCCTCGACCAGGTCGGGCCGGTCGACGACGGCGCGCATCGCGATCCCCATCTTGGTTCGCTTGAGCACGACCCACAGCAGCAGCGACACGATGATGCCGACGCCGACGACGCCGGCTTGGTCGGCGCCGATCGAGAGGCGATCACCCAGACGGAAGACGCGGCTGGGAAAGATGCGTTGTGCGCTGAGACCGCTGCGGCCCCAGAGCGCGGCGGCGGCGCCTTGCACGGCGACCAGCACGCCGATCGAGGCGACGATCGCCACGACCGTCGGCGCGGCGCGAAGACGCCGGAAGATGAGCCGCTCGAGTCCGATGCCCAGCAGCGGCGCCATGACCGCCATCGTCAGGACCGCCGCAACCCCGATCGGCAGGCCGACGCGCTGGACGCACCAGGCGTAGAAGAAGGCGCTGAAGGCGCCGATCGCGCCGTGGCCGAAGTTGAACACGCCGCTCGCGCGGTAGGTCAGGACCAGGCCGGCGGCCGCGATCGAATAGACGGACCCGACGACGAGTCCGATGACGAGCAGCGGCCATATTCCGGCAATCAGATCCATATCCGGCCCCCGGCTTCATCGTACGACACATGCGACGAAACGCCATGGGCTGAGGCAGCGTGGATCGATTACAGGTAGTCGAAGCAGATGCCCAGGTCGGTGTCGTCGTCGCCGCCGGTGTGCGGCTGGCCGGCTGCGGCTTGGGCTTGCGTGTAGGCGCTCGACACGACGTTGCCGGTCGTGTCGTCTTCGGCGAAGCCTTGGACGCACCCGCCGCTCGCCAGGTCGCCGCCGGCGGCCACGCCGGCGCTGCCGACGCTGCCGATCGCCGCGCCCGTGTAGACACGGCCCTTGGCGCCGCCGGTGGTGGGATCGCCGCACGCGTCGGGGATCGCGCCGGGCGGCGTGCGGTTGAACCAGACGCCGTCCCAGGTCGCGACGCCGGGAACGCTCTGCCCTTGGATGCGCCGGCAGCTCGCGGCCGTGCCTTCGTCGTTGGTGACGTTCTTGTCGCGAAGCTGAGACCGGTCGTTCCAGCATTCGCGCGTGTTGTCGCCGGGATCGTCGGTCGCGGCGGCCGTGCAGGTCGTCCCGCTGCGGCCGCCGGTGTTGCGGTCGTGATAGACCTCGCCGCCGGACGATTCGCTCGTCACGGTGATGGTCGCGCCGGGCGCGTCGATGTAGGTCGGAGGCGCCGAATGCGAGGCGAGTGCCCATCCGGCGGGCGCGGCCACGGCGAGCGCCGCGACGATCGTTGCCAGTCTCCGGCTCATTCGCAAGCCCCCCTTTGTGAACGGTTGCCCCTAGCTGTCGACGGGGACTTCGACGGCGGCGGACCCGATTCCTTTGTCGGCCCCCGGGTTCCCGGGCCCGGACGGGTTCCGGGCGTAGCATTTGATCCGGACCCATGAGCGAGATCACGATCTTTTCGGCGGCCTTCGACGGGCCGGATGTGGCGGGCCCCGCGCGGACCATCGCGGCCCGCGACGCGCGCTCGGCAGCGTGGATGGCGGCCGCGTGGGCGTCGGTGACGGGACGCGTCGGGCGGGTCGCGGCCGAAGCGGCCGACGATGCCGCGTTGGCTCGCTTGGTGGCCGATCGGTCGCGCGTGCCGGTTCGCATCGATGCCGCGGAGATGATCGGCGCGGTCGATGACGTCGAGGCGTTCTGCATTGAAGGCTCGGACGTGGCGCGCGCCCCCGTCGGCGAGTGGGCGCGGATCGACGCGCGTCCGATCCGCCTGGAGCGACTCGCCGCCGATCTAATCGGCGTGCTTCCCGCCGGCGCGATCATCTGCGTCGAGAGCCCGCGGCTGGAGCCGGTCGCGCTCGCGGCAGCGGCCGCGCATCCGTCGGTGCTGGCGCTGTCGCGTCTGTGCGGCGCGTCGCGCGGCGCGGCGATCGCATGGGCGATCGGCGCGAAGGCGGCCTCGCCGCAGCGCACCGTCGTCGCGCTCACCGACGCGACCGGCTTCGCGATCGGCGGCATGGACATCGCCACGGCTTCGCGACACGACCTTCCGGTCGCGGTGGTCGTCGCGAACGCCGAACGGGACCTGCCGGCCTTCGAACTCGTCGCGCCGATGGCCGGTGGTCACGGCGAGCAGGTCACCGAGCCGTCCCGGCTCGCGATCCATCTTCGCAACGCGATGTCGGTGACGATCCCGACGGTGATCAACGTCGCCGTCGAGGCCGCCGCGGACCGCTCGCTCGCGCGACGCTGAGCGATCATGGCATGATGGGCTCTCCGAAAGGAGCGACCCGATGCCGAACGAGCATGCCGATCTCACTGCCAACGACCCGGAAGGCTTGGGTCACGCGGCACGCGAAGGAATGCGCGCCCTGGTGCTCGACGTCATCGAGCGCAAAGGCCTGTCGACCGAAGACCTGGAGGCCTGTCCGAACTGCGGGGACGTGATCATCCATCCGGGCACGCCCGAAACCTACGTCAAGGACCGCGCGCTCGGTCAGATGATCTGCGCGCCGTGCGGAACCGAACGCTCGGTGCTGCACATGGTCCTGCCCGACAACATCGACATCGGCGGCCCGGGCTAGACGAGAACCTTCAGTCGTTCGAACGATTACATTCCCACATCCCGCGACCGGAGGAGTCGTAGACTCGCACACTCGGAAGGGACGGGAATTCCAAAATTCGCCGGCATAGCTCTCGAATGAGTGCATCGTTGTCGCGGGTCGTGCTGCGTCACGACAACGGCACACAGTTCACCTCCTACCTCTACCACGACGTCGCCGCAGCACTGGACGTCAAGCTCAGCCGAACGGCGTATCGGCATCCCGACGGCACCGCGTCCATAGAACGCACCTTCCTCAGCCAGAAAACCGAATGCGTGTGGCCGGAGGAATTCGAGAACCTCGAGCAAGCGCTGGCCGCGATCACCGCGTGGGTCGCGCCCTGCAACACCGAGCGGCCGCATCAGAGTCTCGGCTACGCCACGCCCGAGGGGGTGAGACGCGCTGGCATCACAAACCCAACGCTAACGGCGGCTTGAAGTGTCAACGGACCCGGGAGTCAGCACGAAATCACGACTCGGCAATGGGTCCGTGTCAGCACTTGCCCCGTGTTACGGGGCAGTTCGGTCGTCAACTTTTCAGCGTGATCTGCCGACTACCACTCTGATTCTGACGCGGGAATCGCGACATCTCGCGATGGCCGTGATCATGGGGAGGTTCAACGTGGCATTACATTGCGCAAGGCGTCCACACGCTGCCCTGTTGTCGATCGCGCTGCTGGGGAGCATCCTGGTGTCGATGCCGGCCGCACGCGCGGCTGGGGTGAGCGCGAGCGAATCGGAGCAGGCCTGGCAGCTTCTCGATCAGCCGTTCACAGACACTACCCCGTCGTCTCATTCGATCGTGGGAGACGCCTTTCCCGATGCATCCCTGTTTGCACCTCCGCCGACCGTTTCGATCGCGGTGGTCGCGAAGGTCGAGCGACCCGTTTCGCCATCAACGTGGCAGGTGTCCATCGTCGACGATGTCGGCTCTGTCCTCGCGACGGTCTCGTTCTCGTCCGCGACCGATGCATATCAACTGCGAACGGCGCCCTTCGTGTGGCCCGGCGCGAACAGAACCGTCCACATGAAGACTTCATGGACCTCCAGCCAGCTCTGCGACGCCGGCGTATGTCCCTTGCCCGACTCGACGTTTACCGTCAGAAGCGCGATCGTGCGTGTCCATCAATCTGGCGTGCTCAAAAGCACCACCACGCGGGTCGCCTTATCGGCGGGCAACGAGACCGACGCCGGCTCGACATTCAAGGATCTGACTAACCTCGTCTACTACTATCATGTTGCGGGCGATTATGTTCCAGCGCCGACCGTGAGACTTGAGGCCGTCGCATCCAGCGGTGAGCCAGCCACGGTGGGAGTCCCACCCAAGATCGAGGTGCGGCTGATCGATAGCAGCGGCGCTGTCGTGTCCGGCGCAGGGGTGGCGTTCACGTCGCCACAAGCCACGTCGCTTGCATCCCCGCCGCTGGCATTGACCGACGGCCGCCTGTATCGGCTGCAGATCCGATCAGACTCGCTTGGCGCGAAGCTATATCTGGCGCGTCTGATCATGGATCAGTCAAGCGCGACCGGGATCGCACGCACGGTCGCGTGGCTGCCCAGCGTCAGTTTTGCCACATCATTCTCATCCGACGAGGAGCCACTGTTCGGTCAGACTCTCGCGCCCAGCTTCGACCAGGCGGGGCCGGTTCGCGCCTCGTGGATACGCAGCGTCGCCACCGTGCAAGGAAGCGGCTCGCACGCAGATGTGGTGCTGAAGAATACGGGCGTCGCCGCCATGGCACCACAGTTCAGTGCTCACACCGGCTACATGTATCGACTGACCGACACCGCGCTGCCTGCTGCTGGAAGCGTGTTGGACTCTGTCGGCCGGCTCTACAATCCGTCGCTTCTGAACCCGATTCGAGGTACGGTTTCATCCTCCGCGCTTCGGGTCGCTACCGATCTGTTCGACGCGGCCGCGCCGGCAGGAACATTTACTCAAACCACGAACCCCTACTATCCGGGCGTGTTCAGCCCGAGCGGCTGGCCCGCTGCCTTTCAGGCGACGCTCTCGGACCGCAGCCTGCCGATCGTGTGGACCCTCGACATCGTGAACGCAGCCGGTGCGACTGTCCGGAGCTGGTCCGGTAGCTCGGCAACGTCTCCGGCAACGATCACGCGAACGTGGGATGGCCATGGTTCTGACGGCCGGGTGCAGCCGGGCGGCGTCTATCAGGCGAAGCTCCGTTCTCTTGACGCTGCTGGAAACAGCAACCTGCGGACTCAATCCGTTCGCCTTGAGCTGACGCCGCTGGTGATCGCCTCGGCGTCTGGAACCTCTGCGTTCAATCCGACACCCAACACGTTCGGATCGGCACGATTCACGACCTCGTTTTCGCGGCTTGCGAGCTACAAGCTAGAGATTGCCGACGCGCAGGGGCAGATCGTCCGGACCATCACTACCGGCACCAATCTCGCTCCGGCGATGGACCAATTCTGGAACGGCAAGGACAACGCGGGGAACCTGGTTGCGGCCGGACTCTACACGGCGACGGTGACGGCGACGGACTACCTCGGAAATCAGAGCGCCGTCGAACTCCACACCGTTATTGATGCGACGCTACCCACCATCGATGCCTTGCAGTCTCTGCCCGGTTCGCCGTTGCAGGGCACCGTCCACTTGGAGGTCGGCGCCCAAGACAGCGACGCCGGACTCGATCATGTGCGATTCATGTACCGGCAAGTCAACGGCGACGAAACCGTTGGCCAGTGGACCCTAATCAGCAGCATGCCGGGCGCGAGCCCATTCAACTACGATTGGCCCACCGTCAGCGTCGCAGACGGCACCATCGATCTCATTGCCCGCGCCGCCGACAAGGCCGGAAACATTTCGTGGAATGCGCCGATCCGCACGTCGATCAGCAATCAGGGACCGACGATCGGCGCGTTCACCTCATCGCCGAGGGCGTTCAGCCCGAGTGGAAACAGCGCAAACACCACAACGACACTCTCAGCCGCTCTCTCGGACGCGGCGGCTCCGATCGACTGGAGCATCGCAATCACCAACGCGTCCGGCAATACGGTTCAGACGTTTGCCGGCACCAGCGACGCGGTCAGCCAACCATGGACCGGCCTGGATGGAGCCGGGCAGCCGTTCGCTGAAGGCGCCTATACCGCCACGCTGACCGCAACGAACTCCGCGAACCAAAGCGCGACAGCCGCGACATCGATCGAGATCGACAACACGTCTCCGGACCTGCAGATCGTAAGTCCGGTCACCGGCGGCGAGACGAGCTTCACCGAGCATACCGTCGCCGCGCTCGCCGAAGACGTGTTCGGATCACCGGCACTGCCCGGATCGGGGATCGATCCCGCATCGATCTCGCTGACCGTTGTGAAGGTGGGGAGCAGCGAGGCGGCGCAAACGCCAGCCGTCACGCTCGACGGCGAAACTATCCAGTCGGGATTCGTCGCGCTCACGCCCGGCTCAACCTACACGGCAACCCTAGAAGTCGCCGACCTCGCCGGCAACCATACCCAGGCGACTAGCACCTTCACCGCCGTGCTCGCCGCGCCGGCCACAACCCATCCAGCCTTTAGCCCGAACCAAGACGGCGTCAAAGACACCATCACGATCACCGACGCTCTCAATGTGCCCGCCGCGACACTATGGACGCTGTCGATCTCCAACGGCCAACAGACCGTCCGCACCTTCCCCGGCGGCACGGGCAGCATCATCTCCCAAGCCTGGGACGGCACCGACGAGGACGGAAATGTTGTGCCTGACGGCGCATACCAGGCCACATTGCAGGCAACCAGCCCGTTCGGAGATCAGATCGTCTCCAACATCGCCCTTATCATCGACACGGTCAGTCCCACGATCGTTAACATCACACCCGGCCATAAGTCGAACACGCTATGGAAACGTCCGCCGATCACGCAGACGATCACCGACGATCGGGCCGGCATCGACATTGCGACGCTTACGCACACGCTCGATGGCGCGACGCTGCTCGGAACGTACGAAATCGGCACTGGCTCCTTCACGGCGACGCCGCTAAGCGATCTGAGCATCGACGACTACCACTACCTCGACTTCGAAGTCGCCGACCTCGCCGGCAATCGGGCTATAAATGGCTCGAGGTTCCGCGTCGTCGACATCGACCAGACCCCGGTCACTGCTTCGATTCCGCCGGTCGGAGCCACCGTTCCATCGACATGCGCCGGCGGCTGTCCGGTCACCTTCACCGGCGCCTTCGTCGCCCTGCAGTCACACACGATCACGATCAGCTCGTCGGCGCACGCCGGCAGCGGAACGATCACGCATCCCATTCCGCTCGACGGCGTCGTTATCCGCTGGGAGACCACGAGCGGCCCCCGCGTACAGCCGCTCGCGCTCGACAGCGTCGAATCCGAGCAAGTCGTCAGCGTCGGAAGCGCAACCGATGTGCCGCTTACCCGTGTGATCCCCGCCAGCCAGATCGACCTCGGACCGATCACGCTCGCGGCACCGCTGGATGTCATACCCGACTCCGAAGCGACCCTCGAGATGAGCGGCACTTCGGTGCCGCCAAAATGCACCAATACGCAGCACGTGCTATCGCCGGAGCAGTGCGGCATCCCACTCGTGAGGGGACTACTCGAGCCGCTCACCAGCCACCTCTTCGGGACGGGCAGGTGGACGGGGTTGACGGTCCCGGGCGAGCTGCATCCGCGATGGGGAACGGCAACCGCATGGGACGACTCGGCCCGGCAGGAGATCGTCGTATTCGGGGGATGCACACACCCGGAGGCGCTGACGCGCAATGCATGCCTGACCGATCAGGTGACCAACGAGACCTGGACATACAAGCCCAGCCCCGACGACAGTCCCGGCACCTGGACGCGCCATACGCCACAAGCAAACTGGCCCACGCCTCGATACGGAGCCGCGCTCGCCTACGATCAGAACCTCAAGAGTGTGGTGATGTTCGGTGGCGTCGGCGGCTCAGCCACAACAACGACCAAAGGCGGGCTTCAGGCCGATACCTGGCAATGGAGCGGAACTAGCTGGACCGCGCTCGACGTCTCGGGTTCTGCCCAAATGCCAGCAACGCGTGTCTGGCCTGGCTTCGCGACCGACGACGCTGGCTTTCCTGTCCTCTTCGGAGGCTGCGTCGCGCTCACCGAACTGAACCTCTGCGACCAGGGTGTCGGTTACAGCCGGGAGACCTGGCGTCTGGACACGACACTGGTGAAGAAGGGCGGGTCTGCCGTCTGGAGCATCGCTTGCAGCGCGTCCTGCGGAGATCTTCCGAGCGGCCGGATCAGCATGATGATGACCTCCTATCCGAAGGTCAATGGGGTGATCCTGTTCGGCGGCGAGGGACTCGCCGGTAACACGATCGACAAGCTCAACGACATGTACGCGTGGAACGGCAACGCGAAAAGGTGGACACGCGTTGCGGATCTGCATCAAGCTCTCATCCCTTCCAAACGAAGCGGCGCCGGATTCGCCAACGTGAAAGATCCCCAGACCGACGTCCTGCTCATGTATGGCGGCGGCGAGGACCCCTCGAAACTGTTCAACGAGACCTGGCGCTACGAGGCCGCCAATGATCCCATCCTCGGGATCGTGGGCACATGGGCCAAATGCTCGTCATGCGACGAGCCGCCCGGCGAGTCGATTGACGGGTACGACGCGGGGCCGATGCGGGCATTGACAGCGTTCGCAACGGTCGGGGATTACTCGGGGAGAGCTTTCATGTTCGGCGGCATCAAGCAGTACAAGCCTGAATACTGGGACCGGTACGGCAACTCGTTCGGGGGCGCCTACCTGTTCGACCGGAGTCCGCCTCCCGGATAAGCCGCGCGAGTCTGGTCGTGCGATGGTCGCACACGACCTGCGTGTTAGAGATCCGGCCGTTCGATGCGCCGAACTAGGTGCCCAATCGTGTTGCCGATGTAGATGTTTCCTTGCGAGTCGATGGTGAGTTGAGCGTACTTGCCGTCGAGGTCAGCCATGATCGCCGGGTCGCCGTCGCCGCCGTCGATCCCGACGGTGCGATAGCAGTAGGCGCATCCGGCGATCCGGCGGATGATGCTGTCGTGGCCGATCGCGCGGATTCGGTTGTAGCCGAGCCAGTCGACCGTGTAGACGATCCCGTCGTCGGAGACTTCCACGTCACGCAGGGAACTGAAATGTGCCCTGGTCGCGGGGCCGCCATCGCCCGGCTCGCCGAACTTGCCATAGCCCGCGATGGTGGTGATGATCTGCGTTTCCGCATCCACTTTGCGGACCCGGCTATCCCCCGCATCGGCGATATACAAATTCCCCGCCGGATCCAGGTCAATGCCCCAGACGTCGACAAGCAGCGCCAGGCGCGCAGGGCCGCCGTCGCCACGGTAGTAGAGCGGCGAGCCGCCCGCCGCGGTGGTGATGATTCCGGTCCCAAGATCGAGCTTTCCGACGCGGTTGCGGCCGCTCTCCGCGAAAAACAGATTCTCACCCACGGCATCGACGGCCAGATCCAAAACGCAGGAGAGTTGGATGAGGATGCCCAAGCCTTCGCCCGGGGTGAGCGGCTTGCTACAGAGATCCCATGAGCCGACCCCGGCGATGGTGGTGATGATGCCCGTTGCCGCGTCGATCCGGCGGATGCGATTGTCGCCGCCGGTTACGACATAGACGTTGCCGTCGCGGTCGACCTCCACCGCCCGAGGCCCGTTCAATGCGGCCTCGCGTGCCGGCCCGCGGTCGCCCGAATATTCGGCGATCGTGTCGTTGCCGGCGATCCGCGTCACGATCCGGGTCTGGGCATCGACGCGCCACACGTTGCAGGCCGTCGCCACAAACAGGTTGCCCTGCCGGTCCACCGCTTGATCCTCCTGATCGCCGAAGATCGCGTTCGAGGCGACAAGGCCCTCGGCGACGTCGCCGCAGATCGAATCGACGCCGCCGTAGATGCCGATGATGCCCGACGTGTCGATCTTGAAGATGCGCGGGTCCGGGAGGTAGCTGGACAGAAACAGGTTGCCTTCGGCGTCCTCCGCCACATAAGCGACGTAGCCGATTCCTGCCAAGATCGCAGGGCCGCCCTCGCCGGAGAATTTTGGCTCTCCCGAGCCTGCAACCGTGCGGATGACGCCTGATGTCGGATCCACGCGCCGAATCCGGGAGTTGTCGGCGATCAATAGGCCCCCGGCGCGATCAACCCACAGCCCACCCGGACCTCGCAGCCGCGCCGTGATCGCAGGTCCGCCGTCGCCGGCAAAGCCTTCCGTCCCGGTCCCGGCGACGGTCGTGATCCGACCGCCCGGATCGACGCGACGGACTCGATTCAAACCACTCGCCACGAATAGATTGCCGGAAGCATCCAAAGCCAAGCTGACCGGCTGGCCGATCGCCGCCTGCGTCGCCGGGCCGCCGTCGCCGGTGGCTCCCTCCTGACCGTTGCCGGCGATCGTGGTCACCACACCTTCGGAATCGATTCTGCGCACTCGCCTGTTTGCCCTGTCAGCGATGATAAGCGCCCCCGACGGGTCGATGACGACACTCCGCGGATCGGCGAAGGTCGCATCGACGGCCGGTCCCCCGTCCCCCGAGAATCCGTGCTTGCCCGTCCCCGCGACCAAGCGCAGAATGCCCGTGGCAGCGTCGATACGGAAGATCCGATTCACCGACCCGTCCGCGAAGTAGATGTTGCCGTCCGAGCCTTCCACAGGGTGGCCAATCGCGATCCCCTGCGACGCCGGCGCGCCCACCCCGAGCCGCTCCAAGGAAAACTCCTCAGCCTCGCCCCAACGGGGACGAACGTTGCTGCCGGCGATCGTAAACAGCCGCCCCTCCGGAGAGATCCCTTGAAGCCGGCTGTTGGCAGTGAAAAGCAGCCCGCGGCTCCGAGACGGCCACATCGGGCCTCCCCCCAAACCGGGCACCGTCGTCGCCAGATGCCCGTCGGCGGCGCCGCCGCCGGCCGCCAGCGAGATATAGCCGGGGCCTTTCTCGGCTCGAACGCCCAGACCCGACGACGTCACCACGACGGTCAGGATCAACGTCAAGAACCTTCCACGGCGCATACTCATCACATTCAACAGTTCGCCATCCAACCGCCGGTGCCTATCGCCGATTCCAAAGGTCCGGATTCCCTGACTTCCGCAAAATGTGGGCACAGGGAGTGCCCGAAAGTGGGGTCTGACCCAGAATTTACCCGCGGCGGGGCTGATGGGTGGTGATGCTACGCGGCCCACCGGTGCCTGGGCGGCTACTCGGCGGCGGGGGTGAAGTTGAAGAACTGGCTAGCCGCCCCGCTACGTCGCCGGTCCGGCGACGTGCTTGATCTCGCTGTAGGCGTCGAGGCCGGCGAGGCCGCGTTCGCGTCCCAGACCGGCATGGCCGTAGCCGCCCGCCGGCGCCCACGGATTCACGCCGGCGTCTTGTGCGGCGACGGTTCCGGCGCGAATCTGCCGGGCGGCCGCGAGCGCCCGCTCGCGCGAGCCCGCCCACACGATCGCGCTCACCGCGTCGAGCCGGTCGTTGGCGATGCGAATCGCCGCCTCGTCGTCGGCGGCTTCGATAACCGCCAGGACCGGCGCGGCGATCTCCTCGGTCGCGAGCGACATCGACGGAGCGACACCGGCGACGACGGCCGGCTCCAGGAAGAAGCCGCGCGCGAGATGATCGGGACGGCCTCCGCCGGCGACCAGGGTCGCGCCGCCGGCAACGGCGGCGGCGATCATCGCCTCCGCGCGATCCCGCGCCTTCGCCGTGCGAAGCGGACCGACACGCGTGGCCTCGTTCGCCGGATCGCCGACGGTCGATCCCTTGACCTCGTGCAGCACCGCATCGACGAACGCATCGTGCGCAGCCGCGGATACGACGGCGCGGCACGGCGCGCCCCATGATTGCCCGGCGTTCGACAGCCACGCCGCGACCAGCGCGGGGGCGATCGCGGCCGGATCGGCGCCGTCCAGGACGATCGCGGTTCCGCTCGCGCCCAACGTGAACACGCACGTCTTGAGCGTCGCGGCTGCGCGGGCGGCGACGCGGCGTCCGGTCGCGACCCGGCCGGCGAGCGCGACGACGTCCACCATCGCGTTGCCGGCCAGCTCTGCGCCGACATCCCGCGCCGGACCCGACACGACGTTGAAAACGCCGGGCGGCAGGCCGGCGCGGTGCGCGCAGCGCGCAAGCGCATAGGCGTGCAGCGGCGCGCCGGACGCTGCCTTCACCACGACGGTGTTGCCGGCGGCGAGCGCCGGGATCGCCTTGTGCACGATGGCGGCGAGCGGCTCGGCCGCGGCGGCCAGGACGGCGACGACGCCGGCCGGCTCGCGCACCACGGTCGAGGAGGTGCCGGCATGATCGGGCAGGCGCGATTCGGGGTCGCGGGCGGCGCGTTCGGCATACCAGGCGAACGCATCGAGCGACGGCGTGACCGCGACGGCGTCGGCGGACGAGACCGGAAAGCCGCCGGATCGGACGGCGAGATCGATCAGCAGCGGCCGGTCGATCGTCGCCTCAACCGCAAAGCGTCGCAGCAGCGTCGCGCGTTCGGCGGGCCTCAAGCGCGGCCACGGCCCTTCGTCGAAGGCCCATCGCGCCGCGTGCACCGCCATGCGCGCGTCGGCGGCAGCGCCGCGCGGGACGCTTGCGATCGCATCCTCGGTTGCCGGGTTGACGACGGCGATCGTCGTCCCG